>Ga0302148_1000038_pt1 | contig 25995 bp, 30 predicted proteins | sample I_Bog_E3_3_FD_198558 | JGI IMG/M metagenome (GOLD analysis project Ga0302148, IMG submission 198558) | Peat permafrost microbial communities from Stordalen Mire near Abisko, Sweden - I_Bog_E3_1 | ecosystem: Environmental > Terrestrial > Soil > Wetlands > Peat | place: Sweden: Abisko, Stordalen...
GTCACAATTTAACTCTGACCTCTCACGAAATCATTTCTGACCTCCCCAAAAAATAATGAACTCTTCTGACAACAATGCGACCGCCGGGGTTTCGACCAACAACAATGCGTCCGCCGGGGTTTCGACCAACAAGAAAGCATCTGCCGGGGTTTCGACCAACAAGAAAGCATCTGCCGGGGTTTCGACCAACAAGAAAGCATCTGCCGGGGTTTCGACCAACAAGAAAGCATCTGCCGGGGTTTCCACTCGTAAGAGGAGTAAGAAAACCACACCTTTAGTCGGGGATAACTACGACCACACACCCTCCATCCTCGGTCGGCTCATTAAGTGGGACTCGCCCTACCTAACATCCACCGTTCCTGATGCTAAGAGATATGCAAAGCAACAGAAGGATGCTCGTGATCTCATTTTGAGGAAGGTATCACATATCCTCGTGAACGGGGACGCCATCATGAAGAGATTCGATAGCCGCATTGTTGTGGCCAACACCTTCGAGATCGAAGACTCCGACGAGGAGGGGACCGAGGATACCGCCGGCTCGGAGATACTCACTGCTGACCTCTCTTCTGACCCCGAGCAGTCTGAATGGTCCGGCTCTGAGTTGGACACCGACGAGGAAGATGAGGAAGAAGAAGAAGCGGACCCCTACTCCGTCCCGACCGAAGATTGGGTCTTTGACCCTGACGCCACGGTACTAGAGGTCCCTGCCCCCGCTCCTAAACCTCGCTTCCCATCCAAGAAGAGCCCTCGCGCAGAATACCGCGTGGCGTTGGCCCACAAAATCACACACCTCCCCACCAACCCCGATGCACCTATTGGGATCAACCCCTCATGTCCGAAGGATGGGCTGGCATACAACTGCACGGCATGTGGACAACTTCCGGTCAAGGAAATTGGATGTGCATGCGGAATGCATAATCGTGTCTGCGCTTATTGCGATGGTGACTGCGAGTGCTACGGCGAGGGCTGCGGGACTACCGGCTACCCAACTGACCTCTGCTGCTGCTACGAGCACCGCGGACCGGGGGATCCTGATTATGTGCCTGATGGTGAAGACGACAACCAATCGGTGTCCTCTGTCAAGGCATCTGATAGGAAGCGCCCATTAGGAAGCCCTACCGAGGTCGCCCCTTCCAAGGTAGCCAAGACCGACGACTCTCTGTCAGTGTTATCAACTGGAACTGCCTGCTCAATGGCCACAATCGTCCCTCCACCACCACCACAAGAGGAGGAAGCGCAGGTAGCCTTAGGGGATATCCTCTTGAATCCGCGTGGTGAGATTTGCTGGAACACACAGGTTAACACTAGCTCCAACCAAGCTTGGGACTACAACTGTGGATGCACTTCTTGTGCTAAATACAACTTTCCTCAAAATAAATAATTTGGTGCATATTGTATTTTGCTTTGTTTAAATGAATTTTACACATCATTTTTAACTCTAACAATCTTAAGAAAGGCTTGTGTCTTAGCCCATCGTAACGCCCTCTTCTTTTGTTCACTATAAGACATCACCCTATTGCATTCCTTCTCTTTTTCATCAACAACAACATCCATACGTACAGTCTCCCTTTCCATTTGAAATTATGGAATTACCTTCTTCTCATAGACCGCAGCCTGGCCATATGAGCTCGGGCTTCTGCAGAACCTTTCACCATATGAGCTCTACGGTGACCGTGATGATGATGACGTCTCGCCCCACCCCCTTGAATACGACTGGCAATACGGTCATTAAGCCCGTTGATCAATCTATTACCCAAAATACTTCTTGCATCGTGCACGAACGACCCTACGTTATATCTTGCCATAATTGGAATTCAAATTTTACTTCTTTAAATAATGAAAATTTGGGTAAGTTCAATTATTAACCAATCAAACTCAATGTCTCTTTCATTTTGCTAACATTAAAGCGCCTATATGGCCAACCCCCCTCGTTGGTTATTTTATCACTAATCGATCCCTCTTTCCAAGAAATGCCCCAAACAACGTTATTGGTGACATTGTATACGGACTCAGTAGCACAGCTTTGAACATGAAACAGGTCCCCCCACTCAATGTACAATGCTCTTAACTCCGACTCTGTAATACGTACCTCAAACAGATCTTTATACTTTGTCTCTACCAAATACTTCACGAATGAAATCCAAGTTGTTCGTGTCTCTCGTAATTCCTTGTTACGCGTATTAGTAGGGCATCTAAGAACAGAACTTGGCGTCGGCAAATGAAACCGTTCCACCAAGTTGATATTCTGAAAATACCTGTAAAGCGCAACATGTCTTTCTGTCTGTTCAGATAACTTCCACATAGCCGCTAACTTATCTCTGTTATCAGGATCTCTAAGTTCCAAACTCGAGGCAAAATAGATAGGCCTTCTATCAGAAGGCATAGTGGCCACTCCATTTGTTGTTCCAATAAAACGCGCTACCGAATTAATCTGATATTGTAATGCGTGTTTAGCATTCACAACTAGCTTCTTATCAGTAATTAGAGATTTGAAAATTCCAGCTTCGGCCTCCGACATTGCCCCATTCAATTCATTCACTACAACTAAAACTTTCCCTTCTAATAAATGGTTGAACGGACCGACTATGTTCATCATTTTGCTATCCAATACACGTGTCGAACCCATCATAGACTGCAAAAATCCGCACATTAGTGTCTTGCCGGTACCCTCATTACCACCAAAAATAGGAATTACCCCAGGTCTCATAGCAGGCCTCTGTATCATGTCAGCAATGAAGTAAATGATAAACTCAAACCCTGCTAAGGCCTCTTCATCAGCAGTTGCAAAGTCGGTTATACCGCAAACAATACGGATCAAATCAAGAAATATGTCTATTGCCTCTTGATCCTCAACCTCGCCAATCTTAAGAGGCGTGTCATGAAACGGAGATTCTGTCCAGGTATTAAAACAATCGGGAGGGCAAATCGTCGGTGGTGGGTAGGTATCGGCCTCTGCGTACATCCTTAAAGCTGGATCTTGTACCCATATAGGAACAGCCTGCTTTCTCTCCATTATGCCCTTTTTGTTAGGAACCATACAACTATACTGTTCGTATTTTGATCTAACCTTAGCCGATGGTATGAGCTCAACCGACAACAGTAACCCATTCTTCTTACTTCTAGTCTCTTTTCCAAATAGATCCCTTCCCTCTATTTTGAAATGGTCCTGTTCCATCCATGTTTTGAACTCAAAATAGGTTCTCTTCTGTCCCACTAATTCCATACGAGTCGGACCCGGTCCCGACGCCTTCTCCAAATCAAAATTGTGAAACTCAGGACATGCCCATAATGCATTGTTATTGTCAAGAACTTCCGGTATAACTAACTCATCATCTAATGGTTTTTCAATAAATCTGACTACGTCAAATGCTGTGCCACACACCTCCTCTATTTTAGCATTAATTCCGCCAATAACTAGTCCCATATCGGTATCGTCCTTTTTTATCCAGCTAAAGCCATCATACCCCCAAACAAATTGTCTATTATTGACACCAGAAGGGATTATGTTTTGTTGAACACAGTATTCTAAGGCTGCGTAACTGATAAATTGCTCAACTGTTCCAATAAACTTACTTAAAATCGACTGCTTATTCGCATATATCTCCTGATTGGTAGTTGGCGGCACAGTAAGAGTCGATAAATGCGGGTTTGTCTGCGCTATAACATCCATAACATACTCTGTTTCTCGTTTAACAAGTTTGTACAAATTAGGGGCACTTAAACCATCATCGTTTTTCAATATGAAATTGAAACCTCTCATTTCCTCAAGCCAGCCATGCAAACCACCTCCATACACTGTCCGTGTTATAAGCATCTTTGCATCTGATTTGGACAACATCAAATTATCATCTCCTGAAAAAAACTCGACTATTTCCTGAAGAGCTGCATTTGTGTCCGTCATATACCCCGTTAATCCCGGACAGGCTATGTTAAGCAGCTTAGCACAGCAAAGCATTAAAGATGGATGGCTCTTAACTTGGTCGATGTCGACATAACCATGTTTTTTAAACAATGAAGTCCTTAATGTTTTTTGGACTGAGATAAAACTGCCCATTTTAGATCCTATACCCGGGTTATTATTACTGGTTTCATTATCAGCATAAAACCGACCAAGCCCTTTCCTATCATTGAATTGAACCCTCAATGTATTCGACCTTGGGTCAACAGCCTGCAAAATCCTAATGATTTTTCTTTTTTGTTCTTCAGTGACCGGTTTTCTTCCATAAATTTCCCTAGTCGGATCCTTAATATAGTACAAAAGTTGGAGTAAAGTATCCCTAGGAATTGCCTCAACAACTATATCTGTAGTCAAAATAGGATAATCCGGAATTCTTTCTATCCTAAGGAATAGGGAGGGCATTTCCGGAATCATTGTTAAAGGGTTGTGCACAATTGCTGCAGATAATTCCGTATATCGAGTGTTAAATCCAGGTTCCAATCTCCTTAAAATAATCTCTTTTTCATTTTCTGAAAGAGGCCTCGTAACCCTTTCTAGAAATGGGACTAAACAAGTCATTTATTGTGAAAGCGTTTACAAAAAAAAATTTTTCTTGAAAATCCTGTAGTTTTTCCCGTTTTCCTTATATGACCCAAAAGACATTTCAGATTTCAAATTACAATTTATTATGGAGGAATTGTTTGATTCGGATTTACTTGGCTTTTTGATAGACGACCTATTACAATCAGAGGCAGAAGTTATGGAGGATATTAAGGGACCGATTGCGGAACCCATAGTCGCAAAACCAAAACCCATTAAAGCTACAAAAAAAGTAAAATTTTCGGACCCTTTAGACTCTGCGTCCTTAAAGATTGTGGTAACGGCCGCCGCGAAAAAACAACGCATCGAACCTCTGTTTGTTTCCAACATAACAAATGGTGAACCTAGTCTTTGGGAATCCTATGCCCTAGCAAATGAGGTAATTTCAAGATTATGGGCCCCCTCTGTTGAACAAATAAAAAGCGGCAACCCGTTCCCAAAAGACTTAAAGTGTCCTTGTGGAGCCTCCGCCTCTCTTATTTTAGAGAGTGTTCTTACTAATCCTGACAAGGTCAATTCCCATTGTTTAATGAGGGGGCTCGGTGGCATACTCGCCGCTGCAAACCGGGAAATTCAAATGCGTGGAATAGCCAATGACAAACAAGAAATCATTGAGAACGGCGAGAAAAAAACATATTGCTATGTTTGCCAGTTGAGATCGGAATCGCATAAATAATGATATCACAAGTTTTAGCAGGCAACGAATTTTATTGTTGGGGTTGTTTTTTGTTGATACAAGGCCCCTACAAATATTGTTTTAAGTGTAGGAAAAACAAAAGTAAAGTTTTGTAAACAGATTTGATTCACAATTTAACTATTTTCATTATTTAACTACCAAAAACAATGGCTCGCACAAACCAAACAAAACCAAACAACGAGGAAATGTCAGAAGAAAAATTATTGAAACAAACTGCAGAGGCTGCATTGTTAGAAGAAGAAGCTGCCGCAGCAAGACACTATGCTAAGAAGAGAGAACAAAGTAAGAAGTATTACGCTGCCCATCCTGAAAAATGCCGTGAGTACAACCGCAAAAGAAACGAAAAGGGTGAAGTTGTGGAGGACGCTTCTCCGAAGATTTCAAAAGAAGAAAAACTTGCTAGGCAAAGAGAGGCTGCTCGTGCAAAGTATCAACTCAATAAGGAAGCCAACTCTGCAAAACAAAAGCTCGCCCGCAAGAAAAGGAGAGAAGCTTTCATGAGACACCAAGCAAGACAATCTGAAATCGAGAAAATGAGAAACGACAAATCCACCCAAACAAATTTCGATGAGCAACCAAGTAGCAGCCCTAGCGAAATTGAACCTGATGAGAGCGATACCGAAGGCGATACCAGCAATAGCGAAAGCGAGGGCGACAGCGATGAGACAACTTCGGTTGTTTCGGCAGACACTGCAGCCACATTCCCTCATGTACCACCAACACTGAGCGTCCCCTGGAATAAGGACGGAACCCCCCCTCTTCATCCTAATGGCACCCCACCCCACACCCATAACCCTATGATTTCCAAAAGGCTGAAAATGCTGAAAAAGCAAGACGCTGAAAAAGCAAAAACTAAATGAAATGTGGGAATGTTAGGATGTTTTTTGTATTTTCTAGTGTGTAAATCACAATTTCAAACAAATGGAAATCAATATTAAAGGGACCGAACCGGCTTTTGTTCCCATTAGTATAATTAATTTTGATGAACAAAACCATCTTTCTACTCTTCTGCCTTTTTTGAACTTAGATGGGGAGTTCGTTTCAGATAAAATCGAACCCTTTGATGGTGCACCTATGACCGATGATGATATCCCCACAAGAATCATGAGAGGGGGGAATGAATGTGTTGAGGTGAGATATGGGCTTCTAGCTGTGATCCAACTTGTTGGGAAATGCCTCCAAATCCCTACTCCGAAGTTGGATAATCTGCTGAATCCTTTGTTTTTCCACTCCAAACTTCTCGAGATTGCACATTTTTACACTTCTGACTCTGCCAAAGTTGAAATCTCCAGTGTAGATGCTTTCAATTACTTGAGATTTGCTGCGGTGTTTGCAGACCAGAGAGCATGGGTTTCGCTGCTTACAGTAGCTGATTCCACAATGGGGAAAAGTGTCAAAAGAGATGTGTCTGACTTGAAGAACATTTCAAAAAACAGCAAAGGTTATTGGTTGAAGCCAGATTTCATGTTTGACCTCGCCAAAGAATTCAAGCAAATCCGGGAGAAAGTGCTGAGAGCAAACATGCATTTGGTAGAGGATGCCACAAATCACGAGGAGGCTACTGAGCTTTATCAAGCAATCTTGAAAACATGCCAGCTGTGGTTGAATGTCAACTTCATCAACGCAATCAAGAGCGAAAAACCTGACGCTGAGGTGGTTTCAGTGGACTGCCGCTCTATTACATTCCGGGGCGTGTTGAAGGCAGAAAAGGATATGTTTTTGCTTGGCAGAGCTAACAACTACATTCACGCTAGAAGATTTGAGAACATTGCCTACGTCTATGGCGATTGGCTAGGGGCATTGCCAACAACATCAACAAGAGGGGTTTTAAAGTATTTCAAGAAGACTGAAATATACATGAAACCTGTTTAATACTTGTTCATTGTGCAATGTGTTATCAGTGAATAACTTAATAAACTTGTTAAATAAAACATCTAGTCTGCCCCCCTTATTCATTTCATAACCAAACAAAAGGCAGTATGTTCCACATTTTTCAGAGTAATAATCTTGGATTTCTTTCTTATTATAATGGTAGACAGGGAACCGTGTCTTAATGAACTGTTCTATCTCAACAGTAGGCGGAAACCCGAAAGAGTCAAAATAAAGACAATCTTTTCCATTTGCTACACTTGCTGTCCAGTGGGTCCCTACACTCCCACTATGAGTGTGATCTAAATTGTAGAAAGTAAGCCCGCTTTCCCCTATTGTTAACCCACCTAATTGGTTGTTAAGATAAACTCCTAACAACGGTAAGTTCAATCTTTTTGCTTTTCTTACAAGCTCAGTTTCGTTCATTTTAACGGCTATATTTGAAAAACCAAAGTTGAACTTTTTAGAAATTTGTGTGGTTGATAATTAATTATTTTTGACGGAGCAAAAAGTTTGAGATATAACCGTTGCAAATTGTCACAATTAAACAGGCTAGGTAATTAACGATGAGTTCCACACCGACCCCAACATCAACCCTTCTTGCTAAAGCGCCTGCGGCTGCCTCTATATTGCAAGAAGATTACGATGAATTTGACACAGAAGCCCAAGCCGAAATCAAAAAGATGATCAAAGAATTAACCAAAGGCGCAGCATGGGTGGCACAGGAGGCTAAGGTTGTCACCGAGGATTTGACTGAAATTGCAAAAGATTCTTCAACAGTAGCAACTGCTGTCGGAGGAATTGCAGCAGACGTTGCGATAGGAGTAGCGGAAAGTAAAGCAGTTTGAAAAGTTTATCTTAATATTGGTTAACTTTCATAATAAAAGCTTTGGTTCATAATTTTTAACGGCTAGTTTTCATAAAAAATGCAAACGCAAACTGTAGATAAACGAACACAAACTAACATTGGTAGAAGGAAAAGAACATCAAAATATCATGATCCTAATATTTACAAAAAGGTGTGTTTTTACACAAAACGTTCTCAAATCTTCCACCCAGAGTATGAGAGGGGGTATGAGGACCAATTGAAACGACACGAAGATGCAATCAATGGGGGTGATCCTTTCGTTGACAAAAGACGAAAAAACAAAGTTGCATCAACAAAAAAGAAGAGACAACAACGAACCCTTACTGCAAGAAGCAGAAACATTAACGACGATGAAGAGAGTGACCAAGGCAGTTATAGCGATGGCAACAACAATGCTAACGATGATAACAACAATGCTGGCGATGATGAAGACGATGATGAAGACGATGGCGGAGAGGATGACGATAACGATCGCCCTAATGACAGGGGGTATCGCCCCTATTTTCACAGGACAGTGCCTGGTCTTAGCGCACAGCAGAGGAAATTAGGGAAGGTGTTGAATGTTATTCTACGTGCAGACCCCAATCCTGTTAATCCTAGTATTCTTGGCATGCGCAACATAAACACAAGTTTGCAACAAAAGCAAGCCGCCAAAGAAAAAGCAGAAGCTTTGTTTAGGGTTATTGTCCAACAAGATCCAAGTAAAAAAGAAGCTGTTAAAAATACCTTATCAGAAATCAACAATGCCATTAGACAACAACAGCAAAGTGAGAAACCTAAACCCAAATATTCTGATCCTGACCCTCGCCACCATCAACAACAACAATTGGACAATGCCCGGCATGTAATTTGGGAATCAAAAAATATCAACTCGGGGTCGAACCAATATGGCCGTGCAGCCAACCAAACTACTTCTTTAGCTCAAAAACAAGCAGCATGGGATAGCATCAAAAAAATATTGAAAGAACGTAAACAACCCGAGGAACAAATCGCAGGCGAGGAAAAAATAGTTGCAGATATATTGTTGCAACAAGCAATCAAAGAATCTCAACAAGACCTCATAAGGGATGATGCGGGCAATAATTATGACAATGATTACAATAGTGATGATGACCCATATACATCGATGCAGGAATTTTTGCACCCCGAAGGGCCAAAGCATAAAACACCTGAAGCACCGCGACCTAAAACACCTGAAGCATCAAGGCCCAAAACATTGAAGCCATCAAAAGCAACCAAGAAAAAAACAACCCATTCTGAGTTTGTGCTGAATCACGTAAGAAAAAAAGTAGCAGAAGACGCACGTCCCTTCAAAGAGCGGTTGAAAGCACGAGTTCATAACTATGCGAATGATAATGATAATTACAACGACAACAACGATCACCAATCTCAAGGTGACGTTGACACTGAAATTGACACCGAACTTGATAGCGAACAAGAACGACCAAGAAGTAGGAACATTGCCGTTGCCCAGGCAAAAGTAAAGGAGGGGAAACGCCTCAAAAAACTGGCAAGAGACGCAAAAAAACAAAGAGCAGCAGAGGCGCGCGCCGCAAAAAAAAAACAAAGAAACCCGACTGGTGGTAGTCTTTTTAGTCATCAAATCACAACTGAATCGAACATGAAAAAGGTGACAGGTGGAGGGGGTCCTCACAAAGCCGCAATAAACCCAAAAAATTTGTTCGGCAAACCAACCGCTGCGAGGGCGAAACAAACCGAGGCTATCAAACAAAACAAGGCTTTATTAAGAGAAGCTTTAGTACACAAAATTCCATTAGAGCAAGTTTTGGCAGACCGAGCGGTGAAAGAGGCAGTGGTATCAAATGAACAAACTAGGAGAAAGGAGGAGGAAGAGCACAAAAAAATTCAGCACTATAATGCCTTCGAGCGTCTTGGTGAAGCATGGGCGCAAACAATACATGACGAAAACAAACTGACAAAAGACTATACGCCACAACTCAGAAGAGAAGCTCGCAAGAGCAACTACCATGATACGGGCACCCTAAGAAAATACGACGTATCAAAGTATCAAGAACATCTTCATCATTACAACACATTACGCAATCAACTGCAATTGGAAAGAAATAGGATTAGAAACATGATGATACTGCACAAAGAAGAAGCAGCAAAATTGAGGTTTTTACAACCCATACCAGGCCAGGGCCGTGGGTCTTATCATTACGATTACTATTACATACCAACTACAGGCGACTTTGCAGAGGGGTTATATCCTCATCTAAATCCTCATCTAAAATGACTTCTCAGCTCATTGTATCTGATGATGACGTTCCTAAATCTGTACTATCTAGTGTTTCTTCTCCTAAAGTGTCCCTATTAATCTCTAAGCAACATAATTTGAAGCTTTTACATTTCGATTTGTATAACATTTTCATGATGTTGTATACAAAAGCTATACTTGCACCAACCAAAAAAGTCCAAAAAAATTCAGACAGCATTTATTGTAATTATTTTTTTACATAGAACAGTTGCTGCGCATTAACAGAATGACCCATTTCAGTTGCAAGTTTTTCCGATTCCAACAGAGACGGCTGGTCTTTGAATTTATCAGTGAGGAAAATGCTTCTCAACATATCGCATCCGAATCCAAAAATGCGGAACAGTCGGCTATGTAAAGTGCTCGAATTGAACTGCCCGTTTTTTTCGTTCATGAGTAGGTACGGCCTCTTCGGTCTGATGTTGGAGAGGAAGTCTAAACAGCATCTCAATTCCTCGGGGAAATTGAGTTGTACTATCTCTGCATCGTGCTTTTTGCATTTGTGGTACTCGAAGATCATACTTTTCTTATCGGGGGAAAACCTGTTGAGTCCATCCAAATCACTATGAAGTGCTAGCAGAGTGTATTCCAATAGTCGCCTAGGGACAGTTCCTGTCGATGCATATCGACCAGACATTAACCCCGAAATCAATACATCAGTTGCAAGTCGGATCTTTTTGCTCTGGTCGAGCCCCCCTCCATGAAAACTGATCAATAAGTTGTCATGAATGCTGTTAATTTCCTCTAGTGACTTTTTCTTGTCTTCTCTACCTGGCTTGAACTTTTGGTCCTTGTAGTCATCCTTGATATTAGCACTAGTCACCATCATAGCCTCCAAAAATTCACTAACAGGGAATAAGTTTTCTACTTGAAACAATTTGTATAGCGCTGAAAACAATGTTGCCTTAGTGTGCAGGTTGGGATACTTCTCATGAATAAGTTCAATCGTTTTTGTTGGATTTCTTGCATACCCAAATAGCTGTTGTTTCCAATCCTGGTCGGGCAGCACATTTCTTTTCAAAAAGTTTAGTACTAAAGAAATATACACTTTGCTTGTTGAAGATGTGTGTTCTCCAAAAGCACTGTGCAAGTAATCCTTACACAAATCCCAACTTTCTTTGTTCAATGAAATGTCCATTTAATTATGAAAAAATTTACGCAATTGATGATAAAGTTTAAGAACTACAGGATTATTGTTTCCAGCTTCGACCTCTCCTTTAATAATCGCAAATCTTAAAGCTGCGCCTGTGAGATGTTTTTTTGAAGTTACAAAACCTCCCCCCCCCAATCTTGCATTATATGGTTTGACATTTCCAGGCTCCTTATTTTGAATTCTCCTCCTTTGTGCAGGTAGGAGGGGGTTTCGCGCATTTGCCTCCGCAATGGCCCTTTGATCAGCTGTTATTCGTCGCGGACGGGCTACTATGATAGGATTTTGACCAATAACCTCTTCTGGTGGTGCCTGGTAAATGTCCTCCATAGCGACATTACCGTCATTTTGCTCCTCCTCTGCAAAGCGTGATCTTTTATTGCTATCAATGTTTTCGCTTATGTGCCTCCTTCGTTTCCCTAATTGCAGCAAACGATCACGTAATTCTTCAATCAACTCCCTTTGTTGTTCCATTCTTATTAAGTTTTCTTCGTGTCGAAGATTACCAACTGCTGTTTTCACTTTCTTTTGAAATTTCACATCCTCCTCCACTTGTTTTCGCATCTGTTCCTCAGCCTCAAAATATCGCCTTCTCACATTTTCTTCTTCTTGTCTGAGCTTTTCATCCAAATCGCTTTGTTGCCTTTTTTTTGTAACGAGATCTTCTCTGAGTTTTTTTTCACGTTCAACTCTTTCGGATTCTTTTATTTTCTTCGCTTCAGTGGCTTCTTTTGTTTTTTTCTCTGCTTCTCTGTCGCGTCTTGATTTGAATCTTTCTCTAACAGATTGAACGTGCGCAGCGTTGACATTACCTTTCATCTCGGCGTTAGCAGCAGCATTTTCTATTTCAGTGATTTGTTCCAAAGCTTCTGCAATCACTTCTTCCTCCTCTGCAATCACTTCTTCCACTGTTGGCTCTTCTTCTTCTCCAAAATGAGTTTTTTTGTTGCTTTGTTCTTTGGTGCGAATTTTCCTTTTCCCTAACAGTGCAATTTTTTCAGTGGCAGATTCAAGAACTTCAGCAACCGCAATTTCAACCGCAGTTTGTGTTCTTTTGCTTTCTCTTTGAACATCTTCATCTTCACCTTTTCTTTTTGCTGCTTTTGGCCGTGGTTCAACAGTATGGTCTGATGGAGGCGCTCGTTGTGGTTGATATGCAGGAGGCGCTCGTTGTGGTTGATATGCAGGTGCCGGCGCTCGTTGTGGTTGATATGCAGGTGCAGGCGCTCTTTGTGGTTGATATACAGGCGCGGGCGCTTGTTGTGGTTGATATGCAGGTGTGGGCACTCGTTGTGGTTGGATGGGGTGGGCGGGGTTCCTATGAGGTCTTCTTTTCCTTTCCGAATGAGGTGGAAGTCTGCCTGGAGCTCTATCCTTATTAGCTGCTTTTGTTTTCTTTTCATTTGTTGCTTTTGTGATTTCTTTGGTGAGTTTTTTCTCCAAAATTTTGACTTCATCAGCTGATATTGGCTTTTCTTTTCCTGCACGATGACGTAGAACCTTATCACTAAATTTTTCAATTTGTGGTGATGTTTCTTTTTCTAGGATAGGGGATTGATCCGCCAGAAGCAAATCCAACAGTCGTAAACGCGCTTCTTTTTTTTGTTGTTCTGACATCTTCAAATATTGTCTTCGCAATTCTGTTTTTCTGTTTTCTGGTATGTCTGATTCATCTAACAACTCATCATACAACTCATCATGTAAGTTTTTTTTTTCTGGTAGGTCCGATTCATCTCCCACTAACTCATCATATAACTCATCATATAACTCATCAGTCTCGTCTAATAATTGCTCATTTTGCACATCAATAAATGCCCCCCTCCCACCATCCCATGGAGCATAATCAGTTGGAACATCGTACAGGTCAGTTGGAATATCATACAGATCAGTTGGGACATTATGTACATCACCTGCGATTTGATGTGCTGTTTCCGGAGGGGTTATTACCACACCCTGTTCTAAAAAAATTTACCATTAATAAGTTTATTGAACAATGTTTGATGTGCTGTTTCCGGAGGGGTTATTACCACACCCTGTTCTAAAAAAATTTACCATTAATAAGTTTATTGAACAATGTTAATATCACTTACCCTTCGGTCCCGCACTGGTCTCAAATTAATACCCCTATCACGAAAGTATTGCTCCTCTTCTCTTTCCATTTCCGCATTTCTACGGCGATCCTCTCGCTCCTGTTGCTTTTGTTCCTCCCGTTCCTCTCTGTCCCTTTGTCTAAAATACTGTTCATCTATTGCTTCCATCCTTTGGTTTTCCCTCCAATCAACAGCTCGTCTCAAATCTTCATTGAACGCTGCGCCCCTTCTTCGTCTAGGTATGCGAACCGGACCTGGTGGCGGTTCATGCATTGGCACTGGCGGTGGTTCATGCATTGGCACTGGCGGTGGTTCATGCATTGGAGGGGCAGGTTGAGTTGGTAATGGTGGGGGGGTTGCGGCAGTCGGCTCATTATTCAAATCAGCGGGTACATCTGGGGTTCTGTCTGCATTTTGCCATGTTTTTTGGGCGGTTTTTGCATAATTCGCACCGAACGTTTGTTCCAAATACTTTACCAAAAATAGATATACCCCTCTAGTTGATGTGTATTTTTTGAACTCAGAGCGCAAAGCGCTTTCCACAGAATGCCAAGAATCATTCAAAAGAAAAATGTTCGCTCTACCGACCTCGTCCTCGGTCCCAACCAAATATTGGATTAGGACTTTAGCAGTTTTGACTCCAACTACTCTCTCCAGTTTTGATGTAAGCGAAATAACCTCCTTTGCAAGGTCGGACCATTCAGCATCATCGCCAATAATGTTTAAAGGGCCTTGTATTGCATCAGCCGTTGGATACAAATTTGCCTGGTTCAATTTTCGATAATAATCATTTGTTTGTTGTGAACTTCTCAATGCTTGAATTTCTTCAAAAGCTTCCTGCTTTCTTAAGTCAAACAAGTCAAAAAAGTTCATGTTAAATTATGAAAAAAACTTATTCTTCTTCTTCGTCTTCATCATCATCCTCTTCAAAACCGTTACTTTCTTCTTCTTCTTCACGTTTTCTTTTGTTGACCATTTTGTTGACCCACGGCCCAGCAAGAACTACATTTTCCTTTTGTCCTTTTCTGTTGATGATTGCTTTTATTTTGAATTCGTCGGTGAAATTCCTTGTGAATTTCTTTTCAGGGTTGGTAGATCCCACATCAATTTTGAAGAAATCAAATTTGTTTTGTGTAGCTAAATCATACATTTCGGTGAGTTGTTCTTTGGTAACTCCCAAATTGAAGTTTCTCAAAATAGTCTTCAGGTCGATATCACTACCTAACCGAAGAAGCGATATGTGAGACATCTGTCTGCGAATGTTTGGCGGTACTGTGTGAAAGTCCTGCGCAAGAACCCAGCTTGTCATGTTTCTTTTTCTCCCTGCAATAAAGTAATCCAAAAGTTTTCCTTGAGCAGCCTTTTTGTGTAATGATCCGATTATGTCATCAAACACAACTAAATATTGGTCTTCTTTATTTTCTTTGGAAGCTTCCAATTCTGCCGATGTGGGATAATTGTCGAGGGTGAAAAACGATATCTGGCCTTTTGGTTCTAATTTGGCACGCAGCGCCTCGTAAATAGGTTCTTCAATGCCCATATTGACAATAACGCAATGAGCAAACACACCAGGTGACATGTTGAGAAAGTTTGCAACTTCGTGTGTTTTCCCACTTCCTGTCCCACCGATTGCAAGGATTCGAGATTTGATAGGAATTCCTGTTGTTTTAACAGTAGGGTCGTCCACATGCTGAATAAATTTTCGCACGGTTTTCGTTTCGTATAATTGTTTCATTCACAATTAATTGTGATGCAAGTGGTTGCTCCGTTTTTTTCATCAAGTGTTTATAACCCTTCAGTTTGGGACGTGAGCAATGGCCCAGTTACACAAGGAGAATTGGCCCTTTACGCCCCCCTCTCCAATCCTACATTTTCTGGAACAGTTTCAGCACCAAACATTAGTTGTGGGACCCTAACCTGCACCAATCAAATAATAGAAGATAGCCCAACGAACATAACATCCTCTACAACTATCTATAGTTCTAATTTTGTGTCGTGGTATGACTGCTTCAATACAACTGTAACAACTGTAATTAGTATCAGTAACCCCACTTTATTCCCCCAAGGTTCCATGATGACGTTTGTCAACAGAGGAAACACAACAACTCCAGGTCCAATTGAGTTGGTTTCAGATGGTTTTGATTATACCGCAGGAACAGCGATTGTTTACCCCAACACAACACTATATTTGCAACAAGGATATAGTGTCACAATCATACGCAACGTCAACTCATGGGTGTGCACGTTCGCTTCAACCAATGTTTTAGGACTGAACCTTGCGAACGGTGTGACTGCGAATATTGGTGCGTCTGGAACAACTAGCACTTTAAATGTGTATGGGACCCTAAATGTGTATGGGACTTCTCAGCTTTCGAGTGTAACTCACAGTATAGGTTCATCTGAGACTTACGGAACAGGGAGCACTGTTGACTTTACTAATTGTACTACAGTGACCTTACCAAATTATGTAACAAATAGCTCATTATCTACAAGTTTATTGGCATATGTTACAAATACAGCATTAAGTACAAGTCTAGCGTTATATGAAACAACTGCTGCATTAGCTACAACTTTGTCATCATATGCAACAACTTCTGCGTTAGCTTCATATGCAGCACTTGCTGGATGCACCTTTACAGGGGATGTGTCTGTTGGGACTCACAAAATAACTTGTGGAACACTCGTGTGTTCAAACCAAATAATCGAAGACAGCCCAACGAACATAACATCCTCTACAACTATCACAAGTTCTAATTTTGTGTCGTGGTATGACTGCTTCAATACAACTGTAACAACTGTAATAACTATCTCTAGCCCCACTTCATTCACCCAAGGTTCCATGATGACGTTTGTCAACAGAGGAAACACAACAACTCCAGGTGCAATTGAGTTGATTTCAGATAGTTTTGATTATACCGCAGGAACAGCGATTGTTTACCCCAACACAACACTATATTTGCAACAAGGATATAGTGTCACAATCATACGCAACGTCAACTCATGGGTGTGCACCTTCGGTTCAACCAATGTTTTAGGACTGAACCTTGCGAACGGTGTGACAGCAAATATTGGTTCGTCCGGAACAACTAGCACTTTGAATGTGTACGGGAACCAAACTGTTGCTGGGACTTCTCAGTTTTCGAATGGGCCCCAAATAAATCCGACTATGACGTTAAGCACAAACGGTGCCAATTTGGGGACTGGGACTTTTGGTGGCTATGTCCTTTTCAATGGTGGAACTCTATACCACAAAAAAATAATAATCAGCTGCAATGCTCTTTTAAGTACAAGTGCAGCCCCTGGAACATCATCTACTTATAGCTGGTCACTGCTCGGCATCACCTTCACAAACCCACCAACAACTACATATAATGGCAATGCTGCCTTCATGGCCTCTCCGCCAGTTTTTTATACGGGGTATGTTGGTATAAGTTATACGAGTGCTGCTGCTTATACAGGTTACATAATTGTAGAGGGTATATAAACACACAAATTTAGTTAATAAACATTGCTTCCATTCACTCTAAACCCTGTGCCCCCTGGAATAAACCCTTTTCCTACTGGGCCTTTGTATTGGTAGGAAGGGATATTTCTTGAATATGTTGGATGAACCCCTGAAGTGCGCTCTAGAAATTCACCGGAGATTTGGTCAGTTCCAGTTGCAAGTTGAGGTCCTGTCAGGGATGGTTTCCAGTTTTTTTCGATTTTCGGAGCTTCTTGCCCATGTTTGAATCCTTGGCCTGAAATTTGATGAAAGGTTTCTTTTGCTTTCGATATGCCGCGATGGACATCAGACAAGAGCCCCCCACCGCTGCACCCGCAATCTTCGTCGTCGATTTTGGCAGAAATTCGCTTACCTTTCCCTTTCTCTAGCGCTCGAAGAAGACTTTTTGCATGACGTTTGTGGATATGAACATTTGTTAATTTTGAACCAGGTCTTGATTCGTTACGACTGACTTGGATTTTTTTCCCTTTTTTCAAACTTGTTCGTTGTGAACTTGTCAAATGAAGAGGTACAACAGTTGTCATTTGAAAAATTGTGAAAGATTTGACAAGACAATTTAAGTTAAGTTAAAAGGCAAACTAACGCGCAGATTTGGGCAAGTGTTTAATTAGACAAGGATTTTTCCGTTAGAGCAGTCGAGACTGAATTCTTTTTCAAAGAATATGAAACAGTTGTATGACAACGACTGAACATAGTTTGTTTGGAATTGAACATCAACAGAAACAGGAAGGTCGTCGCTTGAAGCAAGGTGACGCTCAAGATTGACGTAGATGTAGCCGTAGCCAGAGTTGTAGTCGTCTTCGTCGATAAGACCAACTCTTAGCCCTTCAACACCGTTGCCGTTCGGTGCGTTGACTCCAAATTGTTCTCTCAAAAACGCATCGTAGCGGTATGTAAGAGGTTTTTGCCAAATCGCCCTCCCTCCAATCAGTACATTGAACTGATCAATGAAATGCCATGGGGCCGTTGTTGCTCCACACGATGAGAAGGGGCTTTGCAATGCTGACATCCCTGTCACGGTTCCATTCCCAGCCAAACCACTGCCTGTTGCAGAGATATAAGGCACAATCAACAGCCCTCTCACCTTGCTAATACCAGGGCAAAGATTTGCTACAAGCGAATTTGTGGCGCCAGCAAGTACATTTGTAAGCGCAGCGGGGGCACAGCGGATGTAATCCATGAATACAATCCTTTTCCTGGGATTAGCCATGTATTTTGATGCCAATGTAGGGTTCAGCTTGTATTGAACTGCATGAAACGTTGTCAGAGTTGCCTGGGTGTTCCCAATACTAGCAGCAAATGTGAATGTTTGTGCTGTGGTTGCAGGCAAAACAGGGGCACCCTGTGCGATAGCGGCGGTTGTCCCATTAAGGGTGCAGGGCTGCGCGACCATAAACGGAATGAATTGGTAAAGCGAAGTACTTGGGCCATTACCACAACCCCATTGCACTTGAGTACCAGCAGCTGTGCTCGCAAGTGTTGCTGTGAAAGAGCAGGGAAGATGAGTTGAAATAACCATCTGCCACAATGCACCTCGACAAAGCGGCATCTGTTTGAACAGATCGTGCAAATCTTTCATTGGGATCTCAAGATATAGTTGGAAGGTAACAGCGGGAAAAACAGGAGATACTGTAGTTGTTGTCCAAGAAACCGAAGATTTTCTGTCAGTCGTGACGACAGACCCATAAGCGTAACTGTTAAAGTTCGGATCTGATGTGGCTACTGCTTGTTTAACACATCTGTTAAACATGCCAGTATTTTGGAGCCCTGCCGCACTGTAAAGGCCATTAGGGTTGGCTGTGCTTAGATTGTTGTTGGTTTCGCCAATAGTTGAATTCCACGCAATTGTTCGTGAAGTATCTTTTTGAAAACCGAGTGTTGCACCAATGGCGTCAACATCGTTTCTGTTTTGCTGGGTTACCAATTTCCAATGATTTACAATCTGGGACATTTGGGTGTTTCCAACCAATTGCTTGTTTGAGCAAGTCACATTGATGGAATTGATGATGGCAAGATTAGACCCCTTGAAGGTCATCGCAAACATGTTGGCTAGATTATCAATGATCCCACCTGTCGCAACTGAAGATGTTGCAGTCATAGTGATAGGGACTGTTAAATATGACGCACCCATATCAAGGAAATCTTCGCTGCTCACAAGTGAATTGAGGTCGAGGACAATTTGCCCCCCTGAATAATTTCCCTGGTTGTTATCATTGATATCAACAACATTTTTTGATGATGCCGAAAATTCAGGCAACCCTGTAGGGCCATTTTCCGATTCAAAGACTCTTAAATCGTCATATAACGAGCTTGCAGACATATTCACGATTGAATTAAATTATGAAAAAGTTACAAAAGTTATTCAAAATTTCAACTTAATAGTATTTTTCTTTCCGTTATTTGCTTTTTTGCTCATTGGCTCCAAACTATTTACACCATGAAATGGCCTTTTTCCAACGACAACGTCCTCTTCTTCTGGTGGGAGTAAATGGGCTGTAGGAGGGGGGATATTTTCGATTGTTTTGAGTGCTTTTCCATGACGAAAATTTTTGTAATAGCTTTTCCCAGTGCAATTTTTTGGATCAAACATGTAGCCTCCCATTATAGTGTGTTGTATTTCGAATTATCAGCCTTACTTCCTACTTTAACTCTCAACTGAAGAGCAAAAGTTAACTCTGGGTCGTAGAATGTGAGCGGGTTTAGATTTTGGTCCATAAAAGACAAAACAATTTGTTGGTATAGGCCGTTTGTAACGGGCGTGAATATGGGCGAAGATGCTGTGTACTGGTCAATTGCTCCATATTGTGAAGTGATCGGCAGAATATCTAACTGATCTGTAGGATTGCCAATGAAAGAACAGATGAGATTGCACCTGACAATTATTGATGATATTGTGTTGATAGCAGGTGCCGACCCCCCCAATGTAACCGTTGGAGTCCCTGTCCAAGTTGAGGTACTAGTTGCAGGGGTTGTCAATGGTCCCAACCCCAATAAAACTGAGAAAGAAGAAGGAATCGTAACTGTTGGTGCATAAAACACACTTCCTGCACTGAGTGCAAATGCTGTTCCGGGGTTTGTCCATCCCAGTGTTGTTGCTTCGGCGGAGGTCGGAACAAGGAATGTATCGATTTCAGTTTGGTAAGTTGTTGCATTGGCAGATATGTACGTGAAATATACATTTTGCTTAGTCACCGTGTTGACCATAAACAGGTTGTTCAGTGTGCAATAATTCCATATGGCGTTGTTAATGTCACTGATTGCATAGAACCCCGCTGCCAGTGGGATATTGACAGTTAGAGGTGAGTAGACTGTGCCCGCTGAGGTAAAGTTGGGAAAAGTTAAGGTAATAATGTTCGTTGCTGAAGTAACCATGGCGGTCGTTACATTTTTGAAAGAGTTATAAAAACTTGCTTTCATTAAAGCAACCTCCATATCAGCAAATCGCTGAGAAGTAGGCAGAGTATAAATCAGCTGTCCTGTTGAAGGGTTGTAAGTGTTTTGCGTGAAGTTAATATTTGCAGTCATGATTTCTGTTATGGATGTAAGTAAGGGCCCCAAAAACCACAAATGCCCGCGAAGTCAATTGATTGTGAAAAATATTGTTATTCAAAACGATTCTAAAAAGAGGAAAAGTGCTAAAGTGGTTAAAGATGTTATTTCGGCGTCTAAAAAATTGAAACAATAACGGCTATTTCTCAAAACAGAAAACCACATTTTGTAAAAATCATAACCAAAATCATTTCCAACAAATTTTCATTTATTTTCAATGGACAACATCGATTTGGCAGTGCAGCGCTTGCACACATCCGGGGTCGCTCTTGTTAACATAGGCTGGATTATTGATGGTTTTGATGTTGAATCGTTTCTGAACGAGCAGGTCGAGTTTATTAACCCATCAGCTACAAGACAAAAGGTTTTGGGAGCTTTTGGGGCGTATGGAAACCCTTCCAGTTTTCATCATCCCGGAATTCGCAACTTCCGTCATAACAGTTGGAACTATCTAATACAGTTTTTTGAAAGAGCTTTCCCTAATCACTGGATACAATGCTTAGCAGATCGTTTCAGTACAAGGCTTGACGAGGAAATGTTAAACGCCCAAAGTTGGCACAGAGATTGCTCTTTCAGTTACACACCACAAACGACTGCTTTGTTTGGTGGATGGGCGAATTTGGACAAAGATCGATCACAATACTTTTCGTGTGTTATTAAATCCCATATCGGTGTCGCCCCACCACCATCAACCGGGTTTGTTGCGTTTCCAACAGCAGAAGCTGCAAATTTTAAACAAAGCCCGAACTATAGATTAATAGAGATCCCACCTGGTTATGCAATCATTTTCAACGAATTTTTAATTCATGAGGTTGCACAAAAAAATGCTATAGCTATACGGGAAGGGCCTGAAACAGCAAGAAACATTCACCAGCTTGATCCACGAAGACTCCGTGAATGGAACTACGCAACATCACATAGGATGTATCAAAAATTTGCTATATCAACAGCCCCTCAACATATTTTTGGGCCTGAGCTTTTTGAGATGTTGCACCGACAAGCACCGTTGCCGCTTAGTATAGACAAGTTCGGCATTTTTGAAATCCCACCAATGTATTCGCCCAACCATGCAACCTCTCTGATAAAATACGGAAAAATCGAAGAACTTACCCGCACCATAAAACCGCAGTTTTACAATGGAACTTTTCGATTGAATGAGTTTTTGAGAGACGCTCATCTCAACGGAAAAGAACATAATCAAAAGAGAACAGCTGAAAGATGTGCAGACACGCACCCTGAATGGGTACAAAAATTGTTACCTTCTTTGCAATTAACCCGGATGAAATTTCCCGAATATACTGAAGTTGAATTAGCGATGTTCCGCCCAATACATATGAGGGCTTATAATGCTGATAACACATTATTTTAATTTGATTACAAAACTAGAACATAGTTAAATTCATCAAATAAGTAGCGACTACCGCCCTTTAATCCCCATTTTTTGTTTGGCAGTTTAATCCATCTTTGTGACTTAAAAACAGCCCCCCAAGTCCAATTAGGGGTTTCCCCCCATATTTTGGGCCCTGATAGTCCAAAAAGTGCCCCCCCCCAAGCTTCTGCTATCAATTGATCATAATAGTTACCTTTGGCACAGTTGAATTTTCCCTTGTTGAAAGTATAAATGTGGCTATTATTTTCAAACATATTGTGTTCATAACAGAACACAATAACTCTATTTTTGCCTAAATTGAACCGAGCACTGAAAGAGTTACTGTAATGTTTCAGCAACACTAACGGTTTGAAGCTCATGGTCTGCGACATCATAAGTCTAGTTACCCATTTTCCCTGTCTATTACATGCATACCCTAACCATTCCAGAATTTTCCAGAGTAGGATGTCGGGTAGTTGATCCAACCATTCCTTGGAGAAGTGAAAACGTTTGCTTCTCAACAACATCGCTATTTAATTATGACCAACAGCAAGATATTGCAGAAACATAGACGGAGTAACTCCTAGAGTAACTCCTAAACCCTCAAATAACATCCATGTCTTTTTATTTTTGAACAGCATTGGGACCCAAACTTTATCGTAATGGAATGCTTCTTTATAAACAACATCATACACATCCTCGATCTTTTGGATATATCCTACCATACCTGCAGCAATCGCGCGTTTGCAGTGATAAAGATTTGTTTTCAGCGTCATATCGGTCGAGAAAGTAGCATCATACTCCACCAAATGACATAATATTTGAAATCCAGACGGCAAATGAGGGAAACATCTACTGTCAAACTGCAAACCAAGGATACCTTCATTAGAAGGTCTTGTGCTATAACTCACATAATGTTCGGCGTCTTGGGATGCTCCTACTGTTAAAATCCATCTAGGGATTTTGAAAGAAAGAAGTGTTTTTGGAAGAACAACCTGCCATCTCCACATCCCTTTTCTCCAACGTAAAACACCAGCTAATTCTAATACCCCCCTTTGAACATCCACAGGCATTGTTTTCAAAAGAGACAAAATTTCCATTTTAATTAATTGTGATATAAATTTATCATTCAATTGCAACTTTGGGAAACTTATAATCGTAAAAGATGGTTGTAATTTCTTCGCCACAGATCGTATCGTGTAATTCGTGCCTTCTATATTGAACACGTTGACTACCCATATAAATTTGAACTGCATGTTGAAAACCTTTCCTTTTCCCTTGATAAAGTCGGCAGACTAACTTCCACCCCAGAGTTTCGCAAGAACTTAAAAACAAATTTGAGAGATTGTTTGAGAGATCGTAGTCATCGTCTATTTCCCATCTCGGGATTGTGAAAGTAAGAAGTATTTTTGGAATAACGACCTGCCAACGCCACATTCCGTTTCTCCAACGCAGGAACCCGCAGAGTTCCAACACTCTTCTTTGAACATCCACCGGCATTTTTTTCAAAAGTTCCATATTTATGTTGTCAATGGCATACTTTTGGGATGATTGTTTGCTGGGAATGAGAGGAGGGATTAATAGATCAAAGTCAGTAGCCCCAATTCCTACAATAAATTTTCATCGCAATAGGCAGGATAGGGAGGGCTTGCCCTTATATCAATATGGAGATTTGGACCATGGTTATGCCCAATGCAATATGTCTGTTGATTCCACGTCGATTACTATTGCGCAGCGAATAATGTGCATTCCCCTTCCCATTATGTGGAATTTCACTTCTGATTTGGCACAATTACCTTTACGATCAATAGTGGAAGCTATTAAGAGAATGAAAAACTGGGAAATAGTGGAAAAACTTATTACGAAACACGCTATTATCAATGCACTAGTTTTCATTATCAGAAACAATATGATCAACCATTACGCCGGCAGTAGGTGGAGGGTAGAATTAGGGTTTCCAATGCGTATGGCAGCTGCACTTTTTGGAGATTCAACGGTGTTGGAGATATATGGTCATAGTTTTGACCTCACATCTGTAAGACGTCTGTGTGTGCCGAAATTGATAAGACAGCAAATAGATAGGGGACGTGAATACCGAAGAAAACGTTTTAAGCATAAGAGGGCTGTTCTTGTTAAGTCAATAGAAAAATCCGTCACTGCAGCAATTTACACTCCGAACCAACTGATGTTGTCAGACTTTTCAGAGGGGGTATTGAGAAGTATTTGTGAGTTTCTTGTCACAAAATTGAATTAACGATGGAGCATTATACGTATGAATTCATGGATAGTGTGTTTGATGAATTGAATAACCCTTGGTATCGAGTAAGAAAAACTAGGGGTCGCGATGGGAAAATACAATGGCAACTTTTGAATGTTAATACTTCTCATGTTATGTACTCAACTGACAACCAACGAAAAGCATTCATGCGACTTAGATTATTCCTTAGACAAAGGAATGTAAATTCCCCACACATAACTATAAATTAAAGTTAATGTAAATTCGCTCCTCTCTTGCAATTCTTTCCCTTTCGTTGATGTAATGAATATTTCTGGAAATTTCCTCAACTTTAACATATATTTTGCTTAGCATGAATGCCATACAAATCAGCCATAACAAAATACACTTACCGACACAGATCACTACAATATTCCTCGTCAATTGTTGAATACCATTCCATTGCACACACCATACAGTTATTGATATAGCGAGTATGATTGGGTGTGACAGCTCTATTTTTTTTCTTAAGAGGTTCTAAGACTTTGCCGGAACGTGTTTGCATTTTGATAAATTATGATTTTACTCAAAAGCAGATTCGTATTTTAATCGACTAAATGTTAATTGAGGGTTTATTTACACTCATCAAATATTGGGTTAGTTCCATGCTCTGGGCAAGACCATATTCTCCCTTTAGGTATGTTATAATCACCAAATAGCTCCTTGCACCGCAATTTCCTTTTTGAATACTGTTTACACCCCTCCTCTTTTATCTTCAATACACAAGTCCCACCACATCTGCTGCATAAACCATATCCCTCATCCGCTGCAACAAACGCGTTATAGTCCCGCATTCTAACATAACAACATCCTCCGCATTCTCTACATTCCTTTGTTCTCCCTTTAATAATATGTTCCAAATACACAAATTGTTTTTGGTCGATGTTCAAGACATTTCTACCATGAAGAATTTGTTTTACAAGTTCTCTACCACATCCCGGTTTGCAACAGGTTATTTGCATTAAATTATGAAAAATTTACAAAAGTCTAGACCATTCACCATCAACACAGTCAGGCATGAAACACTTGACCTCACTCTCGTCGTCGCGGTGCCAGATGCAGTAGGTTCCCTTGCAGATATCGGGAACGAAATCGCCCACAAATCCCCCTTGTTTATACTCATCTCTGGCCTGATTGAGTCTGAAAGCCATCTCATGTCTGCCAATGGTATGACCATTAGCAATGTCCAAAAAGAACACACCCCCATTCAAAAAATACTTAATCGCATTGACACTTAAGGCAGTGCAGCGAAGAAACGTTGCCTTGTCCTTGGTCGTGACAACGCCGTGCAGCAGAGCTTTCTTAGAAATGTTGTCAACCTTGGAGATCACGGCGGAGATGCTACAATCGGGTTTCATTGTCGCGGGTGTGTTCAAAGACAAGGACAGTTTGTAGTACTGAAACACCCATTCTTCCTTGGAATCGCGAACGCGGGTCTTAATGCGAGGATTGCCTAAGAAAGCGCCGAGGAGATGGGTAGTGAACTCCCTTGGGGTGCACCCAGCGTTCTTGACGAACTCCTTATAGCCGGGTTTGGTGCTCTCAAGAAGCTCGTATTCCGCTATGGTGCTGGCCGAAACCCAGGTCGAAACCCCGGGGGGTGCATTGTTGTTGGTCGAAACCCCGGCGGACGCATTGTTGTTGGTCGAAACCCCGGCGGACGCATTGTTGTTGTCCGAAACCCCGGCGGACGCATTGTTGTCAGAAGAGTTCATTATTTTTTGGGGAGGTCAGAAATGATTTCGTGAGAGGTCAGAGTTAAATTGTGACTGGAAGCTCGAAGAGATCACTGAAAAGTCAGGAGGAAAAAC
>Ga0302148_1000044_pt1 | contig 24855 bp, 18 predicted proteins | sample I_Bog_E3_3_FD_198558 | JGI IMG/M metagenome (GOLD analysis project Ga0302148, IMG submission 198558) | Peat permafrost microbial communities from Stordalen Mire near Abisko, Sweden - I_Bog_E3_1 | ecosystem: Environmental > Terrestrial > Soil > Wetlands > Peat | place: Sweden: Abisko, Stordalen...
AATATTATCTTTTATAGCTTTGCAAGCTAATTCTTCTGCAGTCCAATGGTTTATTGGTACTCCCACTGATTCTGGCTTTTGTAATGATAAATTAATAATGTGGGCTATTTGTTCCATTGTAAAGCTGTTAGGGCGTCCAGATCTATATGAATCTTCTAAAATTTCCTTTATTGCTTGATTTAATTTACGAGGTTCATCTTTTTCTATACGCTCCAGTTCTCTTTTCGACTGTTCCCATCTCTGCTTCCATTTAATCACTGTTTTTCGTTTTATATTTAGGCTTTTTGAAACATAAGAGTTATTTGAATTTTCTAATAACTCTAAAATAATTTTAGCTCTTTTTTTTGATTAAGTCGTACATTACTACCATTTGCTATTTTTTTAAGAATTTTTAATTGATTAACCGTTGCATAAAGATTTTCTTGTGATTTACCTAAAGTTATATCTATGTTTTTAATTGTTGTTGATTTATCAATCAACTCGTCATCTGAGTCAACACAGTGGCTCTCTTTTGTTAGCTTATCTATATTAATATTGTCTGTACCATTTTTCTTGAAAAAGTTCTTTAAACCAGTTATAATTTTCTTATGCATGATAGTCTCCTTCTTTTTTTAAAAGTTGGTATTTGCAATACTATCATGCATATTTTTTATGTTTTTTGCAAGTAACTATATGGAAAATTTTCAATTTATTTTAAAATCAGGTGTCCCCTTAATTAAGTCTTGAAACACTAGTTAAATAAATTGCTGCCAATTGAAATACGTTATAAATCCATTAATTTTATGAATCTATACAATCGTCAGTAATTTTTAACTTTTAATTACATTTAATATTAATACCTATAATTAGTCTCCAGTCTTTCTGGTCAACCTATTATCTTTTACCTTTTACCTTTTAACATATCAAATAATTACTATATGTTTACTATGTTTTAATAATATCATGAGTAATATATAATGTCAATTCATATTTAAATAGTTCTAAACATTTTAAACATATGTACGCAACAAAACCTAATGAAATATCTCCACATCCCACCATTTTCATAACTTCTACATTCATATGCTCTCTCCTTTTTTCAGGATACTTTTCTTTATTCTTTTTCCAAAATTCTTGATAATGATCTTCAAATATTTGTTTTATAGTAATCTTATTTTTTTATGGTTTAATGTTCTCATATTCATCTGAATTTTTCTATCTAATTTTATTTAAAATGTTATCCATAGCCATTTCCTCAAGCTGTTTCCTATATAAGAACATATTTCCTATATTATTTTGCATATCATATTGCTCTTGTAATTGTATTTTAGGTACATTAGTAGGTATGTCAATCCTTACATTTCTTGTTGCGTTAAAATAAGCAAATATATATTCTCCTTTTCTATACTTTTCAAGTATAGAATCCTCTTTAGTGAGCACTATTTTTAACCCATTAGCATATCTTTTTATACTGTCTTCAAATACTTTAATGTTGTCATTATATTGTTTCATATTAGATTGTTGTTCTAAACTTCTATTTGATATACCTAGCAATTCTTTATACCATTGTTGATTAATTTTCAAATTCTTTGGCCATACTGAAACTAAGTTCATCAAATTACCATCAGGAATAACTTTTAAATAGTCTCTTATCCTTTCTAAAAGAGTAGTCTTTCCAGAACCATTTTTCCCAGTTAGAATAAGATGCTTCATTTCAGTATCACTAATATCTATTTGAAACTCTCTTAAATGTCTTATTTTTTCTATTTTTATCTGCTTGATAAAATCCCTCATATTCTACCTCCCTTATTTTCTATATTGTATCCACTATTTTTTTATTATATCATATTTACATATATATCCTAATGTATTATTTTCACTCCTAATTAGGATAAGAAATTCTCCTTCTATATCTGATAAAATTTGTTATATCATAACTCTTATTTACACTAATCCTCACTCTTTAATACCTTGTTTTTTTACTTTATATATGGCGTTTATATCATTACCTACTTATAAATTGTTTGTATAGGTTAACTGTATATTTTAATATTCTCTTGTATGTCATTCACATGGCATTAATATCACCTCTGCCTTATAAAAGTTAATATAATATTACTTATGCTCATATTTGGTATTGCTTGTATATACACTATATACAGTTTTATATTTAAATAAAACACCTATATTTCTATATAAATGCTTGCTATAAACTTATATTTACTTTTAATAAATTATTATAATAACATTTAAAAATTTTCTTGCTTTTTAATATAAACATACATCATGATTATATTGTTGGTATCTATAGTTACATTAAAAGTAACTCCCTAATGATTTATTAGAAACTCAAGATTCCTTGTCAAGAAGTTCCTTACCAGACGAATGACTGATAGTGCAATTATTTAGATGCTCTAATGTTTTTGTAAATAGAAATGCTACTATTTACAATATTCAGACATAGAACAAATACAGTTATAAAAGATAACATACCAATCACTCCTAATTGCATATTTCATCAGGGAGTTATAAAAATAATATAATAAAATTTGTTAAGTTAAAACAAAATATTCCAAACCCATATCTTGAACAGCTAATATATATTTAACTAATTTTCATATAATTTTATCCACCTATACAATGTTGCTCTTCCTCCCCTAATGACTTTGCCATTTCAACCTTACTCAATTATTTATTAATCATCTTAAGGTAATATTTCTTAAAATCCTTTGGTAAATCATCAATTTTTATTTATAACTACATTAATATTATTGTAATCCTATACACCTTCACTATATACATTATATTTAAAAAGATATGGAGCTTTGAATGATTATACTTTGCATATTATAATTAAATGATGTAGAACTATGTTTATATATACTTTAAACTATTTCTTAATATCTGATTCTATGAACTTCTTTATAACTGGATATTTATTAATCAAGTCTAATAAACCTTTACTTGTAAGATATCCATTACCTTCTCTTGCTGAACCATCACCTAATTCATCATTAATAAACTTGACTACTTTCTTTTTACGAACATCCTTACCATTTTTATCTTCATATATATATTCATCATATCTATCTTCATCTGATAATATCTTTGTTCTATATAATTCATAAACAAAAGTATCAAATATCGTTTTAACAATTTTTTCTTTTTGATTTTGATCTACTGTAAAGCCTTCAGGAACTAGCAAGTAATTGCATTCTTTCTCTCCTAATTCCCTAGTATAAGATAACATAGGCATCTCCTTAATATGCCATTCCTTTAATGTTTCATTCCAATAATGTGTTTTTACATTTCTAATTTTATCCCCCATTGATAATTCATTCAATTTCCTTTCAGTATACTCTTATAATACATCTTGAATTAAATTAGTAACTAAATCTGAAATTATATCAACCCCTACATTGTCTACATATAATTCAACATCTAATACATCACTTATAAGACCAGTATAATATGCCTCGCTTCTTTTCATTGATGCTATTAAGAATGCGAACTTATCTTCTCCAAATCCTTTCCCTGGACCTGAAATTGAATATCCCAAGCATGTATATTTAGCCTCATGTATATGCTTTGAAATGTAATTTAGTCTTTCATTTTCACCTTCTCTTACCGCCTTTAATAGTTCTTCAAAATATATTCGTACCTTTTCAACAATTCTATCCTTATATTCATAACCATCATCTGTAGAGTTTTTATGAATAATAGTATACATATCAACAAATCTCTTTTCATCACATTCTTCTCCAACATTTATATCTATATATTTAGGACTATCATCTTGTAAATATTCTGATACTTTCATAATTATCACCCCCATTAAAATTTTGTTCTACATCACTACTATAATTATTTCAATTTAACTAATATAGCTAATTTTATGTATATTATTGGTAGTATATTCGAATATTCAAGGTAATAGTTTATAAGTTGAAATTTCTGCATTTATTCCTTCTTTTAAAATTTTAACTTGTACATTCCTTTCTACAAAATAATCACATAGTTCTATACAGTCCTTTAGATTTCTTGCCATTCTTAAAATAGTATTTTAATACAAGTTATCTATTTGTTTAGAGTCTAATACTATTACAGATAAATGTTTATTAATTTAAAATCAATTCAAAATAAACATTAGTTGAGCCATTCCTAATTCTATTAATCTATCCTTTTAGATCATACTTCAAACAAATGTCAAAGCCCTTCATAATAAAAAGACATAATCATATAAATTTTCTTATATAATTACGTCTTTTATATAAATTTCTATAACTAAGTTTAAATATAATCTTTACTTATTACTCAACCAATGCTCCATCGCTTCCTAAAGTATAACCCTCAACTACTGTGTTACTTGACATAGCTCCACTAGCGTTGAAGTAGTACCAGTTGCTATTTATATATTTCCATCCTGTTTCCATAACTCCTAGAGCACCATAGTCACTTCCATCACATAGGTAATACCAATTACCATCTGCATCTTTATACCAACCTGTTGTTAACTTTCCGTCAGCATCTAAGTGGAACCATTGTCCTACTGTATCTATTTTATCGTAAATCCAGTCTTCAAGTTCTGATTTGTACCAGCCTGTTACCATAGCACCAGTATTATCATTAAAGAAATACCACTTATTATCTATTAGTTTCCAACCTGTTGTCTTACTTCCATTATCTTTTACATAGTACCACGTACCAGTTGTATCTTGTGTCCATCCTATTTTAGTGCTGTTGCTATTATCATTCTTGTTTGTATCAGTATTAGTTGAAGTATCTGTTGTACTTGAATCATTATGATGACTTGAACTGCTACTTGATGAACTTGAACTGCTACTTGATGAACTTGAACTACTGCTTGATGGTAAAACCCTTCCAATAACATATTCAAAAGAATGTCCATCAAATGTAACACGTACACCTATATATTTACTCAAATCACTTCCAGTTAATTTATAAGTTGCACCTGTTCCTATTTCATCACTAAATTCAGAATCTGCATTATCTAATCTATACCATTCGTATGTTACTGCTGCACTTGTAGTATAATTATTTCCATCTGAATCTTTTAGCTGTGCTGCTAAAGTATCTCCAACTTTTGGTGTTCCTTCAATTGTTACTGCTGCTGGTGTTGTTTCATTATTATTACCTGCTTGTACAATTACTTTCACACTTACTGTATAATTATTTGGATTTGTTACTCCATCTGGTAATGTCAAAGTTCCTGTAAATGTATATGTTCCTGCAGTATTTCCATCATATGCTGGACTTCCATTATCCCATGTTACTGCTGCACTTGTTGTTGTAGAGTCACTTAATGTTACATCTATTGTTTCTGGTAATCCTATATTACTTTTATTTGTTCCATTGGCTACAGTTATATCATCTAATGAATTTACACTTTCTACAGTTACTGCTGATGGTGTTGTTTCTGATGATGTAAGTGCTTTGAAAACCACATTAACTTCTGTTAAATATGGTGTATTCCAATTAGGGGCTGCTCCACCTGTTATTGCAGCTATTACTGAATCATCATACATTCTAAAAGTTACTGTTGCATCAGATGTTATACTGTTACCTATAAAACTCCATGGCACTGGTGCGCTTGTAAGAGCTCCTAAAGGTCCTGCGCCCATATATACCCCATCCTTGAAGAAGGCTACTAACTCACCTGGAGATGAATCTGAGGTAAATGTAACAAACTCTCCAGATGATACAGTAGTTCTGTCTGCTGTTAAGTTTATTGGTAAAGCACCTTTCATAATCCTTTGAGGGCATTCTCCAGAATCCGCCACATATATATTATAGGAACTGTCTACCGTAATTCCAGCCGGGTAGTTGAAACTTTCCCTTCCAGTTATATCAACCCAAGCCGTCTCACCATCCGGTAATTCCTTGATTTTGCCGTCAAACATATCTGTCACATACAAATTGCTATGACTGTCTACCGTGATTCCTTTAGGACCTTTGAAAATTTCCGAACCAGTTATATTGGTCCATCCTCCTCCACCATTAGACAATTTCCATATACTATTACCTGATATATCTGTTACATACACATCAAAATTGTCGGCTACTGCAATTCCACCTAGATAGTTGAATGTGTGACCATTTGTTATGTCAATCCACCCATTGCTATCCTTCATCCATACTTTTCCATCATTAGAATCTGTAACATATACATCGCCATTCTTGTCCACTGCAATTCCATTTAGCTCACCGAAAGTTACAGAGCCCGTTATATCTGTCCAAGTCCCACCATTAGATAGCTCCCAAATCTCACCACTATTTCCATTATCAATCACATATACATTACCTGAATTATCTACTGCAACTCCGTTCGGAAATAAGAAGCTTGCACCACCCGTTATATCCGTCCATGTTCCACCTGATAGTTTCTGGATGCTTTTATTGTGGGAATCTGCCACATACACATCGCCTGAACTATCCAACGCAATTCCATTTACAGTTCCAAAGCTTGCAGAACCAGTAATGTCTGTCCATATCAAATTTGTTGATGCAAACGCTGCCTGCGGCAATGCTATTAACTGCGCTACCATCAACATAAATGCAATAAAAATAGAACTTCCTTTTCTTAAAGATCCTTTCATCCAATCACCTTCTACTTCCTTAAATTTTCTTCATTTTTTTATGATAACCTATAATACATTTCCCCTTATTCAATATACATAATTAATATTCTTTCACCCCCTACTTATTATTATAAACATCGAATCTGAACCGAATTTGAACAAAAGACATTAGGCAAAAAATTCCAAAAACAGCTAAAAGGCTTGTAAATTCAGCGTTTTCGCCAAATTTACAAGCCTTTCTTTTGATAGTCTCTTAATCCAAATAAAAAATTTTTTTTATAAATTGTATTTCTCAGAGTAAAAAACAAACTGATTTTTACCATTCTTTTTTGCAACATACATTGCCTTATCTGCATTACTTATTAATTCCGCAGAAGTTTCACCATCATATGGTGCTATTGATATACCTATACTGGTTGTAACTATTGTTTCAGTTTTCTTTTCATCAAGTACGATTGGTTTTCCTACTGATGTAATAATTTTATGGCAAATTTCTTTTATTTCAGATATACTGGTAACATTTTGCAAAATCATTACAAATTCATCCCCGCCCATTCTTGAAACAGTGTCACAGCTTCTTACAGCTTCTGAAAGTCTTTTAGCAACAGTAACTAAAACAACATCTCCTTTATCATGACCATATTTATCATTGATTGCCTTGAATCCATCCAAGTCGACAAATAATACACATATTTTGTTTTTATTCTCCTTTGCCGTCATAATAGACTGTTCAAGTATATCCTCTAACCTTCTTCTGTTTGGGAGATTAGTAAGATGGTCATGATTAGCCATTTCTGATAATAAATTCTCCGCTTTTTTACGCTCGTTAAGTTCTTCTCTCAACTCAATTGTTCTTTCATCAACCAATTCCTTAAGATTATTATATAAATATGCATTTTCCAATGAAATAGTAGGCTCTGAAGGTATAGCTGTGTTTTCCATTGGAATACGTACTGTCATTTTGGTTCCTCCACCTGCTCTTCCTCCTATTTCCAAGCCATGACCATATATCTTTATCAGCCTCTGATTTATATTTTTCAAAGCAACACTTTTACTTTCTTCATCAGAAAGTAGCTTTCCATTAAGAGTTTCTGGAATCCCTACGCCATCATCTTCAACACTTAGGACAATAAAACTTTCTTCACTGTAAACAGCAATTTTTACTGTTCCACCATGTTTTCGACCTGCTAGTCCATGTTGCACCGAATTTTCCACCAATGGTTGAATAACAAGTGGTGGCAGCATACAATTTATATTGTCCTCAATATCATAAACAATCTGCAGTCTTTTTCCAAACCGCGCTTTCTCAATAAACAAATAAGCTTCCACCAATTCCAGCTCTTTATTTAAAGTTACAAGCTTATGCCTATTTTTAAAATCAAAGCTGCCCCTCAAATACTGGCTAAGGTTTGCTAGTAAATCCCTTGTCATCTTAGGATCATCTAAGGAAAAAGCTGATATAGTATTTATGGCATTGTAAAGAAAATGAGGCTTAATCTGAGCTTGTAAAAAAGCAATCTCAGAACGTAATGATTCCTCCATAGAACGATGTAATTCCTCAGTAGTGTCAAGCAGATTCGAAAATAATTGAACATTTTTAATTTAAATTGAAAATTGAGCTGTGAGCAATTGCAGCACCTCAACATGATTATCAGTAAAAATATCCGCTGATAAATTATTTTCTATATATAAAATCCCAATCAAAACACCTTGATTTGTAATTGGCATACATAACAAAGATTTAGTTTGATTTTTCTGAATATAGGGATCTTTGTAAAAGTTACCTTGTCTTGCAGCATCACCTAGCACAACATATTCTCCAGTGCGTATACAAAAATTTATAATAGAAGCCGCCAATAACCCCTGTGCTTCTTCCAAAGATACAGAGTGTAGCACTTTAATTTCACTTTCTTCTTGCAACCACTCAGCTTCTATATTCCACCCATGTTCATATTTCAAAAGTATATATGCTCTCTGTGCTCCCGAATTTTCCACCACTATTTTCATGATCTGACGTAATAGATCAGGAAGCTGTACTTCTTTAGATACAGCACGGCAAGCACTCATTATAGACATCAAGTCTATATCTTTTAACCCAGCCATTCCATCAGCTTTCAATACTTTCCCGCTATCTTCTGAAGTGTTAAGCAAATATCCATATTTCTCTCCCATATGCCTTGTCTTAGCATCTGCTCCCCATGCTCTGTATCCCTTGAAAGCTTCCATCATATAAAATGCAGCTTGTTTATTCATACTAGCAGCTAAAAACATTTTGCCTGCCAACTCATTAGCTAGAGCTTCATCCCGAATAAATCCATTCCTATCAGCTGTTTGTATAGCTAATTCATAGAATTCAGCTGCCTTATATATTTTGCCGTCAATACGTGCAAGCTCAGCCTCTAACATATATTGTAAATGCAAGAAATTAATCGGGCAATGCTTTGCCCAGGATTTCACATATTTATATTCTCTCTTTAATCTTCGACGGACCTCGTCAGCTTCTTTCGCTCCCATTTCTGGTATATTTACAGCTAAAACCAAAAAATTACATATCCTACATTCTACTATATATGGAGTACCTGAATGCTGCTTCATATATTTATCCGACTCTTTCAAATATTTCATTGCTCCTGCATAATCATCATAGATATAATGAATATACATCTTTTCCTTGTAGTATACCCCTACTCCAGATAAAGAGTTAATTTGTTGCAAGTACTCTACACATTCTTCCTCACTGCATACAACTCCAATGCTGCCATTTAACTCATAGGTTTCTTGTGATACATTCATAGTAAACTGTTCATCAGTAAGACCAATATAATTGAGCCACCTATGAGCAAATAAAAAGAACATATAATATCCATATTTGTTATTTGTCTGAATAATTAAAGGAACTTGTTTCATAGTTTTTTCTATTAGTAGCTTCAAATTCATATCAGCTTTAAAAGCGTACATGAAAATACCAGCTAAACCAATTTGATAATGATCTCCATATTTTATTGCCTCTTCCATGGTTTTTTCAAACCATGGATTTAAATTCTGCCATGACTCGTTCCATGCATGTCCCATGAATCCATAAGCAAATAATATGCTTGCCCGATATTGGGCACGTTCTTCTGATTCAACGAGCTTAAGTGCTAATTTATTAAATTTATACGAACCCTGTAGGTCCCCCAACACTGACAATAGAACAGCGTATCCACAATAAATTGAAGCTGCTTCACGGCTATTTCCATAACTAAGAGTCAGATTCAAACTCTTTAAGGTAGATAAAAGAAATAAGTTAATATTCCCTGCATTATAAGAGATACTATTTAATTCACCCATAATTCGTATTGCCAACTTTATTTTATCATTCTTTATAGGTGGTGAATTTAGAAGGATTTCTGTATCTTTTTTCCACAATCTCATTTTAACAATTATCATTTCCTTAATTATATAATGCCAACCTGGTTTAGATGACATACGTGTTCCAAGAAGTCGCAAACCAAGTGTTCCGTATTCTATAACCTTATCAAATTGCCCTAAAAATCTATAGATGATACTTTGCATTAACCGTATTTCTGCCTGATCTATTGAGGTTTTAGCGTACTCCATCAAAATCTCTATCTGCTTCTCAGCCAAAGCATATTCATTATTTAGATATGCACATTCTGCATATATCTTAGTAATTTCAAAAGTAAGTTCATAATCTTGCTTCCAAGCATTGTCAGGTAACACTCGTATACCATTTGAAACATATTTCAGTGATAGCTTAAATGAGGAAGCTGCTTTTGCCTTCTGGCAAGCCCATAAGTTTAACCTTGATGTCTCAAAGCGTTCCTCTAAACTCTTAATCTCATCAAGCCCTTCATTCAAATGGCACACTATATTCATAGCGCGATCTTTCAGCATATTTACTGGTATATTCTGCTTCATGCTCTTACCTATTTTCAAATGCAGCTGCTTTTGAGTCTCCTCTTGAATTAACGCAGCACATGCTTGCTGCACGCGATCATGAGTAAATTTAAAATCTATATTAACGTCATTGAGTCTAATCTCTGAGGCTATATCATAATAATCACTTTCTGTTATGATAATTTCGCTATCAACGGCTTCCTTAAGCCCAGCTGCCGCCTCTAAAGCATCAATATTTTCAACAGCAGCTAATATCTTTAAATTAAATGTGGTACCCACTAAAGCTGCCACTTTAAGCAAATTCTGAGTCTTTGGTGGCAATTTTAAAATTTTGTTAATCATAAAATCAACAATATTATCGCTAATTGCTATGTTTTGTATTTCATTATCATCCCATTCCCACTGATGCATTTCCTCACTATACCTAATTAAACCACTATTATATAGATGAAGAATCAAACTCCTTACAAAGAAAGGATTTCCTTGAGTTTTTTTGTGAATTATCTTAGCTAGAGACTGAGCCTTAACTTCATGGCAATGTACTGTGTCCATAAGGATATTGGCAACATTATTCTCCTCTAGTGGCTTCACGATAAATGTTGTAGCTTTATCCGATTTTCGAAATTCATTGAGGGAATTATACAACGGATGTTCTTCCATAACTTCATTATCCCTGTAGCAGCCAACTACTATAAAGCTTTCCATATCATCAAGAGCTAACAGGTACTCCATGAACTTCATGGAAGCTAGATCGCACCATTGTAAATCATCTAAAAATATCGTTAGCGGATGTGTTTGACCTGCAAAAACTTTAAAAAAGTTTCCAAAAGTATTTAAAAAACGGTTTCTATTTTCTGTTGGTTCAAGTTCTTCCACCTTAGGCTGAATTCCAATGATAAACCCAAGCTCTGGAACCAAATCCATAATCAACTGACTATTGCCATTCAGTGCTTTTAACAAACGCCCCTTCCACTGTTCCAAGATTAAATCTGGCTCCTGTAAAAGCATTCGAATTAATTCTTTAGCAACCTGAGTAAAAACAAAGTAAGGCGTATTTATTTGAAGCTGTTCTGCTTTACCACTTGCAAAAAAACCACCTAGTTCCACAACCGGACGATAAATTTCTTGAATAATGGACGTTTTTCCCACACCAGAATATCCACCTACCAATAACATATGTGAACCACCTTTAGCCACCTGCTCATACATCTGCTTAAGGGTCTCTCTTTCTCTATCTCTGCCATAAAGTTTTTGAGGAATTTGAAATTTATTTGATATATCATTCATACCAACTTCAAAATCTCCCACAATACCTGATGAACCCAATGATTCTAAGCATTTCCTAAAGTCATACACAATACCTTGAGCACTTTGATAGCGCTGCTCTGATTCCTTTGCCATTAGTTTCATTATGATTGCTGAAACTGGCTTCGGTATATCTGGATTTACAATATGAGGTTCTATAGGTGTTTTGGCAATATGACTATGGATCATCTCCAGCATATTATTAGTGGTAAATGGCCTTTTTCCTGTTATTAATTCATACATTGATACGCCAAGAGAATAGAAATCCGTGTGATAATCGATGAATCTGCCCGTTCTTCCTGTCTGTTCAGGAGAAATATAAGGCAGCATTACTTCAATTCCTTCAGTACTATAAGATTCCTTTCTGGAACTATTGATTTTTTTAGTCAATCCCAAACCTAATATACTTACCTGACTAAAATCTGACTTAATCAGGAATATTCCTGGATTAATTTCTTTATATATCAAAGTTTTATCATGAAGCTTTTCTATAACTTCTACCATTTTAATGAATATCTCTAATATTAACATTAACTTATGCGTAGAGAGTTGCTTGTCCCCATTTCGTATGCTTTCAAACACTGGAACATTCAAAAGCGACATTCCATCAATGTTCTCCATAACGATAATATGTCCTTTATAATATTTAATCAATTCACGTACATGAATGATTCCTTGGCCATCTAACTGATTTAAAATATTGTATTCATATTCCAGTTGTGCTAATTGTTCCTCTGATGGATAATTATCTTTTATTGTTTTCAAAATAGAGATTTCACCTTGCTTATTTCGTGCACGACAAACAATGGTATCTCGACTTTCGTATAATGTTTCTATATTTTCATAACCCTGCATATGGATTGTATCCATTAATGATAACCTCCGCATATTACATTAAACTATATTACATCTAATATCTTTAAAATGCTAAATAAGGATTTGAGATTAATGTATCTATATTAATTTCAATTGATAAGTTAACTTCCTTTGCAAACATTTTTTTAATCTTTTGGTAATGCAAAATTGCAGCCTCCTTGTTGTTCATAATCAAGTATATGGCAATAATTTTGGTATAAATACTCTCATTAAAAGGAAATATCTCTGCCCATTTTTTTAGGTATATCAGGGCAAACTCAAACCGCTGTTTCTGCACTTCAGCATCAACAATACTTTGTAATAATTCAGAACAATTTAACTCTAGTTCTGCCCGCTTTTCACCCGTCCACACATATCCATTATCTGTTAAATATCCGTTCTGATGAATCTCCACCACACGTTTTACATTTTCGATACTTAACCTTCCATCTTTATATTGTTTATATGCATCCGTATACTCTCTGCAATCCCAATAGTCTGGGGACCACAATAAACGGCAGATTCCGCCCTCTCTTCGGCTATTCTCAACAACATTACTTAAACCAAAGTTCTCCAAGTCCTTTCTTAATTGATAAAGTGTTGTATATAAAATTGATTGTGCCCTATCTGCATCTCGATCATACCATAACTCTCCCATTATTTTCTCCTTGGATACCGGGTTTCCTTGGTGATGAATTAAAAATGCTAAAAGTTCCTCAGCCTTAACTGTCCTGAAGTTCATCTTTTCTCCATCTTCTGATTCCACAGAAAAACGACCAAAGGAACGTACATATATACGTCTTGGCTTTTCATTATTCTTTTGATCTCCACACCTTTTTATATATCTTTCTAACGTTTTTTTCATTCGTTCTTCCGTAATTGGTTTCATTATGTAATCAAGTGCATCTGTCTCAAATGCTTCAATAGCATAACTGTCATATGCAGTTACAAATACAATGAATATATCAGATCTGATCTCATTAATACGTTCAGCCAACTCGAGACCGTGCATGCCAGGCATTTTAATATCCAATAATAATAAGTCTACCTCTACCGTAGGTATGCATTCCAATAGCTGATCCTGATCCGAAAAAGTACCACATATTAATACATCATCAAATTCCCGCAACACACTTTCAGCCATTTTTAATGCTGGTAACTCATCATCTACAATTATTACTCTAATCATAAATTACGTCTCCCCTAATTATACTATAAACTAGTTATTTTGCTCTCGCCTTTAATCTATATTTATCCAATTCTTTTTTACGAAACTTTTTAGTTATTCTAAAAATGTAGTCTTATGTGAAAAAATATATTTATATCTCACATCATGCTGATGATGTACTTTAGTATTTTTCACCATATAACTCCCAATACTTCTGTATATTTATATTATATCGTAATATTTTATCCATTTAAACTTGCATAATTATTTTTATTAAAATTCAAAGCAAAAATAATATATCTACTGGGAATATACTTTGTTTCATCCAATATCAATTCTACAGCCGAATTATAAAAATAACGCAACTGTAACACAACACAGCTAAAATTTTTTATAATATTACATAATTGAATAAAATCAATAAATCCTAAAACTACATAAAATACAGCCTCTGAAGATGCTATAAAATACACTAAAGTTCAAATCCATGAACTCCAGGATCTTATGAATTAGATATTTTTAATAATTTTATAAATTACATTTCTTCATAAAACATTAATAATTTCTAATTCAAATCTCTTCTATCCATTTTTTAATCTCATACCCTAACAGTTTAATCAAATATAATGTATAATTATTTTAGATAAATATATAAGAAGGGAATTATAATGATGGCAAGTTACAGGCAACTCGCAAACAAGAAATGGGAAGTAACCATTGATTTAGGAAGAAATCCTGCTACTGGCAAGCGGATGAGAAAATTCAAAGGTGGTTTTAAAACTAAAAAAGAGGCTACTGCATATGCTAATTCATTAAGTGTTGATATTTCTAATGGACTAAATGTTGTAGATAATAAAATCCTATTAAAAGATTTTATTATGTCTTGGTACAATGACTATAAAGTTAAAACATTAAGCCTAAATACTAAAACCAACTATGAATCTAGGATAAATAATTACATCATTCCACAGTTAGGTAATATATCACTAGAGAAACTTACTACTGCTACAGTACAACAATTTTACAATGAGCTTATCAATAAAGGATTAAAACCTAATAGTTGTAAAAAGATAATGGAAACATTGTCTGGATGCTTCAAATACGCTAAAAAGCTTAAACTTATTAATTACATGCCAACTGACGTTGAAAAAGTTACTCAAGAATCTAATAAAGTTATGGCATGGGATGATCTACAACTTAAATTCTTCTTAAAACAAATAAAAGATACTAATCTTTATATGCCTACTCTAATAATAAGCCTAACTGGTTTGAGAATAGGTGAAATGTGTGGTTTAAGATGGGATAATGTAGACCTTGAAGATGGTGTTATTCATGTTAGAGAGCAAGTAATAAATGATAAAACTAATCATGAATTAATACATACTAAAATATTGAAAACTAATACAGCCTTTAGAAGTATATCAATTCCACCAGTTCTAGTTAATATACTAACTAATCATAAAGAAGAACAGCCACAGAGCAACGAGAAAGGCTTTATAATATTAGATAGGTACGGATACCTCGGAACGTGTCTATGGACTTTACAAAGAAGGTTGCTAAGTATACTTTAGATGATAAGATTAAAAATTCTAAAAAGGAAATTATAGACTATATGCAGTTACCTCAAGTTAGTATACATGGATTAAGGCATACTCATGCTACTATATTATTACTTAAAGGTGAAAATATAAAAGTCATCTCTGAAAGACTTGGTCACAAATCTATAAAAATTACAATGGATACTTATAGTCATGTATTACCTTCTATGAAAAAGCAGACTGCAGAATTGCTAAATAACATATTTGATGATCTATAAATTTTTTTGCTTATAAATGTCGGTTGAATGTCGGTGTTTTGAGTATAATAAAAGCTACAACCGTTTATATAACTAAGTTGTAGCTTTTATATGGTACTCCCAGCGGGAATCGAACCCACATCTATCCCTTAGGAGGGGATTGTTCTATCCATTTAACTATAGGAGCATATATTGTAAGAATTAAATTAATACCTTTAATTCTTACTTATAAATTCTATTATAATTATTTAATCTTGTCAAATTTGTTATGCAGATATATCTGGTATTTATTAAATGTGTTGTCTCAAAAGTCTAATTTATAAGATTAATGAACAATTAAGAATTAGGCACGTTGTGTATTGATTATGTTGTTTTAACTTTAAACTTCCTATTAACCCTAACTCTGAATATATCTACAATTCTAGTTATCAATGGCCCTGATAGTACTATTACAGCTAAAGATATTATCCAATGCCTTAGTTTTATTTCAGATAAACTGAATATCTCTCTTCCAATTGGAGTTAAGAATGCAAGTACTATAATCCCAAACATGGTTAAACACATTACTGTTTTAAATTTAGTTAATGGCCTTGCAACCCTAAATAATATTACCATACTAATTCCTGCAAACATTAATACTGCTAAAGTTCTGCTGTACATCATTGGTAACTTCATTTGAATTGATATTAAAAATGTCGTAAGTGTAAACAAAGTAAGTAATATTCCATTTGGAATACTGACTGTCAATATTCTAGTTAAGAATCCTTTCTTAACACCACCTGTGCTAGGTAATAGTGCTAAGAAGAATGATGGAATTCCTATAGCACAGCTTCCAACTAAAGATAATTGTATTGGTAATATTGGATATTCTATAAATAATATTGAACATATAAATGCTAAAATTATAGAGTAAACAGTTTTGGATAAAAATAATTCTGAAACCCTCTCTAAATTATTAATTTGCTTTCTTCCCTCTTCAACAACTTTAGGAAGTGCTGAAAAATCTGATTTCATTAATACTAATTGTGCTACAGCTTTAGTTGCATCAGATCCATTTGCCATAGCTATTCCACAATCAGAGGATTTCAGTGCAAGCACATCATTTACTCCATCACCTGTCATAGCAACAGTATGACCCATCTCCTGAAGTTTTAAAACAATTCTCTTTTTTTGATGTGGAGTGACTCTTCCAAAAACAGAAGTCTTATTGATCAGTTGCTTTAATTTTTCATCATCCTCTGGCAATTCTCTTGCATCAATATAATTCTCCCAATTATTTACCCCAGCACGTCTAGCAACTTCTGAAACTGTGACAGGACTATCTCCCGATATTATTTTTACATCTACACCTTGACTATTAAAGTATCTCAATACATCTGGTGCTGCCTCTCTTATAATATCTTCAATTAATATTAAAGCAACACTTTCTATCTTACCCTCTAAATTATCATTTAATTTATTATGAAGATTTGCTAATAATAAAACTCTTTTCCCCTTTTTAGCTTCATCTTCAACTAAATTTTCTATTAAATAATAGTCCTTATTTAATATTATTTCTGGAGCTCCAAGAATCCATGTACCTAGCTTTTCAAAAGTAATTCCACTCCACTTCCTCTTAGATGAAAATGCAATTTTATCTGTACATTTTATACTCTTATCATACTTTGTATATTTATCTAATATAGCTTTCTGTGTTTGGTTATTACTTGGACTATTATGAATTAAAGCTGATAATATTATATCTATTTCTTTAGTATCCCTACACCCAATATTCTTAACCTCAGCTAATCTTAAATCGCCTTGTGTCAAAGTTCCTGTTTTATCTAAACAAAGTACATCTACTCTTGCTAAAACTTCTGTAGCACATAATTCTTGAACCAAAGTATCATACTTAGATAACTTTATAATTGAAACTATAAAGGTAGCACTTGTTAATAACACTAACCCTTCAGGTATCATTCCAACAATTCCTGATACTGCTCCTATAGATGCATCTTGCCATGTGTATTCTGGAATTCTTAATTGAGTTATTATTAGTAAAATGGACAATGGTGGTACAATCCATATTATTACTTTGAAAATTTTATTTATCGCTTCTTGTAAATCTGAGTTTATTATCTTAAATTGCCTAGCCTCTTCTGCAAGCGTTGAAGAATAAGTTTCTTTTCCAACCTTAGTAACCAATGCATAACCATCTCCAGCCACAACGAAGCTTCCAGATAATAGTTTTTCTCGAGGACGCTTAGCAATGGCATCTGCTTCTCCAGTTAACATAGATTCATCTATTTCTAATCCGTTGCTATATAAAACTTCTCCATCTGCTAATATCTGTAGACCCGTTTCCAGATAAAGTACATCATCTAAAACAATCTCTTCTATAGGAATTTCCTGTACTTCCCCATCTCTAAGAACTTTTGCATGGGCTGCACTTATAACAGATAACTTTTCTAATGTATACTTAGCTTTAACTTCTTGAATTACACCAATAAGCGTATTAACTATTATAACTCCAACAAATATAGCATTTTTAAGTGACCCTGCCAAAATAATCACTGCTGCAAGTATAAAATTTATAGCATTAAATCTTGTAAACAAATTTGCTCTTATTATTTGAGGTATAGTCCTTGATGGTGTTTTAGGAATATGATTAACTTTTCCTTCTTTAATTCTTTGTTTAACTTCTTCTGATGTTAATCCGATTATATTCTCCTGTATATCTAATATATTATTTAAATTCATCAACGTTCCCCTGTCTATGTAAATTATTTTGCTATACTATTTCTTAGAATTAATCATTATACTATCTATTATACATTTTTTAATATTATTTTTCCCTATATATTTACTTAATTTTAAATTAATTTTATATAAATTTAATCTTTTAATAATATATTAAATCTTTAAATATATTATTTTTTATAATATACTGATTAGTGTAAAAATTAATATATTAAGGAGATGTAGTAGCTGATGATAAGAACTATATTTTTTTATCTCTGTTTTATGATAAGTTTTATTGTTACTTCTTTTTTTAGAATTAATGTAAAAATTTTAACTAGTAAAGGTGATATAAAAAGAAGAGATGAATATGTTTATAAAGTCGTTTATATATGGTCTAGATTTATAATGACTATATCCGGAGCTAAAGTTAATGTTATCGGTCTAGAGAATCTTCCTAAAGATCAAACTGTACTTTTTATCTCAAATCATCAAAGTAACTTTGATATACCACTGTTACTAAGTTCTATTAATGTATCCAAGGGATTTATTGCGAAAAAAGAACTTGAAAAATGGCCTTTTATTAGCACTTGGATGAAATATATAAATTGTATTTTTATGGATAGAGATAATTTAAGAAAATCTGCTGAATCAATAGTTGAAGGTATTAACTTATTGAAATCTGGTTATTCAATGGTAGTTTTTCCTGAGGGAACCAGGAGTAAAGGAAAACCTGTTGCTGAATTTAAAGGTGGTAGCTTTAAACTTGCTACAAAATCAAAATGTTCCATAGTGCCACTAACTATAAATGGAACATATAAGCTATTAGAATCAAATAATAACAGGATTAAAGGTGCAGACATAGAGTTAGTAATACATCCACCAATAAATATCAATAAATTAAACAAAGAAGAATTAGAAAAATTACCGGAAATTGTTCATTCCGTTATAAGTAGTAAATATAGAAATTGTTAGTATAAAACAAAAGTGGCTACACTACAAAATGACTTATATTATCTTACAAATTATTTATGCATAACTTCCAAACAAAAAGCTAAACATAAGAAAAAGATAATTTTAACTAGTTATATTTTAGTTATACAGTCATTATCTCTACTTGCTTTAAAAATTTCTTTGACATTTATCGATTATTTATGTTATAATAAACTCATTTGACTTATAAATAAAACTTTAGTATTAATTATTAGAGTAAAAACTACCCAATTTTAAAATAAAGAAACGAGGATATTTAATGAATGATAATCAATTTGCTACATTAGGTCTTAAGGAGAGTATTGTAAAAGCAATATCAGACCTTGGTTTTACGAAACCATCTCAAATACAAGAACAAAGTATTCCTGCAGCGCTTAGTGGTGCAGATTTAATAGGTCAGGCACAAACTGGTACTGGAAAAACTGCTGCTTATACTTTACCAATTATCACTAAAATGAGCGATAAACCAGGAATAAAAGCTCTTATTTTAGCCCCAACAAGAGAACTTGCAGTTCAAGTTAATGATGAAATTCAAAGACTTGCTAAATATGAAGAACTTGAAACATTATCTGTTTATGGCGGAGATTCAATCGACAGACAAATGAGAGCTCTTAGAAAAGGCAATGTTGATATTGTTGTTGGAACACCTGGAAGAATGTTGGATCTTATAAAAAGAAAATGCCTTCATCTAGAAAATGTAGAGTTTTTAGTATTAGATGAAGCTGACGAAATGCTTAACATGGGATTTATTGATGATATAGAAGAAATCCTTAGTCATACTCCAGCTGAAAGACAAACTTTATTATTTTCTGCAACAATGCCTGCTCCAATAGCAAAGCTTGCTAAGAAATATATGAAGCCAGATGCTAAACTTATTAGTGTTAAAAAAAGTTCACTAACTGTATCTAAGATTAAACAAAACTATTTTATGATTAATAATAAACATAGATTAGAAGCTCTTTGTAGATTATTAGATTTAGATAAGCCAAGTTCAGCTATAATCTTCTGTAGAACTAAGATGGGTGTTGATGAACTTGTACAAGAATTACAGTCAAAAGGCTATATGGTTGAAGGAATGCATGGAGATATGACTCAAACTCATAGATTAGCTACTTTAAATAAGTTTAAAAAAGGTACTTTAAGTTTATTGATTGCTACCGATGTTGCAGCTAGAGGTATAGATGTTGAAGGCGTAACTCATGTATTTAATTATGATTTACCTCAAGATGTTGAATCTTATGTTCATAGAATTGGTAGAACTGGTAGAGCAGATAAAAGTGGTACTGCTTATTCATTAGTAACTCCAAAAGATTTATCAATGCTTAAACAAATTCAAAATGTTACTAAAAGTTCAATAACACAAAGACCAGTTCCAACTGCTGAAGAAATCAATAATAAGAAGTTTAAGGATATGGTATCAGAAGTTGAAGAAGCTATTAAAGCTGGAGAACTTACTAAATTTATTCCAAGTGCGATAGAATTAGCTGAAGCTAATGACCCAATATCAATTATTGCAGCTTTAATGAAAATTAAGTTTGAAAATGAAAGTGTTTTTGATTATAGCTCAAATAATTTAGATGCACCTAAAAAAGATGATGTTCGTTTATTCTTCTCTGTCGGCAAAAGAGATGGTTTAACTCCAAAAATATTAATTAATTACATAAAAGATATGACACGTGTTAATTCTTCAGTAATTGGTCAAATAGACCTTATGGAAAACTTCTCATTTGTAACAGTTAATGAAACTGTATCTACTCAAATATTAGATAAATGCCCAGGTGGAAAAATTAATACGAAGCGAGTTAACGTTGAAGTTGCCAATAAGCGTAAGAGATAATAAAACTTTATTACCTTAATACTCTTACTTAAGGGAAGATTTATTTTTAGGTTTATACCTAGAGCTTATCCTCCCTTTTTTATTTTCTAATTTTCTTATAGATATATGTTGCAATAATGATTTTACAATTAAAAATCTTAATATATAAGTCGCTAAGTAGTGGTTGAATGTAAAAATTCATTTGCAACATATAGATAAAAAATTCTAAATTACCCTTATACCTTGAATATTATCCACATATGCTACTAATTATCTTCATAAGAATCCACATCTATTATACTTAATACACTTCCAAGTACATATTTTTTTTGCATTCTCATACTAAGGATACCATTATCAATACTTTTAAATATTTGACTTGTATCTATTTCTTCAATGTTTTCAAACTTCTTGTTATATACTTTCTTAACAAGTACATTGCTAGAAATCCCCCTTAAACTGCTTTTTTCTATTTCTGATCTATTTAAATTTATTTCTATTATTCCCGGATCATATCTTATACTTAATTCTCTAAGGTTAATGCCTCTTAAATCTATAGTTAGCAAATACATATCTTCATATTGCTTAAGTTCAATAAAATTATTTTCATTCACTTCCTCCGTTTTTTCATAATTTTCATTTAAAAAAGTATCTCTATAATTTTCTGTAAATTCACTTATATCAATATTATCTAAAAAAGAGTGCATAACTCTATTTACTTTTTCTATATTATTTAAGTTGAAAATATCCCCAAATCCAAAAGAAAAAATTTTAAACATATTATCCTCCAAATATATTTCTTAACACTATATAATATTTATCAAGGGGCAATTTGTTTAAAATATTTATTTTATTAATCTTATTTTTTCATCCATCTAGAATTTATGTATTGTATCTAGATATTAATCTAATCTAATTTTCTACATTTCCTTACGGTATTTAATACATAACTTTTATACTAACTTTTATACCAAATAACTGTATCAATACACTATTGAATATTTTCTTTCAAAGTCTTACAATAATAACTACAAAGAAGTGATTAATCTTGAAACGTATTGATAAAATTTATGATTACATTTATCAAGCTTCTAAAATTCTTGATAAAGATAAGCTCTTAGAGCAGAAAGGTTTTAGTGCACAAGAAATTGGGGATACATTAGATATATTAAGAAATAATGTTTCAAAAGAGCTTAATACTCTTTGCCGAGAAAAGAAAATAATTAAAATTAAAAACAGACCTGTTTTATATTTTGATAGAAAATGCCTTGAATACATCTTATCTATAAAATTACCTGAAGATTTAGAAGAACTATCAGATATCAATTCTTTAATAAGTGCACCAAAGAAAACTATTGAAGATTACTCACCATTTAACGATTTGATTGGTGCTGATACCAGTTTAAAAAATCAAATTGAGCAAGCCAAGGCAGCTTTATTGTATCCACCAAATGGATTACATACATTAATAGTTGGTAGTACAGGTGTTGGTAAAAGTTTATTTGCTAACATTATGTATGAATATTCTAAATATATTAAGAAATTGCCCGAAGATGCACCTTTTGTTATCTTTACTTGTGCTGACTATGCTAACAATCCACAACTTCTTTTATCTTATGTTTTTGGACATATTAAAGGTGCCTTTACAGGTGCTGAAAAAGAAAAGGAAGGTATTGTTTCAAAGGCTGATGGTGGAATTCTATTTCTAGATGAAATACATAGATTACCCCAGAAGGACAGGAAATGGTATTCTATTTTATGGATACAGGAACATACAATAAACTTGGTGAAACGGATAGGACTCGTAAGGCTAATGTATTATTAATAGGTGCAACTACAGAGGATCCAAATTCTACATTGCTCAAAACCTTTGTAAGAAGAATTCCTATAACTATATCTATTCCTGATTTTGATGAAAGACCTCTTGATGATCAAATTGAATTAATACACTACTTAATCTCAAAAGAAGCTCAAAGAGTTAACAAAACAATAAAAATTTCAGCAGAAGCTATTAAAGCTTTAATAGGTAGTACTTCTTTTGGAAACGTCGGGCAATTGAAATCTAATATTCAATTAGCTTGTGCAAAAGGATTCTTAAATTGCATTAATGCAGATGAATCTATTGATATAAACTTAAATTTGATACCACCTAATATAAAAAATGGAATTCTTATTTTTGGTAATAAAGTCGATGAGGATGCAACAGCATGGAATATAATTCCTAATACAATTACTATTCAACCTGATGGTAATAAGACTTTTTTGGAAACTGATGCTTATGAACCACCCTTTAATATTTATAGCATTATTGAAGATAAAACATTTGCATTGCAAGAAGAGGGCATGAGTGAAGATGAAATTAAAAACTTTATAACTACTGATATCAACCTTCATTTAAAGCAATTCTATGCTAAATTTAAAAATGATATTCACCGCAGGGAAGGTTTACTTAAGATTGTTGATAGTGATATTGTTGATTTCGCTGAGGAAATAAAAACTTTAGCTGAAAATAGATTAAATAAAAAATTGAATGAGAGATTTATATATGCAACAAGTCTTCATTTTGGTGCATTATTTAATCGTATTAAGAAAAAGACAGTTTCTTTTTCATCTCCTCTTGAATTATCATCAACTATTAATAGTGAAGAATATGCAGTTGCTAAAGAAATTCATTCATTAATAGAGAAACGCTATAATTTAACAATTCCACCTGTTGAAAAAGAATTAGTTCAAGATATCATTGATAATATCACTACAGATGATATTAATATAATTCCTATTGGATTAGATAATTTGAATAAATCTATTAGTCATATATCTAACAGTAACAAAATCATAGCACTTATTGGTATTAAAAATCCTAATATGGGAATTCCATTTATATCATTAGAAAATTTAATTGATGGATCTGGCGAAAAAGTATTAAAAAATTTAATTGATGGGAAAGTTATTATTGCTCCGAATAATAAGGCAGAAAATCAAATAGTTCTAAAAACCCTTTGCAAGCAAGGCCTTAGAGAAATGCTAACATTCCTTAATCCAGAGAAAATATGCTCACTATTAGAAGACTTTGTTATTAATATTGAAAAATCTCTGTGTATAAATTATGGAAATTCTAATAAACTAAGGATTATGCTACATGTTGCTTGTGCCTTAGAGAGAATGATTATAGATGATAGTTTAGTCTATAAAGAATCTCCTGATACACTAAATAAAAACAATTTATCTGCCTTAAAAAAAGCTAGCTTAATATTTAAGAATTCATTATCTATCTCATTAACTAATGATGAACTATATTATATGGTTGATATGCTTAATGAATATTAGAAATTGACTAATTTAAAATTAGTATCAAATTTCAATTATATTAAGTACAAGTATATCGTTTTCTGTATAAAGTGTATTAATACTTATTTATAGTGTATTGAATACTTATAATTATTTTTTCGTAAGTGTACTAGAATTGCATATTTTATAGTGTTTTGTCTTTTTTAATACACTATATTGGCACACTAATTGCTATATATATTAGCATACACACAAAATATTAATTCTAAAAAGGAAAGGGTGATAAAATAGTGATCGCATTAATTATAAGTACTCACGGAAAATTCTCAGAAGAACTTGTTAAATCATCAGAAATGATTTTTGGTTCTCAAACAAATGTGGGTGTTGTAACATTTAAACCAGGTGAAGGTACAGATAATTTACTAGATAAATATAACAA
>Ga0302148_1000062_pt1 | contig 22372 bp, 18 predicted proteins | sample I_Bog_E3_3_FD_198558 | JGI IMG/M metagenome (GOLD analysis project Ga0302148, IMG submission 198558) | Peat permafrost microbial communities from Stordalen Mire near Abisko, Sweden - I_Bog_E3_1 | ecosystem: Environmental > Terrestrial > Soil > Wetlands > Peat | place: Sweden: Abisko, Stordalen...
GAACTTCTCCTTTTTTATTTGAAATAAAGGATAAAAAAGTGTTTAATGGATGTCGTCCACCTAAAAAAATTAGAAAAAAAAGAAGATTTAGAAGATTATATAAAGAGTAATGAAAAAAGATTGAAAAAGAAGAAGAAAATTAAGTGTCGGATTATTTATAGTATATATTTACTATTAAAAACGAGTTCAATTCTCGTTATTTTTCTTTTGAACAAATTAGATGTTCTATTAATAATTAAAAAAAGCGTTTATTTGAGTCTTTTTTAATGATAAGATATCCGTATCTAAACTTTCTAGTTATTTACGGTATATATATATAATACTACCCGTAATTCGCGTTTCGGTAGTATACGGTATTATTGTATGTATGGTACTATATAGTATATTAATATATACGTATTAAAACGTTTCGATAATTACGTATAATTACTAATATATACTATACTATCCGTACTTATCGTTTCGATTGTATACGGTACTATATTACTTAATAGAACTATAAACTATATATATATTACTATTTTTACTATTTATTACTATTTATATACATATATATTACTATATAGAGCTATATATAATTATATATTTATTACTATTTATTACTATATATGACCCTATTTCCATCTTTATAGTATGAAAGGTTTTTCTTTTTTTTATAAATTACTACGCTTTAATGAGGTGTTTTTAAATTATTTCTGTATATTTACTTTTGCTATATATATAAATTTACCCGTAATTAGTGTATCTATTTATTATGAATATTTATAATACTACCCGTAATTATCGTCTCGATTGAATACGGTACTATATAACTATATATAATATAATCTTATCTCAACTTTTATATATTTACAGGTATATACATTACTGCCCGTAATTATCATACTGATTGAATACGGTACTATATCAAATATATAAGATATCAAATATATAAGATATCCGTATTTATCGTCTCGATTATTTACGGTACTATATAACTATATATATAATGCCATGTTTTTCTTTTTTTTTTTTTTACTTTTCCCCCTCCCTTTATAAAATTAATGTGTTACCTAAATATCATTTTTGCTGTTACTTTATCAATTAACACGCAAATTACCACATTTATAATAAAGAGTGTTTGTAATCTACATTTAGTAGATCTATGGTATATTATCTGAAACATTATATTTTTTCGATATTAAAGTTTAATGCGTTTTTATGATGGAAGATTGATTGTGAATTTAAGTAACGAATTAATTTTATAAAGATATTAAAGTCTGTATATACTTATCTTATAGTTTAAAAATTTTTATTGTTATAATATTGTTATAATATAGATATAATAGAGTAACAAATTAATTTTATAAAGATAATAAACAGAGTAGCGTTTAAATATCAAAAGAATTTTAAAATATAAATAAAGATATAAATAATAAAGATATAAATAAAGTGCATTAAAGGGCTGCCTAGGTATTAAAGAAACGAGTTGTGTATTGCAATAAGTAGGTATAAAATTATGTTGAAACCTAATAACTTAAGAAGAAATTCATTTTTTGAAATAAAAAAATTTAGTGAAGTAAAACATTTTAGTAACTAATTAAAAAATCAACCGAGAAATCGTTAGTAGTGGCGAGCGAATACGAAATAGACAGTATGTATATTTAAAATTGAAATCCATAGAAGGTGAAAAGACCTGTAAGTTAAAAATATGCATATAAATAAACAATGGATTATGTTAAATTTGTTGATAAATTGAGGATCTACCCTCAAGTCTAGTAAAACTTTAATAACCGATAGTGAACAAGTACCGTGAGGGAAAGGTGAAAAAGAACTTTTTTAGAGTAAAAAGAACCTAAAATTTAATGCATATAATCGGTTGGAGCTTTATTATAAAAAGTGACAGCGTACCTTTTGCATAATGGGCCAGTGATTTTTTATTTATGGCAAGCTTAATTAAAACTAGTAGGCGTAAACAACGTGTTATTTGAAACCGAGTTCTGGAAGTCATAAATAAAAGACCCGAAGCCGCGTGATCTAACCATGACCAGGTCGAAGAATATGTGGTAACACAATTTGGAGGACCGAACCCGTGTCTGTAGAAAAATACTGGGATGAGTTGTGGTTAGGAGTGAAAGGCTAATCAAACGTGGGTATAGCTGGTTTTCTGCGAAATATATTTTAGTATAGCCTGCAAATGTAAGTTAAAATAGGGTAGAGCACTTTTATAGTAAGGGGGATAATTTATCTTACTGAACTTTGAAAAACTCCGAATATGTTTTAATTTTTTGTGGAGTCAGACAATAGGTGCGAAGGTCTATTGTCAAGAGGGAAACAGCCCAGATTATTTGATAAGGACTTCAATTTAAAGTTAAGTGATAAGAAGGTAGGAAGATTTTGACAATTATAAAGTGGGCTTAACAGTAGCCATCTTCTAGAGAAAGTGTTACAACTCATTAATCTAGTTTTTCTGCTTCGAAAATGTATAGAGACTAAAACTTGAATCCGAATCAGTAAATATTTGGTAGCAGAACGTTCGGTACATTGCTTAAAGATATTTCGTAAGAAGTATTTTAGATATCCGAAGTGAGTATACTGGCATTAGTAGCATGAAACAATGTTTAATCATTGTCGCCGTAAATCTAAGGTTTTCGATACAACATTTGATGATATCGGATAACAATATTCGGTCCTTAAGGCAAATTACAAATGTATAAGCTGATAGGATTATTTAATGTGACAAAACAAAAAAATTATTATCAATTTTAATGATTTATTGAAGTTTTCTATTGTTTTCTGGAAATAGCATTAAAATATTTAACCGTACCTTAAACCGCCTCAGGTAGATGAGTAGAATATACTAAGGCGTTCAAGATAATTGTGTTGAAGGAACTCGGCAAATTAGCTCTGTAACTTAGGAAGAGGGAGTGATACTTTTAGGGAAACCTTAAACTATTGACACTAAAGAGGGAGTAACGACTGTTTAACAAAAACACAGGTCTCTGCTAATTCGAGAGAAGAAGTATAGAGACTGACACCTGCCCGGTGCTGTAAGAGTACGTGGAGATGCTGTGGCATTGAAATTAAGTCCCAGCAAACGGCGGCTGTAACTCTGACGGTCCTAAGGTAGCGAAATTCCTTGTCGGGTGAAACTTGCCCGAGCATTTTGGTGACAGAATGCGAGTATTCCAACTCATAACGGTGGAACCCTAACGAAATATTTTATATATTTCTATGGAAATACCGTGGGAACCTTTTTTAAAGTAAAATTTAATTTTGGACCCGTAACGACTTTGTTGAAAAACAGGAATTCTATTATAAGAATTAAAACGTTGGCACTTATCTTTGATTAAAAATCAAAACATTAAAAATGAATTATTTATGGAGGATATATACAATTGAATAAGAGGATTTGTAGATGGAGAAGGTTGTTTTCATTTGTCGTTTCATAAGCGACAAAAAATGAAAATGAAAATAGAGGCTGGTATGAGTTTTTCGGTTTCACAACACTCAACATCTAAAGGATCATTAGAGCTAATTAAAAAAACATTAAATTGTGGTCATATACGATCAGTAAAAAGAGATAATACTTATACGTTTGAAGTTAGAAATTTTAAGGATATATTGAGAATAATTATTCCATTTTTTCAAAAATATCCATTGGAAACGGATAAACAGAAGGATTTTTTATTATTTGTGGAAGCAAGTAATATTATCAAAAATCATCAACATTTAACTAAAGTTGGTATTTTGTCTTTAATCGATATAGGTTATAAAATGAATTCTAATGGTAAAAACCGAAAATATGAAAAAAGTGACCTCCTAAGAATAATTGATAAGTTGAAAGTATAGTCTGAACAAAATAGAAATATTTTGCATAACAAAAATTTGAAGTTCCGACCTGCATGAATGGTGTAACGATTTCTCCGCTGTCTCCAACGCATTCTTGGTGAATTTGAAATGCCCGTGAAGATGCGGGCTTTTTGCAGTTAGACGGGAAGACCCCGTGCACCTTTACTATGATCTTAAGTTGTAAAATTTGTCTTTTTGTGTAGAATAGATGGGAGCGAAAGCAACAGTGAAATACCATCCTTTTTTTCTGATTTTACTTAATTTTAACTAAGACAGCTTATGAGAGGTAGTTTGACTGGGGCGGTCACCTCCTAAAGAGTAACGGAGGTGTACATAAGGCAAGCTCAAATAAATATTTATTGTAGAGCGTAATAGCATATGCTTGCTTGACTGTGAGATAGACATATCAAACAGGGATGTTTAGTCGGTTATAGTGATCCGGTGATTCTGCGTGGAAAGGTCATCGCTCAACGAATAAAAGGTACGCCGGGGATAACAGGCTTATGGTTTCTGAGAGTCCACATCGACGAGACCGTTTGGCACCTCAACACATCGGGGCATTTTCGAAGTAATTCGAAAAAATGAATTTTTCTGTATGCTGGGATAACTGTCCAATATCTTTATATCAATAAAGAGAAGTGGTGTAGTATTTAGACCTACTTATTTAATTGTAATTAATATTACTATTTATTATAAGTGACAATGGTATAATGCAGTCAATCAGCAGGAAACCAATGGCTAATTTGGCCTAGTAGGATCCTCAACGACTACACGAAAAACTCCTAAGTTAAAGAATAATTTTATTTAGGATGATGATATAGTCTGCTCTATTTTCGCGAGAAATAGTCTAATTTTATTAGACAAATAAAATCTAAAAACTTATAATACAATTATGGAACAAAACTTAAAAAGAAATAAATTAAAAGAGTATAAAAAAACATTAGTTCTAACAGAATTACAAAGAGAAATTGTATTAGGTACTGTGATAGGTAATGCTAGTATGAGAAAATCAAAAACAGATGGTGCGCATATTAAGTTTGAGCAAAAAAAAAGTTCATCTGAATACGTTGATCATTTATATTCAATATTTCAAGACTGAGTTGGTACTCCACCACAAATTCGAAATATTGAAGAAAATTTACCAACATCGCGAGAATCTATTTGATTTAGAACATATTCTCATTCTGCATTTCTTTTTTATTATAATCAATTTTATGATGAAAACGGTAATAAAAAAATTCCATCAACACTGAAGAAACAATTAACAGCGAGGGTTTTAGCTTATTGATATATGGATACAGGTTCTTTTTCATTAGGTAACGAAGGTTATTATCTTCATACACAATGTTTTACGAAAGAAGAATTAATAAATGTTTGTATTATATTTAAAGAAAAATTTAATTTAAAAGTAAGTCCACATTTGGATAAAGGTAATTGAAAACTATATATATGAAAAGAGTCTAGTGACGCTTTTAGTGCTTTAATAAAGCCGTATATTCTTCCAATTTTTTCATACAAATTAAAGAAAGAAGAAAAAAGTAGTTAGTTTTTATTTGAACACATATTTGCGATGTCTGCTTATCACATCCTGGAGCTGAAGGAGGTTCCAAGGGTTCGGCTGTTCGCCGATTAAAGTGGTACATGAGCTGGGTTCAGAACGTCGTGAGACAGTTTGGTCCCTATCTGCTGTGAATGTTGAAAATTGAGAAGTGTAAATTCTAGTACGAGAGGATCGAATTTAGCAAACCTCTGGTGTATCGGTTGTTTTATCAAAAGCATTGTCGAGTAGCTATGTTTGTAAGGGATAACCACTGAAAGCATCTAAGTGGGAAACTTTCTTCAAAACAAATTTTTTATATATTCGTGAAAGACTATCACGTAACTAGGTTTGAAATGTAATAGTTGCAAAACTTTAAGTTTACAAATACTAAAATATATTTTATTTTTATATTGCTCAAGAGTTTACATGAAATCGTCCAGACTTCAATTGTTATCTCATATTGAGCTGTTACTAGATACTAAGTAATTGGGAAACGTAACTTCAGTAAAAATATTTTATTTTTATTTTTAAAAAATACAAGGCACTGTAGATGTTTTGTATGTTATTGATTTATGGGAATATAACTCAACTGGTAGAGTGTCTGCTTTGCAAGCATAAAGCTATCGATTCGAATTCGATTATTTCCAAAAATATTTTTAGTAATTTCATAATATTTATGAAAAAAGAAAGATAGTTTAGTGGTAAAATTTTGGTCTTCAAAATCATCGTCGTGGGTTCGATTCCCCCTCTTTCTGTTTTACAATACATTTTTTAAATATACCTTATGTTATCAATTCAATTATTTATTAATATTTTATTGTTTTTTATTGGAGTATTTGGAATTATTTCAAATAAACGTAATATTCTTATAGTACTAATGTGTATAGAGTTTGTGTTTTTAAGTGTTAATATAAATTTTATAATAATTTCAATGTATTTAGATGATTTTTATGGTCAAATATTCGCATTATTTATATTAACAGTAGCTGCAGCTGAATCAGCTATAGGTTTAGCAATTTTAATATCGTATTATCGTATACGTGGTAATATAGATATACACCAAAAAGCATTATTAAAATGGTAAGTAGTGTTGTAAGTAGGGATAAAAATGTTAGTAAAGTAATAAAAGTTTGTTTGTATCTTTAAAAACATCCATAAAAACATTAATCTTTAATTATGCCACAATTCGACTTTTTTTCATTTTTTGTACAAATTTTTTGATTATCTATATTCAGTTGTATTTTTTATTTAATGTATTTAAAAATGCCTATTAATAATTCTTCTCAAGTTTCTAAAATGAGAGCAAAATTAAAAGGATTGGCATTAAAAACAAACAAAAAAACAAACAGCAGTTTTATTTATAATACTGCGGTATCTTTTTTTAAATAAAAAGATAATTGTTTGTTTTTTTTATAATATATTATTGTAAAGTTTTAATAGAATATAAAAATATATTAAAACAGAGGAAGTAGCTCAGTGGTTAGAGTACCGGCCTGTCACGCTGGTGGTCGCGGGTTCGATCCCCGTCTTTCTCTCAATAATATTATATAAAAAGTTTTGTTGTTTAGTATTAAATAATATGCTTCGTTTTAGATGAAATAAAGATTTTATCTTGGCTTTCATAGATTCACATATTATTAGCTATCCAACACCAATTAATTTGAATTACTTATGAAGTTTTGGTTCAACAGCTGGATTATGTTTGGTAATACAAATTATTACTGGAATATTTTTAGCAATGCATTATACTCCACATATTGATTTAGCATTTAGTAGTGTTGAACATATTATGCGCGATGTAAATAATGGTTGATTAATTCGTTATTTACATGCTAATGGAGCATCTATGTTTTTTATAGTTGTTTATTGTCATATATTTAGAGGATTATATTATGGTTCTTATATATATCCAAGAGAAAAATTATGAGCGAGTGGAGTAATAATTTTCTTGTTAATGATGGCAACAGCATTTATGGGGTATGTTCTTCCATGAGGTCAAATGAGTTTTTGAGGTGCAACTGTAATTACTAATTTATTTTCAGCTATACCTTTTGTAGGTGGTGCTATTGTTGAGTGATTATGAGGAGGTTTTTCTGTAAGTAATGCTACATTAAATCGATTTTTTAGTTTACATTATTTAATGCCTTTTGTAATATGTGGATTGGTTTTAGTTCATTTAAGTTTATTACATAAAGATGGTTCAAATAATCCTTTAGGTATTAATACTAATGTAGATAATGTAAATTTTTACCCTAATTTTTATGTTAAAGATTTATTTGCTTTTTTAGTATTGGTATTCTTTTTTTCATTCTTTGTATTTTTCTATCCAAATGCTTTAGGGCATACTGATAATTATATTCCAGCAAATCCATTATCAACTCCAGCTCATATTGTTCCAGAATGATATTTCTTGCCTTTTTATGCTATTTTACGTTCTATTCCAGATAAATTAGGTGGTGTTTTAGCTATGGTTAGTGCAATATTAGTGTTATTAGTAATACCTTTTATTAACACTTCTGAAGTTAGAAGTACTCAATTTAGACCACTATTCGGATTAGGTTATTGATTCTTAGTTTCTGACTTTTTATTATTAGGATGAATTGGTCAAAAACCAGTAGAAAGTCCATATATCGAAGTTGGAATGTTGGGAACTGCTTTTTATTTTATTTTTCTTCTAATTTTGATTCCTTTAATTGGGAAGTTAGAATCTACTCTGTTAAAAGAGGGAAAGTAGGGTTTTCTTTTTTTCAATACAATTGTTTTTTTGTTAATCTTCGCTGGAATAAGTCGCTTTGTGACTTATATTAGTGGAAAAAAGAGTTAACAATCCAAATTTTATATAAAACATCTAAAAATGGTTTCAGTAAAAATAAATGGCTTAAAATATGAATTAAAAAAAGATATTTCAATAATAGAAGGATGTAAAATTGTGGGAATTACAATCCCAAGATTTTGTTATCACGAGACTTTATCTGTTTCGGGAAATTGCCGAATGTGTTTGGTAGAAATTGAAGGTATGGAAAAACCTGCCGCATCATGTCTTACAGAAATGTCAGAAGGAATATCAATTTATACAGATAGTTTATTTGTAAAAAAAGCAAGAGAAAATGTTCTTGAAACTTTATTGGTAAACCACCCTTTAGACTGTCCTATTTGCGATCAAGCTGGTGAGTGTGATTTGCAAGATCAAGCAAAAACATTTAGTAGTGATTATAGTCGATATTTCTTTAAAAAAAGAGGTGTAGAAGATAAAAATTGTGGTCCGTTAATAAAAACAATAATGACAAGATGTATACATTGTACTCGTTGTGTAAGATTTGGATCAGAAGTTGCAGGTATTGAATTTTTAGGAACTCTTAATCGCGGTACTTCAACAGAAATTGGAAGTTATTTATCAAAATTTTTTGACTCTGAAATTTCTGGAAATGTAATAGATTTATGTCCGGTTGGAGCGTTAACAGCGAAACCTTATGGTTTTAAAGGAAGACCTTGAGAGCTTCGTGTAAATGAAACAATAGATTTAACTGATAGTACTGGATCAAATATTTATGTAAATTTTAAAGAAGCAAATATTTATAGAGTTCTTCCAAAAAATAATGCAAATATAAATGAAAATATTATAACAGATAAAGCTCGTTTTTCATATGATGCAAATCGAAAAAATAGGATTAAAAATGTTTTTATGTATAGATCGTCTGTTCAAAAATTAAGAACAATTAATTGAACAAAGTATTTTAAAGAAATGGACAATATGCTTAATAATAAAGATTTAGATCTTCATGTTGTAGCAAATGAAGATATTGGTTTTGAAAATTTAGAATATTTAAAAAACGTTTCTAGATCATCAAAAAATATTCATTTGTCTTCTTTTAATAGTACAATAAATCATGCAAATTCTTATATTTATAGATTAACAGATAAAATATCTTCTATAAATGAATGTAAAAGTGTTGGTTTTGTTTTTTCTGTTAATCCAAAACTAGAGTGTGGTGTTGTTAATACACGCTTACGAACACAGTACAGAAACACTTTATTAGACTTGGTAACTTTTGGTTTAAGTTATTCGTATAATATACCAACAAAGTTTGTAAATTTAAGCTTATTACGTGGATTAACCCTTTTTGAAGGTGAATACAACGACTTTTCTAAAAAATGTATAAAATCAGAATCTCCATTAGTTATTATAAGTGATCTTTTTAATAAAAGAGGTCTAAATAATAATGTGTTTATAGAGTTTATAAAAAAGTCTTTTAATACAGCTAAAATTTTAAAAATTAATAAAAGTTCAAATTCTGAAGCACTTGATTTTCTTAATATTAAAAATCAAGTAAAAAGTAATAATAAGAAAGATAATAGTATTTTTTGTTTAAGTTTAGATGATAATTATAGTACTAGAAAAAGTCTATTGCCTTTTAAGAATACTCTTGTTTGATTTAATTCGTTTGGATCTGATTTAGCTTTTAAACTTAAAATGTTAGTTCCTACATTATCGGAATTTGAAGATGAAAGAATTGTTTTAAATTTAGAACATAGAGCTCAAAAAACCTCAAAAACTTTTGATTCTTTTGGAGATGCTAGAAACCTTAAACAACTTTTAATTTCTTTATTTAATAACATAGAGGTTAAATCTGAAAATAATATAAAATTTTATAATTTTGTTCAAAATATAGTAGAAAACGGTAATTTATTCGAAAAAACAAGTAAAAAAAATATTCAACTATTTAATAATAAAGAGAATATAATATTTAATGCTTGTTTATCTAAATATCCAATTAAAAGTAGTATTGAAGATTTTTATTGTTCAACAAATTATACAAAAAATTCACCTACAATGCTAAATAGTACAAATTATTTACGTAGTGTAACAAATAATTTTATAAATAAAAAATAAGTTTTTACTTTAATAAGCACAAATAGTTTAAGTAGAGTAAATTGAGATATTATTTGGATTTTATAAAGGAAATACTATACGAAGCTTTTAATCAATAGAATTTCATTGAATTTTAGTTTCTAATCAATTGAATACCTTCGATATTTTTTGCGAATGCGTGTATTTTTAATATATTTGTTGTTTATTTCGCAAATTATGGGTGGTGGCTTTCTCTTCAACAAGGCTTTTTAATTAGGAGATATGTATATTATATCTTTGTTTTTTTTCTGTTTCATTTTTTATATTTTTATTATTTTTACATTCTTTTTGCCAGAAATGATGCTAGGGTTTATCAATTTTATTTTTTTTGCGCCAATTACAGGTGCAAAAATTTGATCGATAGTATCATTCTGTGTTATTTTATGGTGTGTATACGTAGATTTTGTTACACGTTTAAATTCTCTTTTTATAAAATTAGAATTTATAAAGCTAACTTCACCTTTATTGAAAAAAGCAAAAGCTTGGATTTTATCTACTAAAGCAGTAAAAGATTTACATTTGGAGGTAGAAAATTCGCGTTTAATTGAAGAGCAAGCTCTCGCTTTATCTAATGGGCGAGAACTTGTTATACTTCAAGGATATTTAACTAAAATAGCAATAATTATGTTTATTATTTCGTTAATTCGAAATCTTATATCAGACACTGTTGAACCAGATTTTCATTTATGTTTTTATGTTTTTATGACAAGTAAAGCTCTAAATTTATCTATTTCTGTAAATAAACTGCGACTATTTTCTCGTCAAGATAAACGACATATGGGTTTTGGTAAAGCTAAAGCTTTTGGAAATGCCGTTGCGGCTGGATCAAGCGCGGCAGCAGGAGTTGGTGGTGTAACTATATTAGCGCTTGGTGGAGATCCAGCACAAATAGCACCTAAGTTTTTTACAGGGAAGTTATCCTGGTCCAGATTAACTGATCTTATAACGAATCCTGTTAAGGCTATAGATAGCATGAAAAATGCGGATCCGCTTATGGCTGAGACTAAAAAAGTTGTAGAGGATCTTTTAAAAAAAGAACCTGAAAATCCGATACGTGGATATAAATATACGGATAAAATAACCGGGAAATCAATTCCTTCATATGAAGCTCATTATTTATATGGAAAGCATTCAAATGTGTCTACTGTTACTTTTCCTGATTGTGATAAAGATACTCATGGAGTAGTTTTAAGGGAAAAAGTTGATGGTAATGGTGTAGTTATTAAAGAAAATAAAAAATAAATATGACTTTCGTAAAAAAAATATATATTCTTTTCGTTATATGTTATTTAACATTTATATGTTGAATACACCCTGAAATTTTATCTTGGTTTTTGGTAGACCTATGAGTATATATTTCTAAAATTCATTGATTTTTAATTGGTCCTTATGTTCTTGTTCTAATTGTAGTAAATTTTAAGTTATATTTTTTTTTTGAACAACGATTATATAATATATTAAATTATATTACTACTCAAAATTTTTCAAAAAATTTTTTAATTAGTATTCAAGAAAAAGTTAAGTCTTTTCGATGAGTATCTGTTTTTTTAAAAGAAAAATATTTAGAAGATATTGAGGATTTAAAATTGATTCAAATGACTGGAGTAAATCGTTTTGAATTAGCTACTAATTATTTTCACTATTTAGCGTATTCACTTATTTTAAGTATATTTATCAGAGTTGTTTTTTTTCAAGATACTTGTGACTTTAGTGGAGTAGCATTATTTACATACTTGGTTGGGGATGTATTTAGTATAAAGTATGATATTAAAAAATTAAAAAATTTTATTTATGTACAAAAACGCTCAATGTTTTCTACTTCTGGGATTAAAGGATTATTAAAGGTTGCAACAACAACTGGATCTCCTATTCTTGCAGGTTATACGTTTGGTTGTGTTTGTACAAACTATAATGCTGCTGAAAATATTTCATATGTTTTAACTGAGGGCGGTTCCATAAGAATGGTTTCGGATCAATTTTTACGTCCTTGAGATGAGTATCATGATCAAAAGAATGCAATTATATTAAAAGAAAATATACTTGCGCATATAGGTATAGATAATGGAGATCGTCCTAAAGAGGATAAAATTTTAAAAATAAAATTTTATATACCAAATGCATTAGGAGCTCCTGGTCATAAAGAAATTTCAATGGATTATGCTTGTAAATTGGCAATTAAAACAGCTCGTGCAGATGGAAATCAAGTTTGTACAAATCTGGATGAGTTTGAAAAGATTGGTAAAGGGTCTTATAGGTTTGAGAAGGGATCTGTATACACTCAAAAAAAATAGTTTTGCTTTAACTTGTATTATATAATATTTTATTTAACCAGAAAGAATGACCGAGTGGCTAAAGGTGAGAGATTGTAAATCTCTTAGTAAATCTTACGTAGGTTCGAATCCTACTTCTTTCAAAAATTAAATACTTTGTTAAACTATTTATGCTTATTAAAGTAAAGTTTTTAAACTTCAAAAGTATCAATAGTTTAAGTGGAGTAAATTAAGGTATCATTTTGATTATATAAAGAGAACATGCGACGAAACTTTTCAGAAATATAATTAAATTATACTAAGAATAAATTTGTCGTATTTTTAAGTATTATAAATCAAATTTTTAAATATAAAAATTGTATACTATAGTGAGTTTGATCCTGGCTCCGGATGAACGCTGGCAATATACTTAACACATGCTAGTCAAATGTTGTAAAGACATGGCGCACGGGTGAGTAATACACAGGAACTATGCCTTAAAGCCCGAAATAATTAACCCTAGATATTCGTATCTAACTTAAAAATGTCGGATAAAGATCGATGTGTCTAAAGATAATATATTGCTTTAAGATTGGCCTGTGCAGGATTAGGTAGTTGGTATACTTGAAAAAAAGTAGTTGAGGTAAAAGCTCACCAAGCCTATGATCCTTAGTTGGTCTGAGAGGATGATCAGCCACACTGGAACTGAGATAAGGTCCAGGCTTTAAGCCAGCAGTGAGGAATCTTGGACAATGGGCGAAAGCCTGATCCAGTAATATTGCGTGAATGAGGAAGGCAAAAAAGAGTTTCGTCAAAAGCAATTTTCTCGGGATTCGGCTGTAAAGTTCTTTCGCTAATGAAGATTATGACATTAATTAGAGAAGAAGTTCCGGCTAACTTCGTGCCAGCAGCCGCGGTAATACGAAGGGGACAAGCGTTATCCTAAATGATTGGGCGTAAAGGGTTCGTAGGCGGTATTTGAAGCTCTTTGTAAAAAGATATGTTCATCACATATCAGTGCGATTAGTACCCAAATACTTGAGTATAGAAGAGGTTAATATAATTTTATAGGGAGGAGTAGAATCTTGTGATCTATGAAGGAATGCCAGGGGCGAAGGCGATTTTCTGGTCTATTACTGACGCTGAGGAACGAAAGCGTGGGGAGCAAACAGGATTAGATACCCTGGTAGTCCACGCTGTCAAATATGAATGTTATTATTAGGAGAAATTCTGATCAAAAAGCTAACGCGTTAAACATTCCGCCTGGGGAGTACGATCGCAAGATTGGAACTCAAAGGAATTGACGGGGGTCGATACAAGTGGTGGAACATGTGGTTTAATGCGATAATACGCGCGAAATCTTACCAGTTCTTGAATGAAACAAAAGCAATAATGTTGTGTTATTGTAGGTATAAAAGTTAATATACTTTAATACTATTGTTTTACAGGTGTTGCATGGCCGTCTCCAGCCCGTGCCGTGAGGTGTTCGGTTAACTCCTTTAACGGGCGAAACTCTTCTTTTATATTGGTACCTAAGTATTGAAAATTTATTTTTATTACTAGACAACTTATAAAAAATTGCCTGTAACAAACAGGATGGAAGTGAGAATCAAGTCAGGCCCTTATGGCCCTTATGAACTGGGCCACACATGTGTTACAATGATGGTTACAAAAAGTTATACAATAAAGCAATTTGGAGTAAATCTTTAAAAATTATCGTTTGTTCGGATTATAGACTGCAATTCGTCTATATGAAGGTGGAATCACAAGTAATCGTAAATCAGCACGTTACGGTGAATTAGTACTTCGACCTTGCACACACCGCCCGTCACATGCTGGGAGTGAGTCTTGTTTGAAATTAATGACTTCGGTTTTAAGCATCGGTAAATTATCTTTTAGAAGTTTATCAATTGGTGTTTTTTAAAGGAGCAGTAATTATTTTAGGGTTTATAACTGGGATGAAGTCGTAACAAGGTAATCGTACGGGAACGTGCGGTTGGAATAAAAATTATTTAAAAATTATATATATATATATGTATTAAAAAGGGTGCTTTTTGGACCCCCCCTTTTACACCCGTAACTTACGGGGTAAAAAAAGTGACTTTTTACCTAAGGGGGTGTATCAGGGACGTCAAAAACGCCCCTTAAAGACCCCGTAAGTTACGTAGTAAAAAAACGTGGTTTTTGAGCTTTTTACATTTTTTAAGATTTTAATTATTAAAAAATAATTGTTTATAAATATATATATTATTGTGATTTGTTGTCATAATTAAAAAATTTAATTTGTTTTTATGTTAAAAAGCTTTTTAAAAGACGTTACATGAGATATTTAAAAATTATCATTTTGATTTAAGTTTGTGTATCAGAAAAGTAAAAACGCCTTAAAACCCGTAAATTACGAGAATATAAGGGTGTTTTTTACGCTTTTTTTGATTAAAAGCAACCTTTTTAATATGAGATAAGGATAGTTTAAGTAGTTGTAATTTTTAGGGAACCTTTTGATTTTATAAAGAAAGTTTTATAGTATATAATTTTAATATATTAATAAAAATATTCGTTTTTTAGAATTCGGTAAATTTAAGGAGCCTTTAGTTCAATCCGGTAGAACATATCGCTCATAACGGTCACTGTGTAGGTTCAAATCCTACAAGGCTTATATAAAATAAAAATATTTAAGAGTCATAGCCAAACGGTAAGGCATTCGCCTTTGACGCGGACATTTTGGAGGTTCGAATCCTCTTGACTCTGAAATAATACCATCTCTATAAAAACTTGCTGGCCGTAATAGTGTTGTATCGATAACACATACATGTTACTACAAGCCGCACAAAAAATTGGAGCTGGTTTATCAACATCAGGACTAGCAGGAGCTGGAATTGGAATTGGATTTATTTTTGGTTCACTAATTTTAGGAACTTCAAGAAATCCTACAATGAAAGACGATATGTTTCGTTTTGCTATTTTAGGATTCGCGTTAACTGAAGCAATTGCACTTTTTGCTTTAATGATCGCTTTCTTAATCCTTTTCGTTTAATATTTTATTCGGAGTAAATTTATTCTATTTAAAATTTTTGCTATTTGCAAAATCTTTGGATATATTAGAAATTAAAATGGGAAGAGTAGGACTTTTTGAAGTTTTTAAAATCCTTTTTTGTGAGTTCTCTATACTAATAGATCATTTATTAAAATTTATTTGTGAAACATCTAAAAAATAGTTTTTATATTTTACAAAAGCTAAACAGATATTATTTGGCTTTTTTTCGTATAAAAAAGAAGAAAATTCTTTTTCGATGTCAAAAGATTTAAGCGCTATTTGTTTTTGTAATCCATTTGGAAATATATTAGATAATTTTTTACTGTTTTTTAAGATAATTTTTGGTACTTTGTTTGAAATAATTGTTTGGTTGTTTATTAAATTTTGATTTATTTCTGAAATAAGACAAATAAATTGTGTGTTTAATAAAAAAACTTCATTGACCATACTAGTTAATTTTTTTTTTTGTAATTTAGCTTTCATAGTTTATTTTTTCTTGTCTTTTTTCAAGGTTATCTTATTTCTGTGACTTTTGGTAGAAATGTTTTTAAGATTGAGACAATTGTGTGCTAAATCAGATTTAGCACCTTCATTTACCATTAAAGGATGTAAATAAAAGTGATCCTTTAGCTTTTTTGAGGTTGAATTGTATTTTTTTATAGTATCCTCTACAACTTTAATATATGCTGTTTCACAATAATCAATGTCTTTCTGTTTTTGTGTTTTTTCAACCGCGAAACTTTTTGTTTTTGGTAACACATTTTTAACTCCGGTAATTGGGGTTATATTTAAAATGGGTTCTTTTTTTATTTCTGAATTTTCTTTTAAATTCACTTTTTGAAATCCTAATTTTATTGATACTTTGAACGGAACTCTTTTGCTGTGCAAAGTTTTTAGGTTGTTAAAAGTACTATTTGATAGGTTTAATCTTGCGTAAGAACAGTTAAGGCTATTAATATATTCGCTTTTGGATAAAAAACCAAATGTTGTATACTTATTAGAATATATACCAAATCCTCCTGCTTTTGGAGTAACAACAATTCCTATACTTTCTCCGCAAAACATTTTTTCATTTTTTATTTTTGGATTTATGTCTACTAGATTTGTATTGGGTTTATCAGCAAATATATATTTGCTGATAATATTTGCTGAAATATTACGAATTACTAAAGGAATTTTGATTTTTAAGGAGTTTATATTTTTATGTTTTAGAACAGAAAAATCAGCATTTAAAGAAGTTGCTGATTTAATAGTTATCTTTTCATTAATATCTAAAATGTTTGTAGAAGCTAAAATTTCAGAATTATTATCTACTGTATGAGTTATGATTTGTTTATTAGGAAATCTTTTTTCAGTAAAAAGACTTTTATCATTAATAATTGTTTTAATAAAACTTTTAAAATGATATTGTGTATTTAATGCTTTTATTGTATCAAAATTTTGATCGTCTAAATGTGTGTAAAATGTTTTTTGAGTCATATTATAGATTATATATTATTTTAGTTTTTAAAGGCATTTTATATTGAGCAAGTTTTAAGGCTTGTACTCCTATAAATAAAGAAGGTGTTTGTATTTCGCAAAGAACGGTTCCGCATCTTACTTTAAAAATTCAACGATCTATAGCTCCTTTACCTTTTCCCATACGAACTTCTAAAGGTTTTTTAGATATCGGTGTATTTGGGAAAATATTTATTTTAAGTTTTCCTCTTTTTTTAATAAGTTTATTTATTGTTTGTCTTAAGGTAGCTATTTGTTTGGATGTCATATGACCTGTAGAAGTAGCTTTTAGTCCTAAAGATCCAAATGGAAGTTTATTTAATGTAAAAACTTTATTGATGGTATTCAATCTTTTTCCTTTTTGTCTTTTTTTAAATTTTGATTTTTTAGGTATGAATAACATATTTATTGTTTATAATTAACTCAAAATTTTATTCCGTAAGATCCATATAAAGTATATAAATGGGTTTTTGAGAAATGTACATCTGCGGATATAATTTGTGATGCAATTTTTCCAACAATGGTAGTTTGTCATTTGGCCCTATCTTTTCCTTTAAGTTTTCCACTTACAATAACTTTAGCACCAAGAACTCTGCTGTTTTCATCTTTAGTAATTCTATGTAGCATAATTCTTAGAAATATAAAAAATGCTCCATGAGCTCTTTTATGTAATCCTTTGAAAATTGTAGCTAAAGAGCTAAGATACGCTTCAACATTTATTTTTTTTATTGTAAATAGGCGTGTTAATTTAATAAAATCCATAAAAAAAGTATATCTTCGCGCGAATAAAGATCGTTTAAATTGTTTAACTTTGTTATATATATGGAATAACGGTTCCTTTTTTAGGTGTAAATTTATTAATGAAGTTTTTACTATAGCAGTTTCTGTTTTAAAAGTGTTTTTTAAGAGTGTAGCAATAATATTATTGTTTTTTGCTTTTAATTTTCTATCTTTTAAATTTTTAATATAGACAAAACGTGATCTTATTTTTTTAAGTTTTAAAAGTTTTTTTGTTCTATAAAAAAGATGCATTGTTAAAAAAGATGTATTTTTTACTAGATTAAAATTATTATAAGTAATAAATACTCCTTTTTTTTCAAAACTTCTTCTTAAAAGTTCATTAAAAAGTAATGAATTTACTAATTCTTTAGGATTTAGCGATCCTCGATCTAATCGCTCATCATGTTTTCTTAATGTTACGGTAATAGCTTTTTGTCCCATAATATATTATTTTTTCTTTTTTTGAGTTGTTTTAGTTTTTTTAGTAAACTTTCTTGTAACAGCAAATTCACCAAATTTAAATCCAATTTTTTCTCTTGTTATATGTACTTTAGTGTAATCTAATCCGTTATAAATAAATACGGAACTTCCGATTAAAGATGCAGGAATTGTACTATTTCGAGACCATACAATTTTTTTTTGTAAATTAGAGAATTTTGAACTTAATATGTACGGATCAATAAAAGGTCCTTTTCAAATAGGTCTTGTCATATAATTATTTTTTTTTTCGTAAATAAAAACCACTTTTGGTTGGTATTCCTCAAGGGCTCACTGGACACATACCACCATTAGTTCTTCCACCATGAGGGTGATCTACAGGATTCATTGCAATCCCACGTGTTGTTGGTCTAATACCTAAACGTCTATTTACTCCAGCTTTTCCTAATACAGTTAAATTACTTTGTAAATTTGAAATAACTCCTAAAGTTGCAAAATTTTCAACTGAAACTTCTATTATTTTTTTAGAAGGTAATTTAATTTGGGCTGTTTTTAATCCACGTTGAACTAATTGACCAAAAGTTCCTGCAGCTCTTATATATTTTGTTTTTAATTTATTATCGGTTGTTAAATTGTGAATAATAGAACCAGCTGGTATATTTTTAATCATAGTTCTATATCCTAATTTAAGTTCGTTTGGCTCTATTGAATTTTTAATTAAAGAACCAGGAAAAACTGAATGTGGAGCTATATTAAAAAAGAAGTTTTTTTTATTTAATTCAAAATTTAAAGTTATAAAAGCATTTCTATTAGGATCATAACAATTTGTAAGTACTACTGAATTATTGTTTTGACTTTTATTTAAAAAATCTACATCTCGATATAAATGTTTAACTCCACCACCTTTGTGTCAAACTGTTATTCTTCCGTTTACAGAACTTCTTCCGTTATGGGTTATATTTTTAGATAAAATAGATCTTACTATTCTATTATCTTTTGATAAAAGATTTTTTTGTATTTTAATTGTGTGTCTGCTTCCATTAGTAACAGGATTTAATTTTTTTAATTTCATAAGGGTATATTTTTCAACCTTCTTCGTCTAGAGGTAGGACATTGCCTTTTCACGGCAAAAACACGAGTTCGATTCTCGTAGGAGGTACAAACTTTTTCATAGTATAATATTTTTTTATACGATGATATTTTTTTAAAACAAATGGATATTATTATTATAAAATCATTTCTTTCAGAAGTATTTTTATCTTTATCAATTTTATTTCAGTTAATATTTAATATTAGATTAATAAATAATTTAAAATACAATTATCCAATTGTGGGTCAAAAAGTATTTTACCAAACGCTTTTTATATTAATTAGTATATTTTTTTTATATACTAATTTAAAAAAAGAAGTCTATTTTTTTAATTTTTTATTTATTAATAATGTTGGATTAATTTGTATATTAATTATTCATACTATATTTCAAATTTATAGTTTGAGTAAATTCACTAATATCAAAAGTATATAATAAAACAAATGCAAAATATAAAAACTAATATAAAACTAGGAATACAAAATATATTTAGTTATTTAAAAGAAAATTTATGAGGAATTCTTTTTCGTTTTATTCCCTCTTTATTTTTATTGGGATTTTTTGCTTTAAAAAATTCTTATAGCATCTCATTATTTATTACCCAAAATATTATATTATTTTTATTATTAATATTTTATAATTATAATAAATTAATCATTAAAAAGGTATTTATTATTTTTATTAATGTTTTGGGTAATATAATGATCTGTTTTTTTATTCTTTTTACTATAACATTACTGTGTGGTGGTATTTTAGAATTGATTTTTGGACATTTATTCCCCTTTAAATTTTTAGGAATCAAAATTTCGGCGATGGCAATATATTATTTTGTTTTTGTACTATTTTTGGTTATTTATTTATTACGTTTGATTATATTTAACCGTTTGGAAAATCAATGATTCGGATGAAATATCCACGAATTTTATATTGTTTCATACATAAAGCCTTTGGAAGAATTTAATGAATTCCAAGAATCAAAAAAATCTAAAATTTTATCATTTGATAAACATATTGTAATATACATATTATTACTTTTTAGTATTATTTTGATTACAATCAATTTTAATGGAGTGTATGTTTTAATAGATTCATATCGTCCAGAAATCTTAAGAGGAGATCGTCAATTTCTTCTTATACAACGGGAAACCTTTTTTGAAAAATTTGGCGAAACGTATGAAGCTATTGAATATCTTCGTCAATATTGGCAAGCTACAAATTTAGCTTTGATTTTTTTGATCTCATTTTTAATCCTGATTTTTCAAATAGTTATTTTAGATGTTTCATGAACTAGAATAAAAAATACATTTGATCTTATGGATATTACTGGACTATATTTTTTAGCTGTTTGTTGTTATTTTATGACAAATGCACATAATTGATATATTATCCATAAAAGTTTGTATTTACAAACTGCTCTTTGTGGAAACTTAGAAATTGGAAGTTTAATCTATATAAAGTTAGTTAGTTTTTTTTTAATTAATTTTATAGCCCTTTTTTTAACAGCTTTTTCGTCAAATTCAAAGGCTGCTAAAGTTTTAGGTTGTTTTATTGGAGTAATTTTATTAAATGTAAGTTTTATTTCTTTAGATGAATTTATTTATTACTATGCGATCATAATACGTTCGTCCTCTAATTTATTAGAGACATTTCATTCGGAAATATCTCTTATTGGATAATCATTATGTAGTCCAAAGGACTACATTGATTCAACTAAAAAACTTAAAACAAAAAAATTTTTTTGTAGTTTTAAATTCCACTATTTACTGCTTTGTTGGCGAAATTGGTAGACGCGTTAGACTTAAAATCTAATCTCACACGCGGTATTGGTTCAAGTCCAATACAAAGCATTTTTATTCTTTATAAACAAATGGATATAACAGTAATCAAATCATTTTTTCCAGAAGTATTTTTATCTTTATCATTATTATTTCAATTAGTCTTTAATATTAGATTAATAAATAATTTAAAATACAATTATCCGATTGTGGATCAAGAAGTATTTTACCAAACACTTTTTATATTAATTAGTATGTTTTTTTTGTATACTAATTTAAAAATTGAGGGATATTTTTCTAATTTTTTATTTATTAATGATGACAGTACTAGAATAATTAAAATGTTGGTTTTAATTACCTGCTTTTTAACTTTTAATATTGTACTTCAAACATTTAAATTACAAAAATTAAATTTTTTTGAGTATTTTGTAATTTTTTTAATATCATTATTATCATTACTATTATTAATTAGTGCATCTGATTTAATTTCTTTTTATTTAGTTATAGAAATGCAAGCACTTTGTTTTTATGTGTTAGCTAGTTTTAAACGTGATTCTTCATTTTCAGCAGAAGCTGGTTTAAAATATTTCATATCTGGAGCATTTATTTCAGGTTTTTTTTTACTAGGAAGTAGTTTATTGTATTTCGCTTTAGGTACATTAAATTTTAATGCCTTAACCATACTATTATCTTTTCCTTTTTCTGAAAGTAATTCTACATTAGAGTATATAACCTTTATTGGTATTATATTTATAACTTCAACATTATTATTTAAAATTTCTTGTGCACCATTTCATTTTTGATCTCCTGATGTATATGATGGATCTCCTTTGAGCTCAACAATAATTTTTTCTATAATTCCTAAGTTATCTTTAATTACATTCTTTATAAAATGACTTTGTTGCTTAAATATTTATTCAAGTAATATCTCTTTTATGCTTTTAATTTGCGGTATTTCGTCTGTTTTTATTGGTACTTTTTATGCATTAAATCAAAAAAGACTTAAAAAATTGATAATTTATAGTTCAATTGCACAAATAGGTTTTATTGCAATAGGATTAGCTTCAAACACTTTAGGTGGGTATTCAGCAATAATATTTTTTTTAATTATATATCTAATTACATCTATATTGGTTTGAGGACATTTTTCATTGTTTTATAGTTTTCAACAAAAGATAAACACTTTTTTTAATAAAACATCAAGTCCATTATTTATTTCAAGTTTAACA
>Ga0302148_1000069_pt1 | contig 21523 bp, 8 predicted proteins | sample I_Bog_E3_3_FD_198558 | JGI IMG/M metagenome (GOLD analysis project Ga0302148, IMG submission 198558) | Peat permafrost microbial communities from Stordalen Mire near Abisko, Sweden - I_Bog_E3_1 | ecosystem: Environmental > Terrestrial > Soil > Wetlands > Peat | place: Sweden: Abisko, Stordalen...
CTCAGCGCAAAACCATGCTTGCAGGCTGCGTCTGGCGGCAGTTTTACGTTTATGGCTTCCGTAGTTTGGAGCCAATCAACGTTTCGCTGCGAACCCAGAAGTTCGACGCTCTGTATGGTGAGATCCTTCGCCGTGCCAGAAAGACCGAGCGCGTGAATGGATGCGGTTTCGTCTTGCGGGCAGGCAAGGCTGATGACATAGAGGTGATTCCCCTTGTGGGTAAATCGAAAGTTGGATGTGGTATAGGGTGTGGGGTCCTGGTCGGTAGCGAAGCCGGTCTTGACTTGACTGGGGCCTTCGCCGTAGACCTTCCAGGGTTCCGTCGCATAGATGGCTTCTCCATTGCGATCTAGCCATGTACCCATGTCGAGCAGGATGGCGCGCACTTCGTCCGGAATGGCCCCATCGGCGCGTGGACCGATGCTGAGAAGGAGAACTCAAAACCAACTGAATGAAAATGGGAAGACATTGGCCGGTTACGGCGACTTCGCTTCAATCAACATGTCTTCTGTCCACAAGGGCTGTTTCTGCAACCAATCCACAGAGGTGTATGCCCTTCGATGAATAATCCGTAACAGGCACCCTGATCAGTGAATGGGACCGAAGTAAACATCTTCAGGATGAGTGGAATCATCGAGGAACTGAATTGTGGTGGCCGGACCAAGATCTATCGGAGGCGTCCACGCGGACAGAGCCCACACGGGCTGTTTGGAGGGCGTAACCTCCAAAGCCTGCAGGGTTCCCATGCGCTCTTCCGGAGTGGTGCTCCACTCATTCACCCAGCTATTGATGACGGTATTGCCGTTGGGCAGGCGCCACGCCTTTTGAAGACCGTTGAACTTATAGCCTGGCACATCGGCAGGAATGAAGGACCAGACGGAATCTCCCCGCCGCGTGATTTCCCGAACGCCGATACGATCTGTAATCAGGACATTTCCATTGGCTAGCGGCGTGACGCCCCAGGGCGTCGCCGCAGGGAAGGACCACAACTCATTGCCGTCAAAGTCGTACTCCACAACCCTATTCAGGTCCATAAAAGCAACCAGCAGGGTCCCGTTGGCGGTGAGGCGAGCATTTCGAAACTGACCATGCACGCTGACCGGATGATTGGTGGCGAGAACAAATTCCCGTTCCCTCACTCCTGTGACGGTGTTCACCACGCGCACTGCAGCCGGGTCGCCGTTCATGATGAAAAGAACATGATCTGTTCCAATAGGCACCGCGGTATGAATCTCGTGCCCGGCGGGTGCATCGTAGTTCCAGACGGTCTTCTTGTCGGGATTGATTACCGTGACAGCGAACTGATGTGCGAAGAGAATATTGCCATTCGAGAGCATAACGGCGTCGCTAACTTCGCCTTTGCCGGCGGGATCTTCGTAACTCCATGCAATCTCGCCATGGCGCAGAATGTAGATGCGGCGATTGTGCGACTCGCCGGCATACATGAAATCATGTTGACCCAGCCCATTGGCTGGAAGAGAAGCGCTCGGCGATTGAGCGCAGGCCGAGCGAGTCATACCAAGAAGTGCAATGAATACCGCAGACTTAAGCACAATTTTTCTCCTCGAAAATGGGAATCCTATTGCGAAACGATATGAACATCGGCTGGTTTCAACCCGGCGGATATGGCCGACAGATGTATGTCTCCGGTCTCAGCGGTGGATTGAACGAGGATCTGCGCAAGCCCGTTGAAGACGCTGCGCTTCCACTGTGGAGCAGGCGTGACGACTTGCACCGCCGCAGGGCCGGGGCCGTTCCAATGGAAGAGCTGATCGGCCTTGCTGGCAAAGCGTTTCGAGAAGATGACGACTACGTTGCGGTCCTGCCGTAACAAGGTGCGATCAAGCTTGTAAGCGTAACCGGCGGGATCATTGGCCAAATTCTTTCCGAGCAAGTGGCCGTTGACGTAGATGGACTGCGAATCGCCCACAGCGCGCAAGAGCAGGGTGGAGGTGGCATCCGGAGCCATATCCGCAAGCTTGAATGTGCCGCGAAAAACACTGGCCGCTGGATCTTCGCGCTGCTCGTCCCATCGCGGATCGCGAGCCCGCTCCCAGGAGGAATCGTCAAAGCCAATCGCGGTTTCCGGCCCATCGGTCCGCGCATCGATGGCGTGAGAGCGCCACTCGGCGACTGCTACTTCACCGACCGTATCGATGACCTTATCCGGCTCATGCGAAGCTGGATCGCCGTTGCCCACGCCGATGATCTTGCCCGGTCCGGTCAGGGTGAAGACGATTTGATTGGCCGCATCGGGCACCATGCGTCCGGCTGCATCGTTCACGCGAACGGTGATAACGGAAACCGCTTCGCCATCGGCTTCAATTTTTGCGGAGTTGGGGATGAGTTGCACAGCGGCTGCCGCGCTGGTGGTTTCCACCGTGTCGCTGGCGATCTCCTTGCCCGCAGCATCGAATCCGCGCGCCAGCAGCTTGCCGGGCTGATAAGCGACCTTCCATTCCAGATGCGAATCGCGCGGCATGGGTTTGCGGCCCAGGCTCTTTCCGTTGAGAAAAAGTTCAATGGCGCTGGCGTTGCTATAGACGCGCACCTCGATATGCTGGCCTTCCTTGCCCGGCCAGTTCCAGTGCGGCAATAGATGTACCATGGGCTTATCCGTCCACCAAGACTGAACGAGATAGGCACTGTCTTTGAAGAATCCGCAGGTATCAAGGATTCCGAATTGCGAGCTGATAGCGGGCCATTCAAAGGGCGTAGTTTCGCCGCGATAATCGAAGCCCGTCCAGTAGAAGAGCCCCGCCGCATAAGGCCGTGCCCGATAGTAGCGCCAACCGTTTTCCAAAGAAGCGTGCTTGCCATCTGCCTCGAAGTCGTATGCGACCAGATGCTGATGAGGAAGATCGTCGAAGTAGACGCCGCGCGTGTGTTCGGAGGATGACTCCTCGGTGCCTATAATCGGCCGCTCGGGAAAGCGCTTGTGCATTTCGTCGATGTGATGCTGCAAATAGTAATTGAAGCCAAGCACTTCGCTGGATAGCGAGATGCCTTCTCCCGATCCGCTCAGCGCCACAGTAAAATTGCGCGTAGGATCAAGCCGCTCTGCATAGGCCTGAAGTTCGCGCGTGATGCGCTCGCCAAGGACAGACCACTCCAGCGACCACTCCTCATTGCCCAACGACCACAGAATCACGCTGGGATGATTGCGATCACGCTCGATCATGCGCCTTAGCTGATCGGAGTCTGTGTGGGTAGTGCCCATCTGCCGGCTTTCGTCGAGCACAAGCATACCCAAACGGTCACAGGCGTCGAGCATCTCTGGCGTAGGCGGATGATGTGAGGTGCGAATGGCGTTTGAGCCGGTTTCTTTCAGACGCTCGATGCGAAAGGCGTTCAACGTATCCGGCAACGCCACGCCCACACCTGCGTGATCCTGGTGGTCGTTCGTTCCTTGGATCTCAACGTGCTTTCCGTTGAGAAGAAATCCATGCTCGGAATCGAAGCGGATGGTACGAATGCCAAAGGAGATCTCGTACCTGTCTAGCTCTTTGCCATCGTATTCAATGGTGGTCATGAGCTTGTAGAGATAAGGCGTTTCGAGCGACCAGAGCTTGGCGTCGTGGACTGCGATTACAACCGATGAACTATTGCTTCCGCCAGCCGCGGTGGCTTTTGAAGAAGTGGTGTTCGCTTCGCCTACAACCTTGCCGGCGGCGTCTTCGATCTGTGCAACAACCGTGAAATACGCGTCGTCCTCGCCATCGTTCTGCACCGTGAATCTCGCTGTGACTTGTGCATCGGGATGATCGGCGGTCGGATCGGTGACCGTGCTGGACACAAACGTGCCGTCGTGCGCCACATGTATTGGACTGGTCTTGGTGAGCCATACGTGGCGGTAGATCCCAGCACCTTCGTAGAACCATCCCTCTTCGAGAGTGGCGTTCACGCGCACTGCAATTTCATTGCTGCCACCGTAATTCAGATAGTTGCTGATGTCGTAATGAACGCTCGCATAGCCGCTCGGCTCCGTACCCATGTAGAAGCCGTTCACCCAGACCAGCGCGTCACGATAGACGCCGTCGAAGTCGATGCCGATGCGGCGGCCCTGATCTTCCTTGGGTATCGTGAAGCTCTTGCGGTACCAGCCCACGCTGTTTTGAGGAAAGTTGCGGCCAATGGCCTTCGATCCGTGGTTGCCATCGCCGCGGGAATCGAAGGGCAGCTCGACGGCCCAATCGTGCGGCAGATCGACAACGCGCCAAGTGCGGTCATCGAACTTGGGCGAGGCGGGGCCATCGCCGTAACCGGCTTTCGCAAAGAAAAACGGGTTGGTCGCGAAGTCGAAATCCTTGTGCTGATCTGCCGCATTGCCCAGGGCGAAGCGCCACGACGCATCCATGAGAATGCGCTCGCGCACACGTGCAGGCGATGGCGCGGCGAATTGTACTTGCGCGGGCAAGATGTCGCTTTGTACGCAGAAGAAGCCGAAGATAAGAAAGGCAGAAAACAATCTGAAAGAAAAGCGCGTGTACATTCTCGACAACTCCGCCTCAAAGATGAAGGGATGAAACGGCTTCATCCCCGTTGTTTTCACAGGTCCGCGACTATTTCGCAGGTAGATAAATCAGCTCGATTCCCTTGCTATTTTTGGGATCGATGTTGCGCGAGTACTGACGGCTCAGGTCGTTGTTCCAATGTTCAAAGACGCCGAGACTGGCCACGGGCTTGCCGTTTTGGCGATAGGCGGTGCCGGAGGGAGGATGCGGAGCCAGCGCTTCCTCTTGCAGGTAGTCGTCGGCATTCTCGCGAATCAGAATGCGAGCATGATGGTTCTGGTCTTCGTTGTTTTTGGTCTGCGAGTAGAGAATGTCGATCCCTACAGAATCGAGAGCCACACCGTCAAGAGATGCCAGGATGCACGATGGCCAATCGGTGTTGGCATACGGCTCGACGCGATTGTTGAAGGGCGGATTGGGGAAGTGCAGCGGATAGGACTGATGGCGGCGCACGGCGTAGAGGCCGTCAAGCATATAGAGAATGGTTTTTGCACCGAGGTTCGGAGACGCTGCCAAATCCACAATGGGCGAATAGGCATGAGGCGTGCCTTTCTGATTGGTGTTGATGGCCTCGTGCAGTTCCGGCGTGCCCTTGATGGAACCGAAATGATTCTTGCCGGTCATGGTGACGCCGGTCTGTCCCTCGTCGCCACCTTCGGCGGCCGAGTACGGATACGAATGCGCCTCGAGCAGAGCAAGGTTGACGAGATAACTGGCACCCATGATCTGTTTGGGAATTAGTTTAGCATCGTGATAGCTGTTGGCGGAATAGCGGACGCCTTCCACCCATTGCGCCTGCTCCAGGCCGTGATAATCGCCGTAGCCTGGATTGTCGGGCTGTTTGGGATCGGGTGCATCGGCCTGCACAAAGCGCACGTCCTTGAACTCGCTCCATATCTTGAGCAGCAATCCGGGATAGATGTCGCGACGCGCATCGTAAATCACGATGTTACCGGCTGGCACATGTGCGCGAAGGACCAACTGGTGCACCATGGCCAGCGCCACCTGCGGCGAAACGTTCACGATGTTGCCCGGTCCGGTGACGCCGCTGTTGTTGAGGTTTACCTTGACGGCAACGATTTCGCCGCTGCGATAGCCTTGTTCCAATCCACGAGAGTGGTGATTGTAATAGGCAAAGATCTTCTTCCAGGCTTTTTCTTCAGTGGCGGCACCGGTCAGCTTGAGCAGCGTATTCGAGACCATGGCGTCAACGCGCGACTGGTCGGTACTCGAGTCCATCCACCATTGATCTTTGCTCGAATCGATCTGGCCATTCCAGTGCGCGGCCAGAGGATCATGGGCCCAAACGACACGGCCTGGGAAGATGCCACGCGCTTCGCCCATCGGAACGTTGCGGGTGTGCGGGACGAAGTTGTAATGAGTGGCGATTTCGGCCGCCTTGATGGAGCGCGAATGCAGCATCCATGCCGAGGAGGCGACCGCAGCCGCGGCGACCATACCGAGCGCGGCATAGCGATAACGCCGCACCAAACGCCTCATGGCAACAATGGAAAAGATGCCGCTGATGGAGGCGCACAGCCACAACACAAAGGCGGTGGCCAATGGAAACGCAGCGCGCAGGCAGGGATAGCTGGCGCGGCTGGGCTTGGGAATCACTCGCAGAAGAAACCAGAGCAGGGTAGCGGCGCCGAGCACTGCAGCCAAAATGCGATTGTGGCGGAGCAAGCCGGCCGCATTTTTTGATTTCAAGTTGCTGTCCATAATTCGTGCCTCCTTGGCCTTGTTTTCATCTCGTGTGTGAGTGCGGGAAATTTTGATCAAATTTGGTGTCTGGTTTAATAACTCTTGCTGTCAATCTGCTGGAAGGATTGATCAGGCAGCAACTGTGAGCCAAAGCTGCGGAAGCTCTTCATCTGACTCAATGAGAATGCAGAGCCATGCTGCGGTACGCGGATGCGAAGGAAATCTGCGCGGTCCACATCGATCACTGCGAATGAGGGGCGCTGGTCCGGCTGTTCGGTGGCGATTTCGACGTGACTCATCTCCAGGTTGCGAACGTGATGCAGGAAGAACCCTGTAGCCGGCAAGGGTCCAAACATGGTGGGCTCCGGATATTCCCTTTCGCGCTCCGGGGGCTGCGGCTGGGCCATGGCCGCGTCTGCGCCGCCGATTTGATGAAGATAAACGTCGCTGATCTTTACGTCTTCGATGGGGTAGCCGGGAACGCCGCTGAGGATGGAGGGTAGCTGCACGGAATTGGAACTGGTGACATTGCTGATGAGGAGACGCTTCAGGGTTCCAGCTTTGGCGTCGGCGGGACCCCGCATTCGCTGGCCAGGGCGCAGAAAGAGTGGAGAATTGAGCGTGCCGCGCATCGTGACGCCGACGAAAGAGATGTCTTCGCAGAGCGCGCCGTCCACGGTCTCAAGGAAAAAGCCGCGTGAGTGTTCAAAGACGCAGTTAGAGATGGTGATATTGCGAAAGCCGCCGTTGGACTCGGTACCGCACTTGATGCGTCCGGTGGCATAGGGCGTGAATTCGGCGGGCAGGCGACGCCATGTGCCGTCCAGAACCGAGCCGATCTCATAGCTGCCGGTCACAAAGCAGTCGGAAATGGTTACGTTTTCAGTGGGACGCGCATAACCGAGAGCAAAGGAGCTTTTGGGGCAGATGCCGTCATCAAACGGCGAGTTGACGGTGCAGTTCGTGATGCGCACATTGCGGCAGCAATCGATGTTCATGCCGTCGCGGTTGGTGTCGATCTTGAGATTGTCGATGGTGAGGTTATCGACGCCGGTGGCAAGGATGCCGAACCATCCACCCTGAAGAATGGAGAAATCGCGTAAGATGACGTTGTGACAGTTTTTGAGTGCAATCGCTTTGTTGCCGACGCCGGGTTTCGTGGTATCAGGCAAATCTTTGTCGAAGGTGTTGCCACGGCTCAAGCCCTTGCCCCAGATCAGCCCTGGACCGAGGATTGAAAAGTCGTGAATGCCTTCCCCGTAAATGAGGCTGTACTTCCAGTGATTGTGGCCGTAATCCTGATAAAGCTCCCAGTTGCCTTGCGGTTCGGCGGCATCATAGCCGCCGTTTGCCGTACCCTCCAACGGAGTGGAGGCGGCCAGCAGCTTCGCACCGTGATCGAGGTGAAGAGCAACATGACTCTTGAGCCGGATCGTACAACAGGCATACACGCCTGCGGGAGAGTGGACGGTGCCTCCGCCAGCCGCTGCACAAGCCTCAATTGCTCGGTTAATGGCAGGGCTATCGAGGTCGGTGCCGTTTCCAGTCGCGCCAAAGGAGCGAACGGTGAGGATGCCCAGGTTGGCGAAGGATTCCTTACTGCGGCATTGGGATTCCGGGGTGGAAGCCAGGACAGCAGAGGGTAGCCAGGCCAAGGCAGCGCTTTGGACCGCCATGGAGAAGAGTTGGCGTCGATCGAACAATTCAAGCCTCAGGGAAGGCGGAATGCAAAATGCTCCACGGAACCCGCTATCAGGATGATAAAGATAACGCTACCATGCCGCCCTTATTGTTAAACAGAATTGCTGATTATCGCGTGACTTGGTAAACGTTCCCTAATACTCTGCTGGGTCGCGCTTCGGAAATCAAGAGAGTACGGCCCGGAGCGTGTGAGCGCTCCGGGCCGTTGTCAGGTTAAATGCCGCTCGCTATTTCACCGTCAGAGAAATCTGATAGGTCGTCTCTGAGCAGGGAGCCATGGTAGGATCTCCCACCTTCGTAGTTGCGTTGATACCGCAGGCTTGGGTTGAACTGGTCGAGCCTGAGGTATACGGATCGGCATCAGCGACCACAGTAACTTTGCTGTTGCCGGCCGGTGTCACAAATTGAGCGCCGCTATTGCAGGCCATCAATCCGCTGGCCGAGGCACCAAGCAGAACCATGGCGAGTAACATGGTCAGATTTCTCCATGCACCACACATCATGCGGCGCCGCATCCAGAAGAGCGACAAGCCGGTAAGGCCGCCCAGCCACCAGAGCATGGAACTCTGCGCAGGCGAGTTGGGCGGGGTGTTAATGATGATCTGCAGCCCCGACTGTGATGCGGCAGCAGGATAATTGGGCGTCACCGTCACCTGTCCCGGAGAAAAGACGCAGTAGGCATTGGCCGGCAGCGTGGAGGCCAGGCAATGATAATTGACGATGCCTGTCCAGCCACCTTCGGAGGTGTTGTTGAAGATGATGCTGCCATTTTTTTGACTGTAGGTGTTCGCGACGCCGGTAAGAGAGGTGCTGGTAGAAGAAAGCACCAACGTTGGGCTGTCGACAACTTCGACAGTCGCCGATGGCGTCGCTGTCGACCCAACAAAGTTGGCGTCACCGCTATAAACAGCCGTGATCTGATTGGTTCCCGACGGGAGCGCTGTTGTGGTCATGGATGCTTGGAATGTCCCACCAGCAGCCGGAGATGGAGGCACGATGGCCAGGGTTGTGGCTCCACTGGTAGTGGTGTCGGTGAAGGTCACACTGCCGGCGGGAATGCCGACTCCCGTAGAGGAGATGGTGACAGTGAAGGCAACCGATTTTCCTGTGAGGGCACTGTACGGATTGGTGTTAGGTGCGTTTACCGTCAGCACACTCGTAGTTGGTGCCGTGCCAACCTGGACTGGCAGGATAGCCGAGATGCTTCCATCATAGGAACTTGTCCCAAGATAGACGGCTTGCAGGGTGTGGCTCCCACCCGTCAAACCAGTGGCTAGTACAAGAGTAGCTACACCTTTGCTATTCACTGTTCCCACTGCCGAGATATCTCCATCCACAAGAAGCTCAGCGTTGCCTAAGCTGCCAGTAAGCGTTCCGCTCGATGGGGTAATGGTAGCCGTCAGTGTAATCGACTGCCCAAAGATGGGCGCGCTGGTCGGGGCTGTGATCGCCAAGGCCGTCGTGGTAGTGGTAGCGGAGGCTATGCCGGTACCAGTTAGAACCACCTGGAGCGCAGGTGCATTTTGCGCGTTGCTATTGAGTACCAGCGTCTCCGTCCGGACTCCCGTTATAGTTGCCTGGAAGGTGGCATCGATTTCGCATCCCTCTCCAGCAACCACTGTACCGGCGCTGGCGCAAACATCCGTCGGTGAGCCGAGGCTGAAATCTCCAGTGTCGCCGGTGGTAGTTGAGTAGGGTGAAGCAAAAGTGAGTGTCTGGTTCCCTTCGTTCTCCAACTGGACCGGCAATGCTCCGCTTGGTGTGCCTACTGGCCAATCGCCGAATGCCTCGCTGATACTGACTCGGTTCACTTGACTGGCTGTCGCATCTGTCGAATCGGTTACATAAAGATTTCCGGCTGAATCCAACGCAAGACCGTAAGGATTTGCAATTCCAAATCCCACTTCGATGGCATCATTGGGATTCAGTATTCCAGAGAAGTTCGGGATACGAACAATTGACTGCGCGCCTTGATTGACGATGAACAAGCTTCCCGATGCATCGGTTGCCAGCGCCGAAGGATTGCTGTAGCCGACGGCGACAAGCTCTTGATTTCCGCCTGTAGCCGGCGCGGGGACTTCGTAAATCTCGCCGTGGCCAGAGTCGGCGACGTAGAGATTGCCAGAAGGATCGACGGTTGTTGCCAGAGGACCGGAGAGATTGGAACCAAGCGCCATCGCTTGCGCAAAATTCCAGCTACCGTCGTATGGAACAAGGAGGATGCGATTATTGCCGGTGTCGGCAATGTAAAGATTGCCGGATGCATCCAGCGTAAGCCCAGTCGGGCCGCTGAGCACTGTTCCGGCGATGGCCGCGGGTTTCCCTTTTGTGTCCACTGGCGTAATGGTGATCTGCGCAGCATTGCTCAAGGCGCCATTCACAAATGGAACCTCGACGATCTCATTCAAGGTGGAATCTGAGATAAGCACATTGCCAAAGGCGTCAACGGCAACACCAGCGGGAGCAGTCAGGTTATTGCCGATTAGGACCGAAGTCGATGTCGGAGTCGCAAAATAGAGTACGTTTTTCGCGCTGGCGTCCGCGATATAGCCGCCAGAGGATGTCACCGCGATCTGCTTCGGCGAAACAAAGCCGCTGCCAATCGAAGTCACGTTTCCGGAGTCCAGTGTTAATCCGGCGCCAAGGCCCGTGCCTTGAAGATAGGCGGTTGCCAGCACGTTGTTGCTCGCATCGGCCACAGTAATACCGCCTACGGATACTCCAGGTTGTAAAGGATGGAATTTTACGGAAATCGTGCAGGTTTGGCCGGCTGTATACGCGGTGCCTACTGCGCATAAGCCTCCTGAAGAGGAAAATGCGCTTCCGGAAGAAAATGTTATGGTTTTCGGAGTGACCGCCGCATTAAAGACCACATTCGCCGTTCCGGTGCTGTTCCCGCCAGCGGAGACCGAGCCGACATTCATCTTGCCTGGAGTTACTTCACCAATCTGCGCGCCCCAGTTTGCAAAGTAAAGATTTCCCAGCAGGTCGATGGCTACAGCGTACTGGGCGCTGATGCCACTGGCCACAATATACTGATCGGCCGGATTCAGCGCCGTCGTTGATCCGATAGTCTCATTCGGAATCACCGAGATCGTCGAAGCGCCGGTGTCTGTTACATACAGATTGCCCAAACCGTCAACGGCGAGTCCGGTCAGTTTGTTCCCAGCAAGTCCGCCAGAAAGGGTGACAGCGGTTGTGGCGTAGGCACCGGCGCTAAAGGTCAATTCATAGATCTTGCCGTCACCAATGACATAGTAAAGATTGTTGCTGGAGTCGATAACCATCGAGTCGATGGCCGAACTCAAACCGCCAGAGCCAATCAGTTGAGTTCCGGAATTACCGCTTGAATCTGTTGCGAGATAAATCTCGAAGAGTCCATTGTCTCCGGTTGCGACAAACATATTTCCAGCAGCGTCACCTGCTAGTGCTGTTGATTTCCACCAATAGGAATTGCCTACTGCTCCACTACCGGAGCCGGGAGGAGCATAGATGCCGGTCCATGCACTGAAGTTATAAGCAGAGTTCTGCAAAACACAATTGACAATCGGAATCCTGAAAACGACCTGATGCCCATTGCCCTCTCCGACAAAAAGGTTGTTCTTGGCATTGTCCATCCCAATGAAATTGGCACCGCCGTTCCAACCCTGCCCATGTCCTGATGCCAGGGTGTTTAACGTAGCCGCACCGCCATTGGCTGGAATCTCATACAATTGTCCGCCGTTCTCCGCATCCATTACGTAGAGATTTCCGCACTTATCTACGGCAAGGTTATCTTGACTGCTGCCCAGTCCGGTAACTGGGTACGTGATCGGGCTGGAAATTACCGCCACTGGCGGCGTTGCGCCGGCCTCGGCCGAAAACGGCGCGAGTACCGCCAAAATCCCCAACAGCGGCAACAGCCATGCTGTCCGCTGTGTCCAACTCTTCATCCAATCAATCCTAAACATTTCAAGCCTCCAAATTGCGGCTCTCTGCCGCGCGTTGCTTGTGTTTCCTGTTCCGGCTACCGGCCTTGCCTGCTCCGTTCGCCCCATCTCGTCGGCATGGCGTACAGGAGGGTGATGCCGAAGCCGCACCCTCCTCAGTTGCCGCTAGAAGTTGTACTTCAAGCCGAGCTCAACGATGCGCGCACCCGTCTTGAACGGCGTCTTTCCAAAGCCGGCGTTCGACAGCGCAAGGCCCCCGATGGCCGCCGATTGAGAATAGAAGCACCCGGCGCCGGTGGTTGCGTCACAGGCCGGATCCTGAAATGTCAGGCTCAGCGCGCTTGCGTCGTTGCTGGTGAAGGTTGCTAGAGGGTGATTGAGGAAATTTATTCCCGTCCCACGGAACTGAAGGGATTGCTTGTCGTTGATCTGGAAATCCTTGTAGATAGAGAGGTCGGAGCTGAAGAACGCCGGCCCGTGCACATCCGGCAGGGTCCACTGTCCTTGTGTTCCCGGAGCCGGCATCGTGAAGCAATTGCCGTTGACATACTGGCGGGTTATCGAAGTCGAGTGCAGGCCTCTTCGAGGATCGCAGGTCACCACAGGCTGCAAGCTGTAGTCGGAGCTGCCGAGGTTGATAGACGCAGACACCGGGATGCTGATCACGGTCAGGTTCGGAGCGGTGCCCGTGACATAACCTGCGTTTGCGCCAAAACCATAGCTGGTGCTTCCGTTGGCGACCGACAGATCCGGTCCGCTGGATATTTTAGTGATGCCGGAAACCTCCCAGCTGTTCAAGAACCAGCCTAACTCATGGATGCCTTTGAATTTCTTTCCCTCCTGGTAGGAAAAGTTGAAGTTGACGACCTGAGGCCGGTCATACGAAACGATGCCGTAGTCATGATTCGCATTGACCGGATCGCCGATATTGCCGGTGTCCCAGTTGCCGCGTACTGCCAGGGCCTTGGACCATGTGTAGTTGGCGCCAAAAACAAATGCGCCGCTCTGCTTGTTCAGCTCCACTTGCATCGAGTTGTAGTTGGCCCAGTTGGTGTGAGAGGGAACATTGACGTTCTGGTAATTGGGGTAGGGACGGTAATCATTCTGGGTGGCACTGTTCATGTTCGCGATCACATTGAGGTTGCCGGTCAGAGGGTCAGCAGCAAAGAAGGAACCCAGCGGGATCACGTTGATATTCTGCATACTTACACCCGAAGACGCCGCCTGCCTGGGAAGGTTGGAGCTCTGGTTGCCTACGTAGGCCGCTTGAAGCTGTACCTTGTGAGGAAATTGCTGATCGATGGTGAAGTTGTAGTCGTATGTGACCGGCTGTTTGCTGTCCTTGGGATCATCGGCGGTCAACGAGGTAGAAGTACCTGTGGGGATGAGCGTGTTTCCTGACGCAAAGATCGTAGTCGTTCCGCCGTAGTAGCCGCAGCCAAGAACTTGTTTGCCGGTCGTGGCGGTTCCTGGGGCAGGAAAAGCGCCATTCATCAACTGGTCAAGGGTGCATGAATTCTGGCCGGCGAAGCCGCGATCAACGACGCCTATCGCGGTGCCCACCGCGCCTGCCACTGTCTGGAACGAATCACGTGACTGATAGACACCCCAGCCGCCGCGCAGGGTAGTCTTGCCATTGCCAAAGAGGTCGTATGCAACGCTAAAGCGCGGTGAGTAGAAGAGCGGGCGGCTTCCTACTCCAGCCACCGGAATGCTCGGGTTCAACTTGTGCCAGGAGATTCCCGGCCAGGTCTTTGGGTCGAAGGTCATCGTAGGAGATAGGATCCCCTGTTGAATCGGGTTGTACTTGGATGGATCCCATACCGCCGCGCCGATGCCGTGCGCATCTTGCCAGGGCGGAAGATGTGAGAGACGGATGCCTACGGTGACGGTCAGTTTTGAGTTGATCTTCCAGTCGTCATTGCCAAAAAACTCCAGGGTGTTGAAATACATATCGACGCCCGGATCGGCGGAGCTTTGGTTGTATCCGGCTGGGCAGCCGGCCAGGAAGTTGGCCACGGTGTTTCCCAGGTCGGAGCCGCCAGGAGTGGTCAATGCCAATGGATTGCCGGACATGGTTGCCGTCGTCTGATTGGGCAGGCAGCCGTTATAACGATCAAAGAGGATGGTGCTGTTCTCGTCGTTGCCCTGAGAGGCCTCATTGTTGCGCGTCTGCTCCAGGTAGACACCGGCCTTCAGCGTATGTGTGCGATAGGTCTTGGAGAAGTTGTCGGCCACATCCCACGAGGATTTACGAATATAGTTGCCTCGTGCAGTCGCTGGAATATAACTCATAGCCAGGTTGGGTACGCCGATGCCCTCCCATGTATAGATTCGCGGGATCTGATTGGTGCCGGTATGGAGCGCTCCACCCTCATAGCCGGCAGCCTGCCACGGCGTATTTGTATCCAATGCCGCGGCGCGATTCTTGAACTGCTGCGGTTCATTAAAGAAAACACCACCCAAAACGATTTCATTCGTCGTGGTGGCATTCAGGATCTTGGTCAGATTCATCGACGCCCAATTCGAGGTTCCATTTGAATAAAGGGGCGCTGGGTAAGGAATCGTGCTGGGAGGATTGTAGAAGAGATCCTGCATCGGCTGCTCGCTATTGACCTTCTCCCAGTTGTAGGTGGCATACAGTTTCAGGCTGTCGGAGATGTTTTCGTCCACGCGGCCGTGCATCTGAAAGCCGTTGTTGGAAGTCATCACATTCTTGACCCAGTTGAATCCATCAGTGGCGTAACTGCCCGGGACCGGCTGCGGAACGCGGTTGATGGTCGGATAGAATTTGGTGAAGGTGGACATTGCTGGATTGATGGAGGCGGCGCTCATTTGCCCTTCATTGGTCTGGCCTACCCCCGGAACCGTTCCTCCGAGTTCGTCCGTTCTGCCGGAGATCGCGAAGCAGTCGCCGCCGATGTTGGAGAATGCCGGGGTTTGCGTATAAGGTTCTGTGCAACCGGCCGCAAGATCGGCGGGATTGACATTCATCGCATTGGCGATGGTGGCATTGGAGAGATTGCCGCTCAGCATCGCAGCATTCGGTACGAACGCGTAAGTAGGGCCCCCAAAGGCTCCATTGACATTGCCCGTCTGTGTGTAGTCTTCAATGCCGAAATAGAAGGTGAGATGCCTGTTCTGGTTAAACTTTGTACCTGGAATCAAAACGGGGCCGCTGATCGATCCGCCGGGATATAAATACTTTGACTCGGACTTGGGAACCTTACTGAACGCACCCGTTTGGGCATTCTTAATCTGGGTATTATTTGAAAGCCAGTCATTGGCGTTCAATTTGAAATTGCGAAGATATCCGTAGAGCGATCCGTGGAAGCTGGAACCGCCGGACTTGCCCACAGCGTTGATGACGATCGGCCCCTTGGCCTCATCCGCGCCGAAGTTCGAGGTCTGCACCTTGATCTCTTGCACCTGATCCATGTTGATGTTGGCAACTGTGCCGCCCATGTCTCCGGGATCGATCACGCTGACGCCGTCACTGGCAACATTGACAAAACCCGACTGAGGGGCCGCGCCGCCGGCGCCGAGACCGCCCAAACCGCCCGATCCGAAAGCGGTGGTTGTGTAGTCTGCGCCCGAGTTCAAGAGACCCGCGCCCGCATTCAACGTGAAGCCCGGCAGCATGGTGACCAACTCCAGCGCGTCGCGACCGGTGGTGGAGAGGCGGTTGATATCCGCCGCGGTGATCAGGGTGCTGTGTTCGCCGGAACTGACCGTCACGCCCGCGGTCTCGGCCGTGACCGTGACCGATTGCATTACCTCGCCAATCTGCAGTTTGATCTTGGGTACCGTCAGACTGTCGCCCGGATGCACTTCAATCCCTGTCACAGACCAGGATTTAAAGCCGGATTTGGCGATCTCGATGGTGTACGTGCCTGTCTGAACGGCCACAAAGTTAAAATATCCCTGGCCGTTGCTGGTCGCAACGCGAGTCCCCTTGCTGGCCTCGTTGGTGAGTGTGACCTTGGCGCCGGGCATCAGAGCACTGAAATCATCCAGAACCGTGCCGGAGATGGTTGCTGTCGTTTGCGCATTCACTGCCGGGATGATCAGCAGCAAGACGGCGCTCCAAATGATGGCGCGCCATAGCCATTTTTGTGTCCCCGGCTCCGATGCAAGGGTGCGGATTGAATGGATCATTGACTTCGACAAAGTGTGCCTCCAAATTTGAGAGCCGTCGCTTTACGGCTCAATGAGTAAAATCGGTTTTCTCGCCAAACCTGAAAAATGCCTGCTACGTGTCGCTAGCAGGCAAATCCGGTTCATTCTTGCAAATACCAAAGTCCACGCAAAATCGAGATGGAACGACCGCTGAAAGGGACCGGACTCGACCCCCAGCCCAACTCTCCAATTGCCCGTCTCAGTTTTATTCCCCCACTCACAATACACACCAGCTTCTGCTCATCCCGATGAAGACGTTGCCGCCCACTGGGCTCTTCACGCTTATTCTGGCCCTGCCAGAATTCGGCTAGGCACGGAATCTCCACCAAGAACCGCATCCGCAAAATTTTGCCATTGCTGACCAAATCACTCTATGTTCATTGAGGAGTAATGCGAAAGGTTAATCTTGTACCCTTATGTTGTACACTTGGCGCGCAAGTTAAGTACATGATGTACATGATTGGAGTGATTGAAGATAGCTGTTGGAAACCCGGGCGTTTAGTTGCCGTGTTGCAATGAGGTACGATGGACGCCTATGATCGAGGAGTTGCAATTGGCATTGTAGCCGAGTCGAGGGTTGAATCATGCCGAAACACTCCGAGCCGTCCTCTCAGGATGAGGAACGCGCCGAACTGGAGGCAATAGCCGCTGCGCTCTTCAGATCACCCCGTCTGGTGCGCTTGGTCCGTTTCCTTGGAGAAAAGTACTTTCTTGGCGAAATTGACCAGCTTCATGAGTACAACATTGCAACTGAAGTCTTTGACCGCTCCAAGACTGTATTCGACGCCGGCGAAGACGCCATTGTGCGCATCGAAGCGCACCGGTTGCGCAAAAAACTCAAGGCGTTTTACGAGAGCGAGGGCAAAAACCACTCTGTTCAACTGACAATTCCCTCAGGAACCTACGTTCCTGTCTTTATCCATCGTGTTCCGGAATCTCCGCAAGCCGCTTCAGATCAACTCCTTGGAAGCTCAACGAATCACATCGAACCGCCCCTTTCAGGCGCAGCTTCGATTTCAGAAGCCGAGGAAGAGGATGAATATCCGAAATCCATAAAGCCTCTGACACGCTCACCCTGGTTTTATCTGATTCTGGCCAGCGCGGTTTTGCTGATCGCTTCGGGAATCCACCTCGCCTCGCGGTCTGCCACGAGTGCCAAAAGTGTCGGCACGGGTTCGACTCCGGAACAACAGGCAATCCCATCGCAAACTGATTCCCTCACTTCAGACCCGCAGGCGATCCGTATTATCGCCGCATATAAAGGACGCCCGCAAATGGACAGTGCCGGTGCGCTCTGGAAGGCCGACGAATACTTTCATGGAGGTGGAACCTGGCTCCGTCCAGCAAACTTCCTCGCCAGAACCAGCGACCCATTGCTGTTTGAGCAATGGCGAACCGGAGATTTCGCTTACGATATCCCATTGTTGCCAGGCGTTTACGAACTGCACCTTTACTTTGTTACTTCAGACCGTGCCGACGCCGCGCCTGCCAGTTTTACTGTTGGAATCAATGGAGGCCCATTGCTACAGGGCTTTGAGGTGAATACGGACGCCATGGGTGAGAACATCGCCGACGAACGCGTCTTTCGAGATGTGTCCCCTGCCAAGGACGGTTATCTCCATCTCATCTTCAGCAGCGAACGCGGAGCGCCCGCGCTGAATGCGCTGGCGGTGCTGCCCGGAATTCCGCATAAGCAGCTCCCCATCCGCATCCTTACTCAGCCGACGCCCTTCACCGATCACAACGGTCACTTATGGCATCCTGATAACTACTACATGAACGGCCGCCTGTCTACGCAGCGGCAACAGACCACTGGATCGTCTGATCCTGATCTCTTTGCTGCCGAGCGCTATGGGCATTTCAGCTACGCCATTCCAGTGGATACGCGCGACCGCTACACGCTCGTTCTTCACTTTGCCGAGTTTTACTTTGGGTCGCAGGCAACGGGCGTGGGTGGCGCGGGCGGCCGCGTATTTCGTGTGATGTGCAACGGCGTCATGCTCCTCGACGACTTCGATATTTACCAGGAAGCGGGCAGCCTCCATGTCCTCACCAAGACCTTCTATCACCTGAAGCCGTCGGCGCAAGGAAAGCTTAATCTCACCTTTGAGCCGATTAATAACAACGCTACGGTCTCAGGCATAGAGGTTCTCGACGAATCGGAATAAGTTATCACTCTGGCAAAGTTACTGGATAAGTCAGCAAATAAGCCAAAGTTGTCGCTTCGACTTACTCGCTCAAGCTGTACTTAGTTTGCTGGAATAACTATCACAGTCTCAGATGTCGCTGGTACCGTTACAGAAAAACTCTTTCCCAATCCCTCCAGCTTGCTCTGTGTTGGGCCGGAGGTTGCCCAGGTGCTGTTCGAGGTAAAGTTGGCGCGGCCGAAGTCGTAGCGTGTGCCCATCGCCGCCAGCGCCGCATCCGGAATCGTTACGTTGACCAGATATGGCTGATTGGGGTGCTTGTTGATGAGTACAATCGCCATCCCGCCATCCTGGCGCTTGACAGCGTGCGCCGAAAGCATCGGCGAACTCGATTGCGCATCTACCAGCAGATCCCCCGGACGAGCCGCGGTCGAAGCCATTTGCATTCCGTAGTAGGCTTCGCCCGGCGTATCGTTCGGCACCTCCTTTACGTCAGAAAGGAATCCGGCGTGCAATTCAAGCCAATCGACGTTGATAGCTCCGGCTTCAAACCATGTCAAGTAAGTGTCGGTGGCAAAAATGGCGCGTGCTGCTCCGCTTCCGCCCCCATTGGTTTCCGTGACCCCAAAGGGAATATTCTTTTGCCCCGCCCCTGCAAACTTCGCAATCTCATCCCGCAGTGCGGCAACTTTGGGCTTGATCTCGTCGGTGACCGTGAGGTCGGTGGTGCTCGCCTTGGGATACCAATGGACAATCACAAAATCGATCTTGTCCTTCACTTCCTTAAGCAACGCCTCGTTTCCCGTCCCTGGGTTTCCGTCCGGCATATCCACGCCGACGCCGATCTTGATCGTCGGATCAACAGTCTTCATAGCCCGGATGAACTCCAGCGCATTCTTGCCGTATGCCGCCTGCGAGAGCGCGGGATTGCCCTTGATATTTCCGCTCTTTGGCGCATGAAGGTCCTCTTCCCACTGCGGGCCAAAGAAGCCGTTGCCCCCAATCTCGTTGCCGATCTCCCAATAGTGGATATTCCATTTCTTCTCCACGTTGGCGTAGCGAACCCAGTCAGCGGCTTCGGCCGGGTCGCCGCCCCCGGTTCCCGAAGCATTCGAGCCGTAGTTCACGGTGATTACCGCCTGTGTGCCGGAAGGCAGAACGTCCTTGGTCATAAAGCTATCAAAGGTGTCATTGGGATTGATGTAGAGGGTAGTTCCCGCGGTGGCCGAATGCGTTTTCCAATGATAGGCGTCGGAGTACGAACCGCCCGGATAGCGCAGCGCTGTCACACCTGCGATCCTCAATTTCTCAGGCAGATCGGGCGGAGTGAAGTTGTTGTCATAGATGCTTGTGTGCACTCCGTAGCCGGCTGCGGGCACCACAGCTACTTCTGTCTTCAGGTTGATCTGCACGTGGGCTGTCTTCTGACTCCACAACGATGCAGCGGAAACGGTGAAGAGCATCAGCGCGCCGCAAAAGTATTGGCGGAATCGTGTTCGTAGAAAGCTAAGGTTATGCAAAGATAGCAATTTCATTTTGTCACTGTCCTTCTTGGATCAAGCTAGTGCGGGCAAAAACGCGAAAACGCATCGGCGCTAGAAGCCCAGTATCCCAAGAATAAATGCTGCTGACGCGCGTGCGGAGCCAACCGCGCCATCATTCGCCGAACCAAAAGAAGAAAAAGAGCCAAATCAACATTTTCGCTGATTCCCATGCAAGGTGCTTACGGTTTTGATATGCTCTTCCATTCAACCTGTGCGCAGTTCCCGCCGGGTTTAGGATGAAGACGGGGGAAAACGAATCATGCGCCACCAGACCAGACAATCGGATGAGCCGCAATTGAGGCGCGGCGGGATGTTTATCGCGCGCCTTAGCATTCTTAGCATACTTGTCACCCTTCCCGCATTCGCGCAAGGCCGCGCCAACGTCACCGTCGACCTGGGCAAAGCCGTGAACTACCTGAGTGACACGTCGCTTGGTGTTCCTGCGCCCACTCACGACGGCAACTCCTTCAACTCGGCCGGAGCGCCTTATCTGCATGCGGCGGGAATATCGGCGGTGCGCTATCCCGGCAATCACGGAGTCGCTGATCTCTATCACTGGTCCACCAAGACGACCACGCGGTATAAAGGCTCTGAGGCCGGCTACTTCTCGCCGGAGAGTAACTTCCCCAGTTTCGCACTCTTCGCGGAAAAGATCGGGCAGGCAGTAATCGTCGTTAACTACGGAACGAATTTTGACGGCGATGGCGGCGGAGAGCCTGCCGAGGCAGCGGCGTGGGTCGCTTATGCCAACGGCGATGCGGAGAATGTGCAGGCACTTGGCAAGGATGCCTCCGGCGAGGATTGGCATACCGTCGGTTACTGGGCGACGATTCGCGGCCAAGCTCCTTTACCGAGCGACGATGGCCTGAACTTTCTGCGCATTCAGCATTCACGCCCCTTCGGCTTCAAGCTCTGGCAGATCGGCGATGAGGTATACAACGACGGCTATTACGGTGGCGATCACACCGGCAATCCTGATCTGCACGGAGCTGCTCCCGCCGCGCTCAAGGATTTTGCGAAGCTGAAGGGTGATCCGAAACTTTCTCCCTCGGCCTATGCGGAAAATTTGAAGGCCTTCGCCAAGGCAATGAAGGCTGTCGATCCCTCGATTCAAATTGGCAGTTCGTTTACACTGCCCGCAGATCCGAATAGCCGCGACTGGGCGCCGGATTGGAACAAGAGCGTCTTGAAAGGAGCTTGTTCAAGCCTCAACTTTGTCACTCTTGAATGGTCGCAGCAACCGCTGCTTCCTCCAGACTGGAAGACCTTGAATGAGGCTGACCTGCTCGCCAGCACGTATTCCAACTTCGATAAGATTCTCACTCCAATGCTCGCCGACTACGGCAAATTCTGTCCGCAAGGGCATCTTCCCAAGCTGGCATTTGCGCCAGCCGGGATCGCTACCTGGATGAAGGTTGAGCATCCCGAGGTCCGCGCGCTCTGGATCGCAGACACGTATGCAATGCTGATCGAATCCGGCACGGTGAATATCGGCTGGAACGAGATGTATGGCGACACGATGCTCTCGGGAGATCGCAAGAAATTCGGTCCCGCCTACTATGGCTTCCAGATGCTGCACATCATGGCGCACAGCCCCGGTGACGCGCTGCTCGATGTGAGTTCAAGCTCTTCGCTGGTGGGCGCCCATGCCACCTTGAGGCGCGACGGCTTTATCGGCCTCATGCTGGTCAACAAGGATCCCAAGGCAGCGGCAACCGTGAAGGTCACCTTTAAGAACGGAAAGATAAGTTCAACCGGAAAACGCTTCGACTATGGCAGTACGCAATTCAGCGCAGGCACTCCAG
>Ga0302148_1000077_pt1 | contig 20488 bp, 18 predicted proteins | sample I_Bog_E3_3_FD_198558 | JGI IMG/M metagenome (GOLD analysis project Ga0302148, IMG submission 198558) | Peat permafrost microbial communities from Stordalen Mire near Abisko, Sweden - I_Bog_E3_1 | ecosystem: Environmental > Terrestrial > Soil > Wetlands > Peat | place: Sweden: Abisko, Stordalen...
CAGCTTGCCGGAGTACATGGTTCCTGCGGCGTACGTGCGTCTTGAGTCTTTGCCCCTGACGCCGAACGGCAAGCTGGACCGCAAGGCGCTGCCGGCGCCGGAGTACGATGCTTATTCGACGCGCGGCTACGAAGCGCCACAAGGAGAGATCGAAGAGAGGCTGGCTGCGGTCTGGGCCGAGGTGCTCAAGGTAGAGCGGGTCGGCAGGAATGACAACTTCTTCGCGCTCGGCGGTCACTCGCTGCTGGTCGTGCGCCTTGTAATCCTGCTGGAGCAACAGGGCAACTTGCTCTCGCCAGTTGATCTTTTTGCCTATCCAACCGTTGCGTCAATCGCCAAAAGACTCAAATCGCACAATTGCGCAACTCATGCCAATGAGGCAAAACTCATCAAGATCGGTTGCGCTGCGACCCCGATCTTCTTCACCCACTGCGGCGCAGGTGAGTTGCTGTACATTCCAGGTCTCGCCGAGCACATCGCTACAAACAATTCCGTCTATGGTTTGCCTCCCATCCCCGCGGACGATTTCCAGTTGCAGACCATCGAAGGAATGGCGGCTCGAATGATCCAGATAATCCGGAAGGTACAGCCTGCCGGACCATACCGGATTGCCGGTTATTCTCTAGGAGGCATTTTAGCCTACGAAATTGTTGTGCAGCTTATCGGAGCAGATGAGGGTGTTGAGTTTCTCGGGCTTCTGGACACGCACTGCCCAATATCGGCAAACAAAGATCGTAGGCCACCCTTAGAAATATTTGACGAAAAGCGCATTCTGTTACTTTTGGCCGAGAGCCAAGTACAGAACAATGCGGAGTTAAGAACAGCAATGGACGAAGTACGACGCTGCGCAGAAACAACAACTTTTGAGAACCTCGTACAGATGTGCAAAGAGAGGCTCTTGATACCGGGCTACCTGAATGCCCATAATCCCCAACAACTTAAGCAGACGGTGGCCCGCATGTACTCATACCAATTGGCGGTACGGAACTACTTCGTGAAGCCGCTCCCGATACCGCTGAACATCTTTGCTGCCAAAGGAGAAGATCCGACCAACTCATCCCTGGGATGGAATGAGATTCAAGGAAAGGGCCTGCTGCGAGTGATCCCGGTACCGGGAACACATGGATCGATGATGGCCCCCCCTCAAGTCGAAACCGTGGGGCAGGTACTATCAGAGGTGATTCAAGAGGCTACCGCAGAGATGCGAAACCTGCCAGAGTGTGGCTATGTTCCGCTTATCCGGTTAAAAACAGCCCGGAGCGGCGCGCCACCTGTGATTTGCGTGCCCGGAGCAGGAGCATCTGCAACGAGCTTCATGGATTTAGCCGAGGCTCTCGGTGATTCCTGGTCAGTTTACGGTCTTCAGCCACGCGGCCTGGATGGTACGTTACTGCCGCACTCGACAGTATTGGCTCAGGCCAACGCCTTTTTGCAAGCCTTGGAGGCCACATACCCAAGTGGCCCGATGCGACTGTTCGGGCATTCTTTCGGCGGGTGGGTGGCGTTCGAAATGGCGCGGCAGTTGATGGATTCTGGTCGCGAGATTGCCGCGTTGACAATTCTAGACAGTGAACCACCGGATGATTCTATCGCGATCACACGCGAGTACACCGCGACGGAAGCAACACTACGATGCATCGGCGTATTCGAAGAGTTGCTTGAACGCCCCCTTGGCTTGGATGAACGCGACTTGGACCCCTTGGACGAAACTGGGCAACTCGAGTTGCTGCACCGCTCTCTGGTACAAAGCGGGCTCATGCCACAGCGTTCGGCCCCCGACTCGCTAAAAGGAATGCTACGGTGCTTTTCGAACTCATTGCGCACTCACTACACGCCTGCGAAGACGTATCAGGGTAACATGCTGCTTGTGCTAGCCAACGATTTCAGCCTGAGTGATACCTCAAACAAAGAAAAGAATGAGCAGATCGTGGCAGCCTGGAGGCGATGGGCTCCCCATCTGCAGTACTCCGTCACACCTGGCAATCACATGACAGCCTTGAAGGCACCCCATGTCCAGGTTCTTGGACACCTGATGCAGAGCAGAGAGGGGCTCTTTCAATGAAAGATAAGAAATACGCCAACTGGGTAAGAATTCTTGCGTATTTGAGACCATATCGAGGTCGGATGGCGCTTGCTCTGACGGCTCTCCTGATATCGTCTGGCCTTGGACTTCTATTTCCTCTCTTGATCGTGCGTTTGCTGGACTCTTTGACCCGCACTAAGAGTCTCGTACCACTCAACACTTCGGCGCTCATTCTGATCAGTCTGTTCATTGTCCAAGCTGGTTTCTACTTTGTCGAATCATATCTCCTGACTGTTATTGGTGAGCACATCATCTACGATTTGCGAACTGAACTGTTCAGCCACCTGCATACGCTTTCTATGGAGTTTCACAATGGGCACCGGGTAGGTGACCTCGCTTCGCGTCTATCGAACGACGTGACTCAGCTACGGACTCTACTGACAAACAACATCGCAACTTTCTTGGGCCACGGTGTCTCAGCTGCCGGCATTCTGGTAATCATGATGTTCGTCAACGCACGCCTGACGCTTTTCGTCGTGGCGCTTGCACCCCTATTGGTTCTGATCAGCCGTCTTTTAGGGCAGCGCATACAAATGATGAGCAGAAGCGTCCAGGACCAGTTTGCGGTTTCTGCGACGATCGTCAATGAAACTTTGCACGGTGTGAAACTGGTCAAAGCGTTCGGGCGAGAGGAGCATGAGATTAAACGGTACGGTCATGCAATGCGGGCCACGTTTCAAGCCTCCACTCAAATGGCATTTCACAACACACTGTTTTCGACGTTAGCGATGTTCATTGGGCTTGGCGCGATTGTCATGGTGACGTGGTACGGGGGATATGAAGTCGTCGCGGGGCGGTTAGCGCTTCCAATGATCACGGGCTTCCTGATCTACTGCATTGTGATAGCCAATAACCTTGCTGGCTTAGCATCGTTGTACGGGCAATTCCGCGCCACTATGGGCGGAGTACAACGCGTATTTGAGTTGCTGGATACGCGTTCATCTATCAAAGATAGCGTTGATGCCTTTGAGTTAACCAAGGCGCAAGGCCGAATCACATTTCAGGGCGTCTCATTCGGATACTCGGACGGTGTGGAGGTGATTCGGGATATGACTCTCAATATCCGAGCTGGTGAGGTGATCGCACTGGTTGGTCCAAGCGGATCGGGTAAAACGACGCTGCTAAGTCTACTTCTGCGTCTCTACGATCCGGCCATCGGTTGTATTCAAATCGATGGTTGTGACGTCCGGAACGTTACCCTGCGCAGCCTGCGACAACAAGTTGGAATTGTCCCACAAGACACTCTACTATTTGGCGGGTCGATTCGCGAGAACATCCTCTATGGCAGACTAGACGCCTCGGATGAAGACATCGTCTCGGCGGCTAAGGCCGCGAATGCACATGATTTTATCATGGAGTTACACGAACAATATGAAACGAAGGTCGGAGAGCGAGGTGCGCGGCTGAGTGGCGGCCAGTGCCAGCGTATTGGTCTGGCGCGCGCAATGCTGATGGATCCTCGAATCCTGCTGCTTGACGAAGCCACCAGTTCACTAGATGGCGAGTCGGAACGATTGGTGCAGAATGCTGTACACCGGTTGATGCGGGGACGCACAACGGTGATCATCGCGCACCGGCTTAGCACTATTCACTTCGCTGATCGGATAGCAGTGCTGGAGAAAGGACAAATAGTACAACTGGGTAGCCATAAGGAATTGATGGAACAAGGTGGTCTCTATGCGCGACTGTACGCAATGCAATTCAGCAATGGCAATGAAGACAGTCGTTGGACGGCGGTCGAACGCTCAGGAGAACGGGTGCTTCAACGAACCGCGACGAAAGTGGTCTGCTGATCATCCCGTTTTCGTCCGAGGTGTAAGAAGGAGAAAATACCTGAAATGCAGAAGCTTCTAGATGTGAGTGCAGAGCCGACTAGTCGATCAATGCTTCCCGAAAACACGCTGGTTGACATCCTGCGCTGGCGCGCCTCCTTCAGCCCGGACGATATCTCGTTCCGATTTTTCAGGGACGGGGCACAGGAGACCTCCAGACTGTCTTATCGCGAACTAAATGATGCTGCAAGTCAGATTGCGGCATTTCTGGGTTCACGCGGCAAGATTGGGCAACCCGTTCTGCTCCTTTACCCGGAAGGAATCGAATTCATTGTTGCATTGTTAGGGTGCATGCTGGCAGGCTCTCTCGCGGTCCCGATCCCGGCGCCTGATTACAATACCCTGCGAAGAACACGCCAAAGACTGGTGGCTATTTCCGAACATACTGGTGCGACACTATTGCTCACATCGATCGTAGACAATGACGAACATCTATTCGCGGAGTTAGCGACCAGCGATTCACAAGTCGAGTGGGTACGTCACGGCGCAGTGATCGCTCAGCAATGGTGTTCACCGACCAAAGTCCTACAGAAACCGATTATTGGGATGGACACTATTGCCTTTGTCCAGTTCACGTCAGGCTCGACTGGTAGGCCTCGGGGGATCTCAATCTCGCACGGGAATCTTGTTCATCAGCTGTCTGCGCTTGCGTGTTCAGGACAGTACGAACCGGACAGTCTAGTGGTAAACTGGATGCCGCACTTTCATGATTTTGGTCTTATCTATGGAATCCTATTCCCTCTATTTGTCGGAATACAGTGTCTGACCATGCCTCCCGTCGCTTTTTTACGCCGTCCCGTCCGCTGGTTGCGGCTAATATCCGATCACAAAGCCACTCACAGTGCCGCTCCCAACTTCGCATATGAATACTGCTGCCGGGCAATCAGCAAGAAAGACCTCCTCGGCATCGATCTCACCACTTGGCTCGCCGCTGGAATCAGTGCTGAGCCGATTGACCCTCTGACAATGAGGAGATTTTCGGCTCTCGTCAAGGATACAGGTTTCGATTTGCGCAACTTTTGCCCAAGCTTCGGACTTGCCGAATCAACATTGGGAGTTACGCAAACGCGGCCTTTGGAATCGCCACTTCTCTACGAGATAGACGCAACGAGCTTACTGGATGGCGATGTCCGAAGAGCGAGCAGCGATGGTGGTTTAACACGCACACTTGTCGGTTGCGGGAGGCCTATTGGATCTGACACCAAGGTCTTAATCGTTGACCCCGCAACGCGCACAATGTGCGCAAAAGATAAGGTGGGCGAAGTATGGGTTGCAAGTGGCAGCGTTGCGCTCGGCTACTGGCGTTCGCCAGGGGATACTGCGGAAACGTTTAAGGCGCATCTCGCAAACGGCGGAGGGCCGTTCTTGAGGACAGGCGATTTGGGGTTCATCAACGATGGGGAGTTGTTCATCACTGGGCGCCTTAAAGACCTTGTCATTGTTGGTGGTCAGAATCATTATCCACAAGACATCGAAAGAACGGCAGAGTCGTCACACTCCACCCTTCGCCCTCAGAGCTGTGCAGTATTCTCAGTGATGATTGGAGAACACGAGTCCGTTGTCCTTCTCGCCGAGGCGCGAGTCAACAGACAACGGTTTGCAGAAGTGATGAACTCGATCCGGAGTGCAGTGTCTTTATCGCACGGTGTGGATCTTTCCAGAATTGTCCTGGTCAAACCGGGCGGCCTAGCTAAAACATCGAGTGGAAAATTGCAGCGGCAGCAGTGTCAGCAGAATTTCCAGACAGGAAGGCTTGAGATACTCGCAGAGGAAGCTGCAGAAGTTGCTATACCCCGCGCTCGTGCAACTCCTTCTGTTGAAGACACCCCCCAGATCACATCACATCAAGAATTGCGACATTCATATGCCGAGGTGTCCGGTATCATCCGAGTATGCATATCGTCAGTGCTTGGGATCGATCCAGCAAGTATCGATGAGCATCTGCCATTCGTAGAATACGGACTAGGTTCGTCGCACCTTGTTCGCGCGTGTGCAGCCATCGAGGAGAAACTCGGGCAGCCAATTTCTCCAGTGCTCTCATTCGAGCACCCGACCCTTCAGGCACTCAGTAGAGCACTAAGTAGCGCCGTCGATGCCAATGAGCGCGAAGCCTCGGCATCAACAAGTCCGTCGGAAGAGCCAATCGCGATTGTTGGTTTGGGATGTCGATTTCCCGGTGCGTCGACTCCTGAGAACTTCTGGCAGCTTCTGACAAGGGGCGGCCAAAGCATAGACGTTGTACCTCCAGACCGGTGGAACCTGGAGAAAGTCTATTCTAAAGGGGCATTTGGCCCAAGACAGATGAACACGTGCTTTGGAGGATTTCTCAATGATGTAGGTCTCTTTGACCGCACGCTGTTTGGCATCTCAAAACTTGAAGCGGCACAAATGGATCCTCAACAAAGGATCCTTCTTGAGGTCGTGTGGGAGGCTCTAGAAGATGCCGGAATCGACTCCAAGATGCTAGCCAAGACTGCAACCGGTGTCTTCGTGGGAATTTCTAACTCGGATTACAGAGCCAAACTCTACAAAATGTCTGATGGCATCAGCCCTTATGCGGGGCCAGGAGGAGCACTGAGCATTGCGGCAAATCGTATTTCCTATTCTTTTGATCTGCACGGACCCAGCGTTGCTGTCGACACCGCATGTTCGTCCTCTCTGGTGGCGATTCATCTCGCTTGCCAGAGTTTGCGTACAGGTGAGTCGGATACGGCTGTGGCTGGCGGAGTGAATCTCATCTTGTCTCCCGAACCTACAGTGGCGTTCTCGCAGGCAGGGATGATGTCTCCCGACGGACGGTGCAAAACGTTTGATGCAGAAGCGAACGGCTACGCCCGAAGTGAGGGCTGCGGTATCGTTGTCCTAAGGAAGTTATCCAGTGCTTTAAAGGACGGCGATAGGGTGATCGCTGTGATTCATGGTTCCGCTGTGAATCAGGACGGCCACAGTAACGGGCTAACGGCACCGAATCCTTCGGCACAGCGCGATGTGATGTTGCGTGCTCTGAACAACGCGAACGTACGCCCTTTCGATATTGGGTACATTGAGGCCCACGGAACGGGGACGGCACTGGGCGATGTGATAGAGATGGACTCTATTGTTCAAGTCCTTGGGCACAAGATCACCGAAAAAGGTAAGTGCTTTGTGGGTTCGGTAAAGACGAATATCGGGCACCTCGAAGCGGCAGCCGGTATTGCCGGCGTCATAAAAGTGGCGCTCATGTTTGAGAACAGCATGATTCCTCCGCACATCAATCTCAAAGAGTTAAACCCCAAAATTCAACTTAATGGCACACGAATTGAAATACCTCGGCAGCTACTGTCTTGGCCGGGCTCCTCAGCTTTAATGGCTGGAGTGAGTTCTTTTGGGTTTGGGGGTACGAACTCACACATTGTGATTGGTCCTTCTTCGCCCATGGTTTCTGAACGGCCTATTCCAAATAGTCAATTGCAGTTATTGACGTTGTCCGCTGGCAACCGTGCTGCGCTGCTTGAACTCGCGGATCGCTACATCGACTTTCTCGATAACTCTTCACAATCGTTCGTCGATGTATGTTTTACGGCAAACACGGGGCGTACCCGTTTGTCGCATCGCATCGCCTTAATAGCCGGATCTGGGTCTGACGCTGCAAAATGTCTGAGGAACTTCATCGAAGGTGGACAATGCGGTGAGATCGTCAGTGGAGTGGTCGTGAAGCATGTTCCAGGCATCCACGTGCACTGCAACGGAATTGAGACCGAACTCTCGCTGGAACTGCTGGCTACGCTGCCGCGTCTGGGCAAGTTTTACCACGGGATTAAGCGAATGCTAGGTCCGGATCAGGGACGCCCCCGGGCTGCCGGTTTTGCTGCAGAGTACGCCCTCGTTCAGATGTGGAAACAGTTAGGAGTTACGCCGAGTAGCTTCAGCGGTGATGGAATTGGCGGTGTACTTGCTGAGTGCCTATCGGGTCGCAGTTCAATGTCGGAAGCCGTTCATGCAGGCATCGCAACGGGCCGATCAAGTCTTCCGAAGAGTAGTTCAACAGAGCGTGTGGATTCGAGGCTCCAAAGGTTAAATATAGCGGCCGATTGCAGTCAGAAGGATTTATTGTCGACGGCGGCACAACTGTTTGTCGTTGGCGTCGATCTGAATTGGACAGAGTTTCACGCAGTAGGGCATTCCAAACTCCGAATCCCGACATACCCGTTTCAACGTGAACGCTACTGGATTGGTGACTGACCCTGGCCCAACACCGGGGATTGACGATCGCGAACATCTGCCGGTTGGAGTTCGAATGTATTGATAGGGAGGAAGACGAGAATACGCCATCAAGTCACGTCTCGAATCCACCTGTAGTTCCGCTGTTACTGGCTCTGTAGTACACGGGCCAGAGAGGCAGGGGCAGTCGTAGCAATCTCATAAATGAGAAAGTGAATCCGTGAAAACTCAATGCGTCAATGATCCACAAATCAGTGTCATTATTCCGACTCGCAACCGAGCGCCCTCAGTTCGCAGTACGCTGGAGAGTTTGGCAGGTCAGGACTTTGCTTATCCATGGGAACTGTTGCTGGTTGATAACGGCAGTACTGATGATACGAAAACAGTAGCATCCGCCTTTTGTGATCGTCTGCCGCTAAGTCTCCTTAACGAAGCGATCCCCGGAAAGTCTCGATCGCTTAACCGAGCTCTGGAACATGCCAAAGGACATCTGATCGCGTTTACGGATGATGACGTGCATGTTTCCCGCAAGTGGCTTTCTGAGCTTCATCGTGCTGCCGCCATCTTCCCGGAGGCATCCGTGTTCTGCGGTCCAGTCACCCCCGTTCATCCGCCATCAAGTCCCAGTTGGTTAAGAACCCACTTGTTTTCGAGTGCATTATTCGCTCGGTTTGAGCCCACCCTCGCGGAAGGTGTTTTGCCGGCGCCCTTAGTTCCCTTTGGTCCCAACTTTGCACTGAGGACCGAAGCCTGCGCCGAAATGCGCTTTCGAATGGATCTCGGTCCCTCAGACAGCCGCAGACTCATGTGCGAAGATACTGAATTTGTGGAGCGATTTCGAAAACGGGGTGCGCAATTCATCTACGTTCCTTCGGCGTGGGTCGAACATCACATCCGTGGCGAGTTGTATTTGGCACCTAACCAATATAATCGTGCCTTCAATTTAGGGCGCAGCTTATTGATCGCCGGAAAACCGATCGTCTGCCTTCGAACCTTCGCTTTCTCGCCTAATCCTGAAGTCTCAGGGTTCGAGCACGCCGTGATATTGAATTTCTATCTCGGCGAGCTGTGCCAACTAGACATTCATGGCGACGCCATACGGTTCAAGTTAATTCGCAGACTCCTTGAGAGCCTAGGTTGGCATGGAGATGCTGCCTGGCTGGGGGCAGATGCAGAGGAATGGCTCCGGCAGTGCCCCCCGTCATTCGCTGCGTTATCAGGATAGAGGCCCCCGCTGAGACCGTGCCAGCAACAAACGCACAATCGAGTGAGATGGGATGAGGGTTTATGCGACATATCTGGAGCAGCAGCAGGGTTGCTGCAAAGCTGGCGGAAAGGATTTGAAGGCGATGCCGTCCATTTCGTTGATGCCATGGGATATTCAGCTCTGGCTCGTTTGGTATGAAGATATTGACACGGAAGAACAGGAATTGGCGTACAGGGATCTGCTGAGCTGTAACGAGCGTAAACAGGAGAAGCGATTCAAGTTTGAGAAGGATAGGTTCCGTTACCTTGTTACACGCGCTTTGACGCGGACAGTGCTGTCCCGATATGTGCCTGTGTGTCCGACCGAATGGCGCTTCCAAGCGAATCTGTATGGACGACCGGAGGCTGCGAATGAAGAGGCTAAAGATGCCGGACTGGTGTTTAACATCTCGCACACCGACCAGCTAATTGTTCTGGGAGTGACGAAAAGGCGAAGCCTCGGTGTGGATGTCGAGAGACTACAACCCACCGACTTTTCTATGGATGTTGCAGAAAAATACTTTTCTACCCGTGAGGTTACAGATTTAATGGCTTTATCCCAGAATGAGCGATCATACCGGTTCTTTGAGTATTGGACCCTGAAAGAGTCCTATATTAAAGCGCGTGGTATGGGACTTTCACTGCCCCTCGACCAGTTCGGCTTTTTCTTCCACGAGGATCGCTCGATTGCGGTTGAGTTTGAATCGCGGCTTGAAGACTGTCCAACACAATGGCAGTTCTGGCAGTTTCAACCAACGGATGAGCATTTGGTAGCAATTTGTTCGACTCGAGTAAGTGAGACACCTACTAGAATTGTTGTCCGCCGAGCCGTACCTTTGGAGAGAGGAGAGACGATTATCTCCGAATTTGTGTGAACGCTACACAAACCCAACGCCCTATGTTTCATTTGTACACAGGGAGGTCCGCGAAGGAAACCATGAAGGGAAATGGGCCGAGCCGGGGATGACCTCACTTGTCCCTATCCCGCGCCTCGCCCGCTATGACTCGCAAAGCTCACAGCTGCTCAATGCCACCATCACGGGCAGAGCTCTGGTCATAATGGCGGTAGAATTCCCACAGTTCCCGATTGCGAATCGGCTCTCCTGCCGCCTCGGCCCGCCGCCATTCACCGGCCCAATGGACAAGAAGCGTGTGCGGGTTGTGAGGGTGAACGAAATATCCGTCAACGGTCTCGCCCAGATCGATCCCCCCCCATCGTTCCAAGGCAATCTCGGTGCTCCGGTCACGGCAGAAGATCCTATACAAGCTGTTAAATTCGCGCCCCGAAGTGACGATCAAATAATTCAATAGCGGCTGTTCTAGACTGCTCAGTTCCATGTGCGGCACCAATTCGAGAGCCGACGCTAATTTACCACTAACTTCGTCCAATGGGAGAATTCCTCGTCGCGAACAGATGAAGCCGGTATTAGCGGCGAATGCAATCTGCTCCGGGGATAACCGTTCGACTTCGACGACAGAGTCTTTCCATACCCATTTCCGAATGTGTGGCATGTTGGAATGGGAAGTGATGAACCCATGCGCAGACAGATAGCGGAATACCGGCGCGACATCTTCCAATATCACCGTGTCCGTATCCAGATAGAGGAATTCTTCAAAGGGGCCCTCCCAAAGCACAAGCTTTCGGTAGTGCCCCCGCACAGTCCCGTGAAACTGACGGCTGATATCGTCACATCGCGCCAGAAGGTCATGATCCTGCCAAATCTCAAAGTTGAACCGCTCACGCACAAGCTGAAGCCGTTGAATCGATTCGTTAAATGGAATCATGCAGAGTGGCATCGCTGCATTGTGGCGTCTGAAACTATTCAAGAATGCGATGGCGATGTCGATCACGGCATCGTTTGCAATAAAGTAGACTCCCCGGCTGCATGCAGCCCCGGTTAAAGACGCAATGGTCATGAAGCACCTCATCTTTCTGCTTTTCCGCAGACTTCGGTAAAAGCCCTACTGGATTCAGAGCGCGCGGGAACAGCCATGGGGGCAAGGCGTTGATCCTCTTCGCGGCTCAAAAAAGGACCGACCAATTCTCCATAGAGCGTCACCCATTTCTGAGGTGATTTCCATGCATGCGAATGATCTCGATCGGTGACCAGGTCTATCGGCATCGTGCCCCCTTTTGAGCAATGCGGCTCTCACCACCTCATCGTGCTTGAGAGCGTTCGCGGTCCGGTAGCTGGGCGCGCTGTGAGTCAAGCTGGTAACCGCTTTCTAAGAGCCTGTTCACGATCTTCTGAGTAGGAGGACGAGGAAGGCGAGGTGAACGAACTGCAAGGTGGTATCAATCTTCCGTTCGCAGTTCTTTCAGAGCCTTCGGCACTTTTCTAGCCATCCGAAGGAGCGTTCGACGACCCAGTGTTTGGGCAGCACTACAAAGGCATGCGGTTCATTTCGTTTGACGACTTGAACGGTGGCTTCCAGGCGCTCCTTTACGCCATCAGCGAAGGGCTGGCCGGTGTAGCCGCCATCGACCAACACGCTTTCAACTCGCTCTAGATTCGGTCTGCAGCGGTCGATAGCCTGTAAGGCTCCGCTGCGATCGGTCACCTCGGCAGTGGTAATCGCGATGGCATGGGGCAACCCCTGCGTATCCACCCCAATGTGCCGTTTGATGCCGGACACCTTCTTGCCCGCGTCGTATCCCTTTTGCTCGGCGCTATCGGTGTTCTTCACGCTCTGCGCGTCAACAATCAAGAAGCTGGTCATGGCGTTGCGTCCCTGTTTGGCGCGGGCCTCGCCAACTGATTTTTTTTAAGGCCCGCTCCAGAACGCTGATACCGTCCGGACCTGGCTCGCTCCACTTGGCGAAATAGGAATGCACCGTGCGCCACTTGGGAAATCCATCGGGAAGCATACGCCACTGGCAGCCGCTCTTGAGTAAGTACAACACCGCATTGAATACTTCATATAAATCCACCTTGCGCGGCTTGGTTCGCTTTCGTACCCCTTCAAGCAACGGACGTACCTTCTCAAACTGCTCCCGGCTCACATCGCTCGGATACAGCTTTCTCGGCCCCATCCTCCATAGCTATCGCCTCTGCCGCCCCTCTGCATATATCCACCTTGATGACCTCACCCACGCACGTCGAAAGATCGTGAACAGGCTCTAAGGGACGCAATCAGTCTGGCCATCTACCCCATCCATTCTAGTTGCACCAGACGGTGAATTGGCCGCATAGAGCATGGGTTTCGAGCAGGTGGCGGAAGTTGAGAATCGTTGTCTCGTCTGGCGCGTGGGAAGTGTTGAACCAGTCGAGCAAAAAGCAGATGGGCAGCATCGTGCGTGATCCAATCGGCTGCCGCACCTTGCTCGCCTTGGGATAGTACGGCGCGCTCAAAGCCTCTAACTCGGCCCAAGGGACCACAACGTCCATGGAGTTAAGAGACTGCTCCCTGCGGCTGGTGCGGGCATACTTCTCAAAAATCGGCTGGCAGGCAAGGGTTATCTGGCGCATCGCGTTTTCGCTCCCCCCCAATTCTATGCAAGAATTAAACAGCTGCGGGCCTCGATCAACGGTTCCCTATGTAATAGGAACTTCGGGCTGCGACCACCAAATCCGGCCGCGCGCCAACCTTCAATCGCAGCACATGTGGCCCTGGTGCCGGTGACGAAGGCCGAAAACGGAGCACGTAATAGTTCGGCACATCGTTCATGATCGTCGTCAGATGTGCCTCCAGCGACTTTGCATCGCTGAATGCGAAGTATTCGCCACCCGTCAGTTGCGCAACCGTTTCGGGTCCGTTGCGCCGCATCTCTTCTTTCGCCGCCACAAAGGCAAGTTCGGCGAGGCGAAGCGGTGGTAACAGGTCGCCAGCGCAATCCCACGCCTGGATAGCCCGATTCTCATGTGCGTCTGGATCCGCGTTCGGCGCACGACTCATGCAGCCGTCCGGCGCATAAGGCGTATGTGAGTATGTCGTGCCCCCCGGGACAGGGATTTTCGCAGCATGATGCGCAATGTTGGCCCGTGCGCTTGAAAAAGCGAGACTGTAAATTCTAGTATTGGTCTCTCCCAGTATTTGCACCGCGTCTTCAACCGTACTTTTGCTGCTTAAGTCAGTTGTTTCACTCATTAGCAGAATTGTCCGCCGGTAGCGTGCGGGTAGAGCCCTCAATCTCTCGATGCCATACTCAATGGCGTCGAGTGTTGCCGCGCCATCATCGCCAGCGCTGAGATTGGCAATCCTATTTGCAGCATCTTCTGTGCCCTCGGAGAAATCAAGCTCGAGATGTGGAGCGCTGTCAAAGCGAATCACTGCAACCAAGTAACGGACATTGCCGATGATCGCCTCCAGCAGGGGCTCCAGATGCCGGTAATCCTTCAAATGGGCCGCGCCGCGTCCGCCGGTCTGCACCACGACGGCAAGCGCCAGCGGTTGAAGATCGGTGTCTTCTTCCATATCGAGCGTCTGAGGAATTCCATTGTCGAGCAATGCAAAATCTTTTTCCGTCAACGCGAAGACTCGTTCGCCAGATCGGGTTTTCACAAGAGCAGGAACGAGTACCAGATTAGCATTGACCGTCAGACTGTTCTCTCGAGTCTCCACTCTTTGCGCATCAATTTCGCTTGCAAGGAGCGCCAACAAAAGCAAAGCAGGCGTAAAATGACGCGCTCTCATGATTGCCTCCTTCGTCGGCTCTAGGTACAGCTGCTTACAGGGCGGGTGGCCCTGGTCCCATTTGCCTATATTACTCAAATGGGGGTGCCACAGATCTCGATTTTAACAGCCCGCGTTGCAAGTAGCGAGACTCCAGAATCTTCGGCATTGGGGTTTATTGGCGCGATCTGTGCCGGTTTCATCGATTAGCGAGGACGTTGGGGGCAGACGTGCTCGATGTGCGCATCTGGCATGTGAGCTACAAAAAATGTCGCAAGACAAGCTGACCGCCGCGTATTTTCATCTCCTGTTGCGTTTCCCCTCCCAGTCCGCTGGGAGCAATTCTATCGGATCAAGGAAGAGTTTCCACTGCTTCGACCAAAGCTGCATTACTCTAATCGAGAGCTGCAGGCTATCGCCATGCTGTGAATCAACTTCTGACGCTCCCAGTGCAGGAATTCTGCACGCTGGGTTCTGGGGAGCCGGAGACAGGTGACTGCCTCTCCGGCCATTCGGTGGGCGGGCCGTAAGGCTCGGCCCTACCGTGCCACTCGGGGTACATCGCGGTCTTCGGCTGGGGGCAATCTTTCTACTGGTGGGCGTGGGCATCGCAGCCAAGTCAGTCTTGACAGCTGACGCATGTTAGTTCTAAGCTCGCAATCGAGACTCCAACTATCCTGCGCAAGTTTTGACCGGAATCAATGTCTAGGAGTGCTGGGTTTCTGTTCTATCCTGTCGTTCCTGATTCACAAACAAAGGACATTGCAATGAGTGCCACACGAGTGTTGAAGGGCGGCGGTTTCCTGCTGCCTCTGCTGCTAATGATCGAGTTAGCTATGGGGGCGTATGCGCAGACGACCGCACAGTCGCAGGTGCCCGAGATTCACCAGTTGATGAAGGAAGTGCTAGAGCATCAGAGGGACGTTGACAAGCCGATGGAAAACTACGCCTACACCTCGGTGCGGGTGACTGAGGATCTGGACAGCAAGGGCAAGGTGACCAAGACGGAGCGCAATGAATTTGAGATCTTTTTCGTAAACGGCCGCGGGATTGCGCGCAAGGTGAAAAGGAATGACCAGCCGCTGACCGAGTCAGAGGAAAAGGAGGAAACCGAGCGGGTGACCAAGGAAATCGAAATGGCGCAGAAACCGGAGCTGGAAAAACCGGAGCCGAGAAAAACGAAGTCCGAGATGTCGCTGGCCGAGATTTTGGAGAGCGTGGAGATTGGCAATCCCCGCCAGGAGAACTATCATGGGCGGCCCACTTATGTTTTCGACATCATGGGGCGCAAGGACCTGAAAGCGCATGATATGTCGGAGAATGTGTCGAAGAAGCTGCAGGGGACAGTGTGGATCGATGTAGCCGACCGGGTGGTTGCGCATTTGGATGTGAGCCTGAACGATGACTACCATATTGGGGGGGGGCTGCTGGCCAATATCGAGAAGGGAAGTAACTTTCACTTTGAACAGGGGCCAGTGTATGGCGAGGTCTGGCTATCGACCGGGAGCGACATGACCATTGGGGCGCGGTTATTTCTGGTGAAGGGGGTCCGACAGCACATAGCCGAGCGCAAGACTGACTTCAAGCGGTTTAATGTGGATGCCCAGCAGGGCAAAGACGTCAAAGCTGTTGTGCCGGAGAATCGGCCTTACTGATCCGGCCCATAATATGGGCGACATTTTCGACATGAGTGCCTCTAGAGATGCATGGAGGATGGAGGATGTCCCGCGCATAGTTGAATGTCACGATCCCCTTAACTAGAATCACTGATATGGAGTGACCTGTCAAACCCCGCACATCTGTGGGTTGTTCTTGTTGTTGCTTTCGTCGTTTTTCGAAGGCAGGGCCAGCAACAAAGGGCTTTCCAGCCACCCCCCGTTTTCTTAGTGATTCTCTGCGCAAAGCGGTTTCCTTGGACGGGGATCGCTTACCGGGAATGGCGTGGCGTTATGCTTGCACATAAAGCCGGGGAAAAAGGATCTCCAGTGAATCAGTCGGGAAGCGGAGCGAGACTGGCCCCTTCTGTGTTGCTGAGGCGAGCAATCCCTCGGCCACAACATCGTTCAAGACGCGGCGAGCTGAGCGCTCCGGCAATCCAGTAATGCGCGCTGCTTCGCCGCGGTCGTATTCCCCTCGCATCAGCGCCTCTTCAAGAAGCCGCAAGGCTTCGGGCTTGAGAGTTTTGCTTTGCGCAACATACTTTTTGAATCGCCCCATTAGGGCTTCGATCTCGAACAAGCCGGACATGAACGTGACCTGGTCAAGACACGCTTTCAGAAACCACAGAGTGAATTCCTTTAATGCACGTAAAGAGAGATTACCCCGTCCGTCCAGATCATTTTGGCGCGGCATGTCGGCATAGTCCATCATTTGCTTGTACTCACTGCGACGTATCCCTCAGACCAACCGCATCTGTTATTCGTGTCTCGACTGTGATGGACTGTTGTCATGAGCGCAGAGACTGGAGTGGTAGTTCATCGTCGGAACCGCGCGGAGATTGCGCGTGTGGCAAGTTCGTACCGAGCGAGCGGTTTGGGGCGTAGCGAGTTCTGCCGCCGTCATGGGATGGCATTGAGCACGCTGAACCGCCATTTGCAGAAACAGTTTCAGGAGGAGGTCCGTCTCGGCAACGATGGTGTTGTGCGGAGCCCTCTGGTTGAGGTAAAGGTGGCTTCGGCCGTGAGTCCGGTGTGCACTGGGGATAGAGAGCGGAAGAAACCGGGTGTTAGGCCGCGTTGTTGACCTCACAATCGACTCGTGGACGGAAAGCTGGATACCATCTCCGGAATGTGTTCTCCCACTCTTCGTTGAGTACACGCGTTCGGATCTGAAGCAGAAGATGTGCTCCGCGTTGGCTCCACCCCATTTGCTGGCGTTTTACCATTCGCTTGCTGACGACCTGATTGACTGCTGACTCGACAAAACCCGAGGCTATTCTCTCCCCGTTTCGATAGCGCTCCCCGTAGTTGGGAATGAACTGGCGGTTTCGCTCCACATAGGTGCGCAGCTCCTCCACACCCTTCAGGAGTTTTCTGGTCGCTTCGTTCTTGGTCTCGAATGTCGCGGCGTCCAGGTCCATTTCCATGCCTTGCAACTCATCCAAGGCTTTAGACACGTTGCCATGCCACAAATACCACTTGATGGATTCCAGGCCTTTCAGCACCGGCGGGCGCAACTCACATTGATTGTCAGCATCGCCGAACTTCTCAGGCAGCCCCTTGGCAATCTGTTTCAGCACGGTCATGCGCATGGTCACGTGAAACCAGTCCAGCAGGTGCTCGGCTTCCGGGTGCAGGTACATTTGCACGCCGCGCACGTCCTCACCGCCGTCAGAGAGAAACGCCACCTGCTGGTTCGGCTGCAGACCGTGCGATTGCAGCAAATCAAAAAGGCGACGCTTGGGCTTTTCTGCATATTCCGGTGATGTGGGCACCTGATTCCGGTGATGTGGGCAGGCGTCGGAGCGAAGCGACGCTGGTTGCTTTTTACAGTAGTGAGGTTGCCCACATGAGTCAAGAAAAGGGTAAATAAATATCCAGTAGCATCATTTCGTTTCTTGCTTTTCCGAGGGGCGCGATTATGGATTCCGCCGGATGTGGGCAGGCATTACGTTGGCTCTGGGCAGGCATTCCGGCGATGTGGGCAGGTGTTCTTGTGATGCGGGGCAGTCGAAGACTGCCCCACGGGTTGCGGCATCAGGTTTTTGTTGGATTCGCCTGCTGCCATTGTTTTTCCATCCGCGTCACCTTCGTGCGAAGCGGTTCCCAGTAGCTTTCCGGTATCGCTGAAGTGCTCACTTCCTCGATGATGTCGGAGAAGTATTGCAGGCTGGTGATCGGCGTTCGAGTTCCAGCATTGAGCATCGCGACATACTTGCGGGCGCATCCGAGCAGGATGGCCCGCGTGATCTGCTGCAGTGAGACGCCTCGTCGATGAAGGCCCGCCGCGATCTTTTCGTCGGCAGCCGAGAAGGTGGCCTGAACGCAGGCCGAGGCCAGGAACAGGCCGCGTACCTTCAGGACGAACTCCGCCTCCGGTTCAGGTGCGCAGCCGGATGTCTGTTGTCTTTGGTAAGGCCAGAAGCGATCGCGGATTTCGAGCACAAGCTGTGTCGCGAACCGCTTAATTAGTAGAATATCGACCGATCTGGGAGCTAATTAGAGACCGTAAAGAAGGTGGGGGCTACGCCGCCTGGGATAGTGGTTGCTGCACTGAATAGTGGCTCAGCGTTCCGTTGATCAGAGCCGTTCTGACATGCAATAGGCCCTGCGCTCCGGTTCGCGTCCAACACATCTGCTGTTTTTTGCAAAAGCGCCAATTGATCAGTTGATTGACTGTCGATTCCACGTGGGCGCTGGAAACCCGTCCTCCTTCTCGAAAGGTTTTCGCGTAGTCGTGCACGGCAGTTTCGTTCGAGTATAAGTAGGACCGAAGCTCATCCAGCTGCGATTCGACATATTGAAAGCGCTTTAACTCTTGCGGTGAGTCCCAGGCATCCTCCGCTAAGCCGGCGCGAAAGATCCTCATGCCCCAATCTGCCATTTCAATACCGCTGTTCCAGAGTTGGTATTTGATTCGGTTCAGATTCCTGGAGTGAAACGCGAGTCTGGAGCCATAAATGGGAGAATCAGGAAGATAGAGCAGCAGCTTGTGAATCCGATCCAGCCGACGCGAAACATGAAACCAGTCCAGTCGATGTTCACACTTTCGGCCGAACCAACCCACTACCCCTCGCAGTCCATCCTCTCCATCCGAGAGAACAGTTATGGCCGTTTCGGCAGTACGCCCAGCACGCCGCAACACGGCCTGTACTTTCTGCTTGGCCCTTCCGTCCAGATCGCGCACAATAGCGAACGCTTCTCCTCGCCCACGCGTTTGTTCGATACGCCCTGTGAGGATTTCGAAATGTTGCCTCCCCTGCTTTCCTTTACGCTTTGCTTTGACAAACGCTCCGTCTATTCCAACCGTGAGATGGTCGGCTTGGTTCTGAGGCGTTTGCGGGTGTTCTACTTCCCGGCACAGTTCGGCTTCAATGGCCATGCCGATCGCGAGAGTTCGATTCCGGGTCGTCACTGCTGTGATCCCACCCGTTTGCGGAAGCAGTTCCCGCAGAAGTTCAGCAGCTCGACGGTATGGAAGATCCGCGGCGAACTTGGCTTGCAGATGGCGAAGTTCGGGCAGCACGCGGGAGGTCAAAAGTTGCGTCAAAGGCGACTTCACTCCTCGCTGCCCGCAGGCCCGGCAGCTATCAAAACGAGGAGCATCGAGCACCAAGCGCCCCAGCACAGTATCCAATGTGCGTGTCCGGTAATCCTTCACATTTCGGGGCGCCTGGCACGAAGGGCAGCAGCGAGCAGCCTCGCAATGCCGTTGTAGTTGTTGCGTAGTCACGACCGCCTGCAATCGGGCCATGATCTCTTTTGCCGCAACCAGCTTTAATCCCACATCGGATTCGGTTAAACAAGGGCCTGTTTCCACTTGGCCGAGCTCAGCGGTTTCCAAACCGCCATCCTCGTTTTCCCATTCCACTTTGACTCGATACTGCATGATGCAACCTCCTCGCCACAGCCGTTTCTGTCGTCAGCTTACGTCAGGAGTGCACGCCCCCAGGTTTTTTACGGTCTCTAATTAGGTGGTCAACTTTGGGGAGCTTAAAAGTATAACGCGTTGATTTTAAACACTTGACATTCTACTAATTAGATGGTTCGCGACACCCTTCGTGCGCGACAGCCAGAACCGCATCATCCAGATCACCGACCCAAACAACAACGTCTATTCCTACGGCTACGACACCAACGGCCAACTCATCAGTGTCACCTATCCCAACACGCCGCAGCCCAGCACCTACACGTATACGCCGACCGGACACTACTACCTCTCCGGCACGGACTTCCGCAACAACCCACTGCCGGTCACTGCCTACTACGACAGCGCTACCGACGGCGGCAACTCGGCCATCGACGGCCGTCTCTTGAGCGTGCAAGACGCCCTGGGCAACACCACCAGCTACGCCTATGACCTTTCGACCACCAGTATCGTCAACGGCGTTAGCGTGCCCAACACGGGCGTCACCACCATGGCCTATCCCGACGGTGGCACGGCCACGATGGTCTACGACAGCTACGGAATGCTGCTCACCAGCACCGACCCGCTGAGCAATACCACCATCAACGCCTACGACGCCAATCACAACCTGATCTCGGTCACCGACCCGCTGGGCCACGTGAACACCTACACCTACAACCAGAACGGCAACAAGACCTCCTCGACCTATCCCGCGACCCCCACCAGCATCAACACAACCAGCACCACGCAATATAACCAGTACAGCGAGCCCACCTCCACCATCGACGAGCTGGGCAACGTGCGCGTGTTCAACTACGACGCCAACTCGAACCCGCAGTCAGTCACCGATTCGCTCGGCACCCTGGCCAGCTTCGTCTTCAATCCGAATCAGACCCTCCAGGCCGGCGCCATCGGCTTCGACATCTCTGTCAACCAGGCGCAGGCCAGC
>Ga0302148_1000111_pt1 | contig 18185 bp, 7 predicted proteins | sample I_Bog_E3_3_FD_198558 | JGI IMG/M metagenome (GOLD analysis project Ga0302148, IMG submission 198558) | Peat permafrost microbial communities from Stordalen Mire near Abisko, Sweden - I_Bog_E3_1 | ecosystem: Environmental > Terrestrial > Soil > Wetlands > Peat | place: Sweden: Abisko, Stordalen...
CATGAGTTACCGTGTTCGTTTTCTCCTCAACAACAACTTGGGTGTCTGCACGACTGGAAATTGTTCAGTCGAAGCAAGACGCCAGGTTCGGGTCGGACGATCTAGACGATTGTCGCTCGTTCGGGCTCGGCGCCTTCATGCAATGGAGGTGGGTCATGGAATTTCTTCATTCTGAGAGGCCGTGCCACGGCGCAACGTGCGTCCACGTACAAGGTTCGAGGAGCGCTCTCAAGGACGCCCCCAAGTCCTTCCTGGTGGAGTTGGTCATCGCCACCGTGGCCTTCACCGCTTTCGCGATCAACTCACGTCTGGTCTCGTGGCTCTCCTCTAGTTTGCGCGCAAGATAGTGGCACGCATGAAGCTGCATCACCGGGCTGACACTCGCCAACGACCCATCGGTTCCCTCGTCAAATTCTCTTGGCCGACGTCGTGAACGCGAACGCAATCTCGTACGGATTTCTAAGCAGCGGTCCGCCTACTCCGTGCGGGCTGGCAACCTTCACGTCGTCGCTCGCGAAGGAGTTAGAGCGCACTCGGAACATCGTGTCGCTGGTTCGAGTGCTGGACCACGAGGAGCCAGCCTCACCTTCGAAGATCCCCGTCATTGGCCACTTGCTGGCCGATGATCGACGCTCTATCGCGCCAGCAATCAAGGCACTCAATCAATGTGACGTCGCCATTGTCCAGCACGAATATGGACTCTACGGAGGTCCCGACGGCGAAGACGTTCTTCGGGTGCTCCATGGCGTGGAGGTTCCGTCCATAGCGATCCTCCACACTGTTCTCGCCAATCCGATGCAACACCAGCGTGAGGTCTTGAACGAGGTCGTCCGGAGCGTTGATGCAGTCGTGGTGATGACGGAATCGGCGGCAGCGATATTGCGCGAAAGCTTCTTCGTGGGCTCGACGCCGGTGCGGGTCATTGCCCACGGCGCCAATGTGGTAGCCAGTACTCTGCCTCACGAGACGGCGCGTGCGCCCTTGATACTCACCTGGGGCCTCTTGGGGCCGGGAAAGGGTATCGAATGGGTCATCGAGGCCATGGTGGACTTAGTAGATTTGCTGCCGACGCCCAGGTACGTCATCGCCGGTCGGACCCATCCCAAGGTCCTCGCGCGAGAGGGTGAGCGATACCGCGAGGGTCTAATACTGAAAGTTGATGACCTTGGTCTGTCGCAGATTGTGAGTTTTGATAACAGTTATCGCGACCTGCTGTCGTTAACCACACTCATTGCAAGTGCCGACGTTGTGGTTCTGCCCTACGATTCGAAGGATCAGGCGACTTCCGGCGTTCTCGTTGACGCCATCGCCGCTGGTCGTCCCGTCGTCGCGACATCGTTTCCCCACGCGAACGAACTTCTGGGTTCTGGAGCCGGCATCATTGTGAACCGCAAAGACGCCCACGCTATCGCGAGTGCGCTGCGAGAGATCATTTCAGATCCGGACCTGGCCGATCGGATGGCGCGCGAAGCTCGGCGTCTGGCCGAGGGACTCAGTTGGGAATCCGTGGCCAAACAGTATATTGCGATGAACGAAGTGCTCTTCAAACGCTTGGACGTGCCCGCGTGAACTACCCGCCACCCAACTTCGATCACTTGCTATCGATGATCGGACCATTCGGCATCTTTGAACACGCCGAGCACGAGCGTGCCCGCACCGAGCACGGTTACTGCGTGGACGACGTTGCTCGAGTGCTGCTGGTCGCGGCGAGGGAGGTTGAGCCGACGGCTGGTGTCGTGAAACTCGCCAGAGTCGCGATGTCCTTTTTGGAGGAGTCACAAAGTGAACACGGAACCTTCAAGAACCGTCGCTCTACTTCGGGACATTTCCTGGGCAAGGGTACCGACGAGGATTGTTGGGGACGTGCTGTCTGGGCCCTGGGCGTGGCCGCGAGTCGTTTTGGTGATCAAGAGATTCGACGACGCGCGTCAGCATTGCTCGCGCGCTCCCTGAATGTTCGTTCACCCTGGCCGCGTTCGATGGCGTTCGCCACACTGGGTGCCGTTGAGGTCATCGGTGCCGCCAAGGTAGATCGAGAGGCGCTGGCTCTGGTACGCGACGCTGCGTCGATTCTAGATCGACCCGTGCTCGGGAGCGGCTGGGAATGGCCTGAGGAACGTCTGAGTTACGCGAACGCGGTGCTTCCCGAAGCCTTGATGGTCGCGGGGTCGGCCCTCGATGATCATCGACTAGTGGAGTTGGGTCTCACCCAACTGCGTTGGCTACTGGCACTGGAGACCAAGGCCGGGCATCTCTCGGTCACGTCTTCCAAGGGTCGGCATCGAACGTCCGACGAGGAGTTCTTCGACCAACAACCCATAGAAGTGGCAGCACTTTGCGACGCCTGCGCGCGGGCTTGGCAACTCACCGGTGACGCCAACTGGTCCCGCGGAATTGAATTGGCGGCCCAGTGGTTCCTCGGCAAGAACGACGTCGGCTCGGTGATGTTCGACCCTCTTACCGGAGGAGGGTACGACGGGCTCACCGCAAGAGGACCTAACCTAAACAGAGGTGCCGAATCGACATTGGCGTTACTCGCCACTCTTCAGACGGCTCGCCAACTGGAGCTGGTGCCATGACAGAAATAGGGATCGCCCAACGTACTGACGTGCACCTACGTGCTGACATTTCGCGGGTCGTCACCCGACTCTTCGTCCCGGGCCAAGAACTGATTGGTGGTAGTGAATCGCGTACATCGAACACGGTCCAAGAGGTGTTGGCGTTGAGCGAGGAGGATGTCGACTGCGTAATGGCCGATATCTTAGAAAGATTCTCGGGTCGCCACGACCACTTGGCCGCTCTCTTTGACGATCACGCGCAAAGGGTCATTGGCATAGTCGACCAGGATATCTCGGACAAGCGTCGTCAACTCTTGGGCGCGGCCTTCACTCACGAATACTCAATCGAAGGCGCAGCGATCTGCAATCCCAGTCTCGTCAGACATCCCGATCAGTCCGGCGTGGCCACCGATGGTCTTCGGGTCGTCATGAGTATGCGAGCGATTGGCGAAGGTCACAAGTCGACGATCGAGTTCCGTGCTGGTGAGATTGGCGAAGACCAGAGCATTCACGTCGAATCACCGAAACCGTTTCCGGTGCTCGCCGAGACGAAGCCTGCTTCGCTCGATCGCGATGTCTTTCACGGAAGTTTGCGTGACCTCGGGCTCGAGGGCGAGACCGCTTCAACGGTGCTGGACTGCCTTCCGATGAAATTCTCGAGAGAAGAATTGGACCGTGCACTCGACCGAGTGAGCCTCGAAAGCGATATACGAATCAACGTCACCGAGACAGTGGCGTTATTGCGCTCGTTCACCGACAATTTCTACTCAGCGTCTTTCAGTACTGGGACCGAAATCTGTCAACGGGTGCTGTGGCCTGCCACGTTGCGCGAAGGTCAAGGCATGGAAGACGCGCGCTTTGTTGAGGTCAATGAGGAGAGTTGCGCTCGCTACATCGCTTCTTACACTGCCTACGACGGCGTTTTCGTAAGCCAGCAACTCTTAGAAACCGACGACTTCGTGACATTCAATTCTTCGCCGTTGACCGGCCTGGCCGCACAGAACAAAGGGCTCGCCTTCTTTCCGCGAAAGATTCGCGGCCGATTCGCGGCACTCTCTCGTTACGACCGTGAGCACAATGCCTTGACGTTCTCAGACAACCTGCACAATTGGAACGACGCGAACCTCTTCAAGACTCCAAGGCAAACCTGGGAGATGCTCCAAGTGGGTAACTGCGGTTCACCGATTGAGCTCGACGAGGGCTGGTTGGTCCTGACCCACGGTGTCGGTCCTATGCGCACCTACGGCATCGGAGCGATGTTGTTGGACCTGGAAGATCCCTCCCTCGTGCTCGGGACTCTCGCCGATCCCCTCTTGTCGCCATCTACCGAGGAGCGAGACGGCTACGTGCCCAACGTGCTCTACTCGTGCGGCTCACTCGTGCACCGCGGAGTTCTCTACATTCCTTTTGGTGCGTCAGACCAGTCCATTGGCTGTGCCACGGTGGACGTGTCCGAGCTGCTGAGCTTACTGAAGTCCTGAGAGAGGCCGGCCACTTCGCGAACGCCAACTTCAGTCGTTCGGCACTTCCGCGAGTTCGGTCGCGGTATTAATGGCATTGACGAGTTCGTCGAGGTGGATCACCAGTGGTTCGCTGGCCCGGGGATCCTTCAGGGAATTTACCGCGACCCGGTAGAGCGAACGAAGACCGGTCCTCGAACTTCGCACCTCCTCGTCGTTGTTGTCGTACAGGGTGCGCAGAGCGCTCGCAAGGCCTTCGATGAGGTCGTCAAGTTCGCGTGAAGGTTCGATGGTGAGACCTCGTTCTGCTTCGATGCGTATGGCGTGCAGGGCGCGCAGTATTCGCATGGTCGTCGCTAACTGGCTGCGACCGTCAACCGGATCCGCGCGAGCGAACGTTGGTTCAGCCACGGCCCGACCAATCGCGCTCTCCGCGCGCATCCACGCTAGGCGCGTTGCTCGAGATCTAATAATGACCCGCTCGGGGTCGAATTGCTTGCTCTCGACGACGTCAAATACCGCCACCAGGTACCGTTCGAGAGCGTGGTAGAGATTCGCCATTGCGTCACTGACGCTGGTGTGCAGAGACGTGGGCCAGACGAGATACGCAACGAGCGCTATAACGCTGCCAAGTGAGAAATCGATGAGTCGGTCGAGTGCCGTGGCGAGCGAGTCCGACGTGCTGATGCTCATAAGCACCAGCACGAGGGCGGTGATGAATCCAAAGGATATGGCGAAACTCGCGTACCAGGTCGAATAGGCGACCCACGCCGAGAACGCGACCAGGATGACGGTAACCGTGAGATCGGGATGAAGACCGCCCACGAGCAGAGCCGCGAAGGTCGCGCCGATGATGGTGCCCAGCATTCGACCGAATCCCCGATCGAGCAACGAACTGTAATCAGGCTTCAAGATCACTAACACGGCGAACGTGAGCCAGAAACTGCGTGGCAAGCCGAAGGCCGATCCAACAACGGCCGCAACGGGCACCGCGACGGCCAGTCGCACGGCGTGTCGAAACGCGGGCGAGCTGGTCGTCAAGTTGTAGCGCAAGGTGAGTGCGTCGCTTCGCAGGCGAGACAGGTCGGGGCCAACGAATTCGGGCAACGTGGGGCGCCAGACTCGTCTTCCCAACTCTTGTCCGGACGAGTCCACGAGTTTTCCCATCGCGCGCAACTGGCCGGCGATGGCCCGTAGGTGTTGGGCGCACTGGAACGCCAGGACCTGGACGTCCGAAGGGTTCACGAGGTCACGATCGAGCGCGTCAATTTTTTCGTCGAACTCCTCGACGCTGACTCGCCAGGTGGACGGTGACGGGCGGCGCAGACACGTCGCCATTTCGTCAAGGGCGACTGAGAGCGGGCCCAACGCGGCCGCCACTCGAAGCTCGTCGTCCTGATCGTTCTGGACCCTCAAACGCAATCGCAAACCCGAGAGCGTCGTGATCTCCAAGCGAATGCGCCGTACTTGGTCGAATACTGCTCGTAGTTCACGAACGTCAGTACGACCAAAGAACGCGGGCTCGTCGAGCACCTGCTCCGTGTCGTCCAGCGACGTCAGGGCCGTGGTCGCCGAGCTGGTGGGATCTAATAGCGCGAGTCGTGCGACCGCTTCGACCGAGGTGGCGAGTCGAGTTCGTTGATAACGCAGACTCGAGGGAAGTCGCAACAAGAGCAGGGCGAGGATTTCGACCAACGCACCGAGGGTCACCAGAAGACTGAAGTGGACGGCGAAGAGCAAGCTCCCGGTGAATCGTCCGAGTACGACGTAGGCAATGACAGCTTGAGAGCCCACCGTCGCTGACGTCTGACCAAAGACCTCGACTATTCCTGCTCCAAAGCACCAGGGGACCAGCAAGAGCAAGTGGAGCCACGTGATCGAACCGGTGAGGGTACCCACGAGAACCGATAGTCCGAGAAGGACCGCGTCAAGAATGGCGATTCGCAACGAGAGTCGAGGGGCACCCACGAGTGAAGCAATGGCGATGAGGTTCGCCCCGACGGCCATGGCGATAGCACCGCTGTCGGTCCCCAAGAGCAAGCCAGCAACGAACACGGCGAGTACGGGAAGGGCAGTGATGGCTCCCGCCACGGGACTTACGAGTGAGGTATCGACCTGTAAGGCACTACGAAGCGCTGTCAGGTGGGTACCGCGGGACACGTCGTGGGCTGATGCAATGCCGAGCCCCTCTTCAGTCACGTGTGCTCGTCTTTGTCACGAAAACACCCTAGTTTTTGTTCCCGCTTCGTATCAGCTAGTGCGAAGTGGCGCAAGTGTCCAGTTCAAATTTGGTAGCGGACGTACCGTTTTCTTTAGGATTATTTGCGCTTTCGTTGGGACCTCTGGAGTAACCTTCCAGAAATCGTTCGTGACTTGCGGCGAGAGTGGCTGATGAAGCCTCGAGGACGTAGGGGAGACCATGGGACTTTTCGACGTAGTGGTAGTGGGTGCAGACGATTCATCGACGGCCCGACGGGCAATCGATGCGGCGAGCCAACTGACCCAACTCTCAAAAGGCACGCTCCATATTGTGACGGCAGTTGATCCCAAGCCTCGTCACGAGGCTTCACTGCCCGCCGAGTTCAAGAACATGAACCCCGATGGCGAGGCGGAGGCCCTGTTGCAGGTCCTGTCCTTCATTGCCAAGAACAATGGCGTCGAACCAGTTCTGCACCACGCGGTCGGCGATCCCGCCGACGTCATCTTCGCGGTTGCGGACAAAGTCAAGGCAGACCTCATCGTTGTGGGTAATCGTGGAATGAAGGGCGCGCGACGTGTCTTGGGCAGCGTGCCCAATTCGGTTGCCCACGGTGCGAATTGCTCCGTCGCCATCATCGACACCACGGACTAGCCGGCGTAAGGCGACCTGTCCAGCGGGTTGGCCCCCATTCATCGACTGGGTACGCGAGAAATGCTATGTATACGTAGGTTCTTCAACTACGCTGAATCGCTGGCTCAATTTGACCCCTCGCCAAGTTGGCGGCGCGACTGTACATATATTCCTCACCTCATTCTTTCTTGGTGAGAAGTTGATAATTTGTTTGGCGTGATACGTAGGGTCACTAGGGTCGGTTCGATCACTCGACGTTTCTCTTGGAAATATCGCAGGCGAAGCAGTGAAATTACGTTGGTTCATACTCCAGACAAAAGGTAGAACTATGGCAAGAGGAAGTATCCAGAGGAATCTACGAAGCACGATTGCGAGCGCCATGGGCGTGGCAGTGCTGGCTTCAATGGTATCGGTGATCGGTTTCGGTGACGTGGCTGGTGCATCTGGCGTAACCGCGGTCAGTTTCACGCCAACGACGACGGCGGCGGGTGTCTACACCGACTATCTCGTGGGATTCACTCCGACCGGAACTATCTCCTCATCCCTGCACTCGACCATTACCGTAACTTTTCCAAGCGCGATTAACGTGCCGTCGTCGCCGACGATTGCGACCGTCTCAGGCTTCTCGGGAACGTGTGCACCCACCCTGGCGGTGAATACGTCGACGGTGACCGTGACCTTGGTAGGTAGCGGGTGCCAACTCGCTGGCTCGACCGCTGGCGTCTTCGCTCTTTACGGCTTTACCAATCCCTCGGCGCAGACGCTTACCAACACGCAGTTCTCTCTTACGACCTCAGTCGACACCACCGCGGTCAGCCCTTCTTCGAACGTCGTCATCATTCCCCAGTACCCGGTGATCCCGCAATTCTCGTGGCCCGGTACGGTGAGCAACCCTGGTCTTCGTGCCACGGTGAACGCACCCGGTGACCCCATTGGTATTGCCTCGGACGGCAACGTCGTCTGGGTGGCCGGTCTTACTGGCAACACCGTCGAGGCTTTCAATCTCCAGACGAGTGCACTCGTCCAGACCATCACCCTGACGGGAAATCCGACGGGTATCGCCATTGACGGGAACTACCTTTGGATAAACCTCTTCCAGGGTGGATCGCACAGCGTGGAAAAGGTAGCGATCTCGGGGTCTACGGACACGCCCGGAGCCGTCACCTACGTCAGTTCGTCCACGGGTCAGCAGTATTACGGCATCTGTGGTGACGGCAATGACGTGTGGACTGCTCAGCAGTCCTCGACATTTGCAAACTACTTGTACGAGATACCGGTGGGGAGCACGACCGCAAGTCAGTCGATCAACTTGGGCACGGTCGCCGCCAACCAGGTCTCTTGTGACGGAACCCACGTGTGGGTCGCCGAAGGGGCCAATGGAACGGGATCGATCGCCGAAATCAACGAAGCCACGGGGGCGGTCGTGAACGCCTCGAAGTTTCCGGCCTCAACGTTTCCCGGCGCGTACGGAATATTCAGCGACGGCCGCTACGTCTACATCACCAGTGACACGTCGGCCGGAACGACGTCCGAGATGTGGGTACTCGACGCCGCGACCGGCAACCAGATTCCTGGATCGCCCTTCGTCATACCCGTCGTCTCACAAGGCGTCATTAGCGACGGCACCGACGTGTGGGTCGCTGGCACTGGAGCGGGCAGCGGCACTTCTGACATGGTGCAGATTCCTCTCAGCGCGATCATCGCGGGCAACGTGAACCTGACCACGAACGAGACCGTCATCACACTTCCCAACGGTGCGGGACCTCGTTTCCTCGCGTCAACGGGTAATGAAGTGTGGTTGACCGAACAAGGTAATAACAGTGTGACCGAGCTTTCGAATACGCCCCAAATCGCCCCAAATAATGGAACGCCCACCAATCCGTACGAAGGAAAGTATTCGACATTGTACGACCTGCCCAATGGTGCGGTCGGCTCCTCGTATTCGCAAACCTTCACGGCGAGCGGGGGCAACGGGTCCTACACCTACGCAGTCGTTGCCGGTGCGACGGGGACGCTCTCCCAGCCCGCCACGACCGGACAGTCATGTCTGACGACCTTTAACTTGACGCTCTCGGGCAACGTCCTCTCCGGCACTCCGTCTAGTCAGGGTACGTGCACCTTCACCATCAAGGCCACCGATACCTTCGGCTTGGTGAACTATCAGGCCTACCAACTCACGGTCGGTCAGGGAGTCGTGTCCTCGAGCACGTCAACGATCGCGGTAGCTAACGGAGCACAACCCGCGAATGGTACGAGTTACGCGACCGTCACCGTGACATTGAAGGATGCCCTCTCGGACCCGATTTCTGGCGTCAGCGTGTCACTCGGCACCAAAGGTTCTTCGTCGGTGTACACGGTCGCCGGCTCTCCTCCTAGCGGACCAAGCAGCGCGAACTCGAACTCCAGTGGTGTGGCGACGTTCTACGTCACCGATACGACCGCGGAATCAGTGACCTACACCGCGCTCGCCCAATCGGCGACCATCAGCGGTTCGTCGGGGACCACCACGGCGGTGTTCTCACTGCTAGCCCAAAATCCGCTCGGCTTAGGTGCCAACCCGGCGAGCCCCGTTGCGGGCCAGCCGGTGACGATTAACGCTAGCGGTGGCAGTGACAACGGTACCGTGACTTACTCGTTGGTGAGTGGCGATCCGGCGAGTTGCGCGATCAACGCCGGGGTCTTGACGTCCAACTTGGCCGTTACGTGCGCCGTGACTGCCACCATGGCCGGCAACGCCCAGTACGCCCCGGTGACGGTATCTTCTCCTCTCAACGTGACGTTTGGTCCTGGACCGGTGAGCGCCACCACGTCGTCAGTCGTGGTAACCAACCCGAACCAACCGCCTAATGGTACGAGTTACGCCACAGTGACCGTCACGCTCAAGGACCAGTACGGCAACGTAATCTCGAATCAGTCGGTGTCCTTGACCAACGTCGGTTCTTCGTCAGTGGGAACGGTCGCCAGCTCTCCTCCTAGCGGACCAAGCAGCGAGAACTCGAACTCCAGTGGTGTGGCGACCTTCTACGTTGCGGACACCACGGTCCAGACGGTGACCTACGGCGCACTGGTTAATTCGACGCAAATCGCGGGATCCTCATCATCGGAAGCGTCGTTCGGGTATCTCTCACAGAGTGGACTCAACGAGAGTGCGAATCCGACCAGTCAGACGGTAGGCCAGTACGTCGTGATCAGCGCCAGTGGCGGCAGCACTGGTCTTGGGATTACTTACCAGCTGGCTTCTGGTGCGCCGACAAGTTGCCAGCTTAATTCCTCTACCGGTCAACTGACCACCACCAAGGCGGTCGTATGTCCCGTCATAGCGACGATGGCGGGCAACAGCTCGTACGGGCCGGTCAACTCCTCGACGGTCAACGTGCCGTTCACTCCGGGTCCGGTGGACGCCAGTAACTCCTCGATCGTCGTCACCGACGGGACCGAGCCCGCGGACGGTGCAAGTTTTGCCATCGTGTCCGTGAACCTTGAGGACTCGTACAACAACGCCATCTCCGGTGCCTCCGTCACCTTGACGAACCTCGGTTCTTCCAGCGTCCATACCGGCACCAATCCACTGAGTGGCACGAACTCGCTGCTCAGTGATTCGCTCGGCACCGCGACCTTCTACGTCACGGATGCAATTGTTGAGAATGTCACGTATAGCGCGACGGCGGCGTCGGTGACCATAAGCGGTTCTTCGGGCACGACGGTGGACTTCGGTCTCTTGCCGCAGGCTTCGCTCGTCGTAAGTGCGTTGCCTACGAATCCTGTGGTGGGCACCAGTTCGCAGGTGAGTGCGAGCGGAGGCAGTGGCACTGGCGCACCCGTGTTTGTTTACGGACTCGCGCCGAGCAATCCTTCGAGTTGTGCGGTCTCCTCGTCGGGCGTCGTCACGTCAACGCAGGCGGTCACGTGTCAGATTCTCGTCACGAGGCAAGCCTCTGGTTCCTATGGTTCCAAGTCCGCGACGATTAACGTCCCGTTTGTCGCTGGTCCGGTATCGTCTTCTACTTCGACCGTGGTGGCGAGTCCGACTTCGGTGACGAACCCGGGCACGACGACCGTGACCGTGACTCTCGAGGATCAATATGGTAATCCGGTCACTGGTCAGTCGGTGGCCCTGGCAGGTACGGGCAGCGCCGCCGTCGGAACGTCGCCGGTGAATACAGGTTCTTCCAACATCGCCACGTTCACGGTCAGCGACACCGCGGTCGAAACCGTGAACCTGAGTGCGACCGACGGGTCCCAAGGGAGCTACGCCATTGGATCGACCCAAGTCTCCTTCATGGCTGCCTCGTCTGGTGGCGGTGGTGGAGGCGGTGGTGGAGGCGGCGGTGGCGCTTCGCTGCTCATCAATAACGCGACGCTGCCTGGTGGCGTGGTTGGCCAGCCCTACAGCGATTTGCTCACCGCAGTCGGCGCTTCTGGGCCGACGATGTGGACGTGCTCAGGCTTGCCCGCAGGTCTCGCGTGTTCGACGGCTGGGGTCATTTCGGGCACGCCCACCGTATCGGGTATTTTTTCCGTCACCATTACAGTCACCAGCAATGGTCAGACCAATACGGTGACGATTCCGTTAACGGTGACCGCGGGTGTGCCCACCACTAAGGCGCCCTCTAACGTGACCGCAGTGGCAGGCGACTCTGACGCGTTCGTAACCTTCGTCCCACCGAGCGACGCGTCGCAATTGTCCGGTGTGAAATATATCATCACCGCAAGTCCCAGCGGAGCGACTTGCGTGACCACGGCGACCTCGTGCTTGGTCACCGGTCTCACCAACGGGACCACCTACACCTTTAGTGTCGTCGCCACTTCGACGTCGCCCACGGCGACGTCGCCGCCAGGAATATCGAATCCGGTGACACCGTCGGCTGCTCCCATTCTTGAAGGGTCCAACGGCATGGGCACCACGACATTGGCGTTGCCGATCAAGTCGCTGAGTCCTGGCAGTGTGACCGGTACGGTACTCAACGGTTCCACGTCAGCCGGTTCGCTCGGCGTATCGAACTCAAGCGTGACGGCTCGCAGTGACGGCGTGACGATGACCATTGCGACCTCGTCAACGATCAGCACCACGACCGGTTTCACGGTGGTACTTGTCAAGAAGGGCGTGGCGACGGTAACGGGCACGGGATTCCTTCCAGGCTCGGTCGTCGACCTCTACGTCTTCTCACCGCAGATCTTCTTGGGCAACGCGACGGTAAAGATCAACGGCACCTATTCGTCAACTGTGAGGATTCCTTCGAACGTTCCCGCTGGCAACGACATCGTCCTCTCGCAGGGTTTCGTCAAATCGGGGGCTCGCGCCTCGGTGTCGGTCGGTATAGTGGTCGACGCGTCGAACGCCGCGCTCTTGACACTGTTCCCCTTCGCAACCGGATCGGCAGCGCTCACCCCAACCATGGGCCGCCAGCTACAGAACTTCGCCCTGGAGGTCAAGAAACTCGGCACCAAGCTGGTGGTCTTCACTGGCTTCACTGACACCGTTGGAGGGTCGGCTTCGAACCTCGCCCTCGGTGACCGCCGAGCGCAAGGCGCGGCGACGTACCTACGACAAGCCTTGTTGTTGGATGGCGTAACTGCTCGTATCCGCTTCGTATCGGTCTCCAAGGGTTCTACGGCTCCGAGTGCGTCAAACCTCACGACGAACGGTCGCGCACGAAATAGGAACGTGACCGTCTTCGCGATTCTCTTCTAGGACATCGGCGACGGGCGGCGGATCAGACGCGCGGCGATCCGCCGCCCCTTTTGTCAAAGGGCGTCGTAAGGTCCCTTCATCGCGACCGATTTTGTGGCCTCCTTCTGGGTTTCGCCCTGGTGTGCAGCCAACTGTTCAGTGACGATCATCGACATCGGCGGTCGGCTGTCTTCGGGGGTCCCTGGTGCGGTGATTCGCTCCGTGGTGCTGGGCTCGGGCGATTGAACCGAAAGTAATCGATGTCGTCCTGAGAATGTGAGGTAGAATTATCACCGGGACGGAATTGTTCACCGACAGTCGCACGCTTTCGCAGACCTCGACTTCCTAGGGAGAGGTTTGCGGAGTGAACGGCAAGTTGCCCGTTCTGAGTAATGAAGTTGATTAAGGCGCTCAAGCGTCACGTGTTCGGACCTCGCACGCAAATCTAGAAATCTCGTTTTCTGGAAAGTAGAAGGTCTGTTGTTGATGAAATTATTTCGTAAAGTCCTGACGGTATGGTTAGGCCTCGCGCTGGTTGGATCCGCAGTGTCGGTGGTTGGCTTTGAGGCCAGTGCTTCGGCCGCGGTGACCGGCGTTACCTTCGTACCCACCACGACGGCAGCGGGCGTGGCGGACTTGTGGGACATCGGCTTTACCGCTTCGAGTGCGTTGACGGCGACGTCAACCATCACGGTGAGTTTTACTGGCGTGGCGATTCCAACGTTGACGACCTTCAGGAGCGTCTCCGGTTTCTCGGCTAATCCTTGTACGTCGCCTTCGATCGCGGTGAACTCGCCCTCGGCGGGTGAGATCACCATCACCACGGGCACGGGTTGCACGCTCGCGGCGAACACGCCCGCGCTCTTCGCCCTTTCGGGATTCACTAATCCAGCGATCGGGACCCTACCTGGCACCGACTTCAGTGTGGCGACCAACGCCGCCGGCAATACGGGCGCGGTGAGTCCGACAGCTGGGGCGACTTTCGTGACGCCGTTTCCGACGATTAACGTGGCGAACTTTCCGGGAACGCTGACCAATCCAGCGATCGGTCGCGACATTTTTACCGAGACCAGCACGGCGTATTGCGGCGGAAATGCTGAAGATCCTCAGGGGGTGGCTACTGATGGCTCCGTTGTCTGGGTGGCGTTTCCGGTCGGGTCATCGGTCTGTGGCTATTCGGCGTCGACGGGCCTGCTCGAATACGCGATCACGAGTGGTGGCACCTACACGTATAACGCGTCGGGTACCGTCATCTCGACGACGGCTGGCGCGGCAAATCTCGGCGGTACTTCTAACGCGAACTTTGTCGCCGTTGATGGCAACGGATCGTCGGGACACCTGTGGGTCTCGCTGTACCAAAGTGCCCTCGTCGACGAATTCACTCTCGGGGCCGGTGACGCGCCCACGTACACGCGAGCGGTGACGGTAGGAAGTCAACCGTATGGTCTTTCGGACGATGGCACCGACGTGTGGGTGCCGAATCCTGGCAGTGTCAATCTCACCGGTGGAGGTACGCTCAGTGAGATAGTTGTAGCGACCGGAGTGGTCACGACGGTCAGCGCGGCGACCTTGCAAAATATCGCGGGGCCGTTCATGGTCTCGACTGACGGCACTCACGTGTGGGTGGCGACTGAAGCAACCGCTGGCGACTCGGACTGCCACTACAACGGCACGCAGGTCGTGGAGTTGAACGCGTCGAATGCGTCCTACGTTCGAACTATTAACGTGCCCGCGGGACTTTGTGGTATCTCCTCGGACGGGACTCACGTCTGGATTAGTAGTGCGCCTGGTTACACCGGCACGAATGATCCGACCGGCAGTGTCACCGAGATCAACTGCGCTACTGGAGGGACCGATGGGACAGCCATAACGGTGGGGGGAGTGCCCGACCAATTGGTATCGGACGGCACCGACGTGTGGGTGACGAACCGTGGTAGCGGGACGGTATCGGAGATAAGCATTGCTTCTCATTCGGTCATCAATACCTTCACGCTCACTAATCCCAACGAGCCTGGTACGTCGGCACCGAGAAACATCGCCGACGACGGTTCGCACGTGTGGGTTACGAGTTATGGACTCAACGAGACGCTCTTCGAGATCTACAACCGGCCGGTCATCACGACGTCGAGTGTGGCAAATGGCGAGACGACGGTCTCCTACAACCAGGCCATCGCGACGACCGGCGGGCAGTCGCCGTTCACGTGGTCGGTGTCGGCAGGATCACTCCCGCCGGGGCTTTTGCTCAATACCGTTACGGGCGCTCTTACCGGTACCCCCACGACAGCGGGCGCGTACACGTTCACCCTGAGGGAGGCTGACGCGGGGGGAATCCTGTCGGCCACGAGTCCGTCCTACTCGATCCTCGTGAATCCTGGTCCCGTGAGCCCTGCGAATTCGACGATCGTCGTGACGAACCCGAACAATCCTCCCAACGGCACGAGTTGTGCCACCGCCACCGTGACGCTCGAGGACGCCGACCACAACGTCATACCGAACGTCGCCGTTGCGCTCACTGGACTTTCGGCGACCAACGCGGTCTATGACAACTGTGCTGCCCAGACTGGCTCGAGTACGCAGAGCACGAACCCCAGTGGCGTGGTGACCTTCTACGTGACCGATACCGCCTCCGAATCGGTCACCCTCGCGGCGTCCGCGCAATCGATGACGATAAGCGGCGTTTCGACGACCGCGACGTTCGCGCTGCTTTCGCAAGCGACGCTCACCGCGACCGCCAATCCGTCGAGCCCTGTCGCGGGCCAGTCCGTCGTGATGGGCTACACGGGTGGCACCGACGGGTTGACAGTCACCTATTCCTTAGGTGCGGGAGCACCGAGCGATTGTGTGCTCTTGTCGGGAGTGTTGTCGACACATAATATGGCGATTGCCTGTCCCGTCACCGCCACCATGCCTGGGAATACCACCTACGCGTCTGTGACGTCACTGGCTCTGACCGTCACGTTTGTCCCCGGTCCCGTGAGTGCTACCGCATCGTCGGTGGTGGTCACGTTCCCGAATGAACCGGCCAATGGTACGAGTTGCGCCACGGTGACCGTCACCCTCGAGGACCAGTACGGGAACGTAACTCCGGGACTGTCGGTGTCGCTCACCACCATTGGCTCGTCGTCGGTCTACACGAATTGTGTGGCGCAAACCGGCACCAACGCGGAGTTGACCGGTGCACTGGGCGTGGCCACTTTCTACGTTGCCGACCACGTAGCCCAGATCGTCGAATACGGCGCGAGCATTCCCGCTCAGTCGACTTCCATTAGCGGCTCGTCGTCGTCGACGGCGACCTTCGGGTTCCTAACCCAAAGTGGCCTGACGGAGAGCGCAAATCCCGCCAACCCAACGGTCGGACAGACGGCACAGATGAGTGCAGTTGGTGGAAGTGGTACAGGTGCCATTACCTTCGCGTTAGCTTCCGGCGCACCTTCGAGTTGCGGGTTTTCCTCTCCGGGCGTGTTGACTTCATCGAACACGGCCGTGACGTGTCCCGTTATCGCAACGAGGGCCGGCGACGGAACGTACGGTCCGGCGAACTCCTCGACGGACTTCGTCACCTTCAGTCCTGGTTTGGTCGACGCGGCGAATTCCTCGATTGTCGTCACGAACGCGAGCCAGCCCGCTGACGGAGCGGGTTACGCGATCGTGACCGTAACCCTCGAGGACCAATACGGTAACGCCATTGCGGGCGTGGCCGTAATATTGACGAACATCGGGTCGTCGAGCGTGCACACCGGCGTTAACCCGTTGAGCGGTACGAACACCCAGACCAGCGATTCATTCGGTACTTCGACCTTCTACGTCACCGATGCCACGGTCGAGGATGTGACGTACCGCGCGAGCGCGCAGAGCGCGACGATCAGTGGTCCAAGTGCCACGACGACGGCGACCTTCACTGAGCTATTTCAGGCACCGCTCCTGTTGTCGCTCATTCCTCTAGAAACCTCCACCAGTCCGGTCGTCGGTTCGAATCCCCAAGTCGTCGTGAGCGGTGGGAGTGGTTCGGGGACCTTGGGCTTCGCGCTCGGATCCAGCGACCCGGCGAGCTGCGCCGTCTCCTCTTCGGGCGTTGTCACGTCGTTGCTGGCGGTCACGTGTCCGATCGTCGTGACCAAGAGTGCATGGGGCGCCTACGGACCGACGTCCTCGACGATCAACGTCACCTTCGTGGCCGGACTTGCCTCGACGATCAGTTCCACGGTGGTAGCCAACCCTGCTGCAGTCACCATTCCCGGTTCAACCACGGTGACCGTGACCCTCGCCGACCAGTACGGCAATCCGGTCGACGACGCGACGGTTGCTCTCGCGGGCACCGGTAGCGCCTTGGTGTCGACGTCACCGGTGAACACGGGGGCAACGAACGTGGCCTTGTTCAGCGTCAGTGACCCGGTCGTCGAGACGTCGACGCTGTCCGCCACAGATATCACACAATCGAATTACGCCCTCGGTTCAGTCCCGGTCAGCTTTAGCGCTGCTGCCGGCGGCGGCGGTGGCGGTGGCGGTGGCGGTGGCGGCGCACCCACGTTGGTCGTCACGACGACGACGCTTCCGGGCGCCACCGAAGGTGATCCTTACAGTGCAACGCTCAGTGCGAGTGGCACGGGACCAAGTACGTGGACGTGCTCGGGCCTGCCGGCAGACCTGACGTGTTCGAGCGGTGGCGTCGTTTCAGGTACGCCAACGACGACAGGAACGTTCCTCGTGACGGTGTCTGTCACCAACACCGGGCAGTCCGCCACGGCGACTATCCCGCTGACGGTGACTACGGGGACGGCGTCTTCGGCGGGCGCGCCGGTTGATGTAGTTGCATTAGCTGGTGACTCCGACGCCCTCGTGACGTTCGTTGCACCTTCCAACGCGTCCCAGTTGACCGGCGTCAAGTACACGGTCACGGCGCTTCCTGGAGGAACGACATGCGTGACTTCGACGACGAGGTGCTTCGTGACTGGGCTTAAGAACGGCACGGCGTACACATTCAGCGTCGTCATGAATTCGACGTCGCCAACCGCCGCGTCCTCAATCGCCCTGTCAAATTCGGTGACGACTACGGGCGCACCCATTCTTAATGGACCCAATGGCCTGGGCGTCACCTCGGGCGTCACGCCTATCAAGCCCTTGAGTCCTGGCACCGTTTCTGGAACTATTCTGAACGGCGCGACTTCAAGCGGAATACTCGCAATAACGAACACGAGCGTGACCGCGCGAAGTAACGGCATCACCATGACGATCACGACGAATTCGACCATCAGCACTAGCACCGGATTCACGGTGGTGCTCGTAAAGAATGGTACGGCGAAGATTACCGGCACGGGTTTCTACCCGGCATCGGTAACTGATCTCTATATCTTCTCTCCGCAGATCTTCTTGGGCAGCGTGGTGGTGAAGGCGAATGGAACATTCTTGGCGACGGTCAGAGTTCCTACGAATATTGCAGCAGGTCACGCTATCGTCTTGTCACAAGGTTTCGTGAATACTGGCGCTCGCGCGTCGGTGTCGGTGGGAGTTGTCGTCGAAGCGTCCAATGCCGATCTTTTGACGCTGTTCCCGTTCGCTACTGGCTTCGCCACGCTTACCACGACAATGGATCGACAACTGCAGGGTTTCGCTCTTGAAGTGAAGAAGACCGGGACCAAGTTGATCGTTTTCACTGGGTACTGTGACAT
>Ga0302148_1000112_pt1 | contig 18165 bp, 5 predicted proteins | sample I_Bog_E3_3_FD_198558 | JGI IMG/M metagenome (GOLD analysis project Ga0302148, IMG submission 198558) | Peat permafrost microbial communities from Stordalen Mire near Abisko, Sweden - I_Bog_E3_1 | ecosystem: Environmental > Terrestrial > Soil > Wetlands > Peat | place: Sweden: Abisko, Stordalen...
CCCGCACACCAAAGTCTGTGCCTGCCTTGAATTCCTTGATTACTTCCTGGGCTCCCGCGGCAGTGGCTGTCACAATAATGCCTAACTCGACGCTATGTGAAGTACTCTCCTGCTGCGCATGCGCCGCCGGCACAATGCCAGGCGCCAGGCATGCGACGAGCGCGAGTGCAACCATATATCCAGCCGTGTTACTGTGCCGTTTTTCGTTTCCCCAAATTAGCATTCGTTCCTTCTTTTTGCCGAGATTAGCTTTCACGGGATGAGTGAACAGGAAGGAATGAAGCCGAGTAGTAACTTCTACAAGTGAGGCCAGCTCAAACATGTTCTGAATATCCGTTGAATCCGTGAAAACTCCGCGACGAAAGTTATCTACGACTCTATCTTTATCGCCGACTTGCGTCTTCAACAGATCGATGGATCGCCAGCATCATTCAATAGGTGGAGGTTCGTTGATCCATTTGTGCCTGTATGTGGTCCCAATCACAGTGATTGAATGAGTGACATCGCAATAAGTGGCATAAGTCACATGTCTAGATCAACTATAAGACTTAACTCTAACTCGGCCTGAGTTTTTTGACGTTGCATACCGGCCAATACAGAAGGATCTTCCCGTCTGGGATCGGCCTTTCTTTCTAGCTATCCGCACGACGAAATCCTGCGGACTCAAGGTCGCACACAGAAACGTGAATGTCTTTAATCGAGCCCATGCGATTCATTTCAAGGCGTCTCTCAATATCTGCAAACTGATCCCCGAAGATTGCGCATTCTGATATCTGGACAATCGTGCGCCTGCATTGTGACCAGGTTCCGAATTTTTCATAAATCGACTGCGCGCTGGTCGACTCAACCAAGAGAACTCGGACCATAGGATCGGACTCAGGCCCGTTTACTCGTATGAAATGCACTCGGAATGACTGCTGGGTATCCGGAAGGTCGTTGTTCATTTGGAAGGACCAAATCTCTCGCCATTTACTAGAAGCTGATGTGGTCTCGATTGGACGGTTCGCGCCCCAATCGACGAAACAAGGTCCAACTGCAAAGAAACACGATTCACATCGTGGAGCCTCAGATGCTCTTGAGATTCTGCTGATCCGTGGGAGCCGAAGGGCCGCCTTTAGACGGCCCTTCAGTTTAGATCCGTTCCACGAGAATCAGTGCTGCAGTTTTAGGGCGAACTGGAAGACGCGTGGCGCTTGTGCCTCCGTAATCTGCCCGAATGCAGGCGAGTTCATGTCGAATACGGGTGGGATCAGGTTGACGTGGTTCGTCACGTTGAAGGCCTCCGCCCGGAACTGAAGTTTTGTTTTCTCACTGATCGCGAAGGTCTTGTCGAGTGAAGAGTCGAGACTCCCATAAGCAGGGCCATCGACGCTGTTGCGTCCCTCATCGCCGAACTGCCCGGCGTTCGCTACGGGATCGAGCCGTTGAAATGCCGAAGGAGATACCCATTGCGACACTTTGTGCGGGGCTCCGCTGTTCGGATTGCCGACGACGTTGGGCCGATCTCCGAACATGCCGGAAACGCCGGGGTGCGGCGCCTGCAATGAGACATTCGCGGAGTCGTAGACGGTGAAGGGAGTGCTGGAATTTATGGCGAGCAGGGCATTGAATTGCCAGCCATCCAGTACAGTGTGGGGCACGCCCGTGAAGTTGCGCGCGAAGGGAACGGCATAGGTTACGCTTCCGGCGAAACGTTGGCGCGAGTCGAAGAGCGAGCGACCGTGCTCAGCGCTCAGGTCCTGATTGTTCTGGGCGATATCAAGCTCTCCAAGGACCAGCCATGGAGCCGGTCCGGACATATGAAGGCTTGACGAGTAGTCCAGGTCTTTGGAATACGTGTATGCCAGCGTGTAGTTCAGGTCCGGCGTGCCGCGCCGAGTCAGTGAGGCTTGCGCCGAGTGGAAGGTCGAGTTCGCATTTCCTTCAACCAATCCGGCGGTCCCTAATGTGCAGGTGCCGGTCGTCAGCGTACAACCGGAGTAGAGCCTGCGCCGAGGGGAGTTAGCGAAGGTCGCACCAGGTTCATAGACAGCAGGATTCGCCTCGACCAACCTTGGCAAGCGAGTTCCTTTGGACCCAATGTATCCGACGGACAGATTCTGTTTACCAATGGTCTGGTCGATAGTCACATTCCAATCCTGCGCGTAGGGCGGCAGTAAATTGCGGTCAAGGGTGAAAGTGGACGCGGGTAATGCAAACTGGCCTGGAGCAAACGGGTTGGCTACGGTACCCAGCGGGTTGGCATAGTTGATCTTCGTGTATCCGGTTAAAGTGCGCACTACCGTTTGCCCCAGTGCGCTGCTGGCGGCGCGGAACGGCATGCCCACGCCGTTCAGCAGTTCGTCGTAGAAGATGCCATAGGCTGAGCGGATCACCGTGTGGCTGCTTCCCAGGGGGTTCCACGCGAAGCCAATGCGAGGAGCAAAATCTTTCTTGAAGATGGGCGCAATCGTGTCGGGTACGCCCGAATCTCCCGGGAACAGGATCCCGGTTGGAGCACCGGGATAGACCGTCGATTGTTTTCCAGGAGCCCAGGCCATCAGGCGGTTATGGATGTCGTTGAACGGCGTCGTAATCTCGTAACGCCCACCGTAGTTCAATGTAAGCGTCGAACTGATGCGGTACTCATCCTGTGCGTAGGCGCCTGACTCCCAGCCGCGCAGGTCACGCGTAAAGTCGCCCCCAGCCTGGGTGAATATGTCCGGCTTACCCAGCAGGAAGTTAGCCAGCGAGCTGTTGGTGTAGCCCTGAGTGGTAAAGGAAAAGGTGCCCGAAGCAAAGTTCGATTGGTACCCGTTGAGTTGGGTCCGGCGGAATTGGCCACCGTAGCTCGTGACGTGTCTGCCCTGCGTGTGGGCCAGGTTCGCGCTGAATGCGTAGTCGTTCTGGACGCTGTCGCGCGGGTTGATGATTGGATCGCCCACGTTGGAAAAGCCTTGGGTCATGATCAGTGGTGCGCCCGTGGCCGAAGCCCAGGTGGAGGCGTATCCGAAGCCGAACGCCTCAGGGCTGAAGCCGGAGAATCGCTTATCCAGAACAACGTGGTTCTGGAAGAAGCTGACATTTGCTGTCAGCACCGTTTGCGGAGAAAAGGTGTGCGTTTCAGTGAGCCCGCCCAGGTGCGTGTTGGCGTAGTAGCCAACGGGAAACCCTGGAACATCGGCGCCGAGTTCCGAATACGGGCTTTGGAGTGTCGTCGTCGAGTAGCTGTAGCGCGCGCTCAAAACATCCGCGTTCCGCAGCAACCAGTCGGCTTTTGCCCCGCCCTGGTCGCTGTTGAACTGGCTCAGGTTTGTGGTTTGGGCCAGGTGCGGATTCTCCAGCGTGTTGGGAATGGGAAAGAACTGGAGGTACTTAGCGGTAATCGCGTTGATCTGGCCGGAGAGATTGTTGCCGAGCGGCTTGAGTGAGCCATTCAGAAGGATGGGCGCATCGGCCGAGAAGTCGCCCGTGCGTTCCGCCACCGTCGGCACCACCACGCCATGCGTAATGTCCTGATTCTCTCGGAGACCTTCGTAGTACGTGAAGAAGTAGGCGTGGTTGTGCACCATCGGGCCGCCGATAGTGCCGCCGAACTGGTTCTGCTTCAGCTCTTCCTTTCGCGGCGCAAAGTAATTGTTGGCGTCGAGCGCGTCATTGCGCAGGAACTCATACAGCGTTCCGTGAAACTGATTCGTGCCGGAACGGGTGACGATCGTGGTAATGCCGCCGCTGGTTCCACCGAACTCGGCCGGTGCGGTCGTGGTCAGAATGCGGAACTCAGCCATCGTGTCGGCCGGCGGCCGATACGCGTACCCGCCGTCCATGCGGTTGATGTTGCGCATGCCGTCCACGAGAAAGGTATTAGACTCCGGACGCATGCCGTTCACTTCATAATTTTGTCCAATGCGCCGAAAGTTGCCCTGCACCGTCAATCCCGAGGAGGTCGGACGTACCCCAGGCTGAAGAATACCTAGTTGCGAGAAGTTGCGTCCGTTGAGTGGAAGATTCGCGATCTCGGCTTCGCTCACCACCGCGCCTTGCGCTATCTCGTTGGTTTGCAGTCCAGCAGCCTCAGCGCTCACCTCGACGGTTTGCTGGTCAGTCGCGGGAGCTAGCTGCACGGCAATCTGGGACTGGTTCCCAACATCCAGGTGTATCCGCGAATTGACCCAGTTTGCAAAGCCCTTGAATCGTACTTCGACACGGTAGTCGCCGACGAACAACTCCTGGAACGAGAACTCACCATTGTTGTCGGTTTTCTCTACATGTTGCTGGGCTGTGCCGATCGACGTGATTACGACTTCAGCACCCGGCACGACGGCCTTGGTTGCATCCGTCACGACGCCTCTTAGGGAGGCAGTTGCGCTTTGACCCGACGCTGCGTTGGACAGCACCGTGAGAGTCAACGCAATACAGATAGAGAGAACAATGCGTTTCATTGAATGGCCTCATAAAGAAAACTTTGAAATTGATCATGCATGAGCTGCGTAAATCTTGTGGTGAGATCCGCACTCGATAGGTCCTGTTAGTCGTGGAATTGATCGTCGACGAAGGGCTTTTGCCAGGCCAATTCGGCGCTATGTTGGCGAACGACGGTAAGGCCTTGTTCGCCGATTAGGAATAACGTTCCGGTCGCGGGACGGAAGGTCCGATGTGTGACCTGCAGAACAGTAGCAATAAGCGTTGGCGCTTTGCCAGGCTGAACGATTTGCACATCCTGGCCCTCGCCCGCGACAGAGTCGCTGACGCGGAGTTCGACTCCGGGATAGGTTACGCTGCGCTCCGTAGCGCGCGGGTTGTCGAATTGAATGGATGCGGCGGTCACTCGTGGCGCGCGAGGCTGGGACAGATCTAGCAACTCCTCACCCGAACCGTCGCGGAAGCGAGCAATGGCGTATCTCTTGCGGGCTACCGGCACCAGGTCGAAAGGTTTGGTGAGTCCGGTAGACACAGTGGCCACCAAACGAATCTTCGAAGGCTCAGAGACATCGAGAACGAGGAGTCGAGAGCCGTGTTCCTGCTCGATGTAGAGCCATGCGTCGTAAATGCGGTTCGAATAGAGCAGGACGTCCTGGGCCGGTTGTTGTGTTTGTGCAGGAAGCGCGGATGCGGGAACAATCTGGATATCCGGGGTCAGCGAGAGTCTTACACCGTTCGCCATCCGCGGAGTGAGACCAAGAATTAGCAGGAGAGCGCAACCAAAGATGTATTTCATGATTTCGATCCTTTCAACCCTTTGTGACCGACAGAACACCGAACGCACACATCCCCGATGCGCTCCGCATGCGGAGTCACCTGATACAGCGTGCATAACACACCGGATAAATCTGTCGGGGAATGAACTAGCAAGAGTACGCTGCTTCCAACTGCATCACATCGACTGATGGATGCAGTGCGCACTCAATCCTAAGTACCAGCAGTGGAGGTGATTTGAATCACAACGTGAGCTGCATTTGAGTCTTTGACGCGATTCTCTTCGCTGCTCCGATTCGCATACGTGGTTGCGCGGGAATTGATCAGAAACACGTCTTCATCGCCTGCGCAATAGCTGGTTCGTGCTGAGCAATCGTTGCAGCCAGCTTTTTCAATGCTTCCCGATGCGCGAGATACGCTGGTCCGATATCCATTGTGGGAGTGGAGTTCGGGTTATCGGGCGCATCGTTGGTGTATTCAAGCGTATCGAAGGACTCGGCAACCTCGTGAACCAAACGCTTCATCTGTTCTTGGCATTGAGCATCTGCCTCCTTTTGAGGCCCGGCCGTACCGCAATCGTATTCATCGTCGCCAGCGAAGAGAGTATGGTCCCTCAGACCGTTCCGCAATGCCCTGATATTGGCTTCGTGAGCCTTCAGTACAGCCTTGCTTTTTGTGATGTAGCCTTTTGTGTTTCTTGCAGCACTGATCGCGCGAAAACTTTCATCGAGTTTGATGGTCAATGCTGCAATTGTGCCTGGATGATTCAGCGTCTCTGCGGCAATAAGCTTCTGTGAACGATCGGTACCTTCAGGGGAGGGCATCTGTGTTCCCGACTGCTGAAGTGCGCTTAGAGGCGTAATACCAAGTAAGAGAGCGAATGTGGTTGTGAAGAGCGATTGTTTGAGCTTCATTGTCATTTCCTTCCTGGTTCAACAGTTATGTACCGCCGCCCGATTCCTTGAAGACCGCCTGCATCGTCCCGGAAGCCCGAATTGCTTCCCCTGGACAGTCGGAGACTTTTCCAATGATCAAGGCACGACAAATTTGTACCCAGACTTCGCTGATCGCAAAGATCAGCGGAGTGTTTGCAAGAGAGCACGCATCGACGCATCAAGGACGCGTGCGCTCCTGTAATTAGTCTGGGGAATGTCTGGAGTCTATGCCGCGGCTCTGACGAGCGCATCGGGATAACGATTGAGGCTGAGCTCCCCTGTAAGTTGCAAGACGAATCGTGAGTTAGATCACACCCATCGAGCTCACTGAGGCCCGTCGATGATCAATATCTTTTCGCAAACTAAGGAATAGACAAAGCCTAAGGCATTTTTTTGAACATCCCGAAGGCTATCTACCCGCACCCGGAGGTTTGCAGCAGGGAGTTAAGGGTATTCAGCAACCTTTATGCTGGCATTGCGACCATGGAGACCTCCCTGAATATCCTGATTGCGGCACGAGCGGAAATAATCTCATCGTTCCCGAGCACGCGACACGGATCAAAGCCCAGCTTTACCATCGAGTCAACAGAGGCATCGTAATAGTTGTCGAGAACACGAGGCTGTTTCGCATCAAAATCAGCTTTGGGTATATCAATCCGTCGATCAATCAGGCCAGGAACTCGTCTCATGCAGGCTTTCAACGGAGCTGCTTGCGCGACGGAATATGCCGAAAGATCAAGTATGGATTTCCGTCGGAATCGAGGACGAAAAGGACCTAATCACCAACCTGGAACAGTCGATCGCTGACTCTGAAGTTCTCATCTTTCTCGATCGCTATCCGGCACTGAGTGCCGGCCTATGCGCGTGAAGATCTTCGGAAAATGACCGAAGGCTTGCAAAGGTTCGCTCAGCGCAGGACAAGCTTATCGAGGTGTTCGAAGACAGCAACGCTCATGGCATTGAACATGGCGATACGGCGTCTGTACGCCTTTAGGCTGAGCTTTGTAAGGAGGATGATACCAGTGATACCAAGTTCTTGCGGAATTCTGTCGATCGGTGAGAAAATTGGGAAAGAAGGGTGCGCCCGAGAATTCTGGCAAGTCCCTGATGCGGTGATGTTTTGCCGTTAAATCCAACAAAGAAAACGGCATAGTGGCCACTCGGGAACGAGACTTCGAATCCCTCCGCCCCGCCTCGGCCCCTCTGTCCGCAGTTCCCGCGCCAACCTCGCCACGCAAGCCATTCGTCGTTTCGTCCAGGAGCCGAGTTGTCAATCCGTGGACCGTTCCCGCCTCCGTGCAATTTGAAGGAGATCGAGTCGCAAAATTCCGTCAATGGCAAGTATGCCAAGGGCAGTATGTCTCAACAAATGGGTTCACTCCAGTGGACTGTACCCATTTTTGTGCCCACCCTAATTCAAAATAGGGCATAATCTGGGAAGTATAGGTAGCAATTGGCGGGAAGGAGGGAGCGGGCAAAGTCCACAAAGGATAGGAGCTTATAGCAACCGATAGCAGCAGGAGAGTCGGCAAATTCGACGGCTCTTAACCGACAGGTTGTAGGTTCGATTCCTACCGCGTCCACCAAATAAAATCAACAACTTAGAGCATCCGAAGGCGAGCTGGAAACGGCGCAAAAAGGGCAATTGTACCCATTTTCGTACCTACCCCACTTCAAAATGGATCGCATTCGGTAGCAACAATTCTCAAAGTTGCGTGGTTTCCCGGGCGCAAGAATCCCCTTCAACCGACGGGTCTCACGGCTCGAAATTTGCGCGAGTCTCTCTCCTGCTTCATTGTTCATTTCGCGTTCGGCGCCTGGCGCGCCGGAAGCCGAAACACCGATGAGAGGGGCAGGCGATGGGCGTTTTTCAGAGGGGGAAAGTCTGGTGGTTCAAGTTCTATTTCGCGGGCCGGGAGATCAAAGAGTCCTCCAAGTCGCGATCGAAGACCGTGGCCAAGGAAGCCGAGAAACAGCGGCGGCGTGAACTGGAAGAAGGATTTCACAACCTAAGCAATGTCCGAGAACAACGCATACGGCCGCTCAAGGAGATTATTGACGAATACCTGGTCGGCTATCGGCTGCGCAATCGCGCGCCCCGTTTTGCCAAATACGCGTTGGGACAGGTGTCCAGACTGCTCGGGAACAAACTTACCGTGGATGTGGATGCTTCCGAAGTTCTGACATACCAGGAAGATCGCCTGCGCGAGGGCGCGGCTCCCGTTACCTTCGTCGGCTGCCGATCGCTGAATACAAGATCCTCTCCTACGACGGCGAGAGAGTCAGCTTCTGGTACATAGACACGAAGACCAAAAAGAGGATCATCCAGGACTATTCGGTCAAAGAATTTATTGAGTTGCTAGTCGAGCAGTTGCCAGACCGCTATCGACACGGGGTTCACTATTTTGGTCTATTGGCGCCACGAGCCAAGCCGGCATACGAGGTCTTTCTGGCCTGCCTGGGCGAGAGATATCGTCGACGGCATTGGCGCACTCCTTGGCGCAAACTTATATGGATCAGGTACAAAAGGGATCCTCTTAGAGCATCAAACGGGGAGATTATGGAGAAGACTGGGTGGTGGGTCCCAGGGATGCCTGAGGATGGCGGAGGCTGAGATCTTCTTCTTTGTTGTTCTGTAACCGCTCTACTCAGGTCGATTCTTCAGCTTTGCCGCCAGACCCCCGCTTGCGTCATACCTGCGAGCAAATCAACTAAAGGCGGATTCCCTGCGACTTAGTTGCTTTTCTTTCTACGCGGATACCTGCAATCGCGTGATCGAATGTCCATTTCTTTGAACGGAGAGCCGCAGCTGTCGTCAATTCTCAAATGCTCATTTCTGCCACTATCGAAGGCAAATTGCGTTGTCACGTTTCGTCGAGGCGTCTATATGAGATTTTGATCTTCCTAGAGCTCAAGCCGCGGGTGAGTCAGAAAACAGACGGATTGTGGGCGCGGCTCCCCGGCGTTCACTCTTGCGCACACAAACGAATTGTTGTAAGTGCAATCAATTTAGCAACAAAGAACGCCCGGCATGGAGTGCTTGCAACTTCGAAAGAAGGCCGGCTTTTTCTAGTTTGGTTATTACTATAAGAGTAACTATCGATGTTACCTTGAACTGCATAATGAACCAGAGCGAGGCATTATTTGACTTTCACGATTGCTTGTGCGATACATGGTATCCAACTCCTGCTTACTCTTCCGAATGGTCTTGAAAATGAGTCACCGGTATGGTAATGCTGGCTCATTTTGGGATCCCGAGTTGTGTGATGGCCCACGACGATTGAGCGGCAGGAGAACACTTGCTTTTTGTCCAAACGCTTTCTTATCACCATTCACAAGATCATAAAAACCGCAGGTTGCAAGGTTCGCTCTGCCCATGGGGCACTTAATTTGACGAGTGACACGAACTGCTTTCTACACCAGTTGATGAGGATCGAATGAAACTGCATCGCCCTGCTCTGGTTGCCTTCTTTCTTGTTTCCGCCTTCTTTTTCCAAACAAGCAAGCTGATGGCCTCGCCGGGAAGCGTGCCTCCGGGTGCGTGTCTCTACGCGCTTGATCCTACAGCCAGCGAGGCGTTTCAGATTGCCGGGGCGCAGTCGACTTACACCGCCTGCGGCGTGGTGGTCGAGTCGACTTCGAGCTCCGGCTTCGAGATGGAGGGCGCGGGCACTCTGTACCTGGAGAATCACGCGCAGGTCAGCGTGGTGGGGGGCGCGGATCTCACCGGCCAGACGTATCTCTTCGACACGATCAGCAGCAAGGATGTTTCTGCCGTGCAGACGACGAGCCCGGGCGACCCGCTGGCTGCGCTCGCGGCTCCCACGACCGGGACCATTGTCGGCAAGAGTCCAACCTACTACGACATGAACTCGAAGCCGGCCAACAACACCATTTCGCCGGGCATCTATTGCGGCGGCCTCGAAATTGGAAACACAAATGGCACGGCCTTTACATTTAGTCCGGGTGTTTACATATTGGCGGGCGGGGGCCTGACGCTGGAGTCGCAGGCGGATGTTAAAGGCACCGGTGTAACTTTCTATAACACGTCGAGCGCCGGATGGGGTTGCTCCCGCACATATAACTACACGCCAGTAACGATCAGCGGACAAGTTACAGCCACGTTGTCGGCGCCGACCAGCGGCACCTACGATGGGATCCTCTTTTTTGGCAATCGCACCGGCTGCGCAACGAAGGGATCGTGCAACGATCAGATCAACGGCGGTTCCACGGCCATCCTGAACGGCGCGCTGTATTTTGCCAGCGACGAAATCATGATTACCGGCAGCAATGCCAGCGGCTACATGATGCTGGTGGCGGACAAAATCTATATCAACGGTAACTCGAACTTCGGCAATAACGGCAACCCTTTCGATGGAATCACGGTCAGCGTGAGCCCTTCGACAGCAACGCTATCGGCCAGCCAAACGCAGCAGTTTACGGCGATGGTTGCCAATACCGCCAACCCGGCGGTTACCTGGTCGATCAGCCCGAGCGTGGGGACCATCAGCAGTGGAGGCCTGTACACGGCGCCGTCCAGCATCACCGCGCAGCAGACTGTCATCGTTACGGCCACCAGTCAGGCGGACACATCCAAGGTGGGCACCGCGACGGTGACGCTTGCGCCGCCTGTGGTGAAGACAGCACCGACGATCACATTTTCGGTTCCCAACAAGACTTACGGTGTCGCGCCGTTCACCGTCTCAGCCACTTCGAATTCGTCAGGCGCGATTACCTACTCGGTAGTTTCCGGTCCGGCGACCATATCCGGCTCGACGGTCACCATCACCGGAGTGGGCACAGTTGTCCTGCAGGCTTCGCAGGCACCCAGCGGAGACTACACGGCGGGAACGCAGAACGCGACGTTTACGGTAAGCGCTGAAGCGCCGACCATTACTTTCAGCGTTCCGAATAAGACCTACGGCATAGCTCCGTTCACCGTCTCGGCGAGTTCGAACTCATCGGGTGCGTTCACTTACTCCGTGGTCTCCGGCCCGGCAACGATCTCCGGTTCAACAGTAACGATCACCGGCGTGGGCACGGTGGTTCTGCAAGCTTCGCAGGCAGCCAGCGGCAATTACACGGCGGGAACGCAGAACGCGACGTTTACGGTAAGCGCTGAAACGCCGACGATCACATTTTCGGTTCCCAACAAGACCTACGGTGTCGCGCCGTTCACCGTCTCGGCGAGTTCGAACTCATCGGGTGCGATCACCTATTCGGTGGTCTCCGGTCCGGCGACCATCTCCGGTTCAACAGTAACGATCACCGGCGTGGGCACGGTGGTTCTGCAAGCTTCGCAGGCAGCCAACGGAGACTACGCGGCGGGCACGCAGAACGCCAGTTTTACGGTCTCTGCTGAAACGCCGACGATCACATTTTCGGTCCCCAACAAGACCTACGGTGTCGCGCCGTTCACCGTCTCGGCGAGTTCGAACTCATCGGGTGCGTTCACTTACTCCGTGGTCTCGGGCCCGGCAACCATCTCCGGCTCGACGGTCACCATCACCGGAGTGGGCACAGTTGTCCTGCAGGCTTCGCAGGCAGCCAGCGGCAACTACACCGCAGGCACGCAGAACGCCAGTTTCACAGTCTCGGCCGAAGCGCCGACGATCACGTTCAGCGTCGGGAACCAGACCTACGGCGTTGCGCCATTCGCAGTATCGGCTACGTCGAACTCGTCAGGCGCGATCACCTATTCGGTGGTCTCCGGCCCGGCGACCATCTCCGGTGCGACGGTCACCATCACCGGCATTGGCACGGTGGTTCTGCAAGCTTCGCAGGCAGCCAGCGGCAACTACACCGCAGGCACGCAGAACGCGACGTTCACAGTAAGCGCAGAAGCTCCGACCATCACGTTTACCGTCGCGAACCAGACCTATGGCGTTGCGCCATTCGCAGTATCGGCTACGTCGAACTCGTCAGGCGCGATCACCTATTCCGTGGTCTCCGGCCCGGCAACGATCTCCGGTTCAACAGTAACGATCACCGGCGTGGGCACGGTGGTTCTGCAAGCTTCGCAGGCGGCCAGCGGCAATTACACGGCGGGAACGCAGAACGCGACGTTTACGGTAAGCGCTGAAGCGCCGACCATTACTTTCAGCGTCCCGAATAAGACCTACGGCATAGCTCCGTTCACCGTCTCGGCGAGTTCGAACTCATCGGGTGCGTTCACTTACTCCGTGGTCTCCGGCCCGGCAACAATCTCCGGCTCAACAGTAACGATCACCGGCGTGGGCACGGTGGTTCTGCAAGCTTCGCAGGCAGCCAGCGGAGACTACACGGCAGGCACGCAGAACGCGACGTTCACAGTTTCGGCAGAAGCTCCGACCATCACGTTTACCGTCGCGAACCAGGCCTATGGCGTTGCGCCATTCGCAGTATCGGCTACGTCGAACTCGTCAGGCGCGATCACCTATTCGGTGGTCTCCGGTCCGGCGACCATCTCCGGCTCGACGGTCACCATCACCGGCATTGGCACGGTGGTTCTGCAAGCTTCGCAGGCAGCCAGCGGCAACTACACCGCAGGCACGCAGAACGCGACGTTTACGGTAAGCGCTGAAGCGCCGACCATTACTTTCAGCGTCCCGAATAAGACCTACGGCATAGCTCCGTTCACCGTCTCGGCGAGTTCGAACTCATCGGGTGCGTTCACTTACTCCGTGGTCTCCGGCCCGGCAACGATCTCCGGTTCAACAGTAACGATCACCGGCATTGGCACGGTGGTTCTGCAAGCTTCGCAGGCAGCCAGCGGCAACTACACCGCAGGCACGCAGAACGCCACCTTTACGGTCTCTGCTGAAACGCCGACGATCACATTTTCGGTTCCCAACAAGACCTATGGCGCAGCTCAGTTCACCGTCTCAGCCACTTCGAATTCGTCAGGCGCGATTACCTACTCGGTGGTCTCCGGTCCGGCGACCATCTCCGGCTCGACGGTCACCATCACCGGAGTGGGCACAGTTGTCCTGCAGGCTTCGCAGGCAGCCAGCGGAGACTACACGGCGGGCACGCAGAACGCCAGTTTTACGGTAGCAACGGAAGCGCAGACCATTACCTTCACGGCCCCTGCATCGCCCGTTACGTTTGGCGTCTCGCCGATCGCGCTCTCGGCGTCTTCGAGTTCCGGTCTAGCGGTCACCTTCAGCGTTCTCTCCGGTCCGGGCACCATCTCGGGTAGCACGCTGACCATCACCGGGCCAGGCACCGTGGTTGTTGCGGCTAACCAAGCTGGCAACCCAGATTACGGGGCAGCGCCACAAGTGACGCAGAGCATCGTTGTCAACGCGCCCGTGTCCGTCACCGTTGCTCCATCCACCGCAACGCTCAGCTCTGGCCAGACACAGCAATTTACGGCCACCGTCAGTAACACCACCAACACCGCCGTGACCTGGACCATCAGCCCGGCGGGAGCAGGCTCGATTAGCGTCTCAGGTCTCTACACTGCATCGGCCTCCATCCTCTCAGTGCAGACTGTAATAATTACCGCAACCAGCCAGGCGGATTCAACGCAAACTGCCTCAGCGACGGTAACTCTATCTGCGACTTCCTGCTCTTCGAACGGATACAGCTACCAACGCGCAATCACCATAGACCACACAAAGATTCCAAACACCGATCAGACCAACTTTCCGTTCCTGTTCAACACCACCGATCCTCTGCTTGCGACCACAGCCAACAACGGCCATGTTACGAATCCCAACGGCTACGACATAGTTTTCTCGTCGGATCCCTATGGCCAAAACATCCTGAATTACGAAATGGAGGAATACGATCCGGTCCACGGGCAGGTAATTGCCTGGGTGCAAATCCCAACTCTTTCCCACAGCACAGATACAGTGATTTATATGTTCTACGGAAACCCCGGCATTACCACCTCGCAGCAGAACCCGGCTGGCGTCTGGGACGCCAATTATGTCGGTGTCTGGCACGTTGCGGATAATGGCGGTCAACTTTCTCTCGCCGACAGCACCAGCAACGCAAATAACGCCACGAATAATGGAGCGACCGCGACTGCGGGCCAGATCGATGGCGGCATGGCAACCAACGGCAGCACCTATGCGACTATCGGGACTCCGGCCAGAATGGCAAACCTGGCTCAAGGCAATGCAACGTTTTCCGCCTGGGTCAATTCGGCAGGCGGCAGCTATGGAGGAATAATAGCCAAGGATAGCGATGGCAATGCGGGATGGTCGCTGGGCCTGGACTACTCCAATAATGTTTGGTTTCAAGTTGGTGGCTACAGCTTTTATCTTTCCGGTTCGACACCGATAGGAAACAGCGTGTGGTCCTATGTGGCGGTTGCGCTGGATCAGAGCGCTGCGCAAAGCGGTCAAGCAACAATCTATATCAATGGTTCGCCTAGTGGGACCGCTACGGGTTTGAATGGCCAAATCGGCGATGATTCCGCAGAAATCGCATACTTAGCCAACGATTATTACTTTGGGTCGCTGAATGGATCGGCAGACGAATTCAGGGTCTCAAACGCGGTCCGCTCGCCCGATTGGATCGCGACGGAGTATGCCAACCAGAGTTTGCCTTCGACTTTCTACAGCTTCTCCGGCGAAGGCGTTGTCATCAGCCCGACATCGGCAAGCCTCTATGAATCGCAGATGCTGCAATTCACTGCCGCCACTTTGAGCAATTGCTCCAGCGGCGTTTACTGGTCTATCTCGCCGGCTGGCGTCGGCTCCATTACGCAGACCGGTCTCTACGCCGCTCCAGCCAGTTTCACCACGGAGCAAGCTGTTCAGGTTATTGCAACTAGCCAGACAAATGCTAATGCATTTGCCGCTGCCACGGTAACACTGATACCTCCGGTCGTTATCAGTGTTGCTCCTGCCATCGCGACGATCAGCAACGGTAGCCAGCAGCAGCAATTCACATCTACGGTTAGCTACGCCACAACCAATGCGGTTACGTGGAGCATCAGTCCTGCCGGAATGGGCTCTCTCGATCAGACCGGCCTCTACACGGCCCCGAGCACTCTCACTGCAGGGCAGGTTATAGTTACCGCCACCAGCCAGTTCGATCCCACCAAGTCGGCCTCGGCCATACTCACAATTACGCCGCCCACGCTTCCGCCGCCGATTTGCGCTTCGAACGGCTACAGCTTCATGCGGGCGATTGTCATCAACCACAACTTCGTTCCGAACACCGACCAAGCCAATTTCCCGTTCCTGTTCAACTCCACCGACGCTGCATTTGCAACAACAGGCAACGGCGGGCACATGGCGAACGAGAACGCCTACGACCTGATCTTCACCACCGATCCGGCCGGGCAGAACGTGTTGAATTACGAGCTCGAAGAGTATAACCCGCTCACCGGCCAGATAATTGCGTGGGTCAACATTCCGAATCTCTCGCACACCACTGACACCGTGCTGTACGTCTTCTACGGCAACGATTCCATCGCTGCTCCGGAGCAGAATCCAGCGGCCGTGTGGGATCAGAATTTCATGGGCGTCTGGCACGTCGCAAATCCAAATGGTCAACTGTCTCTTTCCGACAGCACGAGTAATGGAGACAATGCGACTAATAATGGCGCAACGGCGACGGCAGGCGAAATAGATGGTGGAATGGCGACCAACGGTGGCACATACGCAACGATTGGCGCCCCCGCAAATTTAGCAAATCTGGCGCACGGTAACGCGACGTTTTCGGCCTGGGTAAACCCGTCAGTTCCCGGCGGAATCATTCTAGGCAAGGGCGGTTACGGGTCGGGTGGCTGGACGTTCTATCTGATCGGTCAACAGCTACAGCTGTTGGTTTATGACTCGACAAACGACCAATATCAGAACGCCACGATATCGCCTATCTCGGCTCCAATTGGCAGCGGATGGAATTACGTTACTGCGACCATCTCACAAAGTGTCTCAAGTCCCAATCAAAGCCAACTCTCATTTTATATAAATGGCGTGCCCAGTGGAACAGCGACTATTGACATGGGCAGTCCCGTCGATGACACAAACGAATCGGCCTATTTGGTCTCCAACTCTTTTGCGATTTACTACGGCGGCGAAGCTATTAACGGATCCGAAGACGAGTTCAGAATCTCCAACATCGTTCGTTCGCCCAATTGGATCACAACCGAGTACAACAACCAAAGCTCGCCGGCTACCTTCTATCAGCTTTATTCCGAGAACCAGCAGGGCGTCATTCCATCCACTACGACGCTCTATGCTTCGCAAATGGCTCAACTCACAGACGTGAGCGGTTGCGGAGCGGCTGCTGTCAACTGGACCACGCCCGCGGGAAATCCCGGTACGCTGACCACCGGCGGCTTGTACACTGCACCGTCGAGCATCGCAACACAACAGAACGTAAGCATCACAGCGACGAGTCAGACAGATGGATCCACAATCGGTACGTCGCTGGTCACGCTGTTGCCCCCAGTGTCGGTAAGCGTGAGCCCCACTGCGCCAACACTCTACGTTGCCGGTGAAACGCTGCAATTCACGGCCACTGTCAGCAACGCCATTCTCAGCGGAGTGAACTGGACCGTCAGCACGAACTCGTGCTGCCTTGCCGGTACAATTACGGCCTCCGGACTCTATACCGTGCCCTACTTCGACGAGCCGCAAACTGTGACCGTCACGGCGACCAGCGTGCAGTATCCAACGCAGTCCGCTTCTTCAACTCTAACCCTGATACCGGTTGTCGTGAGCCCATCTGGCGGCACTTTATTCGGTGGATTCCAGGTGCAATTCACCGCCAGTGTTCCAGTCTTTTGGTCGATTGGCCCGGGCGGAATTGGAACCATTGACCAGACGGGGCTCTACACTGCACCGGTCAACGGCAATACGCAGGGTCAGTACTTCCCGATCGTGGCAACGGTCCAGGCCGACCCGAATGCCACTGTAACAGCCTTGTTCCAGGTACAGTCGCCGATCGTCCAACCTGTTGCTCCCTCGCCGGTTTCACTCTACAGCGGCCAATCGGAAAACTTCAGTGTTTGCCTCGCTACGGGCCCCAATGCCGTGAGTTGCGGGGGATCGATTGCGACCTGGTCCATCAGCCCCGCCGGCGCCGGCTTCATTACTTCTTCAGGCGTGTACGTCGCGCCAACATCGATTCCGGCCTCACAGATCGTCACCGTGACGGCCACTGGTATCTCGAATCCGTCCTTAGTTTCCACGGGGACCATAACGCTCATTCCGCCTTCGATTAACTTAATACCGCAATTGGTAACGCTGTATCCGGAACAAAAACAGCAGTTCTCCGCGGTTGTGCAGAACAGCAGCAATACCGCGGTCAATTGGTCGATCAGCCCGGCAGGAGCAGGATCCATCGATTCGTCCGGTGTTTATACAGCGCCGCCCTACATTGCATCGCAGCAAACTGTAACGGTCACGGCCAGTAGTCAGTCCACCCCGTCTGTCACCGCCTCAGCAGTCATTACGCTTTTGACTGCGCAGTGCCCTTCCAAGGCATATAGTTACGTGCGCCCAATTGTGATTGACCACACCAAAGTGACAAGCTCCGACCAGCGCAATTTCCCGTTCTATTTCGCAGTGACCGATCCGTCGCTGGCTTCCACGGGCAATGGCGGGCATGTGGCCAGCCCAACCGGAAACGATATTGTCTTCAGCAGCGATCCGGCCGGATTACAGCCGCTCTCCTTCGATCTCGAACAATACAATTCCGTCACCGGCCAGATTGTGGCCTGGGTGCAGGTACCTGTCCTGTCCCATTCGCAGGACACGGTCATCTACATGTTCTATGGCGACTCCTCCATCACCCTGCCGCAACAGAATTCAGCCGGAGTTTGGGACGCGAACTACACGGCCATCTATCAGTTTGAAGACCTCCAGAACGGAACCTTGCTCGACTCCACCATCAACGGCAACAATGCATCCTCGAACAATGTGCAGGAAATTCCAGGCCAGCCGGGCGCTGCCGGTGGATTCGATGGAGCAACCAGCTACATCAATCTGCCCGCCAACGACTTTGCTTCCTTCCCCAACCTTCCGTACTGGGAAAGCAACGGGGCTATTTTCGATTCGAGCTTCGCGGTGTGGTTCAATACTACGTCGTCCGGTGTGATCCTGGGTCA
>Ga0302148_1000151_pt1 | contig 16249 bp, 10 predicted proteins | sample I_Bog_E3_3_FD_198558 | JGI IMG/M metagenome (GOLD analysis project Ga0302148, IMG submission 198558) | Peat permafrost microbial communities from Stordalen Mire near Abisko, Sweden - I_Bog_E3_1 | ecosystem: Environmental > Terrestrial > Soil > Wetlands > Peat | place: Sweden: Abisko, Stordalen...
ATCGGCCAGCGGAATGCGGTGCGTGTAAAGTTCGTCACTTATACGGGCACGATGCAGGAGACCTGCCTACGGTTGATGGGCAAGAAGATGCTAGTCGCACTGATGATGGAGGGCAAGTTCTCTGGTGAAGGACTGCAATCTCTCGACACCGACGAAGACCTGATGAGCGCCATGGCGCGCGAGTTGGTCGAGAAGGCTGGCGTTGGGGAAACAGCGGACGCCGCCTGGCGCGAGTTAGAGAGAGAGCGGGAGCGAGTGTTGCCGCAACCGCCTGTGTTGAAGGCCGAGGAAGACGACAATCCTGTCTTCGACTTGTCTGTAACAGAACCGATAGGTCCAGCATCCGAACGCGCTGGCATTCATCTTGTTGAATCTCAAGCGGGCGTGAAGGTGCGCAAGAAGTCCTCGCCATGGTCCACTAGCTCAGAACCAGCCGTGCAACTCAGCCTCTTCGGCTGAAGTTGTCTCCCCGGTTCCTGTTGATCGAAATACTTTCCAATGGCTGCGAATAGTGGTAGCGTAGCCAATGGGAGAATCGTTCCAGCGATACCGGCGTTAGCCGGTGCGCAATCAAAGGCAAGAAAAAGGGTCGGCGCGAGCTGGCCCTTTTTCTTGGTGGAGACATTCCATGCCGAAAGGACCGTTTCATCCCTCTGAGTTTGTGCCAACGAAGTTTTCATCGGCTCAGGACAAAGCTGATTTCGGCAACGCGTTCTTGTACTTCATCGAATCAGAGTGGGCGCGGACAGCATTTTCCAAGAGCTTCTACAACCGCCTTTCGATGTGCTTTTCGCACATAGCTCATTATGTGGATGGCGTGATTATGCGGAGTGCTAGCGTCAACGCACCGTGGATACAGCGTTCGACCAACAGTTCACTATGCATAATCCCCACTATTTAGCTCTCCACAGAAAGTCAACTTCCAGATGGACGGTCACCCCACCGGAACGTCAATGTCTGCGTACTAGGCCGCTCGATTCGAGTTGACAATCTACCTCAAGTGAACAGCAGGGACGCATTCAGAGGGACGATTCTCCGACTTAAGGTGCGTCTCCTACTTGTGTAGAGCGCCGAAAGGGATGCGGGCCATGTTTGTGCATCTTCGGCAGTAATGCGAGGAAGCAATTTGGCGGTAGCCTACATGAGAACCTCGTTGGTTCAAGTATGGCTGCGCGCGGTGGTCGCTTGAGCTTGGTCCAAGGCCTTTCGATTTGCTTCAGACCGGGAGAGTAAGCCTGCCGCCATCGGTCAGGTTTGGTTCGGGCAGGGGCCGGTCTTCACGGGTGCCAATCGGCGCCATAAATCTCTCGATAGTTCTGAAGAGCCAGGTCTTCTGAAGGCGTCCGCATTGCATCATTGAAGCGATTCATGAAAGCAAAGTAGCTTGTCTGCAACACGATATCGGCAGCGCCCTTGCTCCCAAATGCTTCTTCGACTTCCCTAAAGTCCTGACCGCCAACGAGCTCTGGATGGTGCGTCAACTTTCGGGCGAAGTTCACGACCGAGCGCTCATCGGAACTCAACACAGAATCATCTGTCCTCATCTCAAGGAGCTTGGATGGGTCAACTCCCGCTCGCCTCAATCCAAGCAGCACATGGAGCGTGCAGTACCGGCAGCCATTTGCCGTTGAAACCGCGAGCGAGGTGTAACGCAAGAGAATCCGGGGAATTGTGACCGAGGGTCCAAGAACTCGTCCGTAATCCCACCACGCCTGGGGAACATCGGGACTCCACAGCATGATTCGCTCACCATGTGGAAGTCCTATTCCCATCGAGGACTGGCCGCGCTTTTCAGCATCCTTGAACGAGGCGTCATCTTTACTCAAGAGTGCCAGCCTGCTGTCATCAAGAACCGCTACGCGACCTGCCGGCGGCACATAGTCGTGTCCCGGGGGCCGGGCGTCAAATTCCAGGGTCCAGCTTTCAACCGGCAGGTTGAATGCGTTGGCCATCCTGGTGAAGTAGTTGAAGAAGCACACGGAAAGCGTGAGTTCCACCATCTGCGAGTCGTCGAAAAGGGCTCTGACCCGGCGGTATTCCGAATCCTCGATCCCACTCGCATTTGTGGACACTGCTGTCGCATAACGAAGCGCCATTCTTTCTTCATGAGAGAGCCCTGCTTCGCCGCCGGAGCGGAGTCTGGCCAGCGTTGAAGTGCCTCCACCAGTAGCGCGCAACATATGCTCCAGGTAGGCTGCGACGTAGGGACTGTTGTCCAACTGGGCGACGCGAATGCCCATTGCCATCTTTGTCTCAGGCCTTACCGAGCCGCTGTAAAGCACGACGCGCATAAGATGAGCCACGCTTGCCGGAACACCGGGGCGGCCAGAGAAGGCCCTTACAAAATTGGGAACGCGACCGGTACCGGATGGCTCCAGATCATCAACAGCCGCAATTAGCCCATTACCATCCCCTTCAACGCTTACCCTGGGCTGCGCACTGGTGCTGGCGCGCCCTTCCGCTTCAAGCACACTGACAGGAATGAGATGTATCGATGCAGGAGGCCGCTTTGCTGGTCCGTTGCCAGAGGCGGCCTGGCCACATAGATTGCATATTCCTGCCACAAACAAAAGCACAGCCGTAAGGGTGTAGTTACTTCTCATTCGTGGTCCAATCCATAGAATGCGTTCGCATGCACCGAATAGAATGCCAGCAAGGTCGTCGAAGCGGAATTAATGGGCAAGGGCCGAAACCGGAGTTGGCGTCCAGTCTGCACCATAGACTTCGCGATAGGTTTGGATGGCATTGTCTTCAGACGGAGAATGCATGGCATCGTTGAACCGATTAAGATAATTCATGCCGCAAGCTGCCAGAAGTATGTCCTGGGCTCCAGTTTCGCCAAACGCAGTTGTGAGCTTTGACCAATCGTCATCTGTAATGCTGCCGGGGCGTCGCGTCAGCTTTCTCGCGAATAATACGGCTGTCAGTTCTTGAGGACTGAGTTGCGAATCGTCTTTCTTCATCGCTAGCAGTTTCCCCGGATCGACCCCCGCATGGCGCAGCCCCAACAAAGTGTGGAGCGTGCAGTAGCGGCACCCATTCGAGGTGGCGACTGCAAAGGTCACGTAGCTTCGAATGGCTCGTGGCAGCGTCGATGGGGTCTTGGATGCGATGCTACCGAACGCCCACCATGCCTGGGGAAAGTTTGGCGCCCACAACATCGTCCTTTCAGAATTTGGGAGATACATGCCCATCCCCGCTTTTGTGCGCTCGGCCATCTCTTTCATAGGAGGGTCTTGATCCCAATTCAGAAGTGCCAGATGGGAATCGGTAAGGAACGGTATCCGTCCCGCGTAGAGATGAAATGGAGGAACATCCGGATGTGCCGGTGTATCGAGTACCCAAGCTTCGACGGGGAGATTGAGTCCCTCGGCAAGGCGCGTAAAATAGTTGAAAAAGCACACGGTCAGAGTCAGCTCTACGATTTGAGAATCGTTGTAATAGCCGCGTACTTCCCGGAATGTGCTGTCGTCGACGCCGCCAAACTCCGGCGAGAGTTCATCCGCGTACTTGAGGGCTAATCTCTGTTCGATGGGGAGGGAGGTTGTCTTGTCCGCTGCGATTGCGGCGAGGATGGACTTGCCATCGTCGGTCGAACGCAGCAGACGCTCGGCATGAGCGGCGAGGTACGGATTGGAATTCAACTGGGCCACACGCAAGGCCATGCCCAACTTCACTTCCGGTTGGACAAGGCCGCCATAGAGAAAAGTCCTAACCACGTGCGCGAACGCACCTGGAGCGCCTGGCCGCGATGCAAATGCCTTCACGTAATTGGGCACATTCTCGCTATCAGCCGGCTCCAGGTTGTCGGCTGGATCAACAAGACCGGCGCCGGACGAGGATAGATCGATGCGCGCAGTGGCTTTGGCCTGGGCTCGTTCCTGCTTCTCAAGCGTGGCGACGGCCACAGGATGAAGCCGTATAGGCGCCGGTTGCGACCAGTACTGGCAGAGCGCGGCGGAGGCGCCGAAGACTGAGGGCACCAGGAGCACACTGATGTTGCGTAGAATCATTTACCTTCTCCATGTAGGGATCATTGCTAAGACTGCTGAACGATCTGGTTGCATGCGCGTTGGATTTCCCTCGGCGATTTTCACAAGCCGCTGCCACGTTTAGTTACTTGGCCAGAGCAGACACCGGGGTTGGCGTCCAGTCTTCGCCATAGACTTCGTGATAATTTGCGATCGGGACGTCCTCGGAAGGTGAGTGCATGGCGTCGTTGAATCGATTGAGGTAATTCATCCCGCAGGCTCCGAACAAGATATCCAGGGCGCCTTGCTCAGTGAATGTCTTCACGAGGCTGGACCAGTCCGCATCGGTAATTGTTCCGGGACGCCGCGTCAGCTTCCTGGCGAATTGCACGGCCACGAGCTCATCGGGACTTAGTTGTGAGTCGTCCTTCTTGATGGAAGCGAGCTTGGCCGGATCGATCCCTGCGCGGCGCAGACCGAGCAAGGTATGCAACGTGCAATAACGGCACCCATTGGATGTTGCCACGGCAAAGGTCACATAACTCCTGATTGCGCGGGGCAGCGTCGACGGAGTCTTGTTGACAATTTTGCCGAACGCCCACCAGATTTCGGGAAGATCGGGCTCCCATAGTTGGGTTCTCTCGGAGTTCCAGCGATTTGTCCCCTCAGTGCTCGGGAGGTATGTGCTGATCGCTGCCAGATGCTCATCCGTGAGGAACGGTATGCGACCGGCATAGGGATGAAATGCCGGAACATCCGGGCGTGCCGGAGTATCAAGTACCCATGCCTCAACGGGAAGATTGAGCGCCTCAGCCAGACGGGTGAAGTAGTTGAAGAAGCCTACTGTCTCCGTGAGCTCGATGATCTGTGAGTCGTTATAATATCCGCGAACCTCTCGAAACGTCGCGTCATCGACCCCGCCGAACTCCGGCGAAAGCTCCTCTGCATACTTGAGCGCGAGCCTTTGTTCAATTGGGAGGGTGGCTGTTTTCTCGGCGCTGATGGCCGCCAGCACTTTCTTGCCTTCCTCGCTCGATCGTAGGAAGCGCTCGGCATGAGCAGCGAGGTAGGGGTTGGAATTGAACTGAGCAACGCGCAAAGCCATGCCCAGTTTGACTTCCGGCTGCACAAGCCCGCCATAGAGAAAGGCTCTGACGGCGTGTGCGAACGCGACCGGGGCGCCGGGACGCGAGGCGAACGCCTTCACATAGTTGGGTACATTCCCGCTGCCAGCGGGTTCCAGACTGTCGGCAGCATCGACCAAGCCGGCACTGGACGCGGAGAGGTCGATACGCGACTTGGCTTCCGCCTGTGTACGCGCCTGCTTTTCAAGTGTGGCCACGCTTACAGGGTGCAACCGTATGGGCGCGGGCTGTGACCAGTACTGGCAGAATACGGTTGGTGCTCCTAGAAACACAGTTACGAGAAGCGCACTGAAGTTGCGCAGAGACATTTGCATTCTCCTTGGCAAGGATTGGGGCGAGTGGAGGCAGGGGAAGTGCCTCCACCGGGTTAGAAGACGATTTTTGCGCTGAGTTGAAAGACGCGGGGATCAAACGCCTTGGTGGATTTGCCGAAGATCGAGGTGCTTGAATACGTGCCATTGGATTGCAGCGCGAGAGCAAGATCGTTGTTCGGCAGGTAGAGATTGACGTTGTTGAATGCGTTAGATGCGTCCGCGCGGAATTGGAGTATTATGCTCTCACCGAGCCCGAAGTTACGCCCGAGCGCGAGGTTGGTGGTAGTCTGCCGCGGCCCGCGATATGAGTCCCTTCCCAGCGTGCCGTCGGTTCCAAGCACGGGTTGCGGAAAGACGCTTGGACTGTAGAGCCCGTTGATGAAGTCCTTCTGTTTAAAGGAACTCTTCACCGCGCCTTGTGCAGGGGCATCCGGGCGGTCATAGAAACCGCCTCCCATTACGCCGCCGCCGTCCAGGTTGTAGTCGCAGCCAAGATCCGCCAGTGCGCCCGACGCCTCATGGACTAACTTGGATGGAGCGGAGCAATAGGGGCTGAATGGCCGCCCGGATTGCGCGGATACGATGGTCGAGATCTGCCAGTTCTTGTAAAGACTCGCAATAAGGCCGTTCCGGTTGGAGAACTGCGGCACCCAGACCGCGGATGTTGTAAACCGCCGGGGAATATCCATTTCCGAGAGGCCCCGCTCGCATTTGAGGCAATTGATATCTTCGGCACCTACCGATCCATCCCCGCTGTCAAAGAACGAGCCGGTGTTTGTGTCGGAAGATGTGTCGAGCCATTTGGACCAGCGATAGTTTGCCTGCAAGGTGAATCCAGTTGCCACTTGATGACGAACTTCCGCGGTGAAAGCGTTGTAGTCGGAGCTAACGTTGCTCATGATATAGTTGACGCCCGCCAGGTTTTGATTGATCCGCAAGGCTTGGCCATTGTGTATGAGTTCATCGCCGGAGAAGCGATTGATGTCGTCGCGACGCTCCAGGTCGATGCCTTCGGTTCCAACATAGCCAAGTTCCACAATCCAACTCTTGGTGACCTCGCGTTGCACGCTTAAGAAATAGCTCGCGCTGTGCTGGGTCTTCAGCTTTGGATCGATGAGCCAGGGAGAGATTCGAATGGGCGGCTCGCCAGCCGGCGCTACAACACCGCCTTGTGCATTGAGCGTTGCTTTGAACTCCGAGTTGAAGGGCACTGGAATTCCATAATCGATCGTCGTGCCATAGCCGTTTGCAGGCCAGATGACGCCTTTAATGGCATACGGCGGGTTGGCGGTTCCGCCCATCACAGTGTGCCCGTGGATTGGCTCGTAGGCCAGACTAAAGCCTGCGCGAATGGTGCTCTTCCCATCTCCGAAGGGATCGTAGGCTAGTCCGATGCGCGGAGAAAAGTTGAGAGGAGAACCGTGGAAGAGATGGCCGACCTGGCCGACCGATGCATTCGCAAGTTGCTCATCGAATGTGCTGCCGGTTCCGAAGACGATGGATGTCAGCTCGCCACGGCGCTCGGAAGGGTCGCCGAAGTAGTCGTTGCGCACGCCCAGCGTGAGCGTAAGGCGGTGCGTGACCTTCCAATCGTCCTGCGCGAAGATACCGTATTCATAAAAGGAGAAATCGCGCTCTTGCTCCGCAGGCTCGCCGGTTGAGGGAGTTACGGTGAGAGTCTGCTCGTAAGGCTGGTCGGCGGCAAAGGTGCTCAGCCCGTTGAAGAAAAACGCGCCAGCACTAGGCTGGCCCAGATTGAAGCCGACAAATTGGTGTCTCCATTCAAAGCCGGCACGAAGGAGATGGTCGCGATGATTGACGCTAAGGGAGTCGCGCAGTTCAAAGGTCCGCAAATGGCTGTTCAGACTGGCGGCATCTCCAAAGCCCGCAGTAATTCCGGTGATGCTGATAGATGGGTATTGAATATACGGGCGGTCATAGTTAAAGGTTACATCATTGAAGGAAAAGCGCGCATCGTTGACCATCGGCCTCTGAAACACATGGGTTTCGCCGGAATTGAAATTCCCATAGAAGAAGTGAGCGGGATCTCCAAAGCCGCGCAGGGATATTCCGGAGACAGCCGAGGTACCGTTGTCACGATCGTACTCTGCGATCCAGCGACCGTACAAAGTGTCTTTCTGCTCATTGAAGGTATGATCGATCCTCCCAACATATTGATCGTCCCGCAGGCTGTCTGGCACGTTCACTTCTGCCGTTCCCGACGCGGGAATGCCATTCAGATCCACTTCGCCAAGGTACCCTGCGCCAACACGCACCGGCGTAGGAGCCGGAAACTTGGTGAGTAATTGGTTCGCAATACCTGACGGATGGGTCTGCGCTACATAGCTTCTGAATTCCGGCGTCTCGACCTGATAAGAGAATGGCTGCCCGTATGCATTGCGGGTACCTTCATACGAACTGAAAAAGAATGTTCTCTTCTTGAATACCGGTCCTCCAAAATTCCCTCCGAACTGGTTGAAGACCAGAGGAGCCGGCTTGCCCGTAATGGAGAAACGATTGACCGCATTGAAAGCCGCATTCTTTTGGTACTCCCACAATCTGCCATGGAAGCTATTTGTGCCGGAACGGGTGCGAATGTTCACAACCGAGCCGTTTCCTCTGCCGTACTCGCTCGAGAAATTGTCGGTCTGAACCTGCACCTCGTCAATGGAATCCAGACTGGGGACGATCGATGGAGTTCCTTCTTCGAGAAGATATGCGTCCAGCGCGCCATCAAGCACATAGTTGTCTCCACGAAAGCGATTCCCGTTGACAGAGACCGCCGGAGAATTCGTCAGTTTCCCTGAGCTCGATGCGCCGGGAATACTGGTGGCGCCGGCGCTCAGACTTGTCAGAAAGAACACATCGCGGCCCGGAATCGGAAGTCCCGTTATCTGATTTTTCTCCAGGGTGTCGGACAGACGCCCGTCCGTAGATACTGGAACTCTGGCTTGGTCGGCGTTTACCTCTACCGTTTGATCGACCTGGCCAATTTCTAACCGCACGTTGACTTCCGAAGACTTTCCGACATTCAGTTCCACACCGCGCTGTTCGAATGCTTTATATCCTTCAGCTTTGACGCGTACGGTATAAAGTCCTGGCGGCAGGTTGGGAATAGTAAACGTTCCATCCGCATTTCCGGTTGCGGAACGGCTGATTCCAGTGCCTTCATTGGTGACAAGAACGGCTGCGTGCTGAACCGAACCAGATGCATCGGCAACGCTTCCGTGCAGGGTGGACTCCGTCAGCTGCGCGCGACCAAGCGCGCATGCCAAGAGCAGCATCAGGATAAGAAATGACGAATGGGCGCAAGTCGACTTGCCTGCAACTCTCTGCATGTAGGGCTCTCCAAAGTGTTCGGCGTGGCCGAATCAAAAGTGAGATAACCATATTCCCAGTTCCGTGCCCTGCCATCGGGAATCCGATGGAGAAACCACTCCAGCTTTCAGTGGAGTATCGATAACCACCAAAAGATGGATAGGTCTTCTCAACCATTCGGCGGAGGACGGTTCTCGCGTGGCGGAATACACTTGCGCCGTGGAACTAGCTGACATGAAAGAAGGACGCAAGCGAATGGAGAGACGCACCCTCTTGAAGGCGAGTGGACTTGTTGCCGCAAGCGGCGCACTTGGGTCGCTGTGGGCGCTGGCTACGGGTGCTGGCAGTTCAGACAGCGCACGGAAACGTGCCAGATGGATCAGAGTTGTGGACCGGCCCACTCTGGGTGAGACGACAGCAGATTACAAGCGATTTTCTGGCAACGACATTTTTACCATATATCGGCCGTTGAAGAACCAGCGCGACGGAGCCGGTTCGTTTGAAGCGGAGCAAGCTTCAAAGGCCAAGCGTTTGGCGGCATGGACGATCGAAAAGAAGCCTGGATATAGTTTGCCGGATCGCCAGTTGAGCGAAGGCGCATTTACCGTGATGCATAGCGCCAAACCAGGCTCGGGACTGCTGTCGTGGACACGCCCCTCTGTGAGCGCAACGGAGGAGCCGGTCACCCAGCGTTATACTGCTTCGCTGGAAGAGATGGCGAACACGGTGAAGGCCGCCGCGCGACTCTATGGCGCTGGATTGGTTGGAATCGCGCCGATGAACGAAGCTTATGTCAACCTGCTGGTACCGCACCGAGAGCAGCTGCGGAAAGATTCGCCGAACAAAGATACTTCGCAGAAGATACAACATCCGCTTGTTCCGGGACAGGAAGGTGGACATCCGGGCGGTGAGCATTCCGCCGAATTGCATCGTGACGGAGAACATCCGTGTGGTGTCCATGAAAAAGATCAGCCTCAAGCAACTCAACCACGGCAAGACAAAGAGATTGTTTTCGAAGACACCGATGTTCCTGCGGTAACCGACACCAAGTTCGTGATTCCCCGGAAGATGAAATGGGTGGTGGCCATTGCCATCCCCATGGATCTCGACCTTCTATCTCGCGCTCCTACTGCTCTGGGCGATACCGCGGCGGCGCTCGGCTATAGCCACTCCGCTTTCGTAGTGGCATCAATGGCCGTATTCATCCGCGGTCTCGGATATGAGGCCATACCCTGCGTGAACGATACGGCCCAGAGCATACCGTTCGCAGTCGATGCGGGAATTGGAGAACTGAGCCGCCTCAACAAGCTGGTCACACCCGAATTCGGAGCTGGAGTCCGTCTCTGTAAGGTCTTTACCGATATGCCCATGGCATACGACAAGCCGGTCGATTTCGGCCTGGTTGAATTCTGCAAGACGTGCAAGAAATGCGCTGAGGCATGCCCTTCGCGCGCCTTGTCTTTCGACGACGAGCCAAGTTTCAAAACCAGAGGCCCATGGAACAATCCCGGACACAAAGCCTGGTTCGAGGACTCCTACAAGTGTTACGAATACTGGCAGAAGACAGGTACGGGTTGCGGTATCTGCCTTGCAAGTTGCCCCTACACGAAGGGCGATCAGGCATGGATACACGAAGCAGTGAAAGCCACAGCATCGAATGCGCCGGCCACGGATGGCGCATTCCGCGTGATGGACGACGCATTCGGCTACGGAAAGCAGCGCGATCTTGAACAATGGTGGACAAAGGATCATTCCGGTAGAAGAGGATAATCATGACGAACGCAACCGACGTTTTTACGATCACAATTCGCAGGCGTCCGTGGTGGTTTTGGGCTCTCGCCGTGATATGGCTGCTGTTGGAAGTCGTGATATTCCAGACTGCTTTTGCCAGCGTCCGGGAATCGGAATACCGCGCGACGACCATATGCTGGATTGCGGCTGCTGTTCTGGCAGGTGGCGGCGTCTTCGGCTGGCTGCGCCGGGGACAAGCCGGCAGGCCAGACAAATGGAGCAAGCAACTCTAAGGCGCAACCTCATTGGTTGAAGGTAATAACGATCGACAACACTTCAAATGAATCGCGACCGGCTTTCTCCCATGCTGGTCACGTAGACTCCCGGCTGGTCTTGAAGCGGGCACGAAAACTCGCATGCCCCGCAGCCCACGCAGCGGCTGGTGTCGATGTGCGGCTGCTTCAACGCAAATGCCTTACCCTCCGCGTCGACTACTTCGGCCGCCTGAACATAGATGGCCTTGGGCACCACTGGGCACCACTCCAAACACACGACGCATTCAGTGGCTTTGGCCCACGGCAGGCAAAGTCCCTGGTCATAAACTGCCGTCCCTATACGCATCGGCGGGGAAGCCTCATTGCTTCCAGCCTCCCAACTCTTCTTTTGTGGCGTCAATTCCCGAATCGCACCGGTGGGACAGACCTCAGAACACAGCACACAGCTTGGCTCGCAATAGCCGATCTGTGGCGTAACGAGCGGGCTCCATAGACCCTCAAGCCCTGCCTCGGTGACTGCCGGATGTAGTGCATTGTTCGGGCACGCTCTCATGCACTCCCCGCAACGGATGCACCGCGCGAGAAAGTCAGTCTCATCCTTTGCTCCGGGTGGTCGTATCAGCCTGTCGTTGCGTCCCTTGCCCAGCCCGGTTTGCGCACGGAGCAAGGGCACGGCGGCGAGACCGGTCACTACCGCGGCCAATGTTTTCCGGCGGCTCAGGCTTGTTCCCACAACCTCCGGCGTCGTTTGGAAGTTGCGCGAGAAGCGAAACTCAAGGCTTCCGTGGGGGCAGGCCTCTACGCAGTTCAAGCAAAGGTGACACTCTGTCTTGTGCCATGGCGCCCCGCCGATTGGATCGTCGCCACCCTGGCAGTTGATCTCGCAGCGGCTGCACTTGTTGCAGGTTGCGGCATCCTTGTGCAACCCCAGAATCGACCACCGCGATGCAACTCCCAGCAGCGCACCCAGCGGACACAGCGCCCGGCACCAGAAACGCGTGATGCGCAGATTCATCAGGAGCAGAGCGAGAAAGCCCGCGCACACCACAAGGCTCGGCCAGTAGTGAGGCTGGTAGACAACGTAATACTTTTTGCTGGCCGCCGCCGGCAGAACAGACACACCCGTCGATCGCACAAACAAGCTGAAGGGATCGATCCAACCGACAACGTTGCTACGCCAAAGTGCCGCAATCAGTCCGGCGATCAACAGGAAGTACTTCGTCGTGTGCCACGTTTTGTAGCGATTGGCCGCAATCCGTATCTTGCGCCCCTTGGACTCTGAACGGAGGTTACCCAGGAAGTGATTCAGGCTGCCCATGGGACAGATCCAGCCACAGAAAAAGCGCCCCAGAAACAAGGTAGGAATTAGGATGATCAGAGACCACGCCAGCCCACGATAGAGAGCGTGGTCTGCCAGCAGATTGACCAGGGCAGCCAGCGGATCCACCTTGAAGAAGAGATTGACCGGAATCGCCGGTGGTCGATCGGCGCCTAAAGAGACGAACAGCTTTGTGCGTAGCAGCAAAGCGACAAATGCGATGAAGAACACAATCTGCGATATGCGGCGAAGTCGAGTCGCCAAGGTGCGAACCTCCAAATCCATTTTTTGTGGCAAACCCACCGCCGCGAACAAGAACTCTTCGGCAGGTTAGTTGCCGAGTGCGGATCGCCTCCACTGCGTTTGCTCGATGAAAATCAGGACCAAGATAGTGCTGCGGACATGCATTGTCATCGCCCATCCGATGGAGATGGGCGTCAAATTCAGAGCGGCGCTGTGCTCGAAGTGGATTCCGATTGAAGAGGCAACGCTGGACCAGTAGATGGACTTGGCCGAGGTGAAAATTACCCTTCAGTTCTTCGCAGTCCTTTGAGCAGGCGAAGGAAATGTGAGCCTCCTGATAGTTGCCTCGAGTTTTGCGAAATCGTCCGGGGCGCCCCCCGAATAACTGGCGACAATCCTGCCTCGCTTGTCAACAACGATCGTTGAAGGAAACTGCTCGACCCCAAAGGCGCTCATCGTACTCTCGTCGGTTAACGTCAGCAGCACGTCGGATCCAAAATGCCCATGCTCGGCAAGGAACTTCTGGACAATCTCCTGCTCGTCCAATACGTCGATGTCAAGCACGATGACCCCTTGGGGCTTGTACTTGTCGGTCAGTCGGCGCATCGACGGAACCTGAGCAATGCAGGGCGGGCACCAGGATGCCCAAAAATCGAGAACTACCGTATGCCCTCGAAAGCTGCTCAGTCGCACGACATCTCCATGCAGATTCCGGAGCGCAAAATCCGGCGCTACAGGCATAGCGTGAGATGTGGCCTGCCCGGAATTGCATCCCAGACAAAGAACGCACATTACAGATTTGATTACCAGCCTGGTCAGTTGATTCATCGGTGATCCGCTTTCAGGAGAAGAGCGTCGAGTGGATTGCAACTGGATCTGTGCAATGCTGTCTCCATTTTGGCAAAGTCATGTCGGAGAGGCCATGCCGGATCGGTCAATGCGTCCCTGGCATGACGCACGACGGCCCGTGCGGATTCTGGACGAGTATCCCGGTCAGGTCCGAATCTCCTGCGTTCAGTTGGTCCCACGTCGAAATCCCACAGACTCAAGATCGTGAAAGGAAGCTTGCACTTCATCAATCGTTGCCAGACGATTCAGCTTGAGACATTTTTGAACCGCGGCAAACTGCTCCGCAAGGATCACGCATCCCGATATCTGGACGATCCAACGCCTGCATTGCCGCCAGGTTCCGAATCCCTCATAGGCATATCCGGTACCCGTCTTCTCGACAAGGATCACTCGCACCGTCAGTTCACTCGCTGGACCTTTCATCCTTATGAAATGGGCCCTGAACGACGTTCGGATCGTAGGAAGGGATGTATTGATGGCACAAGTCCAAGCTTTTTGCCGGTTAGGTTTTCTTGTTTCAGCGAACAATCCCGCTTCCCGGATTCACTCCACGTGAGCTGCCAAGACAACCGAGCAGAGGCTATTCGGATCGGTCATATTTGGGTGAAAGAATCAAATCCAGGTGCAGAGCGCTTCTCTGATTTGAAGAAACCATTGTTTGTGGAGAAGGCCTGTAGGTTCGAAGGCCTCGAATGTTTGTGACCGGTTGCAAGTTGCTTACCGGTCATTGCGCCTCTGCCATAGAAGCATCGCACGCATGAGGTCTGGAGTCTTCCGCTGATCGGATGGTTTAGACGTCAATCAGAAGGTGGAGTTGTGACAGATGAGCGCGATGCTTTCAGTCATACCGGGCGTTTCGCTGAAGAACCCCCGACTCGGCCCGGTCTCGCGGGTTTTGGCCGCTTCGCCGCCCATCCGTCAGTGATAAATGTGGCGCGATCGTGTCTCCTTGATAGCAAAGGAGACAACATGCTCGAAGATTATGTAAGTGCAAGAATCACGCGGAAACGACTCAGAGGAGGTCCTGCCGCCAACCATGTTGATGATTTCTCGGATTGGTTGCATGCCCGAGGGCACAATAAGCGATCACTCTTTCGAATGCTTCAATCCTTTGCCGGGTGGACCGATTGGCTGACAAAGACTGGAAGAACTGCTGAAGATTTTGCGGAAGGACTACAAGAATGTGCAAAGCAATTCAAGTCAGATCCGCATGTCCCGTATGAACGCGGCCCCAGGCGCGAATCTCTCAGTGTTGCCCGGCATTTCCTTCGGTTTCTAGGGGAACGGGGCCTTCTCACACAAATCACCGGCGCTGATTCTCACGCCTGCTCCGCTCCGATGCTCCAAGAGTTCTATTCATGGATGCTGGAGCAAAGGGGCGTGACGCAGGTGACCTTGGATGTTTATCGCAGAGTTCTGGAGGAGTTCATCGCAACTGTTGGTAGCGATCCACATACTTACAGTCCTCCTGGGTTGCGTGAGTTTGTTCTGACCCGAGGGGCACGCCACGGCTCCTCATCCGCGAAGCTCGGAGCCACTGCCGTGCGAAGCTATCTCCGGTTCCTCGGGGCAACAGGGCGATGCAAGAGTGGGTTGGAGTACGCCCTGCCTGCTTATGCTTCGCGAAAACTATCGTCAATACCAAAGTATCTCGCGTCCGAGGACGTAGATCGAGTCATTGCTTCATGTTCGACCGACGGGATGGGCCTGCGGGACAAAGCCATAATCTTGCTCCTTGCCCGCCTAGGGCTGCGTTCAGGTGACGTTGTCAAGCTGCGATTGATTGATGTTGACTGGACAAACGGGACGATCAAAGTCTGCGGCAAAGGCCGGCGTCACGATCTTCTGCCCCTGCCGCAGGAGGTGGGAACGGCAGTCTCGCGGTATCTCCAGAAGAGTCGTCCTGCATCCCGTGCGCCAGAGATGTTCGTTACCGTCCTGCCCCCATTCAGGAGGCTAAGCTATCAAAGAGTGGGTGGGATTGTTCGGGGAGCATTGGAGCGTGCCGGAGTGAGTTCGCCTGTCCGCGGAGCTCATGTTCTCCGGCATTCAGCCGCAACAACGATGCTGCGACAAGGTGCGTCTCTTGCCAGCATCGGCTCTGTTCTTCGCCATCGTTCGCCTCAAACAACTGCCCGGTATGCCAAAGTGGATATCGGCATGCTGTCCACCGTCGCCCAGCCGTGGCCGGGGGTGGCGTCATGCTAATGAGTTCGGTCAAACGATATGTCGCACTCCGCAGGAAACTCGGTTATGGCCTTCTGCAGACAGGCCGGCTGCTCACCGCGTATGCCGAATTTGCGAAGTGCCAGGGCGATACTCACATCAGGGTATCCACAGCTGTAGCATGGGCCACCGCAGCCTCTACCCCAGGCACGAGGTACGTGCGCCTCAACGCGGTCACGCTGCTTGCTCGTTTCCTGCACGCGGAGGATCCAGGACATGAGATCCCTCCGTCTCACCTTTTTCCACCTCCGCAGGGCCGACTAATGCCCTACATCTTTTCTTCGGAAGAGCTAAGAAGAATTGTCGCGGCGACAGAAAAGCTTCCTAGAACTTACTCTCTTCATCGCGCAGCGTATGCAACACTCTTCGGGCTGATCGCCTCTACAGGGTTGCGCATATCGGAAGCCCTCAACATACGCCTGAGTGATGTGCAGCCAGACGGTGTGCTTCTCATTCGCCGGGGCAAGGGCGGCAAAAGTCGCTTGATTCCTTTGCATTCCACGGTTAAAGACGCCTTGAACGCATATCTTGCCTCCCGCGTTGCCATTCCAGCGGTAGATGATCATTTGTTCCTTTCTTCGAGGATGCGCGGTATCAGCTCGAAGATGGCAGAATACACATTTCGCCGATTGACTCTGCATGCTGGGATCACTCAAACAGGGACACGCCTGTGTCGAATTCATGATATGCGACACACATTCGCAACCCGATCTTTGGAAAAGTGCCCGACGCGACGCGAAGATGTTGCTGCTCATTTTGTGGCACTGGCAACGTACCTTGGGCATGCGGATATCACCCATACCTACTGGTATCTCGAGGCAACTCCAGAACTGATGACAGATATCGCTGCGTCCGCCGA
>Ga0302148_1000155_pt1 | contig 16164 bp, 9 predicted proteins | sample I_Bog_E3_3_FD_198558 | JGI IMG/M metagenome (GOLD analysis project Ga0302148, IMG submission 198558) | Peat permafrost microbial communities from Stordalen Mire near Abisko, Sweden - I_Bog_E3_1 | ecosystem: Environmental > Terrestrial > Soil > Wetlands > Peat | place: Sweden: Abisko, Stordalen...
GCGGGTCTCAACCCCAGCGGACAGGGCCAGTTGGGCACCGAAAAGCGCGGCGTGGTCAGCGCTCCTGGCTTTGACCGCATCGATATTGGACTCTTCCGCAACATCAAGCTGCACCAGGGCGTGAACCTCCAGATCCGCGGCGAGGCTTTCAACGTGCTCAACCACACCAACCTGGGCTCGCCCGGCACAACATCAACAACGTCGAGCACCTTCGGTGTCATCACGAGCGCCCGCGACAATCGCGTTATGCAAGTCGCAGGCAAGTTCACCTTCTAACTGGCTCCAGTGACCCACCAGAATGGCGCCGGCTTTGGCTGGCGCCGTTCTGCGATCAACGGCCTCCGACCTCACAGTTCTCCCTCTGGGGCTGTCTCTTCTCGCCGCGCATACGCAGGCGACCATACGCCCCGGTCGCTGGGAGCGTCTCCCCATTTGCAATCGAGCTGAGAATCGGAGTTTTGACCTGCCTGCCGTATGCCCGGCGGTGAGCGGCTTGAGGGATTTCCGATCAACCATTCAAGTCATTTTGAGAGTCGCGCGCTTCTTGATCCAGCGATTGATGTAAATTCATTTATATGTCTAACATGGCCGCCTTTCATGCCCCCAGTCGGGACAATTTTGAGCGTATTGAGCGATTATGGTCAACAACATAGTTGCTAACCTTGACAAATAAGCAATCCTTAGGCTATTATTCCTTCGACTTCAATTACGCTTTGCGATTGTGGTTTGTACCCGGTTTTCCGGCTACGGGTGGTGTGCGCCTTTAGGCGCGTCGCTGCCTGGAATCTGTCTCCTGGCGCAGGTCAATTGTCAAAAGCGGAATTGCTAGCCGCTTTCGGAATGCAAGGTTGTACACATGGACGCGGACCTAGTTTCGCGCTAAATGTGTGCCGGCTCTGTTCTTGGCGGCTTGCCGAATGGTCACACTGCTCTTGTAAATGGACCATCGGCATCTCTTTGCCGCTACCGACTAACGATGTACAACTTTTGGAGGATGGACACAAACATGATCATACGCAATCTTTGTACAATCAAGGCTTTGCGCAACCTTTGCGCGGGCCAGGCGCGAATGTTCGGATTGTTGCTGACATTTGCCATGTTGCTGGGCTTGTCGCCCGCAAGTGCTCAGACAATTACAGCCACCGTGCGCGGCACCATTATGGATCCGGCTGGAGCTGTTCTCGCGGGAGTTAGTGTTACCGCAACCAACACGGCGACAAACGTGAAGACGGGCACCGTCACCAACGAGAGTGGCATCTACAATATCCAGTTCCTGCCCATCGGACAGTACAAAATCACCGTAGCAGCCCCGGGCTTCGAGACGTCGTCGATTGGCCCATTCATGCTGGAGATCGACCAGATCGCCAGAATCGACACCAAGCTGAAGGTTGGACAGACCTCGGATACAATCGTTGTCTCATCCGATGTTTCGCCCATTATGCAAACCGAGGATGCGACGGTAGAGTCGACCCTCTCCGGCAACGCACTCTCCAGCATGCCGCTGAACGGACTGAACTTTCAGAGCGCAACCTTATATGTAGCTGGCGCGGTCAACCCCAGCATGTCGAGCATGGCATCCAGCAACGGCAACGAGCGCGCCACATCTTGGGCTGGAAGTCCATCTTTCAATGGCAACCGTGCCCAGACCAACAACTACGTTCTCGATGGTATCGAGATTAACGAGACCATGAACAACCTGTCAGCCTACAACCCGGCCCCTGACGCTATTCAGGAGATGCGGGTAATCACTGGCAACGCCAGCGCCGAGTACGGAAACGTCAACGGCGGCGAAATCCTGGTGGTTACCAAGGGCGGAACGAACAACTTCCATGGCAGTGCCTACGAGCTTTATCAAGCCAATTACATGGCCGCCAATTCCTGGTATAACGGCTATGCCGGCGTCCAACCCTCTGTATTTACGCAAAATCAGTTTGGTGGCACCATCGGAGGGCCAGTCCGGATTCCGCACCTCTTCAACGGCAAGGACAAGCTCTTCTTCTTTGCTGATTATCTGGGCTTCCGTTATCACTCCGGCGGCCAGGCGAAAGCCACTGTGCCGACCATGGATATGCGCAACTGCCCAGTAGTGAATGGCGTTGCGACCTGCGACTTTTCGGAATTGTGGACGCCGCAATTCGCTAACGTGCAACTTTATAACAACCAGAACGGTAACGGGTTTGCGAATGCCTCCCCAATGGGAGACTGCTCATTGAACGCGGGGGATCCGCACAAGACGTGCAATCAGGTTCCGCTGGTCAGCCCCTTGGCCAAATTTCTGTTTAACAACGTGAATGCACTTCCTCAACCTAATGCAACGCCCCTGACCGGCCAAGGCGATGCGAACAACTATCTGGGCTACACCAAGGGCCAGACACACAACAATCAGGAAGATTTCAGGGGCGATTGGAAAGCCGGCGTCAACGACGCGGTGATGGGCCGTTACACCCAGGGTCAAGCGACCGATTTCACCATTCATTCCGTTTTGCCGACGACCTTTCCCAGCAACAACGTCTATCCGTTCAAGAGTTTTGTAGCCAACTGGGTACACAACTTCTCGCCTGCGATCGTGAATGAGTTTCGTGCGGGCGTCACTCGCTCTATCTGGAATCAGGGCGTACCGGGGGATCCTTCCGGCATCTTTGGGGCGAGCGGCGACAACAAGATCGGGCTCCCCTTTGCCGACCAGCCGTTTGCGGGCTTCAGCGTCATGAGCATCGGCAGCTCCGAGAGCAACATGGGCAACAAGGCGGTCGTCACCCAGTTCCACGAGAACAACTTTTACTACGGGGATAACCTGACCTGGCTGCGCGGCGCGCATACCCTCAAATTCGGTACCCAGATACTGCGCTATCAGCAGAACATTTACTACTCCGGAAATTCCGGCGCTCTGGGAACGTTCTCGTATTCCGGTGCGTACAACGTGGATAACTCATCAAAAATCTGCGGCGTCGCCTTTAACAAGGCCTGCGGCGGTTACGGCTATGCCGACCTCGTCATGGACCAGGCCAGCAGCACATCCATCGGCGGCGTCTCCGGAGCTAACGGACAACGCCAGTACCGCGCTGCTTTCTATGTTCAGGATGACTGGAAGTTTAACTCAAGGCTTACCTTGAATCTGGGCGTGCGCTATGGCCACGATCAACCCATCTACGAAGTCAACAACAAGGAAGCCAGCGTTGACTTGTCGAATATGAACCTGATTTCGGCGTCGGGCATCAAACTTGCAGGAGTGAACGGCAACAGCCGCTCCCTGTATAACGCTTACAACTATGAGTTCATGCCGCGCATTGGATTCTCTTACCAGGTCGACCCTCGCATCGTGCTTCGCGGCGGCTACGGGATGACCGACGATGTGGAAGGCGCGGGAGAAAACTGGAGGATGGCGCAGAATCCGCCCTTCCAGACCGGCTTCTCGGCCACTCCAACCGTCCCTTCAACCAGCTCTAGCGGACAGCTTCCCTTGACATTGGAGGCGGGCTTCAGCCACCCTGCGGGAGCCATCAGCATTTACAACGCCTGGGACCCGAACCTAAAGCCGGCGTTGATTCAACAGTTCAACTTGGCCTTGCAATACCTGATCGACGGCAAGACTTCCGTGCAGGCTGGGTATGTTGGTGAAACAGGCCAGCACCTGGTCACTCCCATTGAGGCTAATCAGTGGACGACGAATGCTACCGCCAAGCTCACCAATGCTGATTGCAGCAACACCGTTGCTCCGGCATCGCCGGCCTGCAATCTTGTGGGCAATCAGGGATATATGCAGATCACTCAGTCGGAAGGTTACTCCAACTACCACTCCATGCAGGCCACCGTTCGTCATCAGAATTCCAATGGCCTGGAATACACCTTCAACTACACCTGGTCGCACGCGTTGACTAACAACGCCGGATTCTATGGCGTTTCCGGTGTCTCCGATTCCTCGACGTTCTTCCAGGACTTCCGCAATCCACGCGGGGACTACGGCCCGGCAGGCCAGGATGTCCGTCAGGCTTTCAACGGCCATTTCAACTATGAACTGCCCTTCGGCCGCGGAGAAAGATTCGGCGCCAAAATGAACCGGGTGTTGGACTCAGCGGTTGGCGGATGGAAGATTTCCGGCGGCGTCGTCATGTACTCCGGTTTCCCGCTCAACATGGTTTCGCCCAATAACTATGTCATCCACAACGGCAGCACTGCCAGCGGCCGTCCGCACGCCATGCAGTACAGGCCGATGAAAATTGTGGGCCGTACTACCTCAAACTGGTTTGGCACCGATCCATCCGCAGTGCCGTGCACGACCCTCGATAAAACAACCGGCAATGCCGTTGACAATGGCACCTGCGCTTATGGTTACGAGAGCGCCAACAGCTTTGGTAACGCGTCCAACGGTTCCGAGCGCGCTCCTGGGTACCGTCAGGTTGATCTGGCGGCGTCCAAGTCATTCCAGATCACCGGTGGACAAACCCTCCTGCTGCGCGGGGAGGCCTTCAACGCGCTGAACCTCGCCAGCTATGCGGCTCCAGTTAACACACTGAGCAGTTCACTCGGCACCACGTTTGGCCGAATCACATCCACGAACTCCTCACAGAGGATCATGCAGGTTACAGTGCATTATCAGTTCTAATTTTGAGACAAGTGCAACATCTAACCAGGAGGATTGTTCAACAGGACAATCCTCCTGAATTTTCTCTAAGCTCCCTAATACGATTTTTCCGCTCTGATGCTTGTTGAGCGTCTTGCGGTTTTTGCCTAGAATCAGAATTGCGCACGCGTGGTTCCCTGCGATCCCAATGCGCACACCGCGGTCCTGAGGTAAACAAATGTTCTGCCTGTCTTATTTACGCGAACGCCTTCTCCCTTCTGCTGCTTTTTGCGCTACCATCTGCTTTCTAACCGGCCTTCTCCTTTTTCCATCGACGACCTTGATTGCGCAAGCAGCACCATCGCTCTCTCCCAGGCAGCCAGCGGCTCCGAAGCTCGCCCTGATTCCCATGCCGCGTGAGATTCGCGAAGTTAAGGACGTCTCGCTGGCTAAGGGCGCAGGCATCATGGCCGCAGGCAAGGATGCCGAAGACAAGTTCGCCGCCGATGACCTGGCCAGTTCGCTCAAGGAACGCGGCATCGACGCGCGCATCGGCAAGACGGGCAAAATCAAGATCGTGCTTCTTCGCCAGCAAACAAAAAAGGCGGAGACAATTCTTGCAAGCGCCCACATCAATTTTGATCCGGCGATGCAGGCCGAGGGCTATGTTCTCGTCACCGACGGGAACGTAACATATGACATTGCAGCCACGGGCGCGGGAATCTATTACGGCGTGCAAACCATCAAGCAACTGACAGACGGCCGTGGAGCGGATGCTATTTTTCACTCGGGAGTGGTGCGCGACTGGCCTGCCATGAAGTATCGCGGCCTGAGCGACGATCTATCGCGCGGCCCCGTTCCCACGCTTGAATATCAGAAGCATCAAATTCGCATACTCTCCGAGTACAAGGTGAATATCTACTCGCCGTACTTCGAGAACACCCTGGCCTATGCGTCCAATCCGCTGGCCGCACTGCCCGGAGGCGCAATGACCCGCGCCGACGGAGCAGAGCTGGTGCGCTATGCCAATCAGTACCACGTCACGATTGTTCCCGAGCAGGAAGCATTTGGCCACCTGCATCGCGTCCTGATGTACGATGTTTATTCCCAGCTTGCGGAAACGCCGCATGGGTCTGTTCTGGCGCCAGGTCAGCCTGCATCGCTGGATCTGATCCGGCAATGGTTCACGGAGACGGCTTCGAGTTTTCCCGGCCCGTTTCTTCATATCGGCGCGGACGAAACCTTCGAACTGGGAAGAGGACAGACCAAAGCGCGCGTGACTCAGGATGGGCTCGGCGCGGTGTATGTTGACTTTCTCAAGCAAATTCATGCGGAACTAACTCCTCTGGATAGAAAGCTGCTGTTCTGGGGCGACATCGCGATGGATAGCCCAGAACTGGTCAAGACACTGCCGAAGGACATGATCGCCGTCGCATGGGAATACAATCCGAGGCCTAACGGATATGAAAAGTGGCTCTCGCCGTACGTAGATGCTGGAATGGAGACGTGGGTGGCTCCAGGCATTAATAACTGGCGGGTAGTCTATCCAAATTTCAATGCCGGTCTCGATAACATTCAGGGATTTGTTCGCGATGGTCAGCGGCTCGGCTCTACCGGAGAATTGAATACCGTCTGGAATGATCTGGGCGAGGGACTGTTCAACATGGATTGGTATGGCGCGCTCTTCGGCGCGGCCGCCGGTTGGCAAAAGGGAACAAGCAGCATTCCTCAATTTCAGAGCAGTTACGGTCAGGTCTTTCATGGCGATTTCACAGGTAAGATCAACCAGGCACAAGTGGAACTGATGGCCGCGCAGGCGACACTGAAAGATGCAGGGCTAGGTTCGGCCACCGACAACTTATTCTGGATTGATCCGTGGAGTGCGGAAGGACAACAGCTTTCCGCCAAGTTGCTGCCGGTAGCTCATGCGTTTCGCGTACACGCCGAACAGGCCATTATTCTCATCGATCAGGCGCGTGGCACAGCGCCACTGCGCGAACCGGATGCGCTGGACGCAATGGAGATGGGAGCGCGGCGCATGGACTTTATCGGATACAAATTCGAGGTTGCGCAGGAAATCGCCGACGGGTATGATCGCGCTTACCAGGAACAAGGCGATCCAGTAGGCAAGCGCCAAGTAGGCCGAGAGTTAGGCGCGATTACGGGCGTGAATGGTGAATGCCAGGATCTTCGCGAGGGATATGAGATGAGCCGGGGGCTCTTCCGCCACGCATGGCTCCAGGAGAATCGCCCCTATTGGCTGGATAATGTCATGGCGCATTACGATCTCGCCATCCAATTGTGGATTCAGCGCGCCAACCGTTTCAGTGAGGCAAGCTCGCAATATCGCGAGACACACGTCCTTCCCAAACCGGAGGAGGTTGGATTGCCTGCACTGCCGGTCGCCGCGCCTCCAACCTCGCCTGATCTTCCTGCCGTGAAGAAGGATAAGTAGCACAAATGTTGATTGTGCCATCATCGCTACAAGGGTTGCCCAGCAGCGGCGCTACAAGTTAGGCGCGTCGTAGTAACAAATGGATCTGTACCACGGGAGAAGCTAGGATGAAGATAATTCGCAATGCCGTACTCTCGCAGATCGGTGCCTTATTGGTTATGTCCGCGCTTCCTTGCGTTGTTGCGAGGGGCCAGGAGTCTGTCGCAAAGCCAGACTATGTGGTAGCCATGCCGGTTATCAACATGTATCATTCCGCCTCCGCTGACAGCGATGTAGTGTCGCAAGCCCTCTATGGTTCTGGCGTCCTTTCGTTGGAGAAGAAAGATGGCTGGATTCATATTCGCACCGGAGATGACTATACGGGCTGGGTTGCGGCAGAGGATATTACAGCGGAGCAAAGCGATTATGCCCCCGCCGGCAAGGCCGTTCGCGTCGTACAGCTCGGCGCGAATATCTATCGCGAACCCAGTGTGACCAAACACGCGCCCCTGCTGAACCTTCCCTGGGAGGCACAATTGGAATTGGTTTCCGCCAATGTGGACCGGAGCGGGCGGTGGCTTCAGGTCAAGCTCGTAAATGGGCAGACGGCTTATGTCGAGCAAGGCAATGTAAGTACAAATGTTCCCGCACTTACCATCGACCAGACCATCCAAGTCGCGCGCAGATTCCTTGGCATCACTTACACATGGGGCGGGGTTTCCACCCATGGATACGACTGCTCTGGCCTAACGCAAATGCTGGTTCGCCAGCGCGGAATCCTCATGCCGCGAGACGCCGGCGTACAGGCAAACTGGAGTGGAGTTACACCAGTGGAGCGCAAGGACCTGCAGCCGGGCGACCTGCTGTTCTTTGGCGGCAGCGCGACAAAGATCACCCATACCGGTATGTACATTGGTAATGGCGAATTTATCCACGACACTACCAACACACACCCCGAGGTGCAGATTAGCAAGCTTGACGATATGCCCTGGACCAAACTGTTGGTAGCCGCACGGAGAGTGAAATGATGAATCGACGCGATTTATTCAGAGCGGCCGGCGCAGTGGGAGTAGGCGCTGCGATACCGGCGACTATGTTCGCTGCGGCAGCTCCCACGGTGGGCGGCAATGCAGTGGTCAAGACTGAACTGAAGCGTCTCATGCTGCGCCACACATGGACGACCACTATGTCATCCAGCGCCTATCGCGACACAGTTCACCTTCAGTATCAACGCGACGGCATCACCGGATACGGCGAGGGCGCGCCGATCGTGCGATACAAGGAGTACCCCGAGCAAGCCAAGCTGGCCATAGATGCGATTATCGGCCGGATTGAATCGGGTGACCCGCAAAGATTCGATAAGCTCCTAGCCGAGGTGCGCCACGCGCTAGGCGAGCATCAGCACGCGGCCATGGCTGCGGTGGACATCGCGATATGTGATTGGCTGGGCAAGAAGCTCGGCATTCCTTTGTATCAGTATTTTGGGCTCGATCCGGAAGACGCCCCCTTGACCACTTTTTCAATAGGAATCGATACGCCGGAGATTACGCGGCAGAAGACGCGCGAGGCCGAAGATTTTCCGATTCTCAAGGTGAAAGTTGGGCTTAAGAGTGACGAGGAGACGATCGAAGCCATCCGCAGCGTGACAAAAAAGCCGTTGCGTGTGGACGCCAATGAGGGATGGACCGATAAAGAAGAAGCCATCCGCAAGATTAACTGGCTAGAGACGCAGGGTGTGGAATTAATCGAGCAGCCGATGCCGGCGCATATGTTTGAAGAGACTAAGTATGTGCGCAGCAAAGTGCATTTGCCGATTATTGCCGATGAGGCTTGCACGGACGCGTCGTTGATCCCCCAACTGAAGGAAGCTTACGACGGAGTCAACGTAAAGCTTGATAAGTCAGGAGGCGTGATGGAAGCCTACCGGTGGATCAAGTTTGCCAGAACGATGAATATGAAGGTGATGCTAGGTTGCATGGTATCCAGCTCGTGCACAGTTACCGCGGCGGCTCACCTATCGCCGTTAGTTGATTATCCTGACCTGGATGGAAATTTGTTGATTAGCAATGATCCGTACGAAGGTGTGAAGGTGCGGCACGGAAAGTTGATTTTGCCGTCCGGGCCCGGCCTGGGACTGAAGGTTCTAGCTTAATAAGCTGATTCAACCGGGCGCGTGCTGCCGTCCGCCCATAAAAGTTTTGTCAATTGCTGCCAGGCGCAAGCCCAGGCAAGGGAGATTCGAGTGAAAAAACAACCTACGATTTGCCGGCTTGTCCTGATGCTTCTGATTGCCGCTGCGTCACTTAGCGCACTGGCCGAAGGGAATGCCTCGCCCTCCGGCGACAAAGCCATCATAACTAATGGAGCAAACCTCACTAACATTGATGAGATGATGAATACGGCAGTTGCGCGAGGAGTTATCCCTGGCGGCGTTGTGCTGATCGGCCACAACGGAAAAGTGGTTTACCGCAAGGCTTTCGGCTCGCGCTCTCTGGAACCTGACAAGGAAGCAATGACAGAAAACACCATTTTCGATATTGCTTCGCTCACGAAATGCATTGCCACGACCACTTCCGTCATGAAGTTAGTGCAGGAGGGAAAGATCCGCATCAACGATCCGGTATCTAATTACTTGCCGGACTTCGCCAGAAACGGGAAGAGCGACATTACTGTTCGTGAACTGCTCACGCATTATTCAGGATTGCGCCCCGACATAGACCTGAAGACAACTTGGACGGGCCGCGATGCGGCTTACCAGATGGTCATGGACGAGAAGCCAATCTTTCCTCCTGGCTCGCATTTTCTTTACAGCGATATCAACTTTGAAACTCTCGGATTCCTGGTAGAGAAGGTTTCCGGCATGAGCCTGGATGAATATTCGGCAAAGTATGTGTTCGGACCTCTGGGGATGAAGGATACGCGCTTCTTGCCGCCCGCCGCGTGGATTCCGCGCATCGCGCCCACTCAATATGACGAGAACCACCATATGCTGCGCGGCACTGTGCATGACCCGACGGCACGGCGCATGGGAGGTGTTGCGGGGCACGCGGGATTATTCTCCACCGCCGACGACCTTTCAATATTTGTTCAGGACATGCTCTCCGGTTTCCACGTTCTAACGCCCCTGTCGGTCGAGAAGATGTCTACGCCGGAGCAACCGCCCACCAGCGTTTCGCTGCGAGGCTTCGGATGGGACATCGATTCTCCGTATTCCTCTAACCGTGGGGAATTTTTTCCTATCGGATCGTATGGGCATACAGGGTTCACCGGAACATCAATCTGGATCGATCCAGTCACAAACACTTATGTGATTGTTCTGACCAATGCAGTCCATCCGGACGCTCATAGATCCGGGGTTGGCTCGCTGCGTGCGCGGATAGCTACCGTCGCCGCGCAGGGTTTGGGACTCTCGGTTTCAGACGATCAAAAACTGCGTCTCGCTCGTCTCACCGGTTATAACGAGGCCTTGTCGTCGGAGCACCTTATGACCGCGCGCAATGACCTGGTCCGCGTCGGCATCGATATGCTTGAGGCGCACAATTTCGCCGAACTCCGCGCGGAAAATGGATCGGCAACCAGGGTTGCGCTGGTCACGAATCAGACCGGATTGGACTCGCGAGGCAATCGCACCATCGATGTACTGGCCAAGGCTCCGGGCATCAAAGTTGTTGCTATCTTCAGTCCTGAGCATGGCGTGAACGGAAGCGTGGACACTACACAGATCGCGGACTCGAAGGACTCGATAACCGGGATTCCCGTGTACAGCGTCTATGGAGATTCCAGCGCCAAGCGCCATCCATCGCTGGAGATTCTTAACTCCGCGGACGTAATAGTCTACGACATTCAGGACATCGGCGCGCGCTTTTACACTTACGAAACCACTCTCGGCTACTTCCTTGAGGCAGCTGCGAAGGCGGACAAGAAGATATTCGTTCTCGACCGCCCAAATCCTATCAACGGTGCTTTCGTTCAAGGTCCGATCAGCGACAAGGGCCGCGAAAACTTCATCAACTACGGGCAGATCCCGATCCGCCATGGAATGACAATTGGCGAGTTAGCGCGCTTTTATAACTCCGAGCGCGGCATTAATTCTCACCTCACAATCGTCGCCATGGAAGGCTGGGAGAGGGGAGATTGGCTGGATTCGACTGGGATGTTCTGGGTGAATCCTTCTCCTAACATGCGCAACCTGACAGAAGCGGCTCTTTATCCAGGGCTAGGAATTCTTGAGTCGACTAATGTGTCCCTTGGACGAGGCGCCGATACTCCGTTTGAGTTGGTGGGCGCGCCGTGGATTAAGCCGGTGGAACTGGCTGCCTATCTGAATGCGCGGCAAATCGACGGAGTTCGCTTTGTGCCGACTGAATTCACACCTACCGCCAGCGTTTACGAGCAGCAAAAGTGCGGTGGCGTGAACATTATCGTGACGGACAGGAATAGACTCGATGCGCCGGAACTCGGCATCGAAATTGCGTCCGCGCTGCACTCTCTTTACCCCCAGCAGTTCGAGATGAAAAATCTGGACCGCTTGATGCTGAACAAAGCGACCATGGATGCAATCAGCGCCGGACGGGATCCGCGACGGGTTTGGATGGACTGGATGGATGAAATTGCGGTTTTCAAACAGGCCCGGGCTAAGTACCTTTTGTACTAAACATTGCCGGAAATGCAGGAAGGTGTTTCATCATTTGCACGACTGCTCCGCCCCAGCATGAAGACCACTTGCTGGGGCGGAGCTTTTATTACTTTGCAAGATGATGCACAAATTCGCGCCGGCTCCAAAAGCAGAGTAAGCCTTCAATTTACGGTAAGCGTCACCTTCGTGTTCGACTTGATTGCTCCGGTGGTCTGATCGACTCCAAGGACAGTGACGGTATAAGTTCCTGGCGTTGTGCCGCCGACGCCTGTGCTTTTTGTGTTGCTGCTGCTTCCACCTCCGCACCCTGTGATTGTTCCGATACTCACGATGAGAAAGACAACCCCCAGAAGCTTTTGCCAACTCAAGCGCCGCCGCGGGATTCCAAATAGCAGGAGGCATGCCCCGATTGACCCGCCACCTCCCAGGAAAAGGCTCCTTCGCGGCAAATTCAAGGACTGAGTTGGCGCAGTGGTGTGGATGGTGAGTGTTGCCGTGCTTGCAGCGGTTCCGCTTATGGTAACTGATGCCGGCAGCGAACAAGTGGGACTGACAGTTGCGGTTGGAGCGATGCTGCAGCTAAGATTCACAACTCCAGTAAATCCGCCCGAGGGTGTCACGGAAATCGTAGACGTTCCGCTGGAGCCAAGAGTGCTGATTGTAACCGCACCGCTGTTACTTGCCGCAAAGCTCGGGGAAGTAGCCGTCCAATTGCCGATGACTGCCGCATCGACCGTATCCTGATCAAAACCTCCGAGGGTTGTGCCTCCCCAAGTCTCTCCACCGGATTCGCTGTTCCATTGGTGAATTCTCTGATTGTTTTCCCAGTCCGTGTTGGGCAGCGGTCCCAGGTTCCATACTGTTGTGTTTGAATCCCAGGCAGCTACCCACGCAACGTCCGGGAGCGGCGAGGTGTTCACAATGTCAGTTTCAAAATCATTTTCTCCGCTGTACACTCCCGAGAGAAAATTGTTTGCGTGAAGCTCAGTTGTCCAACTCTCCAAGAAGGTCTTTACTGCGTTAGAGCAACTTCCGCCGTCAGGCGTGTAACCCTCCATATCGTAATAGACTATTCCGCTTGTGATGCCCAACCATTTGGCCTGAGCTATGGCCAGATCGGCCTGATAGGCGCCGGTAGACTCGGGGTCTGAACTAATGTACCAAAAGCCTGCGCCGACACAAGGAGCCTGGGGGCCGACCCACAATGGAAGCAAGCCCCATCCCATATTTGTGACGCTTGTTGCCCACGCGGGAGTCAGGTTAGTGTCAACAGTCTTCGATGAGCTTGCAGTCCAATTAGCAGCGCACGTGTTCTGGCCATTCGGCGAAACGCAGTATACATCGCATCCGCCAAGATAGATTCCAATGTCATAGTAAGGGCTGTTTGTCCACCACGTTTGCATCTGGGTTTGGCTAGGAGCGCAGGCGATGTCAAGGCCGGCATTCTCACTTACAACTGTTCCTGCCGCAACCTGCGGAGTTGCTTCGGCTCGCTCGTCACGTTGCAACTGCGCAGAGGCGAGGGAATTTCGCGATAGAGGCAAAGAAGCCGCGAAAGAGGATTCCCGCGCAGCAGCGGGATGCGGGGTAATGGTTGTGAGCGTCTTGCCTCCATCCATTGTGGCGAGCAGTTCGGTTTGTTGTGAGCACGCCGCCTTTGATTTCTCACACGCGCCGGATGAATAGCTCAGCCAGCCCGTGGAGGCATCAACAAACTCAGCATGAGTGATATTGCCGTCGGGCTGTAAGCCCGACGGAATTGCGCCTTGGCTTCGAACGCCGCCGTGCTCAACAAAAACCTCTGAGCCCGTCGCGTAAACATGACTTGTTAGCGCTCCATTGTTCGTGATAGCTACGTGCAGCGCCGCCGAATTCCGGCTGACTCGCTGCGGCTGCCATGACTGGCCGCTTTTCTCAGTAACATAGTCGATAACACAGTTGCCGTCCGGGGCTTCAGTTGAAGCGGTAAGCTGTCCGTAAATCGTTCCCGTAAAGGAGGGCAGGCTGTGGATAGACACGGAACCAGTGCACCCATCCGGCACGGGAATCGCTGCTGACTGCCAGTTCTGGCCGCCATCGCGCGTGAACCATAGCCGATCTTGCGCCGGCCCGCCAACCATCCACCCATCCGTGCGAGTTATAAAAGCAATATTGCCGGCCGCAGGTGGAGGAGGAAGCGCGGTCCATGTCAAACCGCCATCGGTCGTGTGCAATGCAGCGCCGATACTGAAATTTGAGCTTAAATTGAGATGTAGGATGATCCAGCCCTCTTGCGCGTCAGTGAAGTACATCGAAGCAACTCCACCCACCTGCCTGCCCTGCACGATGGGATCGAGGGCTACCCGTGCATTCTGCCAGGTTGCTCCGCCATTCCGAGTTGAGGCAACGGTGATGGATGATTGCGTGTCATCATTGCCAGAAAGAACTGCCCATCCGGTTTTCGCGTCGAAGAAGAAAGCCTTGCTGACAGGCCGCTGGCCATCCCCTGGCGTAATGTCATTCCAGCTCTGTCCGTTGTCCGATGTCCAGAACAGCCGATGGCCCGTCAACGCCCAGCCCGAGCCTGGAGAAACCAATTTCATATCTTGCACAGAAATGTTAGCTTCGCTTCCGGTTTGCGCCCAAAGTGCCCCGGCAAAAAGAAGTGAGATCAGCAGCGCAGTCGCACATCGCTTCCTGCGTTTCACAGGGACGTCCTTAATAGATATTCTCCCTGTGCTGATCGTTTTACAGCCAGCCCATTGCATCACCTTGATTTCCTCCTGATTTTCTACAAGTTGTATTCGGAGTGCTAATTCATTTTGCAGAGAATCCTAGCGGATGAATTGACTAAATGTCAATTAAAGTAGCATGTTGATGACTAAATGAGCTAGATATGTTCAAATTTTGGGCGATACAGAAATCCTTCTTCAGCATCTCCCACCATCAGTTTGTCTTGTGCCATCGTCTCAGAGATTCGTTCCGCGTAGACTTTCCAGCCGCTGTAGCTCCCTCATGTCCACGATCCATGGCCTGGACCGCTTGCCAAGGACAAGGAACTCGGAGCCTGCATTGACACTGCTGCTGCAGGCAGCTAGAGTGGCTCACTGGCGCAGCTTTTCGTGTTTTATACTTGCGGGACATTCGCGTAAAGGAAAGCTCTGCCAAAGGGAGAAACAATGTTCGTCCCCGCGTCTTTCGCCACTGCGCTTCTGCTGACCATTTTGTGCACCTTCTGTTGGGGCTCGTTTGCCAATACCTTCAAGCTGACAGAAAATTACCGCTTCGAGTTATATTACTGGGATTACGGCCTCGGCATTTTTCTTGTCTCGGTGGCCTACGCCTTCACGCTGGGCAGCATGGGCGGCGGGCTTTTCAGCTTCCTGCCTAACCTGCGCCAGGCCGATTCCATTTTTCTCATCTATGCAGCGCTCGGCGGATTCATCTTCAACATTGCCAACGTCCTGCTTGTGGCCGGCATTGATATGGTAGGCTTGGCCGTTGCCTTTCCGCTCTCCATCGGCATCGCCCTCGTTGAAGGCACGGCCCTCAGCTATCTCATCCACCCGCAAGGCAGCGCCCGACTGCTGGGCGCCGGCGTGTTGATGGCGCTGGTCGCGGTCGTCTTTATCGGGATAGCCTACGCCGCGCGCGGAACTGCCTCGGCGGTCAGCTCGCGCAGGGGAACCCTGGTCTGCGTCGTCTCCGGGCTGCTGATGGGCGTCTTCGCGCCACTCATCACAAAAGCTACGCAAGGCAGCCATCCGGATGCATCGCAGTTGGTTTCTGCCGGCGCTCTTAGCCCTTACACTGCGGCGGTCCTCATGACGTTCGGCGCGTTTCTCTGCTGCTTCGTCTTTAATCCGATTCTGATGCGGAAGCCGTTGACGGGCGCGCCGGTCTCCATCTCCGGATATTTCTCGGCACGGGCGGGCTATCATGCGCTTGGCCTTTTGGGCGGCGCCATCTGGGGCACGGGCACGGTCTTCAACTTCGTTGCCGCCCGCTTCGTCGGATTGCCCATCTCGTATGCCATTGGGCAGGCCTCGCCCATGATCGCCACGCTCTGGGGTGTACTGGTGTGGCATGAATTTCGCGGCGCCAGGCGAAAGTCCTGGGTTTATCTTGCCGCCATGTTCATCTCTTACCTGCTCGCGCTGGCGCTGATCGCGCTGGCCTATCGCGCCGGCTAGCCGCCATAACAGCGTTCACTTACGACTTACAAGGGACGGATCGATGATGGAAAAGAAATGGGTCACAGTCCTCGGCAGCTTTGTTGCGGATCTCGCCTTCCGCACGGACCGTATTCCCGTTTGGGGCGAAACGCTGATGGGCAGCGAGTTCAAACTCGGGCCGGGCGGCAAAGGTTCCAATCAGGCAGTGGCCGCGGCGCGCGCCGGTGGCCGGGTGAGTTTCATCTCCAAGCTGGGACCGGACCCCTTCGGCGACATGGCGCGGGCGCTATATAAATCTGAAGGCATCGACACTCAGTTTCTCTTTTCAACACAGAGCGCCACCGGAGCAGCCGCCATCATCATCGATGCCCACAAAGGC
>Ga0302148_1000174_pt1 | contig 15619 bp, 20 predicted proteins | sample I_Bog_E3_3_FD_198558 | JGI IMG/M metagenome (GOLD analysis project Ga0302148, IMG submission 198558) | Peat permafrost microbial communities from Stordalen Mire near Abisko, Sweden - I_Bog_E3_1 | ecosystem: Environmental > Terrestrial > Soil > Wetlands > Peat | place: Sweden: Abisko, Stordalen...
TCGCCACGGAAATCGCCCAAAGATACGTGGAGGTCGCAACAAGCGACGCTGCGCCGTAGAACTTCTTCTGGTGAACTAATGACCCGGTCGTCCCGTTGTACTCACGAAGCTGCTCGGCGTTGTCAGGTTCGGCCAGGAGGACGAAAAGATCACGGCGGTTGCTCACCTCGGTGAACACAGAGAGGAGATGGTTGGACCCAAAGTTGATCGTCCTTGGCGTCGAGCCGAGCTTGGACAACGGCTTCGCTCCTTACGTCGCTTGCGCGAGAAATCGACATTACCGTCGCCGGATCAAGTTTTCGCCCAGCGAACGCATAAACACTCGTGGTTGAATGATTAGGAAACCGGGGCAGTAGGAATCCCGGCTGTTGCTAACACACCTGGAGCGAGCGTGCGGACTTTGATCTCGATGACCTACGTGTACTCGGTGAACGCAACTTCTATGAAGGACGGCGCCGAAGAGTTTCGCTTCATCAACGACCTCGCCGAGGACGAAGACGAGGAGCGAAATATTCTCGAATTCCTGGGAGGCGCCGAGTTGTACATCATGGGTCGCGTCCTCTACGAGGAATTTGCGTCACATTTCCAAGGCAAGACCGCGACCGACCGTCCCTTCGCGCCTATCTACGCCGCCACCGACAAAGTTGTCTTCTCCCAGACCCTCGCGTCGGCGGACTGGGAGCGCTCGACAATCAACCGGGGCGATCTCGTCACCGAGGTAGAGAAAATGAAGACTGAAGGTGACGGTTACATGATTGTGACTGGTCGCGGGGGTATTCACCGGACCCTATTACACCACGACCTCATTGACGAATTCCGTATCACTGTATTTCCAATGCTGCTGAGCAGGGGAACACGGATGCTCGAACCCGACGATGTTGGAGAATTCAAACCGCTTGAACTCGTATCTTGTCATCCCGGGACAAACGGAGTCGTCGTCCTTCACTATCGCCGGCGTCGCTAACTACGAGTTCTGCCCACAACGCTCATTGTTCGCTCAGTTGCACCTGTCTGGAGATTGTTGGTGTCGCAGTTCCGACCCAACAGGTTTGCATCCAAGCATTGGCGTCTCGACGGGTAGGCCAGATGCTGCTCACGCGTCGCCAGTGGAAATAATCCTCAGCCTGAGTGGTTCGAGATCGCGTCCATCGGGTTGCTCTATTCTCCAAGGCAGAACAAGGTTGTCGCCTTCCCATCTGGGCACGAGGTGAATGTGCACGTGAAAGACGGACTGCCATCCGGCGTGCTCGTTCGTCTGGAACATCGTCATTCCTTCAGGATGTAGCGCGCGGTCAAGCATTCGTGCTACGTGAATCGCCGCGACCATTAGCGCTCCCGCACTCGAGGCATCGATGTCCAGAAGCGTTCGCGCGTGGATACGAGGGACGACCAAGGTGTGCCCAGCTACTGCCGGTGCCAACGGAAAGAATGCGATCGAGTCCGCGTCCTCGTAGACGATATGGGCAGGCTCCGTTCCACTCACGATGCGACAAAAGACGCAGTCGATTTGATCGCTCATGCCGACAAGTATGTCAGTCGAACACTCGGAAGTCGTTGGTGTCGGAGGTCCCGCACCCCAGGTTTGCTACCACCCACTGGCGGTTGCACTTGGAGGGGTGACCGTCCCACGACTCCGAATGCTTGATTACTAATAGACGTGTCGTTGATGACCAAGTGTGACGACCACGATGAGGAGCACTCCGTCGACAATTGTGTAAATGATTCGGTAATCACCGACTCGAAGTCGGTAACCGGGGCGTCCACGCAGTGGGCGTGACGCCGGCGGGCGGGGATCTCGAGCGACGAGCGCAATCGCACCTTGGATCCGGGGTTGAACCGAGCGGTCGATTTTTCGTAGCTCACGCAGGGCCGCAGGTCTGAATTCAATTCGGTACTCGCTCACGACCAGCCGAGATCGATCTTCACCTGCTCCCAGGGGATGTTGTCCCCTACGTCGACCAGTGACGCGTCGAACGCGAGTACGTCTTGTGACTCTTCAAACGCAGCCAGCATCTCGTCATAGTGGTCGGGACTCACAACCACCGCGGCTCGACGCCCATAGAGTTCGAGGACCACCGGTTCTGAATGGGACATCTCCACGACTTCAGAGAGCCGTTCACGTGCCTTGCTCACCGAGATTTTGCTCATGGAAAGATTGTACATCTTTACCATTCACTTCGTACAACATCGTGTCGGAGACCTGACGGCGACAGAATTGCTACCAAGTTCTGATGCCCCACGACGTTCGCTTGTCGTTATGACGCCATTCCATGGCTGATGGATCAGCCACACGGACTAGAACAAAGTCATGAGTTCAGAAGTGTGGGGAAAAGACGCTGCGGCAGAATACGACGCCACCTCCGCCGAGATGTTCGACCCTGAGGTACTAGGGCCAACGGTGGACTTTCTCGTTGAGATGTCCCGGGGTGGGCCAGCACTCGAATTTGCCGTGGGGACTGGGCGCGTCGCTCTAGAACTCGCTGCTCGAGGACTACTCGTCTCGGGGATCGAACTATCTCCCCATATGGTGGATCAACTACGAGCTAAACCTGGCGCCGATTCCATTCAGGTTGCAATCGGCGACATGAGGAACACGCGAGTCTCGGGGACCTTCAAGTTGGTCTATCTAGTCTGGAACTCGATTATGAACGTGACCACCCAGGAGGGACAGGTTGAAGTATTCGAGAATGCTGCTGCCCATCTGGAAGTTGGAGGGTACTTCGTGGTCGAAGTGGGCGTTCACAAGCAAGACCGGGCGCCTCAGTTTGGGCAAGTCTTCGTTATGGATGACCATCATGTTGGAATCGATACACTCGACGACCCGATCAAACAGCTGATGTCCTCTCACCACTGGCGCGAGATCAACGGACATCTGCTTCGCGACAGAGGTCAGTTCCGTTACGTGTGGCCATCCGAGCTCGACTTGATGGCTCGAGTGGCTGGCATGCGATTGGTTCATCGTTGGGCGGGATGGCAGAAACAGATTTTCGACTCCCAGAGTGAAAGCCAAGTTGTTGTCTATGAGAAAACTGCACCCGGATGAGTCATAATCGACTGTTGGTGTCGGAAACGGAACGTGACAGGAACGCCACCTCACACTGGCGGCCAGCGAGTTAAGACAACTTTGTGTTGGACAGCCGAAGTCAACAATCCCCGACTGGCGTTTGTCTGACTGGGAATAACGGAGAGTGCTTGGCGGGGCCAGTCGAAAGCGTTACGTCGATTCCCGCTGTCGACGCGCGAATCATTCACTGTCCGATCCCACCATGAGTTGTGTACGGACCTGGCGCGGGTGTCAGCATCTCGCGCCCTCCTTTGCTCGGGGGCAGGCCATCACATTTAAACTCATGTGAACCTGGATCTCGGTCACGAGAAATTTCTCTTGCTGTCCCGTCTTGGAAACTGATCGGAACGGAGAACCTCGTGGTTTACGTGTACGCCGATGACGCGATTGAAGGCTGCCTCTTCATCAGGGCGAAGACCCCCAAGGTCATCAAACGATGACGTCCCGTGCCCTTATCACGACCCCATTTAACGCCGACAGTACCGCGGATGATGTGGTGCGTGGTACGGACCTAAGTGGTGTGCGCGCCATCGTCACCGGAGCCTCCTCCGGGCTAGGTGTCGAGACCGCTCGCGTGCTGACAGCGGCCGGCGCCGAAGTGACGCTTGCGGTTCGAAATACGGATGCGGGCAACACAGTTGCAGAGGAAATCGGGCGTTCGACTGGTGCACCAAGGCCTCAGGTGGTTCAACTTGACCTTGCAGACAGGCGATCTGTCGCCGACTTCATCGATGCGTGGGACGGCCCGCTACATCTCTTGATCAACAATGCCGGCATCGTCACGAGCGGCCTCGAACGCACAGTCGAAGGTTGGGAATTGCAGTTCGCAACGAACCACCTTGGCCACTTTCGCCTCGCCATCGGTTTGCATGACGCGCTGGCGAGCGGAGCAACGGAGCGCGGAGGAGCGAGGATCGTCTCACTCAGCTCCACGGCTCACATGCGTGCTGGCGTCGATTTTGATGACCTACAGTTCGAACGTCGGGCCTATGACCCCCAAATTGCGTATGCGCAATCTAAGACAGCCAACTCTCTTTTCTCCGTTGAAGCCACTCGCCGGTGGCAACCTGACCGCATCGTCACGAACACCGTAAATCCTGGCGGTATTGCTACAGGTCTGCAGCGTAACTTCTCTGCCACGCAGAAAGCTTCGCTGGAAGCGGCGGAGGCCGCGGGACTCTTCAAATACAAGACCGTCGAGCAAGGCGCCGCCACGAGTCTCGTCGCTGCAGTGGCGCCCGAATTCGCAGATACGGGGGGTCACTACCTCGACGATTGTCGTGAGGCCTACACCGTACCGAATGACGCCGATCTCGCCCAGAATCCTCACGGTGTTAAAGAATGGGCGCTTGACACTGAGATCGCAAAGCGCCTCTGGCAGGTCTCATTTGCGCTGGTTACCAACTGACTGCTGGCTTGCGGATCTTTTTGGAACCAAGAGCCGAGGAGGTGACGATGACGACGATCGCGTACGTGAGGGTCTCGACGGAGGACCAGGCGGAGTTCCCCCCGACGTCCAGGCGAAACGCTGCAAGGACCTCGCTCGACTCCGCAACTCGGCAGCTGCAGCGAACGCTCACCCCACACGTGTGAAAAGTTACTGCGCCTGAGAGATTGTGCCGGAGCACGCCTTGATCTTGAGGGCTTTCGGAACCATGTGCTTCGAGCACACTTCGGTGGTGTTGTCCGGAACCCACACCCCGAGGGGCTTGTTGTACTCCGCCACGTCGACCTGCTTGGTCCCTTCGGACGTGAAGATCACGTCGGCCCAATCTCCCGAACACGCAACTGAGTTGACTGTATACGAGCTTCCATCTAGGAGCGGCTTGATGACCCGACTAAAGACCTCGATGGTGCACTTGGTAGGTGTCTTGGTGGATTGGGGCGCGCGCACGAAGACGGACGTCGGCTGATGGGGCGCAGAAATCGCCACGGCCGACGTGGCCATGGCGGGAATGAACGCAGCAGCGATGGTGAGTGCCGCCGCGACGACGCCACTTCGTTTAATAGTGTTCCCCACAGAGTTCTCCCCCTCACTAGATACGCTCAGTCTCTCACATGAAATGGCTGGGGAGACCGATGGCGTCGCCTTCGAAGGCGCGCTAGAAATGTGTTTGCACTTCTCGTTAGGAGGGGAGTTGGCATTTATAAGCCGCGGCTTTCACGGGCGTCCGCGCCAGTCCGACGCGGGGCTCATACCGCCTGGACAGTACTTGACTAACGACTTTCCAGTGCTGACGGCCGGTCAAACGCCACGCGTGCCGCTCGATACCTGGGACTTCAAGATCGTTGACCAATCCGGCGCGCAACTTGCGCACTGGACGTGGGACGAGTTTCAGGCCCTCCCCCGCGAGGACACCATCGTCGACATCAGTTGCGTGACGAAGTGGACGAAGTTGGGAACGAGGTGGACCGGCGTATCGCTCGACGTGCTCCTCACCGGAATCGAAAGTGATGCGGAGTACGTCCTCGCGTTCGCCGAGCCGGACTACACGACGAACTTTCCCATCGCAGACTTGCGAGGCGGGAAGGCCTGGGTCGCCTTTCAGTTCGACGGTCAGGATCTCGCCCCCGAGCATGGTGGGCCGGCCCGGCTACTTGTTCCTCACTTGTATTTCTGGAAGAGCGCGAAATGGGTACGGGGTCTCAAGCTGCTCGATCACGACCAACCGGGTTTCTGGGAGTCGCTCGGATACAACAACTACGGAGACCCATGGCGCGAACAGCGCTATCAAGGAGACTGAGGCGTGCTGCGCTGGCTCGTGTCGAGCGTGACCAAGACCATCGCCGAGACGCCCGATGCCGTAAGTCTGTGGTTGGACGTCCCCGAGTGGCCCGGTCATAAAGCGGGCCAGCACGTCGACGTTCGCTTGACCGCAGAGGACGGGTACTCGGCCGAACGCAGTTATTCCATCGCCTCGTCACCCCGCTCTGACGGGGTGGAGCTGTCTATTGTACGACTCGACGACGGTGAGGTCTCGCCCTATCTCACCGGCCTCGCGGTCGGCGATCAGTTCGAGATCCGCGGACCGATCGGCGGGTACTTCGTCTGGGAGAAGACCGAGACGCGCCCGGTCCTCCTCCTCGGGGGCGGCTCCGGCGTGGTTCCGCTGATGTCGATCTTCCGTTACCACGCCGATCTCAATGCGGTGACGCACATGCGCTTGATCTACTCGGCTCGAACCGAGCAGGACCTTCTCTATCGCGAGGAGCAGACGATGCTACAGAGCGACCATCGAGACGTAAACATCACGTTGACGAGAGAGACTTCCTCCTCTTGGTCGGGACGCAGAGGTCGCATCGACCACAATCTGCTATCCGAGCTGACGAGCCCTGCCCCTGAGGACTTGCTCTGCTTCGTCTGCGGGCCGACGCCGTTCGTCGAGTCCGTGGCGAACGCGCTCGTGGCGCTTGGTGTAGCGCCGCGAAACGTGAAGACCGAACGCTTCGGTCCCACGAATGGAGGTTGACATGGACTCAGCGCCACTAGACGGGAACGTCGCAGCGGGCATTCTGGCTTCGATTTTTTACCCCGAGATGACGGTCGCCGCCACGCACTGCGCGCACTGCGGTACCGTTCGTCCGTTGGGCGAACTCGACGCCTACGTACACGCCCCCGGCGTCATCTTGCGATGTTCGTCGTGCGACGCCGTCGTCCTTCGCGTGATGCAAAATCGCAATCGCGTATGGCTCGATCTGCGCGGCATGTCAGTGCTCCAGATGGACATACCCGACGAAGGATCACCTTGACTGCTTGTCACTGGAGTTGTCAGCGTCGGAACGCTTCTACAACCAACGTACGGGCGTGCACCAGAACAAGCGCAGCCAAGCGATCTACGGGTGTCGCCATCGCGGCAAAGGCTGTGACTAACCCGGACGCTCCGCCAACAGGCTTCATCGCGCCACGATCCTCGGTCTACGAGTGCTAGCAAACGATGTCGCCCTTCAACCAGCCATCCGTCATCAGTTGAGCGCACACCATCACGTAGAGCCGTCGGCGGGACCCTCGCCGCCTCTGTCGGCACATCAATTCGGAGTAAGGAGCGAAAGCTGCTCGATCTCTATTACACCGACAAGATTGACATCGATGCCTATGCCGTCGAACGTCAGCAACTGACAGCTCAGATCGACGCCTTAAAGAGTGAGATCAGCAATGCCGAACGCGAGCAACGCCGCCGTGATGAGGCTGCTGCGCGGTTTGACGAGGTTACGGAAGTCATCGCCCGGCTCGACTTTAACGAGATCTGGAAGCGCGCCTCTGTCACAGAACAAAGAGTCCTGGGCGAGGATCTCGTCGATGCGGTCAAGAGTTTCCCTGACCGATTGACAGTTCAGGTAGTGGGAGCGCTACCCATTCTCGTGACGCTTGATGAGGTTGGACTGCATCCTGGTATCAAACCTGTGGTGTCGGAGACGGTGGTGTCGGAGACGGTGGTGTCGGAGACCCGAAGCAACAGATCTACAACCAAGCACTGGCGACTTCGGTTGTTGTAAGGGTCGTGCAAGCACCACAAGGGGCGCGAGACTGTTGCCAATTTGTCGTGGGCTGAGAGTAAGAATGCGGACGTGCTTGTAACTCTGCCGGACAACACGCTCGTCCTCGCCCTGGGTCGTATCGGATTGATCTCCTCGGAACGACCTCGCCATCCCGACTTCGCGGTCTATCTTGATGCGAGGTGGCAGACCGATCCAGATGTCACCTGGCCCGTTCGGGTGATTGCTTGGCCCGATTTCGGACTTCCGAAGGATGAGGCGGATATTTTCGAAGTCATCGCGAACATCCACGCGCGAGCCAAAGCCGGTGAGCTCGTCGAGATAGCTTGCTATGGCGGGCTGGGAAGGACGGGAACCGTCCTCAGTTGTCTTGCTGTCTGTGCCGGCATTCAAGCCGACGAAGCAGTGGAATGGGTTCGATCACACTATGACGTAAGAGCGGTTGAGACAGACGATCAACGCCGTTTCATCGAAAGGTTCGAAAATTCACTCTGAACTAGTCGACGGGCGCGCTTCGTTTAGGACTCTCGACAGCATTTCGTCTAGCTATCGAGCCAGTGTCGGAGACCCGACGCAACAGTTCTGCAACCTTGCATTGGCGGCTGGATCGGACTAATTAGTTCTTGGGAGTGGTCCTGCCTGGATTGACGTCACGCCAATATGGAAGTTCGCGAAACAGAAGTTCAGTTCTAGCGGTACCGTGAACGGCACCGAGTACGGATGGACGCGCACAGGGAACGAGGCAGTGACGCTCTGTGTCATGCACGGACCTGCACTGGGATCTCCTTGATTGTACGCGTCGCCATAGTTAATCCCGTACGAGGCGGTGGCACCGGGGCCGATAATGACCCGACGGGGCTTCACGGCTGCGAAGATCTGTCCCCCTCCGTTATCAGTGGTTTTGATGATCTCGCGTTTATAGATCGAGGGATAAAATTCAAGCTTGGGATAACCCTCCAAACTGCATGCGGCATGACCGATATTGATGAGAGCGAAGGCAACACCGTGATTTCCAGCGGCGGAGTAGGCGCCGGTACCTGTTTCTACCCCCACGGACAATTGAGTGGTGGAGCAAATGGGGGTCGAGGAGGTGGCAGAAGCGTCTGATGACTGGAACAGTGAAATGAGAGTCACGGAGCCAGCGACGAGCACAGAGCTGATACAGAGCCGTGCAAACATCTTGATGCTCTGAAATCGTCGCACTCTGTAGCCCCCACTCTGGTCAAGTTCACAAGATAGCCACGTAGCGCGTACGGTACTCGGCGCCCTCTGCGCGACGGCTCTGCACGGAGGCTCCGCCCTTACGCTTGAATCGGACTCAGATAAAGTTTTGATTTCATTGACGCGGATGCGAGTATGCCGGTACTACGTTGCAAACGTGTCAAGGATCGTCAGATCGAAGAGTGAGCACGGGCTTCGATGGGTGGGTCAAGACGCGACAGCGGACAATTCAGTAACGATCTCTCCAGTCGAGCCGCAATCTCCGTCGCTGAATCGAACTTTGCAAATTCGGGCCGTCCGGGACCTGGAACAAGTGCGCCGAGTCGCCCACAATCCTCACACGGTGATGATGACCTTCCCTCTGGCGTGACCTTCTTCGACGTACCCGAGCGCCCTTGGCGCATCGCTCAGCGAGTACGTCCGATCAATGAGGGGAACGACGTCACCCGAGGTCGCGAGCGTGGAGAGCGTCTCGAGGTTCTCCGTCGTCACTATGGCCATGAAGCCACGAATCTGCTGGCGGACGAAGGGCGCGACGACGATTGCTTTCAATAACAGCGCTATCGGCCGAAACCACTTTCCGCTGCCCCCTCCCGCGATGACGAGGGTCCCCCGCGGCGTGAGTGCGCGACGAAGGTCGCCGAGCGAGCGGTTTCCGATCGTATCGATGACCACGTCAAATCGCCGGGACTGTTGAGTGAAGTCGTCACGAGAGTAATCGATGACGTCGGTGGCGCCGATCGACTTCACGAGTTCAACATTCCTCGTGCTGCACACGCCAGTCACCTCGGCACCGAGGGACGCTGCGATCTGTACCGCGAAGGACCCAACACCTCCGGATGCCCCGTTGACCAGGACGGACATTCCTGAACTGACCTGCCCCTTGTCTCGAACCGCGAGCAGGGCAGTGTTTCCGGCACAGGGAAGCGATGCCGCCGACTCGAAGCTCAACGCGTCGGGCTTCGCCGCGAGGCGCTTCTCGTCCGCGACGGCGTATTCGGCGAAGGCGCCACGAGCGATGCCGAAGACGGGGTCGCCGATGCGAAAGCGTGTGACATTCGCGCCGACCGCGACGACCGTGCCCGCCGCATCGATGCCCATGTTCTGGTTCGTTGGGCGTCGATACCCCGCGCTGATTCGCAGCAGGTACGGCTCACCACGAAGGAGATGCCAGTCGTACGGGTTGACGGAACTGGCGTGCACCTTCAAGAGGATCTCAGTGTCCCCTAGCTCCGGAATTGCTACATCGGCGAATGAAAGGCTCTCGGGAGGCCCGTAGACCGGTCTGGTAATTGCTTTCATCATTGATCCCTTCACGGTCCGAGAGACGTCCTTACGCTGTATCCTTACTGCGTAAATCTACCCATACTATGTAAGTATGTCAAGCGTGCCACGCCAGCAACGAGCGCATCGAACGAGGACCCCATTGAGCCGAGAACGGGTTCTGCAAGCCGCCCTCGACATCGCGGATCACCACGGGCTCGACGCGTTGACCATGCGCGCGCTCGGACAATCACTCAGCGTCGAGGCGATGTCGCTCTACAACTACGTCGAGGACAAGGACGACCTTCTCACCGGCATCGTCGACCTCGTGCTACGGGAGTTCGATCTCGCGCCCACGACTGTCGACTGGCGTTCGGACATGCGAGCGACGGCGGTGTCCGCGCACGAAGCGCTGCTGCGACACCCCTGGGCGACCCGACTCGTCCTCTCCCCCACTTCGGTCCGCATGGTCACCGTGCGAATGGACTACATGGAGTCGATCCTCGCTCGGCTCCGAGACGCGGGGTTCTCACCCGAGGCGGCGTCGAGGGGCTACCACGCCCTCGACAGCCATATTCTCGGATTCACCATCTGGCAACTCGGTCACGCCCTCCCCGTGGACGCTCCCCCGGACTTCATTGACAACCTGATGCGTCACCTCAAGCCCGACACGTTCCCCTTCCTCATGGAGCACGCCGCGGTGCACATGAAGGCGTCCGAGGATGCAGAGGAAGGCGAGTTTGAATTTGGGCTCGACCTCATCCTCGAGGGACTCGAACGGTACGCGCATTCGACACCGCACCGGGCTTGACGTTGAATTCCATTCGGAATTCGGAACAAGCACCGTTCCTACCTTCGTCATGGGGAAGATTCGCGTCGAGAACCGCGGTGACGGTGTATTCAGCCAGATCCATTGGGCCGATCTAGGCGTCCGGGTCATCAAAGAGGACGGCGAGCTGATTCGCCACTTCACCCTCAATCCGGCCAAAAACTACCAACCTCGGAAAGATGATTAATCTCGGGGGTTCGTTTGTCCCAGAAAATCTGAAACATCACAGTGGTGTCGGAGACCCGACGCAACAGATCTGCCACCAAGCACTGGCGTCTAGCGGCTAATGCGGACTAATGCGGACTAATGCGGACTAATGCGAGAGTCTGCCTAGAAAGGAAGCTAATCCGCGCCTTGTTGTCGTACACGTAGACGTTCGGTGCGCAATTCTTAATTTCGTCACTGCCCCACCCTGCCGTCTATACATTCGCGCAAGAGATCGGCGTGCCCGCAGTGACGGGCATACTCCTCGATCCTGTGCACCATCAGCTCGCGAACTGCAATTCCATCCTCGCCCAAACGTTCACCTAGATCCTTGTGTCCGTAAAGCTCAGCGTCGGTCGCGGCCTGCTCGCTCTCTAGCGCTGCGTACGCGGCATCGACGTGGGACTGCTCGGGCACTACTCCGTTGAAGTCCGCGCCGCCATCGCCGTACAGCTTCGGTAAGGGGTCTCCAGTTCTGATCCAGTTGCGCCAGTCGCGTTCCGCCTCAGCGAGATGTCGAAGCAGCCCAAGCAGCGACATCGTCGATGGCGGAACTGATCGAGTAGCTAGTTGTTCCGCATCTAGGCCCTCGCACTTCATCCGCAGTGTTATTCGATAGTTCGTGAGGTACTCGTGCAGCGTCGCAAGCTCACCGTCCGGACTGACTCCTTCGCTATTTCGAGGGTCGTCGTTCGGATCAACCCACATGTCAGGAAAGACGGTTGCTTGGCTCCACCGCACGGGTCGGTCACTCACGGATTCAATCATCATGCAGGGAAGCTCAGCCTCGCAAGCCCAATGCTCAAACCGAAGATCGCTGGTGTCGGAGGCCCGACGCAACAGTTCTGCCACCAATCACTGGCGACTAGAACTGCGGAGATCAGCCTTGCTCATCGCGCCGTAGACTGCTCGCTCGAATGATGCGAATGAGCTGAGGGCGCCCGCATCGTAGAACGGCAGTACTTGGGTGGCGAATACGCCCGTGATTCCGGCGTCTAGATCGATCCAGTAGTAACAGTTAGCGATTCCGCCCCAAAACAGGCTCCCGGGTGAACGCCCTTCTGCCGTAGCCATTGAGTTCCTGAGGAATGAGAGTCCCCAACCAGGATTTTGGCCCTCGAGCAACCGAACGTCATTCGTAACAACAGGATTGAATGATGACCATCCAGTCACTTGCAAGCCGTCAAGATGGTCCTGCGCCATCAGTTCAACTGTTGATGGCTCGAGCACACGAACGCCATTGAGCGCCCCTCCCCCGAGCAACATCCGAGTAAAGCGGGCAAAATCCACGGCGGTTGAATACAATCCGCCACCAGCATCGAACATCTCAGGAATCTCTGTCGGGAGATCGATCGGATAGGGCACGAGCGCACCTTCGGTTCGCTGGTAAATGGCTGCGACGCGTTGGCGCAATGCCGGATTCGGCAAGAAACTTGTATCCGGCATGCCGAGAGGACCGAAGATGTGATCGTTGAAGTACTCATCGAGGCGCTGTCCGGAGGCCTCTTCAACTATTCGCCCCGCCCAATTGAGTCCGAGGCCGTATTCCCACCGCTCCCCAGGGTCGAATACGAGCGGGAGCTCGTAAGCGGACTGTGATCCTTCTACTGTTTCAGGCACCGTTTTCACGTACCGTGCGAGTGAGCCGTCCGTCGAGGAGTATCCAAAGCCAGAAGTATGCGTGAGTAGATGCAGGAGCGTCAGGCGACGTGTGGGGGCACGCAAGATTGCATTACCCTCCGCATCAAAGCCCACTAAGACCTGAACCTCATCAAGATATGGAACGAGCTCTCCGACCGGCTGGTTGAGCATGAGCGTTCCACTTTCCACGAGTTGCATCACGGCTGCTGCCGTCACGGCTTTTGTCAACGAGGCGACGAACATAATGGAATCCGGCTGCATAGCCCTGCCCGGTGCGGCGTCGCCAACCGCACCCTCGAAGATGACTTCTGAACGAGACCAGGCGGTCGCGGCGACACCCACAAGCTGACCGTCGTCGACGGTGGTTCGCAGCACTTCACCAATCTGTTCAGCGTGCGTGGCTGATGTCATTCCGCTTATTTAATCACCGAGTTCTAATCATCGCAGGATCCGCGATCTCATCAGAAAGTCGATCGTCCTGACTACGGTCCTCGGAGTCGACTTGAGCAGAGAGGACAAGACGCCATTGCCGACGTCGCATACGGCAATTGGGTGTGAAGGAGACAATCTGAGCTGGTGTCGGAGGGCCGAAGCAACGACTCTGCTACCAAGCATTGGAGGCTCGCCTAGAGCACGGCTACCGGTCGGCGGCACAAGGCAACAGAAGCCACGTCGCAATGGAGACTCAGCGGTGCCCCGAACGCCAAGGGGTCGAACTACATCGACTTTCTTGCAAAGATTCTCGATGGTGTCGGAGAGCTGAAGTCAACAATCTCCGACTTGCGAATCACGCGGTGGTGATGCCGGGAATCATCCAGTAGAGGACCAGACAAGTCCAGCGTTCACTGTCACCGCTCCTACGTGGTTGTCAAAGCAGACGCCAGGCAGAGTACGAGCAAAAACCCTCTCAGAGCTGATGGGCTTGGCATAACCCTCGATCACGAATCCCGACGCCGTTGCTGGCTGGCACTTTCGCTTGGCTGAGGCCGAGCCCTCTATCTTCGTAACTTCAAAGAGAATCTTCTTCTGGCTCCCTCGATCGAGAACAAACTTTCCGTCTGATGCGGGTATCCCTATAGGGAACGACTGTTGCGCTCTGGCCGTCAATTTTCCCTTGGAGATGCCGCGTACGGCTCGCGCAACTGGCCCTCCGAGGAGAATATGACACGTGGAACCGTGGTTCGTAAAATACACGGGAGTCACCAGAACAGCCGTCGGCGCATAAGTGAAAGGACCACGAACCGTAGGTCCGATAGTGACAGCGATCGTTGAGGCTTGGCAAGCTGGTACAGAGACCGCGCCGGATGGCGGACTAAAGGATGTCATCATCGAAATGAACGATGCGAGCATGGTCGCAATAGCGACCACGTACTTGAAGTTTCGCGTAACGACCATCTCGCCGCAACCTTAACGTCGCGGGTGCGTCCTCTGTATCACAGCACCTGTGAGTTCAGACGGTCAACGCAACAAGTGATTCCGTCAGCTTGAGGTAGTCGGAGACCGTTGGTGTCGGAGACCCAACACAACAGGACTGTAACCCGTCACTGGCGACGTTCAATGAACGATTCAAAGTGATGCTCAGCGGTGAAAAAGTGCAGTGACACCAGGGAGATCCCTAAAGGCTGATTGATCGGCCGTAACGATGACTCGATCAGACGAGAGTGCACTCGCTGCAATGATCAAATCGTGCGCTCCCCTGGGACGCCCTTGGCGCCGCACTTCCACGAGAAGTGCGGCGTGGGCTTCCGCCACTTGTAGGTCGTAGTCAACGATCGGAACTGATGCGACGATTTCTTCGACGAGACTCTGGCGACTCTGCTTTGTTTTTCCTTTGGACAACTCCACACCAACCTTGAGTTCGGCCACCGTAATGGCCGCCACCGCAACGTCATCGTCGTCGTCGATGAGCTCGTCGAGATAGGAGTTTGATCTCTCTGCATCTATCAGAAACGTCGTGTCGAGGAGCAACCTACTCAGAATCGATCCTTCGAAACAACGGACTCCCGCACTTCACGAATCACGTTTATCCATTGACCGTCGCCGGGGTGTCTCTTCAATAGCGACTTGACGTCGGAGCCGCGCCCTTTCGCCACCGGTTCGATTTGGGCAATCACTCGTCCTCGACGCGCAATACGAATTCGTTCGCCCTTGTGCTCGACTGCATCGAGCAACTCCGCGAAGTTCCTCGCTGCATCAGTAGCACTAATTTCAGTCACTAAATCAGATTATCAGATTTTGGTGTCGGAGACCCGAAGCAACAGATCTGCAACCAAGCACTGGCGGCTATATCGCACCTAGCTGACGACTCCGATTAAGACGAGATCCAGAAAGACTCAGAGAGCAGGAATGGTCTCTGGGGACCGCTGCCACTCCCGCCTGAGCAGCCCATACAGCCACGAGTCCGAGACTTCGCCATTCACGACGCAGTCTTCTCGTAGAGTCCCTTCACGAACGAACCCAACCTTTTCCAGGACGCGGGCGGACGCGGCATTTCGCGTATCGGTCTCGGCCTGGACTCTATTCAGTTTGAGTTCGTCGAATGCCCACTGCAGCAACGCCCGCGCGGTCTCGCTTGCGTAGCCATGGTTCCAAACTGCATCGTCGAAGCAGAATCCCAACGACGCGCTACGGAAGTCCGGATTCCACCGTGTCAGGCTGCACCAGCCGATGAACGCCTCGTCGGAAACACGGTCCACGGCCAATCTCGCCCCGGTGCCCGCTTCGGCTATCTGATGGCAAGCCGCAATGAACTGCTCGGCGCGCGTCCGTTCGCTCCAGGGCGGCGAGTCCCAAAAGCGAAGCACGTATGCGTTGCTGTGAAGCGCGAAGAGGGCATCCGCGTCAGCATCATTGAAGGGGCGAAGTCGAAGACGAGCAGTGAGCAGTGTGGGAGCTGACAAGGA
>Ga0302148_1000180_pt1 | contig 15500 bp, 14 predicted proteins | sample I_Bog_E3_3_FD_198558 | JGI IMG/M metagenome (GOLD analysis project Ga0302148, IMG submission 198558) | Peat permafrost microbial communities from Stordalen Mire near Abisko, Sweden - I_Bog_E3_1 | ecosystem: Environmental > Terrestrial > Soil > Wetlands > Peat | place: Sweden: Abisko, Stordalen...
ACTTGGCGCCTTCGAGGGGCGCTACCTGCGGGAAGTTGGTTTACTCTACGCCGAGCTTGACGACTGGAACGCAAGGATCGCCGAACTCGCTGCCGAGGCCTCCGGAACCGAACAAGCAAAGTCCACTGCTACGGATGCGCGAGCGCGTGCTGAGGAATCTCGCGCTGCCGCCCATGATGAGGCTGCGGGAGCAACAGATTTTTCACCCTCGCCAGAACTGAAAAGACTCTTCCGTGAAGTCGTCAAACTCGTTCATCCCGACAATGCCACGGATGAAGCCGACAGAGCCGTGCGCAACAAATTGATGACGGAGGCCAATCTGGCCTATCGGCTCGGTGATGCAGATGCACTGAGGAGAATCCTTGAGGAGTACAAGAGCAGCCCAGAATCGATAAAGGGCGGGGGCACGGCGGCAGACTTGCAGCGCGTCATCCGGCAGATTGAACGAATAGTCAAGAGACTTGCCGAGATAGAATCCGAAGTCGCGGAACTGACTTCATCCGAGATTGCGAAGCTGATGGCCACTGCGGAAACCGCAAGAGCAAAGGGGAGAAATCTGCTTGCGGAGATGAAGAAAGACGTTCTGCACCGAGTCGATCTGGCCCGGAAAGAGTTTGAAGGTCGGGCCTCGGAAGCGAAGTCTAAATGAGTGCTGACGAAGACAAGCAATCCGCGTTGGTCCCGGTGCAGCCCAACACGTTGACGAAGTCCGGCGCAAAATCTCTGGCTGCCCGAGGCCGCATCGACCTGCATATCAGGGAGGTCAGGGAGGAGGCTGACGAATGGCTCAAGAGAGGTCTAGATCTATGGAAGCAAGGCAGCGATGAGACACAAGCCTCATTTGAATCCACGCAGCTTGCCCTTGATATGCAAATAGGCACAGGCAAGGATTTTTCTTCTGAGGAGAAGCTGGCGTTCTTCGACAGAAATTTTCTTCGCGACCCCAATCGCAGGCGGGAAGAGGCATTCGTTTGCTTTGAACACGGAATCAAGCTGAGCCCAAGCCACCCAGGATTGCAGCACTCTTTGGGCGGTGCATATTACAACGGATGGGGAGTTCCACAGGACCCAGTAAAGGCGGCTGCATGGTTTCGCAAGGCTGCTGAGCAGGGACACGCCGAAGCACAATTTGACCTTGGCGCAATTTACGCGTACACAGACGTTGTCCAGGCAGCATCCTGGTGGCGCAAGGCCGCAGAGCAAGGGCATGCTGATTCCCAGCGGCGTCTCGGTGATCTCTATGTTTCTGGCGTGGGAGTACAACGAGATTATGCTCAGGCGGCCTTCTGGATTAGAAAGGTAGCGGTACAAGCCGAAGATAGTGAGATGAAACTGTCTGACCTTTACTCCCAGCTTACCTCCTGGCTTCGAGTGGCTGCAGAGCAGGGGGTAGTCGATGCACAGTACCTCCTTGGTTGGCTCTACCACCATGGTCGCCATGTTCCACAAGACCACGAGCAGGCGGCAAAGTGGTATCGAATGGCCGCTGAACAGGGCGACGCAGACGCACAATTCGCTCTTGATCCCGATGTAAGGCAGAAGGATTCGTGGGCATAGCGCTCCGGCTTGGGCAGAGACTGTGCCCGCGTTTTCGACTATTCTCTGGCAATCGACTCAAGATGCGCTTCAGGTCTAATGGCTTCTAGGAATGATTGACTGGGTATAAAGCCATGGGGTTCCAGCGTGAGGTTTTTCGAGCTAACTTCGTTGCATGTAAAGGTGTAACCAGTCTTACATTCAGGACATATAACGTCGAACGGCCTGCACTGTGGCAGGAAATAGACGCGACGCTTGTCATATGGGCCAACGTACGCGAGAAGCAGCCCTCCGCATGAGGGAGTTTTGCATTCGACCGTCCAATAGGTGTAACAGGGTTCCTCTGGCATTTCGCGACATCACCTTTCTTGAGCCATTTATGGCTTTTTGTGCTGTGGCCCTATTCGCAGGAGTCTCGGCGAGGGCAAGAAACATTTCACTGGCTCAAGAGAGTAACGCGGATCGACGGTCTGCGTCAATCATCCCATCTTGAATCTTTCCCAACCAGACTCCGGGAGGCACTTCCATGGAGACCACCTTCGACAATTTGCGCACCTATGCGCAAAAGGCGGCTCCGAAGAGCCGCCTCTATGATGCGCGGGCACTACTGGCCCTCCTTGGCGGGCTTGGCCGCCTTGCCCGCGCTGGCTTCGTTCGGTGCTGAATTGTCGATCTTGCGGATGTAGTCGGCCTTGATCGAAAACGTCTTGTGCTCTACGCCGTCATGGGTGCTTCCTCCTTGGGCGGTTGCCTTTGCCGTTGCCTTTGAATTGGCAGCGGCATGTGACATACATGCCGAACGCCTCCTGGCGAAGGTGGGGGGTAGCAACTGCAAGGGGAGGGGTGTCTCCCACCCTTGGAGCGCAGCGGAAAGGGCGCGAGGGCTGCACAAGCGGAGCGCGGAAGCCTGGGGAAACCCCTTGCGGGCGCGAGGGGGAAACACCCTTAGCTGCTTTTGTTGTTGCTGTTGCTTTTCAGCCAATCAGGGAGGGGCGTTGCGGGGAAGGAACGGACCCGCTGAGGTGGGTGGCGAAGGACTGCAACGCAGGCCGCAGACAGGGAGGAAACCTCCTCCCACCAAAGACGGCTCTTCGTAAACCGGAAAAATCGTATGCGGGCAGATCGACAGGAATGAACAGTGATGATGAAAGACCTGGGAGGAAAGCGAAATTAGGTCGGCCCCGGCAAATTAAAAGAAAAGGAGGTGCGTCTATTGAAATGTACACTGCTATATAATGAGAGATATGGAACCGCTCTTTGAAACGCGAGTGCGTTTGAAGGCGAGAGGAGCGGCACAGAGAGGATCTGAAAAGCAATGACAATGACGGCAGAGGAGACTCTGATTAAGCAGTATGGACCGCTGCTCACTATCAACCAATTGGCTGCCATCCTTGATCGTTCTCCAGACGGTGTGCGCACTACGCTGAGATCCTCCGGTGAGTGGGTCAACAAGGTTAACGCAACCCGCTTGAGACCGGGACGCCGTCTGTATTTCCGCGCGGTCCAAGTTGCCGATGTACTTGGAATCCGGTAGACAGACGAGTGAGTTCTGAACTCACGTCCGTAAGCGCGATACTCGGCCTGAATTCGATTTCGGTTGCCGACAAGCGAGCGTCAGCCCCGCGGTTCAACGCGACTGGCTCGCGAAAAGGTTCTATTGTCTCCCGGCAAATACATCCTCTGCTGTCCATCGTGCAAGCCATTCCAACGGAGAGCGCCCTCGATGCCGGCGCACTCGGCTTCATGGCAAAGTTCCTGGTCCAAACCACTCTTCCGCACAGTGAGCAGCTCGGCACACAATTCGTCCGTTCCGACGGCAATCTCACACTCCGCATCACGGATGTCGGCGGGACCGGCCTGCCATACGGCAGCTAGCCATCTCCTCATCGACAAAGTAAAACCCGCTGCCCTGATTTCCTGCTTTTCGCGCCACAACCTGGAACATGGGCGGGTCAATCCTCGCGTCCCAAGTCGAATGTCCTGCCGAGAGAAAGGAGAGCTTCCAGCTCTGCTCGGCCGTCATCACTACCACATCCTGCACGTCGTGAAGACTAACGGAAACGTCGGCATCCGCGATCACTGCCCCGTTCTTCTTGTGTGTCCTGTGATAGCTAATACTGCAGGCGGCAGGATCAGCTATCAAGTTACTTGCCTCGTTGATGTACTGATCTGTGTAGTCCCTTCCAGCGCTGTTGTCATGCGTATGGACTGCAAACTTCAAGCTGCCCCGCTCATTCAATTTGTCCTGAATGAACTGCATGGTCGCCGCCAACGAGGGTCCGCTATCGCTGGCGGCGGGCTTTGCGCCAGTATTGGATTGAGGCGTATCGGTGCCAAGAGTAAAGATCACATTTACCGTGGTCTCCACTTCCGCTGGTTTATTGTTGACGAGGTATGGCTTATATTGCCACTGCCTCACGGCATCCAGGGCGGCCTGCTGCAACATGGCTGGCCCGCTAACGACTTCGAGCACTTCGACCGATCCCGTCTCTGAAATCGTGGCCCGCAGCTCTACCGTGCCGGAGATTCTGGCAGCCTTGGCAATTGGAGGGTAAGCGACTGTCGGCATCTGAAGTAAAAGACTCCTTGCAACGTCGGCTGTTATGCTCACCTTCTTCGGGACTATGGGCTTTGGTTTTGGGAAGAGCGCCTCGATTGCCGCCAGCGTTTGAGAACCAGCGCCCTTCACGCGCAGCGATTCGACGATTGCCGGAGTGGGAGCAAAGGCCAATCCTCGTCTTTGGATTTGTGTGCTCATCGTCGAATCCGGTACGCCGTGCGATACCAGATCTTCAACCTGGGCAAGGGTCAGCTTCGGGACCGCCGCCTGCTGTCCCGAAGCATTCTGGGAACAAAGCATAGCACCGACCACCAGAAGGGCCAACAGCCGTACAGCCTTCATGAAGCAGCCTCCAGTATTTGAATCGCGTAACCGAATTCTCTAGAACGGCTCCTTATTACCGCCGCTGCAAAGCTCGATTGCATGACGCATGGCCTTGGCTACGCGGTTGGCCATATCCTCATCGCGAAAAGTGAAGCGAGCAGCGGTTTGAGTTTGGTCAACGACCGGCAGTGCCTGGTTGTCGCCACGTGAGACTGAATTATGAAAAGAGATAGCGGGCTTCGGCCCAGAGGCAATCACATCGAAGACGGTGGGTTCCACTGTCGCGGTCTTTTCAGGATGACCGCCTTTCGCAAATCTACTGTTCCAAATATCCGCTGGGCTCCCAATCGTTATTGTGTTGATGTCCTTGAAAGAAAAGCTTTGCGTGGCAACAGAGCGGTTCCACTGTGGGGCGCTGCCGGTAGTGGCGTCTGTTGACCTCACAGTGGATTCTTCGGTTGTTTCGGTGCTGCGCAGAGTGCAGGTAGCCGAATCGACCGATACGTTGGAGTGAACAAGAGTATATGTGTCGCGGCGGATAACTCCTGGTACTAGGCTCATCGTCAATACCCACTTCATCTGGTCTCGCTCATTCATCTTGTCTTGAATGAACTGCAAAGTCGCCGCCAGAGATGGTCCGCCGTCGGTGGAACTGGCCCTGTCGCTCATGGGCGCGCCGGTCTTAGTGCCAATGGTTCTTGCATATGAGATTATGTTCCGCATGATAAGGAGTTCCTTATGGTCATACCCTTTCGATGACTGATCATATGCTCCAAATAAGAACCCTTCTCCTTCTCCAGTTGCAACCAGCATTCCCCCGGAAGATCGATCTTCATAAGCAGCAAGCAGAATATTTCCCCCACTCATTGCTAAGGGTAATACATTGTTACCGTCGAGTATCTTGATGTTAGGGTTTCTGCATGTTAGAAATGGACCTACACCGTTCATGATGGCGTTCTTTCCAGTTGGGTAAGCTACTTGGTTAACAGGATCGTCCCTTGTGAGTTCCATCCCGAAGTCTCGAAGTGCGTCATTCGCAATTTGGCTAGAGTATCTTGCAGACTGTGGGTCATTTCCGGCTTTGCAACCGTTATTCCCCGTTAGAATAATAACTTTCCCATTCTTTACTAGATTCCTGATTCTGGTGAAAAGTAACGCATTGTCTGTTCTGCAAGCATCCCAAAATGTGATGTCATACTCGTCTGGATTCACACTGCCGTTTGCTTCCGTAATGGTGGCGTTCTCTTGTTTCAGCATCTCAAGCAACGGTTGCCACTCAGCCATCTTTCTCCCGTTGTAGTCGAATAGATTACTCACGGTTAATATTGACACCGCCTTCGTGGAGGCCGTTCGAGACGATGATCCGCTATCAGCGACGTTCATCCTGGCGCTGAGGGTTCCCTTGGGAAAGAGCGCCTCGATTGTCCTCAACGTCAGAGGGCCAGCGCCCTTTGTGCGCAGCGATTCGAGGATTGCGAGGGTCGGCGCAAAGGCCAACCCTCGCTTTTCGATTTGGCTACTCAACGTGGAATCCGGTACCTTGTTCGACACCAACTGCTCAACTTGGCTGAGTGTGAGTTTCGGAACTACCGGATGCTGCCCCGCAGCGCTCTGGGGCAAAAAGATGATGGCAACCAGGAGAAAGGTCAACAAACATGCCGCCCGATAGCATTCATGCCGGCCTAGCCAGAAGAAAAACCGTATGGTCTTCATAAAGTGCCTTTCAGTAATTCAGGTCGTGGCAAAAACAATTCTCTGACGCCCCGTCATAGGAGATTGTCGCTCTAACGGGATAAGCTTCATTGCAATGTATTCAGCGTGACGCACTCGATGTCCGACATACAAGGTCCTCATCTCATGTAGGACATGGTGGCACAGTCCCCATTGCTACTCCCTGGCGTATGACAATTGAGTTGTAGGTTGCCGTTTTGATCTAGTGTTAAGCGAAATACTGTTGTTGAGCCGCCACCTCGTCGAAAAGTGAGAGCACTGCCATCCCAAAACGCATCTTTTTCACCTTCATCGCAGTCCTGCGGGCTACAGGCTCCCCAAAGATGCACTTTTGGCTTCTCAGCGCTTCCTGAAATAATCACTCTGAAATATCCCCCGTGCGGGCCAGGTTGGTTCCAAACCCCGAAGAAGTCGCCTATTCTCTTCGGCGCACCGCTGTATGTCATGCGAAGCTGGTCGACTGTTTGGGGCACCTTTTCTGATGTGAAATTACCGTCACGAGGCCCTGTGTCCATAGCGCGCTCACCGTGCCCGGTGCTCGCATACGCTAAATCCCATTCAGACCCGGCCGGGTCGCGTTTGAAGAGAGTCCGAAACTTAAAATCTCGCTGCCTGGGCCAACGACGCTCACTCCATATGTCGTCGAATTCCGGTGCAATGTTCAACACGTATGTGCCGTCGACAAGTTGGTAGTCGTTTTCGCCTATGCGGCCCATTGCATTCGAGCCGATCTTCTCAACCCCATAGGTCCCAAACGCAAATGTCACATTATGTTCTTTTTCGTCCACCTTGCCAGATCTCACTCCTGCCTCTGTCAAAGTCACAATGGCCCCATAGTCGATCTTGATGTTGACGCCGGGGGCTAGACTGGTCGGAGCATCCGCAATACTCAATTCACTAAGTGTGATCAACCCCTTCGAAGCAAGCGCGCGAAACACCGGGTATTCGGATGTCTCCGCCAGAGAGTAACGAAGCGCCCCCATCGCCCCTCTTCCAAAACTAGTGGCGGTTCCAAAATAGGTCGGGCCAAGAAACACCCGCCAGTGGCTCTGCCAGTTCCAATTCTGCTCGAGAAGGGAAATGAACGCACCGTTAGGGTCGGTCGTCAGGGATATCTTGTTGGGCCGAGCGCCAAGCACTGTGTTTGGCAACAGAGCTTCCACCGCTGCAATCGTGAGCGGGCCTGCCCCCCTGGCGCGCAGTGCATCCAGATCAGCGGCACTTGGCTTGAAGGCCAACCCTCGCTTTTGGATTTGGCTGCTTAACGTCAAATCCGGCACCTTGCTCGACACCAATTGCTCAACCTGGCTGAGTGTCAGCTTGGGAACTACCGGATGCTGCCCCGTCGCGCTCTGCGGCCAAAGGATCACAGCAACCGCCAGAAATACCCATAGACGCATCGCCCAAAAGCATTGAGAACGGTGCGAGCAAACGAAGAACTGCTGAATATTCATGAATTAGCCCCCAGTATTTCAACCCGTGACAACCACAATTCGCGGATATCCCGGTAGAACGGATTGTGCCTCTACCTGGATAAGCTTCATCTCGGTGTTTGCGGTGTATCGTCGCCGCCAACATCCAAGGGAGTTTTTGTGTAGCCAGACATGACGACACAGTCCCCTTCGTTCCCATTGGACCTAACATAATGACAATTGAGTTGCAAGTTGGCGTTTTGATCGAGTGTGAACCGGAATACCGTTGGGCCGCCATCTTGCTGAAAGGTCGAAGTGAGGGCGCTGCCATCCCAGAACGCATCCTCCTCACCGTCATCGCAGTTTTGTGGAGAACAAGAGCCCCAAAGATGCACCCGCGGCTTTTCCGGGCTTCCTGAGATAATCACCTTGACATACCCGCCTACGTCCTTGTTCCAAACACCAAAGTAGGAAGTCAGGGGTTGGACAGTCGGGGACGCGGCTGTACATTCCTCCCCTTGCACGGCTTTGTGGACGGAGCCGGAAGAGTCGGCGCAAAAGGTACTCCCCACATGACCAGCGGCAGGCTTGCCAACAATGAAGTAGTTGAAATTCGTTCCACCGGTCGAGGTTCCGGCAGGGATGCTCACTGCAAACTGGTAACCGTCTTTGGTTCCCGTGGACAAAGCCGCATCAATGAAGCCGGCATGATTTTCATCGGGCGTTCCTTGAGACGGTCCCAACGCAGCCACAGAAGCCGTGAATCCCTTGGCTGGATAGGCGCTTGAGTACTTCGCTTCCGAACTGGTCAAGGCAATCATCGACTGGAGTGCGCTGTTCTCGTTTTGAATATCCTGCGCCAGTGTATCCAGCATCGCACCTTTGTAAGGACCGGCCAGCACTTTGCCTGTTGTGGAGATGAAGACATCCATGTCGGCTATTCTTCCGTAGAACACCTTACCGAGCACACCGCCCACACCAGAAAGGGCTTTCGATGGCTTAACCACCCATTTGCCATCCATTGCCATCAGGCCCACCCCATCGCTGTTGGTGACTTGCAAGAAGCCGCCAGGTCGCAACACCATGTCGTATTGACCTGGATTGAGCACGTATTTGCCTTGCTTGTCGATTGTGCCGGAGTGCCCCGAAGTCCTAACCGCGGCGAGACCGCCGGAAAACCGGGTCCGCTCGTCGAATTGAAAGTTGATGACAACATTACCGGTCGTGTCGATATAACCCCACTTGTTGTTAATGCTGACTGCTGCCCTGCCCTCCGAAAACGGACCGGCTCCGTCAAACTGTGGCTTGATTGCGAAGGCTCCGGTCGAGTCGATATAGCCCCACTTACCTTGATAGACGGCTGCCAGTCCGTCAGAAAACCCATTGGGGTCAGCGGCTTGGAACTGTGGCTTGATCACAAAGGCGCCGGTCCTGCTGACAAATCCCCAGCCGCCATCCGCCCGAACGGCTGCCAGTCCTCCATGGAAGTAACCTGCCTCGTTAAACTGCGGATTGATGGCATACTGGCCAGTCTTGTTGATAAAGCCAACCTGGTTTCCCAGATTGACCCTCGCGAGCCCGTCAAAAAAAGGACTGGCAGAATCAAATTGGGTGGGAATCACCAAATGTCCGCCGGTGTCGATGTAGCCCCATTTCCCATCCTTGAGAACTCCGCAGAGGCCTTCGCTACAGAAAACGTCTTGATCCAAAACAGACGCGGCCGCAGTGGCATCCCATTGCGGTTGGACAAGGACTTTCCCATCGGCATCGATGAAGCCCCACTTTTGAGTCTTTCCATCCGCACTCAGGCCTTGGAATGGATAAATCCCTGGGTCCTGGACCTTGTAGGCCGGAGCAGGCCTGTGGAACCACCACCATCCCACGCCGCCCAGAACCACCAGCAGGGCGACAAGCGCGAAGGTGAGTTTCTTGCGCGTCGAAAGAGGTGGCCTCGGGACCGGCGCCACAGCCTCTACGGGACTCTCCGGAATGTCCTGCACCGCCTCTACGCTTCCTGATGCTTCGCGCAACTGCCCGCCGCATTTCCCGCAGAACCTGCGCCCTTCTGCGACTTCACTTCCACAATCTGGACAAAACATCAAATTTCCTCGCTTTCATCAAGTCTTAACGCAGGCTTCAAATGCTATGCCTGGAGCATTCTGCATTTTCCACATCCGACCTTGGCCACTTTCTCAACTCAGAATTTGACCTGGCTGCGGTGAATATAGCCCAACTTTCCTTCACAAGTGTTCGTCTTGTACCAGTTGCCTTCAGAGCCAAGGATGTGGATGGTGGCCTTGGTGGCTACAGAGCAGAGAATCCTGGCCGTTGCGGAAGGCGCTACGCGGACATTCGATGGCGGATCGATGACGGTTGCAAATTTGTTAGTAGACGCGGCTCTCGTGGTCACAGCGCTCTGGGTTCCCTTCGGAAAGAGCTCCTCGATTGCCGCCAGCGTCAGAGGGCCAGCGCCCTTCGCGCGAAGCGATTCAATAATTGCTGGAGTGGGCGCAAAGGCCAGCCCGCGCCTTTGGATTTGCGCGCTCAACGTCGAATCCGGCACCTTGCTCGACACTAACTGTTCAACTTGCTTGAGTGTCAGCTTGGGAACTACCGGATGCTGCCCCGTCGCGCATTGCGGCCAAAGGATGACAGCAACCGCCAGAAATACAAATAAACGCACTGCCCAGAAGCATTGAGAACGGCGCGAGCAAGCGAAGAACTTCTGAATATTCATGAAGTAGCATCCAGTATTTCTACCCGTGACAACCACAGTTCGCGGATATCCCGGTAGAGGGAATAGTTCCTCTACCGGGATAAGATCGAAGCCAATCCCCGCTGTTCACGGGACCCGGTTTCAAAGCGTTGGAGACGTGAGCGTACATTCATCCCCTTGCCCTGCATTGTGGATGTCGCCGGAAGAGTCGGCACAGAAGCTTCGACCTGCATGACCTGCGACAGGCTTGGCAAGGAGAAAGTAATTGAAGTTGGTTCCCCCGGTCGAGGTTCCGGATGGAATAGTGACGGTGAATTGGTAGCCGTCCTTGGCTCCGGTTGCAAGTGTCGCATCAATGAGACCAGCATGATTCTCATCCGGTACGCCAGTAGCTGGTCCGAGGTTATTGAGGGAGGCCGTGAACCCCTTCGCGGCATAAGAACCGGAGTAGCTCGTCTCCGCGGTGATCAAACCACGCACCGACATCTCCGCCTTGTCCTCGTTGTCGAGGTCTTGAGCCAGCGTGTCAAGCATCGCTCCCTTATAAGCGCTAGTCAGGATCTTTCCCGACGTAGCAATGGGAATAAGACTCCCGTGGATGTTCCCATAGAAGACCTTTCCAACAGTCCACTGAATTCCCGAGATCGCTTTGGTGGGTTTTACAACCCACTTGCCATCCCTGGTAATTAGGCCCACCCCGTCGTCGCCTGTTACTGTCTGGAGGTCTCCTTCCGCCAGCTGGATGTTGAATTGGCCTGGATTCACGACGTACTTACCTTGCTTGTCAATGATTCCTTGGTGCCCTGAAACCGACACGACCGCGAGCCCGCCCGAGAACATGGTCGTCTGGTCGAATTGAGGATTGATGACGATCTTCCCGGCCGTGTTGATGTAACCCAACTTATTGTTGATCCGGACCGTTGCGAGGCCCTCGGAAAAGGTGGATGCGCCCGTGAATTGCGGAGTGATTACGAAGATACCGCTGCTGTTGATATAACCGCATTTTCCGGATTCAACAACCATGGCCATGCCGTCTGAGAATCCAGCTGCATCCGCACCTTGGAAGCGAGGTTTAATCGCGAGTGCACCTGCCTTGTTGATAAATCCCCATCCGCCATCCGCATGCACGAGAGCTAGTCCTTCATGGAAGTCGAATGCCGCATCGAATTGCGGGTTGATGACATATTTGCCGGTTTTGTCGATATAGCCGACCTGGTTCCCCAGATTGACCCTAGCAAGTCCCTCGACGAAGGGGCCAGTACTACCTCCTGTTATTCCATCAAACTGGTTGGGTATCACCAAATGTCCGGTGTAGTCCACATAACCCCATTTGCCATCTTTTAGGACCCCGCACAAGCCTTCGCTGCAAAAGACTGTCTGCCCCATTACAGAAGTGAGGGCCACGCCATCCCACTCCGGCTGGATGACAACTTTCCCGTCGGCGTCGATGAAGCCCCACTTGAAGCCTTTTCCATCCGCGGTTCTGCCTTGAAACGGATAGATCCCAGAGTCCTGCACTTTGTATGCTGGTCCAGGCCGGTGGAACCACCACCATCCCACGCCTCCCAGAGCCACAAGCAGGGCGACAAGTGCGTAGGTGAGTTTCTTGCGCGTCGAAAGAGGTGCCCTCGGGACCGGCACCACAGCCTCTACAGGACTGTCCGGAATGTCTCGTCCCGTCTCTACGCTTCCTGATGCTGCGCGCAACTGCCCGCCGCATTTCCCGCAGAACCTACGCCCTTCTGCGACTTCACTTCCACAATCTGGACAAAACATCGGATTCCTCACTCTCTTTAGGCTTGAATGCAGGTCTCAAATGCGAGGCCCAGGGCACCCGACTTTCTCAACATCAGACCTGGGCCACCTGTGAAGGTGACATTTGCAGATTGCACCTCTGTGTATCCGCTAGGGGTTAGGTTTGCCGCCTTTTAGGTCTGGCTCCGAGGCTTCACGGAGGTCGATCCTGTAGATTTGATCGGGTTCGGCGTCAATCTTTGTCTCAGAGATCGGAAGACCGTAACTGTATACCTTCAGTGTGTGCATTCCCTGCAAGACACGGACTAAACCGAGTCTTCCTGATCCGTTTGACTGTCCCATCTTAGTGCCGTCCAAATAGATCAAGCTCCCTGGCGGGTTCGTCTCGATTGTTATTGAAACGAGCTTCGCCATCCTGAGGTCTTTCTCGTAATAGGAGGCAAAAGGCCAACCTCCATCATCGCGCCAGAACCAACGTCGAGCCCCTGTCTCTTTCGAACCCATGGGTAAGCTAATGGAATCCTGTACGCTCTGGCTAAATTCGCGGCTCCAAGGCCAGAAAACAACCCTCGTGAATTCCTCCGCATATCCTTCATGAGTCAGTTTCAGGTCATGTGTTCCAAAAGGCACATGGTGAAGGGTGACGCCCCCCTCGCTATCTTCCCAGCCAACCGGGGTATACTCCACCTCACTGCCTACCGGACGACCATCCAGTGTGATGGTTGTCCCGCTTGGATATGTGCTGATCTGGAGTTCTACACCGCCTTCATACCAGCGGTACCCTAAAAACAGCAGAACAAGGATGCCGATTAGCAACAGGACCGGCCACCGCCGGCCCTTCTTTACTGGCGGCTTAGTCGCTACCGCCGCCGGTTCGATTTCCAGAGCGCCGTCATCGCACCGGGCGCCACACTTTCCACAGAACTTGCGTCCTTCCGCCAGCTCTGCGCCGCAATCGCGACAAAACATCGAATTCCTCACTCTCTATACAGGTTCAACGCGCCGTCTTAGCCAATGCCGCGATGGAGATCAGCCCACCGGCCGTGATGGAGCAGAAACCAAGGCCCAGAAGCCAAAAGCCGAATCCCGCCACGGATTGGATCATCGGGATAAAGAGCAGAAGCGCGATCAGCAAAGGTCCGAGCAGGGACCCGATCATCACATGGAAACCACTGATCAGGAGCTTCTGGGCAAACAGTGCCTTTCTGGAAAAGTAGAACAACACCCCGGACGCAATTCCTGCCAAAAGGATGAAATAGACAGACCCAACCACCTTTGCGGCGTCAACGCCGGAAATGCTTACATGACTCGCTTCGGCGGCTCCCATCCGAGCAAACAAACCGGAGAGCATCCCGAGATCCGGTGTTGAAATCCATGGCAAGAAGAAGCCCAACACGGCGGCAATCGTCCCCACGCCAATAAACTTCTCTCCAAGCGACAACGAGCCGACAAGTGATTTGCCCATTTGTGCGACTTCCGCAGCCGACGGGGGCGCAGGCTGTGCAGGTGTGGGTCGTGACACGACCGGTTCGCCATTGGGAGTTGATCTGGGCCGCAGAGGCGCTCCGCAAAACTCGCAAAATGACACGCCGTCGGAATTTGGCTTACCACAGGCAGAACAGTTCATAAACAATCCCCTTCCGATATGTTTTTCCTAAGGTTGCGTGACCAGGGATATCTTATCCGTGGGTAAATCTCCGTTTGACTGGCGTACGAAGAGCCACAAGACGTCCATTTCCCACGATTGGGAACGGTGTTCTGGATGAGGGAGATACCGCCGCATTGTAGTCGGTCGAGAACTCAACGTCAAATCCAACTCGGGTGATCACTCCCTTGAGAATGACATGGGACACCTGGGTGAATCGGCATTCCGATTTTAACGATGGAAGCCTGTTCGTCATGTACAGTGAACCTCCTCTTGAAGGCGCCTGCTGATGAGTCTATGAAGCACACCACGAAATCAAAATGGCCGTCTGCATCGGTGGTCACAGGTGTGAATGAGATTTAGGATTCCTAATACTTCACCGATGTGCGATGCGGCAATCATGCAAGGCGTTCAAGCCCGTCGGGTGGGCCAAACCAAGTCTGACGCGAAGCGGCAGCACATCACAGGGCGGGAAGACGGGCGAAAAGGAACGGGGCCTGCGTCGGCAGACCCCGTTTGAAAAGCTTGGAAGTTGAGCGTTACGCGGCTTTGGCCTTCTTGACTGCTGTGGGTTTTGCTGGCTTTGGATGGGCCTTCGCGATCGTCTTCTTGGCCGCTTGCGCCTTTTCCTTCGCGGCAAGCTCCGATTTGACCTTCTGGGCAATAGCGTCGGTGTCTACTTTGTAATGCAGGGCGGCGTCTTTGAGCGCCTTGCCAGTCTCCGATTGCGTCCGGGCTGAATGGAGAATCACGGTCTCGACTAGAAGTCTCCCGAGTTCGCCTTCCTCGGCCTTGTGAATGTAAGCGCCCATCAGCTTTCCTATGCTGTCCGAGGCTTGCGCCTTCTTGATGCCGCGATTCCGGGCGAGTACCTCGATGCGCCGCTCCTCCAACTGGGGAAGCAAGCGTTCGACAATGAAAACGAGGTCGCGCTTGGTGAGGCGCACCGGCACGGCGGCAACGATGGCGGAAAGGACGCGCAAGCCTACGGCGTTGGCAAGGGCCTCCTCGCGACGCTGCTTGTCCTGCTCGGCCTTGATGCGCACATCTCCGGTTGGCCGCTGCTTCTTTGGGCGGTGTACGGGGCATTCGGGGTCAGCGCAGATTTTGCGAATCTCGCCTTTCTCGGTGCCTTCGGTGACGATGGCCTCGGCCATAGATTTGCAGGTCTGGTACTCCGGCCAATCCCTGTGCTTCTTCGCGTTGGGGTCTTGCGGCTTGATTTCGATGTACTTGTTGCGGGGCAGGGCCGCGCTGCCTCCATCGGTGGCGGCTGTGGCCGGTCCAAAGGCCGACGAGATTTGTACCAGCTTCGGCTTGGCTGTGATGGTCTGCGCTACGAATCCGTCCAGCTTGGACTGGTAGCAAGCCGGGTCGGTGCAAGCGTCCTCGGCGATGTCGGCGAATAGCAGCGCGTTTCCTCCAGTGCGCTTGGGGCAATCGACACAGGCTCCGGCGGCGGGGTTGACGTTGGGGTCGGTCTTTGAGAACGGCGCGTCTTTCAGAATGAGCAAAATGTTCTGCTCAATCCACTGGTGAAGATGGCGGACAGGGAGCAGGATGCGCTTGGCTTTGCCCTGGCCGCCGTTCCAATCCTCGCGGAAGCAAGCGGAGAGCGCTTGCTCCTGCTCGGCTGGCTGTAGCTTTGCGAGTAGCAGAGCATGGCCTACGCCAATTTCGTCTTTGCCGAATGCCTCGGTAACGGCGGCGGTGAGTTCGGTCAACTTGACGCGTTGAGCGCAATAGGCGGGAGATTTTCCCGTCTTCGCCGCGATCTGCTCAATGGAGTATCTCGGCTCGTCAAGATTGAGAAGGGCGCGG
>Ga0302148_1000190_pt1 | contig 15167 bp, 8 predicted proteins | sample I_Bog_E3_3_FD_198558 | JGI IMG/M metagenome (GOLD analysis project Ga0302148, IMG submission 198558) | Peat permafrost microbial communities from Stordalen Mire near Abisko, Sweden - I_Bog_E3_1 | ecosystem: Environmental > Terrestrial > Soil > Wetlands > Peat | place: Sweden: Abisko, Stordalen...
CACTCCGCAAGACCTTCACGAAAGTGAAGGTCTTGCACATTATGAAGCAAGAGCTACCGGGTTATTACACATGGATTCGGTGACGAGGCTAAGAGTTCGCTGGTGTTCTCGGTGCCGGAAACAACAACCCGGACCGCGACGTATGGGTAACGCCGACTACAGTGCGAGCCCGGCTTCGGTCTCGTTCCCGCTGACGGTGAACTAGGAACTTCCCGACGATCGCGGCCTAGGGCGACCTGGGCCTCTCGTCTGTGTCGCTCTCATACTCAAGGACACGCCTACTGAGCTCCAGGACAATGCCCAGTGCAGAGAAACTCGGCTTGGGTTCCTCCGAACATAGCGAGAAATGGACGTAATTTCGCGATACTCGCGCTGAAACCGGACCGGAGAAAATTTCCTTCTCATTGCTCCGGGCAGCCTTTCGCGCACCGTGTTGCACCAGGGGCTCTAGCGCGCCGACCCGCATCGATACTTCCGTTCTTGTCAGCGTAAGTGGGGGCGACAGAAACAAAATCGGCGACAACTCAATGCAGCTTAGCGTGCTCTGCTTTGGCTTTTCTTAAGATTGGGATATCGGGATCCGCGTCCTTCCAGAGCTGGAAGAATTCCTGGTAGGCCAGGCGCGCCTTCTGAATGTCTCCGGTGCGCGAATAAGCGCGCGCAAGCCCCAGTCGAGCCAAGGCTCCCAAGGGATAGTTCGCCACCAGGCCACTATGGCCGCTGAACTTCTGAAATTCTGTCAGCGCCTTTCTCGCGTTGCCCGCCGCCAAGTATGCCTGACCTCGGACGTATGCCGGATAAAGCGTCGCAACTGGCATTGCCGGAGGGATCGCAAACTCAATGGGAGTAGTTGCCAGATTCAGATCATCGACCGCTTTTGACGATCGGCCCTGTCCAAGGTCGATCTCCGCGCGAATCAAGGGCAGCCAGTATTTCTGGACATAGGTGCCCACCGGCCACTCTTTGTCCAATTCCTGGCTCAGCGCTTCCGCCCGCTTGAAGCGTCCCATCCGAGCCATACTGAGCGCTGCCAGTGTTCTCACATCTTGCCCGCGCGATAACTTTAGCGCCTCGGAAATAAACTGGCTGGCTCGTGCGGAATCGCCAACTTCGGCTTCACGGACCGCCGCCTGGGCCAAGCAATTGGCGGCCGATTCGGTGTCTCCGTTGTGTTCCATCAGCCGCGCAGCTACTCGCGACGACTCGCGAGCTTTGCCGTAACGGCCGTGATAGGCCTCGGTATTCGACTGATCGGACAACAGAAGCGACTGACCTCCCGGTACATCCAACGATTGCTGGACCAAATGCTGCATTTCCCCACTGTCGCCGCGAAGGAAAGCTATCCGATAGCCCGCTTGCATCAGAGAATCGGTCTGCAATTGCCGCTTGCCGGCTTCCGTCACAACTGCGGACGCGTCTTCCACCCGATTCAAAGCCAGCAGCATGCCCGCGAGATTTGAGTAAGTGGCAGCTCTCGTCGGATCAAGCCGCAGGGCTTTGCGAAGGCCTTCGACTGACTCTTCGTAGCGTCCGAGTTTGCCATCGTCAATGGCCAAATGGTTATAGGCGCCGGGTGACTCAGGATAATTCTGAACTTCGAGAGCGTGCACTCGGGCTGATTTTTCCAGCTCGCCGGTTACATAGGAGTAGTAGCGCGCATCGATCGTCGCCCGTTCGGACTCTGTTACCCGAGATCTAAGTTCGTAGGCCTTGGCAGCATTCTCACGGGCCAAGTCGGACTCGCCCAGGTTGTGATAGACAGTCGCCTGTCCGCCATACGCCATGGCGAAGTTTGGATCCAGTTTGATGGCTTCGTGAAAAATCGGCAGCGACTCCCGATCCCCTTTCTTGTCCCAAGTGGAAAGGGCCAGACCGTATGCGTTAAGAGCATCGAGCGAGACGGTCGTAGCCTGTTCCAGAGGTGCGTTGTATCTCTCAATCGAAGGGAGTGACTCGCCCAGGCGCGCGCGCAAACGTGTGGTGACCCGGCCCAGGGCATCGACTACATCCTCTTTACGCTTGGCTTGTACTTGTTCATTGGCGACCGGCTCACCACTGTCGCACCGGATCGCCGCCAATCCAATGAGATAGTTTGTACCCAAACTCGCGATCGACCCTTGCACCGTCACCTTGCCACTCGCTCGCTGGCATACTTCGATTGCCGTTCGGCCCGTCATGCGTTCATCCGATGAACGACCCATCTGCTTCAGGATTCGCTCCGCCTTGCGGTCAGGAAGCACTTTGACAAATGGAGACTGCTCCAATCCCACTTCGAGTCCCTGCCGAAGCGCATCGTCGAAAACTGCCTCGCCCGTGGTATTGACGAAATCGGCTAGCATGATCGTGTCTTGGGGAGAGATCTGGAAACCTGGACGGTGCCGATACCAGTAAATTCCGAAGGCTGTGACCATTAACAATACAATGGCGCCGATCACGGTTGCTGGCCGTCGGTGAACTTTTTCTGACGCGAAACCAGGTGCCATCACTCCAATTTGGCCAATTTCCGAATCTGAGGAGGCAGAAATCTCTGGAGTCGCGGCTTGAACCGGAACTAAATTAGCCGGTCGCGGGGGTGGGAAAGTGACCGGAGCTATAAAGCGGTAACCCCGCCGCGGAACCGTTTCCAGAAAGCGAGGATTGTCGGCCGAATCGCTGAGCGCCGCGCGGAGCTTGCCCACTGCCGTATTCAGCGCTTTGTCAAACTCAACAAACGTGTCCGTTGACCAGAGTTCCTGACGAAGCTGCTCCCGGCTGACGACCTGACCGGCACTTTCTAGCAACAGAGCCAGTATCCGGAACGGCTGCTCCTGCAGGCGAATCCGTATCCCAGACTTGGTAAGCTTGCCTTCATCGATGTCTGCCTCGAAGGACCCAAAACGAACGATCCTGCCTCCTGTACCCGGGCGCATGGCAATTATTCCAACCCCGTAAAAAGTTCGGAGGAGTATAGCATGGCAAGTTACAAGTTAAACGAACCCAGCGTTGTTTCAATGAGTTAGCTGGTGATCTCAAGATGGTTGACGGTTGTGTTGCGTTCCGCTCCGAACTCCGGCAAATTGCCTTTCTGAGAACTCGCCGATATCGCACACAGCTCGAGCGAGATCATGCAACTTGCACCTTCGAGGAGGAAATTCGTGACCCTGAACACCCTTAGCTTCCGATCGGTTCTGCGTTGCTTGGTTCTAGTCATGGCACTGCTTACGATTGCAGCCAAAGCGCAGATCTCACCCAGCGCCGACGCCTCCACCCACAGCGCCGATTCTCCGCAGCCAACGCTAAGCCCGTTGGCGACCATTAACGTTGGCGCCAGCCCGGGCCCGATTGCCGTCAACTCGGCCGCAGGTTTTGCCTATGTGTTGAATACCGGTGCCGACAGCGTGTCGGCGATCTCGGCCAAGACGTTGAAAGTATCGAAGGTGATTGCGGTCGGCGCAGCTCCAGTCGCTATCGCCACTGATCTAGGTTTGGGCATGGTCTATGTCGCGAACTCAGGCGACGGGACCGTCAGCGCCATTAAGGGCACTGCCGCCGCCTTGACCTGGCACGTCGGCGGAACCCCTGGACCGATCGTTGCCGATGCGATCCTCGGCCATCTCTACGTCGCCGATACCACCGGTAACCAGGTCGTCGTGCTGAATTCCAAAACCGGAGCTGTGCTGGCTACCCTTGCCACCACTCTCACCCCGAAGGCCATGGCCCTCAATCCCGCAACGCATGCCGTCTTCGTAGCCAGCACGGGTGCGTCGGGTTCGGTCGTGGTCATCGACGGTGTTCACGACCAGATCGCCACCACCATCGGCGCGCTCCCCGTCGGAGCCACGTCGATTTCCGTCGCCCCGCAGACCAACGTTGCCCTCGTAACCTTCGAGGCCTCCAACGCCCTTTCGGTCATCGATGCGGCCAATAACTATGCAGTGACTACAACGATGCCCGTTGGCGGAGTGGGCATCCAACTTGGTTGCCCGTTCGATTTTCCCGCCCCCTCTCTCACAGCGTATGATTCCGCCCGCCAGATGTTTTACATGTCTCTGGGAAGCTCTCTGTATATTGGCGACGATACGGCTGGGTTTTTTCTCGACGATTTCTGGGGCTTCAACGCCGGTTGTCCGAATGTTCCACCGAGCGGGTATCCCGCCGGTCCTTTTAACGAGATTGCCCTCGATCCAGGCGCCGGGCTGATGTCGAGCAATGGGGGCCCGATCCTCAACAACCTCTTCAACCCAAGATTCGAAGCCGCGTATACCCCCCTGCCCGCCAGCATCAATCCGACCGGCGTCGCCTTCGATCCGGTCAAAAACTGGGCTTATTTCAGCGATGCCGGGAACAACACGGTCCGTGTCTATAACGTAACGCCACACAACGCGGTCCCGGCATACGAGGGCGCGCTGGACGGATTTTCCGTGACCTACAACTACGCCGATACCAACCCGGCTACAGGCACGGCCTATATTTTGCGGCTCAACAATTTATACGCGATGAACGAAAGTCAGGCGGCCGCCGGGTCCAACGGCACCGCGAAAAATGCGACCGGGGTAACGACGATTCCGCTTGCGGGGTACTATTCGGAGGCTGTGGTCGTCAATTCCGCCACCAACAAAATCTATGTTGCCGACGGCCCCAACCTCTTTTATTCCGTCAATGGCGCGACCAATGTGGCGACGCTTCTGCCGGGAATGCCGGCCAACCTCGACGTCGACGGCCTCGCCATCGATTCCGCCACGAATCAAATCCTCGTCTTCGATTATTTCAGCGGCAACCTTTTCGTTCTGGACGGCACAAGCGAAACCGTGGTGAAGACGATACCCATTGGGCAATTTCCGCGGGGAACACCGCTCCTGGTCGATCCCGTAAAGGGCGTTGCCTATGTGGTCGGCTCCTCGGTGTTCGTCGTCGATCTGGCAACTGCGATGGTCACGGCGACCATCCCTTTGTCGACGACTGCCAGCTCCGCGGAGCTCAATCCGGTGAACAGCCGTCTGTATGTCGCCACAACAGGCTCGAAGGTCTATGTCGTGAACACCAGCACCAACGCGCTCGTCACCTCGTTCAGTTCTCCCTGTAACCCCACGAACGGCATCGCAGCGAATCCCGTCACCGGCAAGTACTATGTCATCGGTCTCGAGGATTCTCCGGCTCCGATTCCGCATGTTGTAGTCTACAGCGGGACAACCAACAAGCTTCTCGTGGATGTTTCCGGTGAGACCTTTCCGGCACTCGCTGGAGCAGACTCGATCACGGTAGACCCGCTGAGCAACACCATCTATGTCGGCAGCGAGCGCGGTACGAGTAGCGCGGTCCTGGCGGCGATCGACGGCAACACGAATGTGGTGTCGGCAATCCCGCCCAGTACCGAAGAGACCAATGGCTACGCGCTGGCCATCGACTTGGGCACGCACGTCCTGGCGGCTGGCGGCGTTGACTACACGAATTTGTTTTTCCCGACGGCCGATCTGACATCGGCGTCTGCGGTGCCGATATCCGTTACGATGCAGGGCGTCAGCGACGGCTCGACCATTGCGACGGCGCCGCTGTTCCGCACCCGCAATACGCAGCCCAAGGTTGCCATCAGTGCCACCGGCAACTTCACGGGCCTGGCGGCGTCGATCACACCCACGACGGTCTTCTATCAGGTCGACAGCTGGCAGGGCACTTGGACTACGAAGTCCCTCAAACCGGTCAAGAGCACCACCACGGGCACGGTCACCGTGACCACGCCGAAGCTCGCTGTGGGGCGTCACATTCTTTACGCCTATGCCAATACCGGCGAAGCGGCGACGATCCAGAACGGCGCGTCTGGGCCCAGTTCACTCGTCGTTGGTCCGACCGCTGCCTTTGTCTTCACCGTCGAACAGTGACGCAGCGAGAGATTGCGACGGCCGTTCCATGGGGACGACCCGAAATAGTGCTGGCGCGTTAACTTACCGGGCTATGCCACGTAGCACCAAGGGAGGAGAAGTTTCAAGAACCCGCGTGCCTCTTGCCACAAAGAGAGAAACAACGAGGTTCCGATCGCGTCCGCCGTCCCCGGCGAAAAAACCAGTGTGAGTTGAGTAGTCGGACTTTCCAGAGAGACTGAAACGGCAGCTTCCCGTTGGCCTGCCGTTTCGTTCATCCTATCGAGGGCACACCTGGAACCCGCATCTTTCAGTAGGGTGGTCACTGACAGACGATTTTCTGCTGATTCAGCCCGATGATCGTTTTCTCCACGAGGGCGGGTTGAAAGAGCGAGTAAACGACGGAATAGGTCTCGGTGTTCTCACCCGCTCTACCCGAACTTCCGGTCACAGAAACAGATATGGTCCCTTCAGCGTTGTAAAAAGTATCTTGGGAGCGATTGGCGGCGTAAGCGTGCGTTCTCTTGAAGCTTGGAAGGTGAGCACCATACCACAATAGGGCGGCGTCCACCTTGGTGTCATAAACCGTATAGAAGTCCGCTTGCATTTTGCTCTTGCAGACGTTCGACTCGGGCAATCGGGTGGGATCGTTTCCCAAATGAAGACGAGAATCGGTGGCCGGATAGAGAGGAAGACCTGTCAGGGGATCTGCCGTGAGTGGTGTCGTGCTGCCGCCTGCGATCAGCGCTAAGCAGAGCCCGAGTGCGGTTGCGAGAATTGCTGACGGTTTCATATTTCTTCACCTCAATCAGCCATGTCAACAAGGGTCCTATCGCTCGCTATGGAAGGAGCATCTGTTCCCCGTGATGGCCTGGTTCTTCTGACCTCGATTTTAGGGGTAACCCTTGATTTCAATGCGAAGGTCGGGCGGCCCATTGGAATCCGGCGCCTCCAGGATTTCAACGGCGTGCGTGGGTTCGGGCTTCATCCAATCAACACTCCATGTGCCGGGATGAGTTGCCTCGTTCGCGCTCGGAATGTCGCGAACGCTCCCACCCTGGCGATACGCTGACTTCGAGCACGCGTACGAATGCGTTTTCAAAGATTACCCTGTGGCTCTTGGGCGCGTGCGGGAAAGAGAACCGCGCCGAAGCGCGGTTCTCCCTTTCGCGGCCTAGCGCGTTGCCGACGCTACGGGGCCCAATTTCTGGGCCGTCGACGCATGCGGCGAGCTTTGTTTCTGGCGCAGTTCTTTCATGCGTTTCATGTTTTCGGGATGGCGTGCCCACTCGATGCCAGCCTCCTCGCTCGCGCCATATAGCTCGGGGCTCAGATAATGGCCGCGCTCGCGAACGTTCTTCTGCTCTTCCACCGGAATCCGGTGTGCATTGGCCCATGCGTCCTGACGAATGCCGGTGACCTGCCAGGAAACCTTCACCGCCGGCTTGTCGGTCTTGATGCTGAACTGGTGGTTCGCAACCTCGGCGGTGACAATCGCCTGAGCAAATTGCCCAATCACCGTGAGTTGATAGCGAAAGTCGCGGTTGAGAGTTTCGAACCACTCCGGCAGCGGGACGACGGCATCACCATTGGCATCGGTGACGACGTTGCCGTTGTAGATGTTCATCATGTCGGGCGATTCGACGGCAGAGTGAGACAGATATTTGTTGGCGGGGTCGAGCGGATCATCGATCTTGAAGGAAGCGCCGCCACCGGAAAGAATGCCGTTGATGCCGACGTTGCCTTGGAATAAGCCGGCCCAGCTGTTCGCACTACCCGAGGCTGCGAAGATACCGTCGCCGTAAGTAGAGTAATTGCCGCCGAAGAAAACACCACCATCACCGTCTGTGTTGTCGCCGATTCCGCCTTCGCCGAAAATTCCGGTGCCGCCAACATTCGAACCCGAAGTCAGATCACCATTCCCGCCAAGGCCGTAGACAGCGGAGCCTCCGTTCCCGCCTGAACCGTTTGCAGCGTTCCCCCCGTAGCCATCAATCGCGTTGTATCCATTCGAGGTCGCCCACACGTCCAGTTGAGAAGTGGGATTGGTTATGCCGACCGAGACCATGCCGTTCTGGAGAATGGAAATACGAGGCGTGAATTCGGTGAATAATTGCAGGCCGAAAGCGTTGTTGCCACCGACTCGATTGGAAATGATGCCTTCGCCGCTCGAGGCACCGCCGAAGCGAAGTCCCGGGGTGAAAGCACCGCTGTTTTTCCCGAAGGCGTCCGCGTCAATGATTGCGCTGCCGGCAGTATTGGTTGCAGCCAGCGTCGCCGCACTCACGCCTCCGGTCGCGGTCAGGTTGGAGGTGTTGGTGTTGCCCTCCAGCCAAATGGTGCTCTTGCCGGTGAGGTCCGTGATTCCAATATTCCCGGCACCTTCAGCATTGCCTGCACCCGCTGAAATGATGTTCCAGGTGTGGCCGCCGCTACTGCTGTTCGCAATTGCCAGCCAGGTTCCGAAGCTGTTCGCGGTGCCGACCGTTAATGGCGTGTAACTGTTCGTGCTGGCGGCGGCTCCGATGCCGGCGTTGCCTGAAAATGTCTGGTTTCCGATGAAGATGTTGTTCGACGTCAGTTGCGGAATTTTGGTGGTGTCGAGATTGAGTGTGACCGAGCCGCTGGTGCCTCCGCCAGTCAGGTCGGTGCCTGCGGTTACACCCGTGATCGTGCCCGCGCCTTTCGAAGTCGCGCACACCCACGTAGTCCCGTTCCATTGCAGAACCTGTCCGCTGGAGCACGTTGTCAACAAGCTCAGCGTGACGTTGCCCTTGGTGCCGCCCCCCGCCAAGCCTGCTCCCGCCGTCACTCCGCTGATCGGTCCCGGAGGTCCGGCCGGTCCGGTCAACACGATGTTCAACTCCGCGGGATGGCTGGTGGTGGTCGTCTCCTTGCTGTTCAGAGCGAACGAAACGGCGCCGTCGGGTACGATCGCGATGCCATCGTTGGCGGTGCCGTTCAACCAGTCCACAGCGGCTGCGGTGACATCCACCAGAACATACTTATTCTTGTCGGCCGTGGTCACCGGCACGGCGGAGGCGATCGCGCCGCCGAGAGTGGGCGCGTTGTTCGCGGTAATCGTGCTCTCCGTCCACGAACTGGTGACCAGGTCTACGTTGAAGGACCCGGCGGTCGTTACCGTGCTGACATAAATCTTCAGCGTGGCCTTGGCGACCATCGCACCGGTGACGCTCGGAGGAATGCCGGAAAGGTCGAAGCGGACGAAGGTGGTTGCTCCCGCACTCTCCACTTCCAGAGTAGTTTTGGCACCAAAATTGACGGTGGGTGTAGTGGTGAGCGTGTAGGAGTCGTCGCTGGGAGTGATCTGAGCCAAGGCAGACATCGCAAGAACGCTCAACAGCATTGCAAAGAGAGCGCACAACATCGAGAGCCGTTTCATATTTGTAGTTCCTCCATTAGCGTTCCGTTAAGTGCAACTGCGTTCTGGCGCGATCTGAGAACAAGGGCCGGCGCCGCCGACACTTTTGGACACCGCGAGCGTCACTGCGCTACGTAAAATACGTACTGGTAGTTTTGCAGCGAGAACCCTGCGATACGGGTGAAATCGACCGCAGGTCCGCCGTTTCCCTCAGCCGTGAGATCGTCGTTCGCCCAGGTTGTTGTTGTGGGCTGGAAAATCTCGCAGATATGCTCTCCGGATTCATAGAACACGTGGACGTCGTCATTGGGAGTGGTTGCGTAAGCGAGAATCGAGTGCCGCCGTCCGGTTTGGGCGCCTTTGACTTCTTTGTCAAGTCTGCACTGGCCCAAGTTTTGCCGTTGCTGGAGGCGAGTTGCATGATGTGGTTATTGTCGTCGTTAACGTAATAGACCCGCATCTTCTTGGTGCCGGGGATGACAAACGCAGCCTCGCCAGAGAGCGACGGCCGCACCGTCTTGGCTGTAACCGTCAAGTCGGTGTCGGACCAGCTGGAATTGTTGTAATTCAATTGATGGAGGTCAAGACTAACTTTGTCCTGATAGTAGACATACTGCAGGTTGCCGATATTGAATCCAGACCACAGGATGTAAGGCTGCGGGGCCCCCGTGAGCGTGGTTAAGTCCTGATCCTGCCAGGTTGTGCCATCGGTGGAGTAAAGCTGATGGATGTCGCCGATGGGGTATTGCTGGTAGTAAACGTGCAGCGCCGGCGACGTTGTAAAGGCAACCAGCCCGTAATAGTTGATCGCCTGCACGTTTGATTTACTGAGCACAGTCAGATCGCTGTCGACCCATCCGGCGTTGTTGTAGAGGAGTTGGTGAACGTGCTGCGGAGCGTTCAGGGAAACATAGTAAACATACTGGTAGTTGCCCACCGAGAACCCGCTCACCTGACCGCTGGCCGCCGATCCGCCGGATAAAGCCGTCAGGTCGTCGTCCGACCAGCTCACTCCGTTGTAGAAGTGCTGGTGGACGTGGCCGTTGGTCGCCAGAAAGTAGACGTGCGGCTGGTCGTTTGGCGTCGTCAGGAATGCGGCTACCGGGCCGTTCGAGATCGATTGCGATCCGTTGAGATTCTGGTCCGTCCAGTTACTATTGTCGTAGAGCAGTTGGTGGACCTGCTGCTGCCCATAGGCGGGCAGGGCGGCGAGCATGATTAGAAGCGCGGATACGCAAACTGCATGGTGCAGGCGATTCGCGATGCCTTGGTTGCTGCTTTTGCGATTCATAATGTTTTCCTCTTCACTTGTTTCTCAGGAATTTGTGAAACGCTTTCTGCTGCCCGGATTGCCCGCTCTCGCAGGAGTCACAGCTCAATTTGCCACATAAAACACGTATTGCAGGTTCTGTAACGAGAAGCCGGCAATGCCATCGTAGGCAATGGCGAGTCCGCCGTTAGTCTCGGCGGTCAGATCCTCGTTTTGCCATACCGTAGAGGGAGTCGGCAGGAACAATTGGTTCACGTCATTGCCCGAAACGTAATATATGTGGAGTTGATTGTTCGGAGCGGTGGCGAAACCGACGATGGACGTCCCAGTGTCAGGTAGCGGCCCTTTCGCTTTCTTCGTCAAGTCGGAGCTGCTCCACTTTAGGTTGTTGGTTGAGGCCAGCTGCAAAATGTGATCGTTGGCGGCTTGCAGATAGACGCGCAGTTTCTTCGTGCCTGGGATTACGAGGGCTGCGACACTATGTGATTCACTCTGCGACGGCGAACTCTTAGTGAGCGCAGTCAAGTCTTCGTCGGACCAGTTCGAGTTGTTGTAAAGGAATTGGTGAACGTGGCCGTCAGCTTGAGATACAAAATAAAGATAGGAATAGTTGCCGATGTTGAATCCGGCCATCCCCTCGTGAGCAAAGGACCCCAGGGTGCCGCCGGTGATGTCGGTCAAATCCTGATCCTGCCAGTTCGTGCCGTTGGTATTGAATATCTGGTGAATGTGCTGGGTTGCCATATCCATGTAAAAGATGTGCAATGCCGGGGTTGTCGTGAAAGCAACCACACTGCCGGCCCATGCCGCTGGACCTCCTGTGATGGCGGTCAGGTCGATATCGGTCCAGTCGATGTTGTTGTAGAGCATTTGATGAAGGTGGGAGCTAGCGTAGTCGGTGTAGTAAACATAGCTGTAGTTTTGTACGGAAAAGCCCGTAATCGTTCCTCCGCGAGCGGCAGGGGCGCCAGTTTCAACAGTAAGGTCTTCGTCCGCCCAGTCGTTGCCGTTGTAGAAGAGTTGGTGCACATGGGTCGAGGGAAATCCCCCCAAATAGAAGACGTGTTGTTGGTCGTTCGGCGTCGTGAAATAGGCGGCGACCCCTGAATTCGGGGAGACTCCAGCGAGGTTTTGGTCCGTCCAACCTACATTGTTGTAGGAGAGCATGTGAACTTCCTGGCCGTGCACGGGCACCGCGGCAAAACAAATCAGGAGCCCGAATGCACAGACGGCATGACGTAGGCGGTTGAGGGTGTCTTTGAATGTGCCCTTGCGAATCATAATGTTCTCCTTGGCTGGAGTATCGAAAGAATCTCCAGAGGCCGGCCCCGTCGTCCCCCCGTCCTAGAAATTGCTTTCCTGAACGCGACATCCGGCCCCCGGCGACCGCGAATATGATTCAGATCCGCAGCCGGGTCAATGAAACTTGGTTTTAAGTGTTCCTTAACTAAAAAGTGCCTGTGCCACAGCAACTTGCGAGCTGACTTTAACTGGAGTTTTGCGCTGTCTGCTGTGCTACCATCTTCCAACTTGGGGGAAGGGCATGCCCGGAGTGGCTCCAACCCGGCCTCGTTACCGCTTCGGTCCGTTCGAACTGGACACCGGAGAGGAATCGCTTGCGCGGAGTGGCACCCGCGTGAAAGTCCAGGACCTTCCCTATCGACTGCTCGTGCTGCTTTTGGAGCGGCCCGGAGAGATCGTCACCCGGGAAGAAGTCCGGCAACGCCTGTGGCCGGAAAACACGTTCGTTGAGTTCGATAACAGCCTGGGCGTGGCCATCCGAAAAGTGCGGGACGCACTTAACGATGATGCCGACACGCCGCGCTACGTTGAAACCCTTCCGCGCCGCGGATACCGGTTCGTGGCCCCGATCACAGTTTTGGGACCCGTTCGATCGCCAGACTTACCCCCGCCGGCCGTCTTGGTAAGGAAAGAGTCTTCGGTCCTACCTCCAATCGGCATGATTGAAGCCGCGCCCTCCCACAACAGGAGAGAGTACTGGCTAACGGCAGCCTTGGTACTGCTTCTCGTGGGCGGCGCGATCTACGCATTCCGGGCGCGACCTCGTCACCCAGCCGACAAAGCGGAAGCCGCCGGTACAGGAACTCCGCTGCGGATCCGTCGCTCCGTGGCTGTCCTTGGCTTCCGCAATCTGCCGGGTCACCCGGAAGACAACTGGTTGTCTCCAGCCTTTGCCGAAATGCTGAACACAGAACTGGCCGCCAATGGCACCCTTCGAATGGTGCCGGGCGAGGACGTTGCCCGAGTCAAACGCGAGCTGCCCCTTCCCGACGAAGACAGCCTGGCCAAGGGAACCTTGCAGCGCCTGCGAATCAACCCCGGCGCCGATGTGGTGGTCCTCGGTTCGTATACTCCGCTTTCGGGCAACGGAGACAAACGCATCCGGCTCGATGTACGCGTGCAGGATACGGTCCGCGGCGAGACCATTTCGGAACAATCCTTTACCGGCAGCGAGGCGAACCTTTTCGAACTCGCCACCCAGGCAGGTCAGGCGCTTCGACAGAGCCTGGGAATCGGCTCAGCCTCCGCCCAAGCCAGCCTTCAGGCGAGGGCCGCTCTTCCATCCAATCAAGAGGCAGTACGGTTTTATACGGAGGGCCAGGAACGTTTATGGGCGTTCGACTATATACACGCCCGCGATTTGCTGACGAAAGCCGTCGCCGCCGACCCCGGCTATCCGCTCTCGCATGCTGCTTTGGCCGATGCATGGAATCATCTGGGCTACGCGACGAAGGCCCGCGCTGAAATCGAGCGGGCACGCGCTCTCTCCGAGCATTTGGGGCCGGAAGATCGCCTGCTGATCGACGGTCAGTACTATGCCACGATCCAAGAGCGGGCACGCGCCATCGATGCGTATCGGCAACTGTTTACGCAGTTCCCGGACAATTTGGACTACGGCCTTCGACTCGCCAACGAGCAGCGATGGGTGAATCCCGAGGATGCGTTGCACACGCTGGAAGGTCTCCGGCATCTTCCGTTTCCTTCGAGCGACGATCCACGCATCGACTATATCGAGGCGCGCTCGTGGGTCAACAACGATGTCGTCAAGGCGCAGGCTGCGGCCCGGCGCGCAGTCGAAAAGGGGACCACTCAGGGTTCGCGGCTACTGGTTGCGCGAGCCTATGGAGTTCTCTGTCAGATCGGCAATGGCGATTCCACCGCCCAAGCCTGTGACAATGCTCGAAAGAGTTACACAGCAGTTGGCGATCGCGACAACGCAGCTCGAGCCACGAACGATTTCGCCATCCTCTACTATCAACAGGGCGACTTGGACCGCTCGGAGGCTATGTACCGGGAAGCGATCCAGGTGTTTCGTCAGGTCGGCGATCTCGAGGGCGTAACAACCACCTCCGGTAACCTGGGCGATATTTATCTGGCTCGCGGGAATCTGACCGATGCGGCACGCTCTCTCTCAGACGCGATTCCGGGCTACAAGGAAATGGGAGACAAGGACGGCGTCGCACTCACGCTCGCTGACCTTGCCGAAGTGGAGCGACGGCGTGGTGATCTCGAAGCGGCGCTTGCCAGTTATCGAGAGGCAAGAGCGATCGCTAAAGAGATTGACGACAAACGCGCCATTGCGTATGCACTCTCCGGAGTCGGCGACGTGCTTGCGGATCGCGGAGATTTGACGGCCGCGCGCAAGTCTTATGAAGAATCGCTGGCCCTGCGCAAACAGTTGGGAGAAAAGCAAAGCGTTGCGGAAACGGAGCTCGCCTTGGCGCGGCTCTCGCTTGAGGAAGGGCATGCCGCCGATGCCGAAACTGTGATCCGCAAGTGCAAGGAGCAGTTTCATCAGGACGGTCAAGCCGACGATGAGCTCGCCGCCAGCGTCACCTTGATGGAGGGGCTGCTGGACGAGGGCAAGCCCGTGGAAGCAGCCAAGGAAGAGCAAGCGAGTCGGGCGCTGGCCGCGAAAAGTACAAATCAACTCAACCGGCTCCAGTTCGATCTAGTCTCTGCTCGTGTCGAACTGGCCATCGGCCATATGGCGGCGGCGCGCCCCAAGCTGCAGCGGACCCTCGACAGCGCTCGTGCTCATCTTCTCCTGGGAATTGAACTGGAAACGCGGCTCACGCTTGCAGAACTGAAAAGGAAGCTAGGACAGGGAGTCGAGGCGCACGCAGATCTCGTCGCATTGGAAAAACTTGCGCGCGGCAAGGGATTCGGCCTGATCGCCGCCAAATCCCTGTCGGTCCGCAACAATGACGAAAAGAAGTCTATGTAATGTCTTTCTTCCTGAGCGCTGCTGCCAGCAGGCGTGTCGGGAGGCAATCCGAAGCCGTCGCATCGGCGCTTGCAACGTCTCGTCCTTTGCTTCGCCCTATCAGTGTGATCGGAGTACTTCTGGCCGCCGCTGTGTGGCAATGCCTACACTCGCGGTTCTTTGTCGCTCAAGCTTGCAATAGGTAGGGCATCTGGTTTGTCCGCTACATCGCTGTAGTCGATTTTGTAGACGGTCCAGCGCTCTTCGCGGAGCAAAAACTTCGGTATTTATGCGGGTCGGCGCATTAGAGCACCTGGTGCAAAACCAGGTGGGTCGGTTTTGGAGTCGCACAGCTACTGTAAGTAGTTGGAATAGTGACAGGCTGTCGTGAGGGCCTACTCCTCTCCGATTTGGTTGGTTGGACACACCGGGACTCCGCTGGAGTTTACCTAG
>Ga0302148_1000199_pt1 | contig 14755 bp, 7 predicted proteins | sample I_Bog_E3_3_FD_198558 | JGI IMG/M metagenome (GOLD analysis project Ga0302148, IMG submission 198558) | Peat permafrost microbial communities from Stordalen Mire near Abisko, Sweden - I_Bog_E3_1 | ecosystem: Environmental > Terrestrial > Soil > Wetlands > Peat | place: Sweden: Abisko, Stordalen...
CATTCACATTTTCGTCTTCTAAATCTATAACGAAGTTTTCCTCTTCATCATTACATCCACATCCGCATTCATGGTCATGGTCATGATCACAATTACATTCATGATCTTCATCATGTTGATGTCCACCACATCCACAATTTTTTTCTTCACTACTACATCCACATTTTTCTAAATCTTTTTCCATATTTTAACCTCCTTTAGGTTCTAGTTATCTGAAAAATTAAATGTTCAGACACTCTAATTAATTTTACCCTTAAATGCTTAAAATTAAAACCCCAAAATGAAAAAAATTGCATAACAATTTTAATGAATGATTAATAATGAATGGTGGAAGATTTAGGATTAAATTTTACAAGTATTAAGAGATGAAATTAGAATACGTTTTAATGATAAACATTTATTTTTTATCATTAAGGCACAATCAAATAAATAACAAGTCCATTTGCCAGTCTATTTTCCATCATGCTACGTCGGCAAATTGACTTAATAGGCCTGCTATGAGGGCAATTCGTCTCCTTGTCTGATGAAAAATATTCATGGCAACTTTGGACCTGTTATTTATTTTCATGTGCCTAATAAAAAAAGAAGCCACTTTTCATAGAAAAAACTCTATAAAGAAGTGACTTCCTTAATTATTGCGCAAATTTAGTTATTTATTATTTTATACTATTGTTGATTAGCTAATTTCTTGTATCCTTCTAATCTTTCCATAGCATCTTTTTGAGTCTTTTCAAATAAAGCATCTGCTGCTTCTGGGAATGCCTTAGCAAGTGAAGAGTATCTAACTTCTCCCATTAAGAATTCCTTGAAGTCTGCTGTTGGTTCTTTAGAATCTAATACAAATGGATTCTTTCCAGTTTCTTTTAATTCTGGATTAAATCTGTACATTTGCCAATATCCACATGCAGTAGCTCTCTTAGCTTCTTCTTGGCTGTTACCCATACCAATTCTTAATCCGTGGTTGATACATGGTGCATAAGCAATTATTAATGATGGTCCTTTGTAAGCTTCTGCTTCTGCAATAGCTTTCATAACTTGGTTCTTATCAGCACCCATGTTAATTTGAGCTACATATACATAACCATAACTCATAGCCATCATTCCAAGATCTTTCTTCTTAGTCTTCTTACCACTTGCAGCAAACTTAGCTATTGCAGCTGTTGGCGTAGATTTGGATGATTGCCCACCAGTATTTGAGTAAACTTCTGTATCTACTACTAATATATTTACATCTTCTCCAGTAGCTAACACATGGTCAACTCCACCGTATCCGATATCGTAAGCCCATCCATCTCCTCCGATGATCCATTGTGATCTCTTAACGAAGTAATCTTTTTGAGCTAAAATTGATTTAGCAGCTTCAGTTCCTGATTTTTCTAGAGCAGCAGCTAATGCATTAGCTCTTTCTCTAGTTCCTTCGCCTTCATCAACATTGTCTAACCAATCTTGTAATTCAGCTTTTGCTGAATCATTTGCAGCTATAGCAGCTTCTGCTTCTCCTGCAATTCTTTCTCTTATAGCTTTAACTCCTAAGAACATACCTAATCCATATTCAGCATTATCTTCAAATAATGAATTAGCCCAAGCTGGACCGTGTCCTTCTTTATTCTTAGTATATGGAGTTGAAGGAGCAGATCCTCCCCAGATTGATGTACATCCAGTTGCATTAGCAACCATCATTCTATCACCAACTAATTGAGTTATAGCTTTAACATATGGAGTTTCTCCACAACCAGCACAAGCTCCTGAGAATTCAAGTAATGGTTGCTCAAATTGGCTACCTTTAACTGTCTTCTTGTTCATTGGATTCTTCTTAACTGAAATTTCATGAGTTAAGTAATCCCAAACGTCTATTTGATCATGTTGAGATTCTTGTGGTTTCATAACTAATGCTTTTCCTGGTGCTGGACATATTTGAGCACAGTTTCCACAACCTGAACAATCAAGTGGTGTTACACCCATTGTGTATAATAATGGTTCTTCAGTCTTTAATGCCTTAGCAGCTACAATCTTAGCTGCACCTGGTGCAGCATTCTTTTCTGCTTCAGTTAATAAGAATGGTCTTATAACAGCATGTGGACATACCATTGAACATTGGTTACATTGAATACATTTTTCTGAATCCCATTCTGGAACATTTACTGCAATTCCTCTTTTTTCGAATGCCGCAGTACCATTTTCAAAAGTACCATCTTCCATTCCTGCAAATGCTGAAACTGGAAGTTGATCTCCTTCTTGTCTGTTCATTGGAATAACTATATCTTTAACAAATTTTGTAGCATGTTTAATTTCTGCTACTTCTTCATCTGCAACTGTCTTCCAAGCTTCTGGAATATTTATTGCAACAATTGATTCAACACCCTTATCGATAGCAGCATTGTTCATGTTAACAACTTTTTCACCCTTCTTACCATAAGAAGATACAACTGCATCTTTTAAGTATTTAACTGCATCTTCAACTGGAATAATGTTAGCTAACTTGAAGAAAGCTGATTGCATTATCATGTTGATTCTTCCACCAAGACCTATTTCTTGAGCAATACCCACAGCATTTAAAGTGTAGAACTTAATGTTATTGTTTGCTAAAAATCTCTTATATGATGCTGGTAATTTTTCTTCTAAATCTTCTGGAGTCCAGATAGTATTTAATAAGAATGTAGAACCTGGCTTTAATCCATCAAGTACATTGTATTTGTGGATATATGATTGGTTAGAACATGAAACAAAGTCTGCTTTGTTTATTAAGTATGGTGACTTGATTGCTTTCTTACCAAATCTTAAGTGAGATACTGTAATTCCACCTGATTTCTTTGAATCATAGAAGAAGTATGCTTGAGCAAACATATCTGTATGATCTCCAATGATCTTTATAGCACTCTTGTTTGCTCCAACAGTACCATCTGATCCTAATCCCCAGAACTTACAAGCTGTAGTTCCTTCTGGAGTAGCATCTATATCTTCAGTAACTTCTAATGAAGTATTTGTAACGTCATCAACGATTCCTATTGTAAATCCATTTTTTGGTGCATCTTGTGTTAAGTTTGCATAAACAGCAGCAATATGTCCTGGATTTGGATCTTTTGAACCTAAACCAAATCTACCACCAATAATAACTGGTGCATCTGCTTGACCGAAGAATGCATTTCTAACATCTAAGTATAATGGTTCTCCGGCAGCTCCTGGTTCTTTAGTTCTATCTAAAACAGCTATCTTTTTAACTGTTTTTGGAATAGCAGCTAATAATCTTTCATTTGAGAATGGTCTGAATAATCTTACTTTAACAACACCAACTTTTTGTCCATTAGCATTTAAGTAATCTATAGTTTCTTCACAAACGTCAGTAGCTGAACCCATTGCTACGATTACTCTATCAGCATCTGGTGCTCCATAGTAATCGAAACAGTGATATTCTCTACCTGTTAATTTAGTTATTTCAGCCATGTAACTTTCAACTGTTTCTGGTAATTCATTATAGAATTTATTAACAGATTCTCTTTCTTGGAAATAGACATCTGCATTTTGAGCTGTTCCTCTAGTTACAGGATGATTTGGGTTTAATGCTCTTTCTCTGAAAGCTTTAACTGAATCCCAATCAAGTAAGCTTGCTAATTCATCATATTCTAAAACTTCAATTTTTTGTACTTCATGAGAAGTTCTGAATCCATCAAAGAAGTTTAAGAATGGAATTCTTGTTTTAATAGCAGTTAAATGAGCTACTGCTGATAAATCCATTACTTCTTGAACTGATCCTTCTGCAAGCATTGCAAAACCAGTTTGTCTTGCTGCCATAACATCTTGGTGATCTCCAAATATGTTTAAAGCAGAAGTAGCTAATGCTCTAGCTGATACGTGGAATACGCATGGTAACATTTCACCAGAAATTTTGTACATATTTGGTATCATTAATAATAAACCTTGTGAAGCTGTGTAAGTAGTTGTTAAAGCTCCAGCTTGTAAAGATCCATGAACAGCACCAGCAGCTCCAGCTTCTGATTGCATTTCCATAACTTTTACAGGTTGACCGAATATATTTTTTCTTCCTTGTGCTACCCATTCATCTACATGTTCTGCCATTGGTGATGATGGTGTAATTGGGAATATTGCAGTAACTTCTGTAAATGCATAAGATATATGAGCTGCTGCAGTATTACCATCCATAGTTTTCATTTTTCTCATCGCGTTGACCCCTCTTTCTATTTTTAAAACATAAATTTTGAATAATTTAATTTTTTTATATAAGTAAGTCTTAAAGACCACCTAATAAACACACTAAATTTAGCTAATTAAAGTCTTATTTCCAACTTTATACATATAAACAACATTGTAAACCTTATACTATTTAACTAGTTCTTGCCCTAATTTCTTAATAAGATTTGCTTGCTTTTTAGTTGGTGAATCTTTAACTGCTAAATCTCCAATTACATTAAACCCATAAGATGCCATTTCATTTTTCCATATTTTCATGAAAGTATCTTCAATCCATCCATAAGTCGCAAATAAAATACACTTTTTGTTTTTATTTTCCTTATTTAAATCTTTTAATTGTTCTAGAAATGGTTTCATTTCTTTTTGTTCTATTTTAGTGGAATCCACTGCAGGACTTCCAAATGCAATAGAGTCTGCTTCTAAAACATCTTCTATAGTAGCATCTGCAACATGCTTTATAATTACTTCTGCACCTTGTTCTCTAGCACCATCTGCCATCACATTTGCAAGGGCTTCTATGTTTCCCCCACAACTCCAATAAATGATTGACACTTTTTTCATTAAAATAGCACCTCATCTTCTTGTTAAATAATTAACTTTCTTTTTTCACTAAAACGAACCTACTCTTTTATTATATCTCACATATTTTTTTTTGCAAGATTTGTTTGTGTAATTTGTATTATTTTAAGTAATAATTATAGATTTTAGAAATTTATTTCTGTATACTCTCTAATAATACATCTATTATTGCTTCTACTCCATTTTTAGCTTGGCTTCTTTCCATATTACTAATAAGTTCTGTTTTTTTGCCTTTTAGTTCTAAAATTTTATTATATAATATGTCCTCTTTAATTTCTTCTTCTTCTAACATTAATGAATAACCTTCTTTTTCAAAAGACTTAGAATTTAAAATTTGATCTCCTCTACTGGCCTTTTTAGAAAGGGGTATTAATAAAGTTGGCTTTTTTAATGCTAAGAATTCAAATATAGAATTTGCTCCTGCTCTTGAAATTATATAATCAGCAGTGTTCATAAAATCCGGCAATTCCTCATTTACATACTCAAATTGCTTATATCCCTCTTTGTTTATAATTTTTTTGTCTATATTCCCTTTACCACAAATATGAATTATATTGAATGATTTTAAAAGTTGTTCTAAGTTTTTTCTTATTTCTTCATTTATGGTCCTTGAGCCAAGACTTCCCCCCATGATAAATAATACTTCTTTATCATCAGTAAATCTACATATTTTTCTTCCTTTAGTCTTATCTCCATGAAATATTTCTTCTCTTATAGGACTTCCTGTAAGGACTCCCTTATTTCCATTTATAAAATTTAAACTTTCTCTAAAAGTTACACATAATTTATTACAAAATGGTGCAGACAATTTATTAGCAAGACCTGGAGTCATATCAGATTCATGGGCTACTACCGGTATTTTTTTTATAGATGCTGCAATAACAACAGGTACTGCTACAAACCCTCCTTTTGAAAAAATAACATCTGGCTTTTCTTTTGATAATATTTGGGTTGCCTGAACAATTCCCTTTATAATCTTAAATGGGTCTGTAAAATTTTTCATATCAAAATATCTTCTTAACTTTCCACATGAAATTCCAAAGAAAGGAATATTATTTTGTGTTATTATTTCCTTTTCAATACCATCAACACTACCAATATATTTTATTTCAAAACCATTTTCTTTCAATTTAGGTATTAATGCCAAGTTAGGAGTTACATGCCCTGCAGTTCCTCCTCCGGTCATTATTATTTTGTATTTAGACAAAGACTATCACCCCTTTCTTCAATTGACAATTGATAATTGACAATGCACAATTATTGATAAAATCCTCTTAGGATTTTATCAATATATATTTTTTTGACTCTGTAAGAAAAGTGAGAATCCAAATTTTATATTTGGTTGTTCGAACTTTCCCTGTGGGTTTTGTTGATTAATTTTTAATTGTACATTGTCAACTGTCAATTGTTTATCTATAATTCTGTATTACAATTTGAATACTTGTATTACCATTATATTCATTAATGCTCGGATAAAATACTAAATCCAACTTCACATCATTATACGCCCCATCATAAAGTTTTTGTAGTTCTTCTTTTCCATATCTATCATTTATTACTTCTTCAAGCTCATAAATATCTCCAAAATAGATAGCATCCAAAGTTCTATTAAACTTAGTCTTCAACTTAAATTTTAATACATTATTATTCTTGCCTAATATTGTAGCCTTTAACAAATTGATATTTTTTTCAGCAAACAAAGGTTTAGAATTTGCTTTACCATAAGGTTCTAATCTTTCTAAATCATTAATTAATTCATAATTTATCGAATCAAGTGACAAAACACAATCTATAGTCACTTTTCTTAGTAAATCATCTTCTTTTAATGTTGTATTTTCATTTAATCTTCTTCTAAACTCATCTATATTCTCTTCCTTCAAAGAAAATCCTGCTGCCATAGGATGACCACCAAAGTTTCCAAGCAAATCTTTGCATTTAACAAGTTCCTCAAACATATTATATTCTTCTATAGATCTACCTGACCCCTTTGCTCCATTTTCACATTTTGTTATTATTAAAGTTGGAACATTATATTTTTCTCTTATTCTTCCTGCTATTATTCCTGCTAAACTTTCATGCACATCCGGAATATAAATAACAAATACCTTATCATTTATCATATTATTCTTTTCTACAATTTCTATAGCAGTTTCCACGCCATTCATAGTCATATCTTTTCTTTCTTCATTTAGTTTTACTAATTCCTTTGCAACCTTAGTTGCTTTCTCTTCTTCTTTTGAAAGTAGTAACTGTAATCCTTTTTTAGCCGAATCCAATCTTCCACATGCATTTATACACGGACCTATGATAAAACCTAAATGATATACAGATAAAGTTTTTTCATTCATTTCACATTCTCTTATTAATTCTTGTAATCCTAAATTAGTAGTATTATTTATTAATTCCAATCCTTTTTTAACAAAGATTCTATTTTCATCAATTAAATCTACAACATCACAAACTGTTGCAATTGCAAGAAACTCTATAAATTTATAACATTCTTTTTTATCTATACTTAAATTTTCATAAAGTACTTCTATAAGTTTAAATGCTACTCCTGCTCCACATAATTGCTTAAATTTATAATTACATTCCTTTTGTTTTGGGTTTATTATAGCATCTGCACACGAACTTATGAATTTTCTAATTTTATTTTCATCTTCAACAAATGGTATATCATGGTGATCTGTAACTATTACAGTAATCCCCATATCCTTAGCATATTTTATTGGCTCTATAGCTGATATTCCGTTATCACAAGTTAAAATAGTATCTATTCCATCTTCTTTAGCCTGTTTTATTATATTTATATTTATTCCATATCCATCTTTTATTCTATCTGGAATTTCATAATCTACATTTGCGTTACATCTTTTTAATGCCATATATAAAATATAAACACTTATGACTCCATCTACATCATAATCTCCAACAATTCTTATCTTTTTATTTAATTTTATTTTATCATTAAGTATATCTACAGCTTTCTCTAAATCTTTCATTTCTCTTGGATTATGAAGTTTATCAAGATCTGGAGTTATATAACTTTTTATCATGTCATCATTTATAATATCTCTATTTATTATAAGTCTGCTCATAAGTTCTGTAATTCCGTATTTATTGGATATTTGCTTATAATCAGCTTTTTTATTTTTTACAAACCATCTTTCTGCCATTATTTCTCCTCTCATAGCACTCATAGTAACACCTCTAAAATCTAAAATACTCTCAATAAAATGAAGAATTTTAAATTTTAGAGGTGCTCTATACTTCATGAAACTATAATTTTATCTTTTAAACATCTTATACAACATACCAGATGAAATTCCTTCTACTGCATGCTCATATCCAAGCTTTTCTAATAATTTATAAGAAAATGCCATTGCTGTTGCAGGCCCCCTACTAGTTATTATATTTCCATCAACCACTACAGTATCTTCTGAATACTCACAATTTGGTAATTCGTCTTCATATCCTGGATAAGAAGTTATATTTTTGCCCTCTATAATTTCAGCCTTTCCAATTACTATTGGTCCCGCACAAATCGCTCCTATTAATTTACCTTCTTTATTTTGCTTTTTTATAAGTTTTATTACTCTTTCATCATCTCTTAAATTAGTTGCACCTGGAATACCGCCTGGAATTACAACTAAATCATATTCCATATTTTCATCAAAAAGTTTATCTGCTTCAACTACTAATCCATGACTTGATTTAACCATCTTCTCTTTTATTGAGACTAAATCACAAGTTATATTTGCTCTTCTCATTACATCTGATACTGTTAATGCTTCTATTTCTTCAAAACCATCTGCTAACAATACACATACATTTTTCACAAAAATCTCCTCCTCTTTTTAACTTAACGTTACATCTTTGATTTCATCATCAAGTACAATCATCATTATATTTGTTCCTCTACCTGCTCTATTTTGCAGTTTAATATCATTTATTTTAACTACTGATTTTTCTTTAGATTTAGAAGTCAACACTATTTCAGATTTATCTGTAGATAAAGTTATACTATTTCCTTCACTGCTTATATAATTACTATGATATTTTCCAAAAATAACTTCATCTTCATCTCTTAAGCTCATTCCTGTAACACCCGAAGCTACTTTTCCCATTGTATTAACATTTTCAACCGGAAATCTTATTCCCATACCTTTTTTAGTTATCATAACTAAATATCCAAGTTTTATTTTATTCATTTCTACTGAAACCACTTCATCATCTTCAAATTTAAATTTGCAGCAGGCTTGCTTAAAGAAATCTCCTTCAAATTCTTTTAACAATGTCTTTTTCACCATTCCTTTTTTAGTAAATGTGTAGACTCCAAGCTCATCATCATAGGAAGTAATTGAAACTAAACTAATTATTTTTTCTCCCTTTTCTAACTTTCCTAAGAATGCTTCTACTGGCATTTCTTCATTTATGACATTCTTTATTAAGAATACTGGTACTTTATAAACGTACCCTTTATTACTAAACATTAATAATTCTTTTAGTGAATTAGTTTTAACCTTTAAAGAATCTTCTTTTATTCTTCCATAAGCTTTAAGCTTATTCTTATCTGTAATTCCAAGACTTAAATCGAAATATTCAATTTCATTTGTATCTTCTACTTCAATAACCTCATCTTCTTGTGCAAAATTAAATAATTGAATAGGCAATATATTTCTAGAAGTATTCTCGAGAGTTTGCATTTCAAGAGTAAATTCTAAACCTAATTTGCTTTTAACCCTTAAGAACTTACTTTCTTCTTCTAATTCTCTTATTGACACATTGATTAATTCATCATCATCTTTAAGCTTCAAAGCTTGAAGCCTATTATATGAAGTTTTGAACTTATCCATTGAACTTTGTTTAATTCCTCCATGTTTAGTTATAAATCTAAATGCTTTACTAGGATTGAAATTATCTAAAGATACAGCTCCAACTACCTTCTCATTATCAAGATTTAAAGTTCTAATAACTTCATCTAATCTTTCTCCCTTTTCCTTCCACTTCATTTCTGAGATATTAATCCCCTTTGTTTGGTACATAAATCCCTTATCAGTAAATATAAGTACAGTATCCTTGGTATTTGAGTTTATTAAGTATTTTAATGAATCACCTTCTCTATATTCAATATCCTCCGGATTAGAACTTGATCTATTATAATTTTTAAGAGGTATTCTCTTAATAAAGCCATCTTTCGATATTGTAATCATGACTTCTTCTACTACAATTAATTCTTCAATATCAATTTTACTTTCATTATCATCTTTTACAACTTCAGTTCTTCTCTTATTTCCATATTTATCACTCATTTCTTTTAACTCAGTTTTAATTACTTTAAAAAGTTCTTTTTCACTTGATAAAATCTTTTCAAGTTTTTTAATTAGTTTTTCAAGAATTGCATATTCTTTTTCAAATATTTCTATTTCCAGACCTGTTAGTCTATATAACATAAGTTCTAAGATTGCCTGTGCTTGTGCCTCTGAAAATTCAAACTTGCTCATTAAATTATCACAAGCATCTTTTTTGGATTTTGAGCTTCTAATAGTTGCTATAATTGCATCCAAAACATTTATCGCCTTAATAAAACCTTCAACAATATGAAATCTCTTTCTTGCTGTATCTAGTTCCTTTTGAGTTCTTCTAGTTATTATTTCTTTTTGGTGCTCAACATAATATTTTATAATAGCCTTCAAACTCATAGTTTCCGGCTTTACATTTGCAAGTGCAACCATGTTAAAGCTTATGTTACATTGCAAATCGGTCTTTTTAAATAAATATTTTAGCACCTTATCTGCAGTATCTTCCTCAGTATTTTTCTTCAGTTCAATTACAGCTCTTATTCCATTTCTATCAGATTCATCTCTAATATCTGTTATTGACTCTAATGCTTTTGCATGTCTTTTGTCACCAGTCATTTCAGATATTAATTGAAGAAGCTTAGCTTTATTTCTCCTATATGGAAATTCAGTTATTACTATTCCTAATCTTCCATTTTCCAATTTTTCAATTGAAGTCTTAGCCCTATATGCAACCTTTCCTTCTCCTGTTTCATAAGCTGACAACATAGAGTTTTCTCCAATTAAAATTCCACCTGTAGGCAAATCTGGACCCTTTATATACTCCATAAGTTCTGAAGTAGTTATTTCATTATTATCTATGTAAGCCAATACTCCATCAGTTACTTCTTCTAAATTATGCGGTGGTATATTAGTTGCAAGACCAACTGCTATACCAAAAGTACCGTTTACTAAAAGATTTGGATATCTACTCGGTAGCACCTTAGGTTCCATTTCACTCTCTGAGTAGTTAGGAACCATATCTACAGTATCCTTTTCAATATCACGCAACATTTCCATGGCAATAGGTGATAGTCTTGCTTCCGTATACCTCATTGCTGCTGCTCCGTCACCATCTATTGAGCCCCAATTTCCGTGACCTTCTATTAGAGGCGCTCTAGTTGAAAATTCTTGTGCTAGAATTACCATAGCTTCGTATACAGATGTATCTCCATGAGGATGAAACTTACCTAAAATATCTCCAACTATTCTAGCAGATTTATAATAGGGTTTGTCTGGAAAAGCTTTAAGCATATATGCTCCATATAAAATTCTTCTATGAACAGGCTTAAGCCCATCTCTAACATCTGGAAGAGCTCTATCTTTTGCAACTTCTATTGCATATGGTAAAAAATTCTCAGGCATTGCTTCTTCTAAAAGAATACCCATTATATTATTATCTTTAGGTATAATATTATTATTTTTCTTTGCCATAATCTTATCCTTTCACTCCAGCTAACAGTTATCAAGTAACAGTTTATTTGAAAATTCCTGTGGAATTTTATATATATAAACTATTAATTCTTAAAAATTACAGATAATTTTTTAGTAATCCCATAGGGATTTCATCCTCAACTGTTAATTGTTAACTGATTAAAATTCTCCGTATTTATATATATATTTCTTTCTAGGTTCTACTACATCTCCCATAAGTAGCGAAACCATCTTTTCAGCTTTTGCTGCATCTTCTATCTTGACTTGAAGAAGTGTTCTGCTTTCTGGATTTAATGTTGTATCCCATAATTGATCTGGATTCATTTCTCCAAGACCTTTGTATCTTTGAATTAATGCACCTTTTCCTACTTCTTTTTTTGTTTTTTCTAATTCTTCATCACTATAAGCATACTTCATTATAGTTTTACCTTTTGTTTCCTTATATACCTTATATAAGGGAGGTTGTGCTAAATATAAATGACCATTTGCAATTAACGGCTTCATATATCTATAAATATAAGTCATCCAAAGTGTTCTAATATGATATCCATCCACATCAGCATCACTCATTATTATTATTTTATCATATTTTAAATCTACTTCCTTATAGTTGTCTAAAGTTCCAGTTCCAACAGCTGTATTAAATATTTTTAGTTCTTCTGAAGCTAATACATTTTCAAGCTTTTGTTTTTCTGTATTCATTATCTTACCTTTTGAAGGCATTATAGTTTGGAATCTTCTATCTCTAGCTTGTTTTGCAGAGCCTCCGGCTGAGTCTCCTTCCACAACTATAAATTCATTTACAGTTTTATCCTTTAATGTACATACCGCAACCTTACCCGCAAGTGGCGCAGTTCCTTTACCAATTTTCTTTTTTTCTGCTTCATTTATTTTCTTAATTTTATCTCTTCTTTTTGCTGCTTCTAATGCATTATTTATTAGACTTGTTGCTAAAGTCTTATTATCTTCAATCCATTCAGAAAATTTAGTATAAACTAAATCATTCATCATAGTATATGCTTCATTATTACCAAGCTTAGTTTTAGTTTGACCTTCAAAAACAGGATTTGTAATTTTAATTCTTACAATAGCTGTCATACCTTCTCTTAAGTCGTCTCCCTCAAACTCTTTATCCTTTTCCTTAACTAGTCCAAGCTTCTTTGCCCAGTCTTTAAAAGCTCTTGTCATTCCAGTTTTAAAGCCGGTTTCATGAGTCCCTGCTTCAGTTGTTGGAATATTATTTACATAACTTGCAATATATTCAGTAGTTGAATCTGTAAATTGCATGCAAATTTCCCCATACATTTGAAGGCTTCCAACTGTTCTTTCTCCATCAAAAATTATTGGTGTATCATGAATTGCTATTTTACTCTCATTTAGATAATTAATAAAATCTAAAAGACCATTTTCAGAATAATATTCTTTAGTAATTTCTTGTCCTTTTCTTTTATCTATTAATTCTAAAGTTATACCTTTATTTTGAAATGCCAATTCTTGCAATCTGCTATCTATTATATCAAATTTAAAATCAGTTGTTGAGAAAATCTCCTTATCTGGTTTAAATGTCACCTTTGTTCCAATCTTATCTGTTTTACCAATTATTTTTAAACCTACAACTGCTGTTCCTGGCATATCTCTTTTTAATTCTTTATCAAAAGCATATTCAAATCTTTGCCTATATATATTACCATTTTGATATACCTCAACTTCTAGCCACTTTGATAAAGCATTTACAACAGCAGCTCCAACTCCATGAAGACCTCCAGAAGTTTTATAATTTTTATTATCAAATTTTCCTCCCGTATGAAGCTCAGTAAATACCATTTCAACTCCAGATTTCTTTTTAATTGGATGAATCCCTGTAGGAATTCCCCTTCCATTATCTATTATTGTCACACTTTTATCTTCATTTAAAGTTATAGTTACCTTATTTCCATACCCATTAGCTATTTCATCTATGGAGTTATCAATTATTTCCCATATACAATGATGTAGCCCCTTGCTTCCTGTAGAACCTATGTACATTCCTGGTCTTACTCTTACAGGTTCTAATTTTTCAAGTGATGTTAAATCTGTCACATCATAAGCATTAGTATTTTTTAATTCCATAAAACCCCTCCACTTTGAACACCAGTTCTTATTTTTTTGTAATTATTCTGCTCTATAAAATATACTTCCTTTCTGCTTTAATGTCAAAAAAACTTAAGTAGATAAGTGAGAATCCAAATCTTGTATTTGGATATTCGAACTTAGTTAACTCGTGTACACGAGTTAATTTCCTTAAAAATGATTTTGTGTGAATCACTTACTCAGCGAACGAACGTGAGTCGAGTTTCCTTATAAAAGCTCCCTGGCATCCCTTATTTTTTTATTTTTCAAATCTCCTAAGATATTTGTTCCTTTATTGTACATATTGAATTAAAATAATTGTTTATCCAGAATTATACCTACATTCTATACCATAATAAAAGAGTGTACTATCTAAAATTAAATAATACACTCTTAAGATCAAAATTTCAAAGTTCTACACATCACATATTTCTATCTTTCTAACATGTTTTGTATGACTCCATTCCTTATTATTTTTATTTAAAATACCTTGAATTGTAATTGGTATCCATGTTAATGTATATAATCCATATAACCAGAATCTAAAGAATAATATTAAATCTTTCTTTCCTAAGAATACACCCGTAATTATTAAGAAAAATAAATTATACCCTACTCCTATGAACCATGCAATAATCCAATTATCTACGTTAGTAACTAAATAAGGAACTACAAAAACATTGCTTGAATATAATGCCATCATAAATAAAAATGGTTTTGTAACTTTCTTATCAATTGCGAGTATCAATGGTGTAATTAAGAATTGAATAACTGCAAATGCTTTAAAAGCTGTATCACTAAACAGATAGTTTATAATGAATATATTTACACCACTAGTATTTGCCTGTATTAACGTAAGTACTGCTGAAATACCTAATAATAACGTTACAAAAGGTTGCAATACATATAATGCACAGTCAAAAACATAAAATTTTCTATCTATAATTGCTTTCTTAATTAATTTAAAGAAGTACCTTGAAGCAACATCAGTAAATCCTTGCATCCATCTTTTTCTTTGATTCCATGATTGTGCAAGTTTTAGAGGTTTCTCATCATATATAATAGCATCATGAGCCCAACCAACTTTT
>Ga0302148_1000233_pt1 | contig 13917 bp, 11 predicted proteins | sample I_Bog_E3_3_FD_198558 | JGI IMG/M metagenome (GOLD analysis project Ga0302148, IMG submission 198558) | Peat permafrost microbial communities from Stordalen Mire near Abisko, Sweden - I_Bog_E3_1 | ecosystem: Environmental > Terrestrial > Soil > Wetlands > Peat | place: Sweden: Abisko, Stordalen...
TGTCCTTCACTCATCACGGCATGATCATGACAGGGCGCTGTGTACTGGTATTCCGAAACCCATCCCCAGCACGGCCCCCAGCGCCGCAACGTGGGACGAGTCCGCTCCCACCAGCGTCGCCGGCCCATAGCCCCGAAACTCCGTAGCATGCGCCACCTGCCTGCGAATACTGCTGATGTCGCCCAACGCTTTATTAAGATCATTCATGGCAAATCACTTTGTAATGCAAAGTAACAGCTGTCGAGCAAGATTGTCAAACCTGGCTCGTCCCGTGTGGATGACCCCGAATCTTAGTTAGATTTTGGTGAAGGCTTTACGCACTCGTTCACGTCTTTATTGGACGTCACTTTCATCGGGAATTGCGCCTGAGCGACGGAGTTCCCTGTAGCTGCGCTCTCAATGATGGCAAGCAACTGAGCTGCGGACTGCATTCCCTCATAGCGCACACCGTTCACAAAGACTGTAGGTGTTGCGCGAACACCGTTCTGCTGGCCGAGTGCCATGTCTTTTGTAACGATGCCTAGTGTCAGATCCTTATCGATGCACTTCTGAAACTGGACCTTGTCCAGGGTTGTGCTGGAAGCGACGAAATCTACAACTTTTTGCGCGAGGTTGTCGGAGGTTAAAGTCTTTTGGTTGTCGAATAGAAAATCATGCACCTTCCAGAAATCAGGCGTGTCCTGAAGATCCGCGCAAGATGCCATCATTGCTGCGGACTTTGCCCATGGATGCATGGCCAGAGGAAAATTCTTGAACGCAAAGCTAGCCTTTCCGCCCGTTTTGGGGATAACCTCCTGTTCCAGAATGTTCTTCAGCCGCTGACAGTAAGGACATTCGAAGTCGGAGAATTCCACCACGCTGACAGGCGCGCCGGCGGGACCAAGAATTGGCGGATCGCCTGCCGACATCGCAGTCATCACCGATTCCACATGCTTTTTTTCTTCGAGGAGTGGGTCGACGCGCAGGTCGAATAACTCCGCAGTCAGAAACGTCCTATCGGGAGACAAATAAATAGTCAGTGGTTTCTTCTGCTGGTCCTGGTACTCAAACTTCCAGAAGCAGGCTTCGTTTGCCTTCTCGCTCTTCATAAGGGTGAAATCGCCGGAAGACATGGCATGATTCTTCTTGGCCAGATAGTCGACTACGCTTTGTCGCTGCTGCGCAGTTGGCTCGACACAGGGTTGAGCCGGTGAATGCTGCTGCACGATTATCGCCGAGAGAAGCCCAATCGCGGTTATACAGATTTTGAATCGCATTTGCACAATCCTCGTATGTTACGGCTGATCCGTAGTCGTCAGGATTACGTCGTAGATGACGCGGTCTACCTTGTCGCTCTTTTCTGGATTCAGCGATCCCCGGTAACGAAACTCGTTGCCATACGCGTCCACGCGGCGAGATTCGGTGTACATCAAACCGATGGAGTGAATTCCAATATCGTCCAAGTGGCGCAGTTCTTGGGGCTGTGAGATACCGTCGTGGTTGGCGTCAATCCAAACCAGCAGCTTCGGCCACACCGCGTCGCGGCTGTCGATGATGCCGTCGCCGTTACCGCCATTTTCAGGTTCATCGAAGACCGCGAGAGCGAGGAATCCATTCGGGTTGTCGGATGGAGGCTGCTCGGTGATATTCCCAAAAAAGTCCTTGCCGCTGCTGATCAGGCCGTCGCCCGCTCTGTCAAGGGCAAGCCATCCGTTGGTTGAGCCTTGCGCGGTCCATGCGATCTGAATTGGCTTCCCATTCCCGAAGAAATCGAAAAGCACGCCGTTCGTGGCTGAGGTCAGGTGAAAACCGGTGCCATCGGTGTCGATGATGATTGGGGACGTATCGGCGAGACAGGTGCAGAGGGCTGGATCCCAGTGCTCCGACGCATCGCAGGTTGGCGGGACGCAATTCGTGCAGTCGTCGCCGCCGGTGCAAGTGGGGAGTGGCATTGACGAGTCGGGGTCGCACTCCCAAGTGCCATTCGAATTACAAATCGGCACTTGGTCGGTTGGGCAGCTTGGAGGCGCGTCATTGCAGATCGTGATTTGTCCGTTACCGCAGGCCCACTGCCCGTTGAGGCAGACTGCACTTCCCGTGCCGCCGGGGCATTGGAACTGGATGCCGTCGCAAGCGCATTCCCACTGCCCTTGCGCGGCGCAATAACATGTTCCATTTATCGGAGCGCCCGGGCAACCGGATGGACAGACCCACTCAGTACCGCTGCATGTGCAGGATTCCGAAGGCTGAGAAGTCTGGCATCCCGAGCCATTTTGACTCTCCTGACCGGAGGCAGCCGAAGTTGGAACCTGGTCAGTACATTTCGATATTGACGTGAGATTGGTGTTGGCCGACGTAACGTCGGCGGGTTGGACAAAGTTGGTTGCGTTCACACCGGCATTTGGGGCCGTCGTATACGTCCCATTCATAATGCTAGGCGAGCAATTTGTCTGGTCGGCCAACCCTATTGTATGTCCAATCTCGTGAGCTATAGTTCCGCACACATTAACCGCAGCATTTGGGCGATTTAAGTTGGAGGCGGAGAGCATCGTTGTCCAAGGCCCTATCGCGTTGCTGCCCTGAATGGCCCCATCAGTCTCTGCATAGCCCGCACCGCCTGCAGCAGTCGGATCGCCCTGCACAATTGTGATATCTGGACTGGACGTACTTTGATTTATGACAAAGTAATATCCTGTAGTACTTCCGGAGCCGTTGGTGGTCGTATTCCACTGATTTGCGGCACATTCGGTAGCATTCCAAATTAGGGTGTTTGTGACTCCAGGCGACGAATTCCAACTCGGGCTAATCTGAATGTAGATCACCCTCCGATTGTCAGTGGACCCTGCCGGGCCGTGCCCAGGCATAGGCGTCTCGTTGCTATAGCAAGCAGGGGAGCATGTGTTTTGTGCGCTAGACCGCGACGGAATGAAGATGATCGCGGCAAGAGACAGCAGCATAAGCAGCCTTGTTCGGGTGATAAATTCCATGTCCGCGGCTCCAACCTCCAACCACTTGCGAGGCTAAATGGGCACTATTTTGCCTCAGTGGCTAAGTGATGTTGCAGGTGCGAGATTGTGGCGTGCGCTATAACATCCCTAGATAGGGGGGTGCCTTCTCCGGCCACGGTGCCAAGCAGATGACCGCTATCGTCTAGCTGGTAGATGCCAGATCTGCCAGCGGCTATATACGCCGATCGTCTAGCACTAATCGAGCCGGAGAAAAGTAACAAGTATCGGCTCTGGCTGTCAAATTTATAGGCTTCCGACGAGGATTCAGTAATTTCAACACCATCCACGATTACGGTGCCTCCGGTCATCGGAACGGCGACCTCATCTTGATGGATCGGCAAAAACTCGGGCGGCGGACTCGGCAGCGGATTACATGGCAGGCATTTGCTGGCCTTTGCAAAGATGCTGATTAACTTGAATTTGTACCAGGTTGTTACGGAATATGCACCTGCGACGACTGAGGTTCCAATCGGGCGAACTGTCGCTACTGTGAAATTCGACAAAGCGTCATCCAGCTTATCCATGGACCCGAGGGGCGTGCTTATGCTTGCGATTGTTATCCGAGATTGCCCTTGGGCCTTAGCTTGGCTTGCCCTCCATCGTAGCGACCCTGTCTCCACCGCGTTCTGGCCCGACAAAACAGATGTCAGGGGTGTGAGAGTCACCAAGAGGAATAGCCCAACCGTACGGCTGGAGTGCTTAATAGAGAAGCGCATGGGAACCCCTTGTCAATTCAAAAAGTTTGAGAGTCACGGCAAGTGGATCGAGGGTTAATTGGCCTTGAGTAGTTGCTGTTCTTTCGCGTAATGATCACCCTGTGGGATTTGCTAGCCAAGGGGGCCTTTTTGAAGAGAGAGGTTACACAGGGACAATTAGGGGCCAAGGTGTCTCTTCTGGGTCACGAAATCTGAAGCTTTGGACTTACCCCGTTTATTGACTGCGGCAAGTTTCGGTCAAAATACTTTTTAAGTCAAGTAGATTTAGTGAGGAGAAACATTACTAAAGGAATATGTACAGACTCGACGTAGTCGGCGGGCGGGTGGCCCACATCTGACCGATGAATCTGGTTTGAGTGACCCCCAAAAGTGAGACATTTTAGAAGGACACAGTTTGCAGCGAATGGGGGTGCTGCAAATGCGAAGGAAGAGAAGTTACACGGAGGAGTTCCGGCGTCTGGCGGTGGCGCGGATGCAGGGCTGCCACAACATTTCTGCTTTGGCCAAAGAACTTGAAGTGCCGCGTCGATTGCTTTATCGGTGGCAGATGCGGCTTCAAGGCCCGGTTGTGCCCATCGCGACTCGATCTTCGGGACTTAGGGATATGTACTTGACGCCACTGACCCCAACCTGTAGTGTTCGGGGGCATGGACGAGGATTTTCCGAGGACGTTGCTTGAGTTGGAGAGGCGCTTTAGCAGCGAAGAGGCCTGCGCCGAATACCTCGCAACTCTGCGTTGGCCGGGCGGCTGGATATGTCCCAGATGTGCTGGGGCCGATGTTTGGTCGATCCGGCGGAGTCGCCGGCGCTGCGAGAAGTGCCGGTATGAGATGTCGGTCACGGCGGGGACCATTTTGCAGGACAGCCACCTGCCCTTGACGGTCTGGTTCCGCGCCATGTGGCAGATTACCAGTCAAAAGAATGGCATCAGCGCTTTGGGTTTACAGCGCGTGCTCGGTCTGGGCAGTTACAAGACCGCCTGGGCGATGTTGCATAAACTGCGCCGCGCCATGGTTCGCCCTGGCCGCGACCGGCTTGATGGCGTCGTCGAGGTGGACGAGACCTACTGGGGCGGCGAGGAACCGGGCACAGACGGCAGGGGGGCCGAACTCAAGGCCCTGATCGCCGTCGCCGCCGAAGAAGATGGAAAGGGCATTGGCCGCATTCGCATGCGCTGTATCCCGGATTTGACCAGAACCACTCTCCATGGATTCATCGCTCAGTCCGTTGTGCCGGGGAGCACGGTTCGAACCGACGGCCTTCCCGCCTACCTCGGAATGCAGGGATACATTCACGATCGCCAGATTCAGCGCCATCAAGAGGCCGGAGAACACCTGCTTCCGCGCGTCCATCGCGCGATCTCGCTGCTGAAACGATGGCTGCTCGGCACCCATCAGGGCGCGATTGCGCACGCCCACTTGGATGACTACCTCGACGAATTCACCTTTCGATTCAACCGCCGAACGTCGAGATCTCGCGGCAAACTGTTCTATCGATTGGCTCAGCAGGCCATGCAGACAGACCCGGTCCCGTTCGCCAAATTGGTCAAACCACAACCTGTTGGGCCTGGTGGCGTCAAGTAAATATCCCTATCCTGAGTTGGCTCCGGTGGCGTCTGTGCGGCGACAGGCCTCGCCGGAGGAGTTCGCGGCTGAAGCAACCGATTTTGCGTTGGCGCATGAGGCCGGTGGTGTTGGCATTGCTGCGATGGACCCGCTCTACGTCTTCGAGGGATACAAGATCGACGAGCCCTGGGTAATTGTGCTTGCTCTCGCTCCCAACTATGAACGATTGAAGGAGGTTCCCTCGGATGAAACCAACGGCATTGGCGTGAGCGAGATTGGCGACCAATACGCGCGAGGCACACGCGTTTCCTATGCTCTCGCCAATTGGATTCGTTCTCAGGGTTATAACGCACAGGCCTATCCGGGACCGTCCGCAAGCGCGCTGCTTTTGATTCCACCGGCAATTGCTTCGGGATTGGGCGAGCTGGGTAAGCATGGTTCGTTGATTAATCGGCAGTATGGCGCTGGGTTGCGCTTGGCCGGGGTGACCACGGATATGCCGCTAATGGCTACACAGCCGGACCGCTTCGGCGCTGATGAGTTCTGCTCCACATGCCAGGTTTGTACCAACGCGTGTCCGCCAGCAGCAATCAGTGAACAGAAGCAAATGGTCCGCGGGGTTGAGCGCTGGTATGTGGACTTCGACAAATGCATTCCGTTCTTTGCCGAAGCTGCATCTTGCGCCATCTGTATCGCCGAGTGCCCATGGACACGGCCAACAGTTCGACCAAAGCTCCTGTCAACAATGGCCCGACGACTCGGCCTTGATCAGGAGCCGGCAGAATCGGCCCGGAAAGCGCAGCAGGATTTGAAATAGCAGGGGGAGAATCCTTTTCCATTCCGCTCTCCATCCTTCGGTGGAAGCGCAGGACAGGCTGCCCCACATAGGATTGGCGCGTTCGCTAATCTCCTTCGCCTGCTTCATTTATTTCGGAAAAATAGTCCTCACGAACGGAGTGTCATCGATGGCTCATATTCAACTTCCCATTGCCGAGGGACTCGGCCGGGAGTTTCCGGGGATCCTCGGTCCCATGACGTTGCGCCCTGAGACCGCGGCGCCGCTCAACGAATTAGTGAATGTGCTCTTGCGCGGAGACAGCACGCTGTCGCGCGCCGAACGCGAGATGATCGCCACGCACGTTTCATGGCGCAACGACTGCTTCTTCTGCCAGACGATTCATGGCGCGGTGGCCGCAGCGCAACTTGGAAACGATGAAGCACTGGTCCAGAAGGCTAAGACGGACTGGCCGAGCTCTGCGATCTCCCCGAAGCTGAAGGCGCTGCTGAACATTGCGGGAAAGGTGCAGCTTGGTGGCAAGCATGTAACGGAGGAAGATATTGCCACGGCGCGCGATGAGGGCGCAACCGATCTGGAGATCCACGACACCGTGCTGATTGCCGCGGTATTCTGCATGTGCAATCGCTATGTCGATGGTCTGGGTACCTGGGCCCCTCAGGATCCGGCAATCTATCGCGCGCGCGCGGCGCAAATTGTTGAACACGGTTACACCGGAGTGACCGAGGCTGCGATAGACACGATGCAGCGTTGAACACTGCATTGGTAGAGCGGCGCCCTTTGTTGCATAAGGCCACGAAATCATGCTGCAAACATTGCTAGCCGAGGTTACACACGTTCATGCCTGCACCCAACCCGCCGATGGTCGAAGCCCGGATAGACGAATCCAAAATAGCCTATCCCGGCTGGAAGATCGTATTCGCGAGCTTCTTTGGGATCATGGTCAGCTTTGCGGCGATTGTGCCTTATACCTTCGGCCTCTTCATTAAGCCGCTAACAGCAAGCTTCGGCTGGCATCGCGAAGCCACCTCTGCGGGATTCAGCATTGCCGCACTGACACTGGCCGCTGCATCGCCCGGGCTAGGCTTCCTTCTGGACCGCTATAAGCCGCGCCGTATCGTGCTGCCATGCATTGTGATTTTCTCCGCTGCTTATGCGTCGCTCGCATTGCTGACGTCGCACATGATGCACTTCTATCTCACATTCTTTGTTATTGGCCTGGTGGGGAACGGGACCGCCTACATTGGCTACTCTCGCGCCATCTCAACGTGGTTTAACCGCCGTCGCGGTTTCGCACTTTCGATTATGCTCGCCGGAACAGGCGTCGGAGCCGTGCTGCTTCCCGTACTGGTTCAGACCGTGATCACCCACTTTGGATGGCGAGCCGCTTACCTTACCCTCGGCGTGCTCGCCTTTACGATTGGATTTCCTCTGACCGCGGTTTTCGTTCGCGAGCGGCCCTTCACTCTTCAGGATCAGAGGGTCTCCACAGAAACTGGCGAGAGCGTTGTCAGGGCGCTTGCAACCCCTGCGTTTTGGATCCTTGCCGCCACAGTCTGTCTCTACGCCGTTAGCGTGAATGGAACCATCGCGCATCTCTCAGCGCTGCTCACCGATCGCGGAGTCTCAGCCGCCGGCGCGGCCTGGTCCGTCTCCATCATCGGAGCCACAGGCCTGATAGGTCGCCTCCTCACTGGTCTGTTTCTCGATCGCTTCTTCGGCCCACTCATTTCGCAAATCATGCTGCTGATGACAGTACTCGGCATTGTGATGCTATCGGTGGCCGACAGCCTGACCGCAGGCCTGATCGCTGCCGCTCTTATCGGATTCAGCATGGGAAGTGAGGGCGACATCACGCCCTACCTTCTCGGTCGCTACTTCGGCCTCAAGCGCTTCTCCACCCTCTACGCTCTGACCTGGACCACCTATGCCATCGGAGCAGCCACCGGCCCGGTCCTGGTAGGCCGGGTTTTCGGCACGATGGGCTCGTATAGGCCCATCACGATTCAGCTACTCGCCCTCCCGGCGCTCATCCCATGCCTGCTTATGTTCGCGCTTCCTCGTTACCAAATTCAAAGCGATGGAAGGCAACCGATTGAACTACTTCCCAAACCCCAACCCGTCGAGATTGCTCGATAACAAATGATAAATGGAACCGAATCCACAACCAGGTTGGTGCCTTCTTGACGCCCTCGACAACCGCAGACCAGACCCGGAACCGGAACGCCTACGTCCCTGATGCCAAACCTAAGCAGGCTCCCGTTTCCTGGACTGCCAAAACTCGTCTGGCAATATGGGTTGGGCTGGTGGGAACTCTCGTGTCTTTTCTGTGCCTCGCGATTCCGATGTATGTGATTCGGCCCTTTCGCCCACAGGATCCCTGGCAACTCGACGTGGCACTCACAGTTCGCGCGCTCGCTCCCTGGATTTCTGCGGGGTGCACAATTGCGACGCTAGCTGTTCTCGTGCGTGCCTGGCAGGATCAAATGCGCCTTTGGCAGCGGTGCGTGCTGGCGGCGCTCTCTCTGGTGGCAGTTGTTGGCGCTGTCCTCACTCATGTGAATGTCTTCGAGATCATGTTTCATCCTTATCCTGAGCCAGCATTTGAATCTGCCGCTTCGGCTAAAGTAGATTCGGACGACAAGGTGCTGAGTGTCACCCTTCACGGCGAATCGCGTGCGTATCCAATCCGAACTTTGGGATACCACCACATTGTGAATGACACAGTAGGCAATTCGTCTATCGCAGTCACATACTGCACACTCTGCCATACTGGGCTGGTATGGAGCAGGATGGTCGCGGGCCAGACGCTGCACTTCCGCCTGGCTGGTATCAACAATGGAAATGCGCTGATGCGGGATGAGGAGACGAGTAGCATCTGGCAGCAGAGCACGGGCACCGCGATCTTTGGGCAACTCAAGGGCCGTCAACTGCAACTTTTGCATTGCGATGAACTTACTTTCTCCCAATGGCGCAAGGAAGAGCCGAATGGCCTGGTGCTGAAACCGGATGCGCAGTACGCCAGCGAGTACGACGACAAGAACTGGGAGAAGCAGGTGGAGCAGACGCGCACCGTGGTTGACACAAGCAAGTCTGGCATTTCGCCCCACGAGTTGATGCTGGGCGTTACGGCAGCCGGAGAGAGCAAAGCATTCCCGGTGAAATCCATCCTGGCGGCAAAGCTCATCCAGGAACCGATGGCAAACATTCATCTGGTCCTCGTTGTCGGACCGGATCATGTGTCTATACGCGCCTTCAAGGCCGGCAATGGTGCTGAGCCCATGGTCTTTGTTTCCACGGGTGATTCCACGCCGCCTGGCGCCGGCGCGGTAATGCGGGATGCCGAGACCGGAAGCAACTTCAACTTCCAGGGCTGCGCCATCGATGGCACACTGGCTGGTCGCTGCCTGGAGCCGCTTGATTCATTCAAGGACTATTGGTTTGATTGGATGAATCATCATCCCGGCACTCTCGTATTTCGTTCTTGAACGGACCAACCTCCTTTTCTATTGAGCACAGTTCCCCACTACTTCCTGGATTGATTACTCTGGTTGCCCACTCGAACTAAGGGAAACTTCGCAAACCTCCTATATCGTCCTTCGCAAACTTGGATATAGGATCCAATAGATCGAATGCTTCGTTACACGCGAATCGCAATTCAACCTCAACTCTGGATCTTCCCCCATGAATTCACTTTCTCCGAAGATGTCCCATGGAGTCACTGCATGCGCCCTTGTGCTGGGTCTACTGCTGGGTGTGTCCGTCGAGGCTACCGCCGTTACTGCTCGTCAACCGCTCATCAACGGAAGGATCGATGAAACGCAGCTTGTAACGCTGCCGGGAAATGTACGCCCGGAAGCGAACGCGAGCCATGACCGCGGCCCGATTGCCGATTCCATGCCGCTGAATCATCTGCAATTGGTGCTGGTGCGGCCCGCGGAACTGGAGGCGGCGCTCGAAGAATACATGCAATCGGCGCAAACCCCTGGCAGCCGTAACTACCATGTGTGGCTCACGGCCGAGGAGATTGGCATGAAGTACGGCCCGGATTCCGACGACATTGCAGCGGTACGAGGCTGGCTCGAGTTGCACGGCTTGCAGGTGAACAGCGTGTCGGCCAGCGGCATGATGATTGATTTCTCCGGCACGGCGGGACAGGTGACCGAGACCTTCAAGACGGAGATTCACTCGCTGGACGTGAATGGCGAACGGCACACGGCCAATATGCGGAACCCACAGGTTCCCGCGGCGCTGGCGCCGGTGGCCGGCATCTCGTCTCCCACGACTTCAGGCCGCGACCATGATGAAGCCCGTGCGCACTTCCACGGCTATGACACCCACGCGTGACGCAAGCAAGCCTGCCTACGACGCCAGCAGTGGCTATCTGCTTGTGGCGCCTGCCGATCTGGAGACCATCTATAACTTCAACCCCGTGTACAAAAGCGGCGTAACTGGCAAAGGGGAGACGGTCGTCGTAATCGAGAATACCAACCTCTATTCGACCGAAGATTACACAACTTTTCGCAAGACCTTTGGCTTGGATAGCTACAAGAGCGGTTCGTTCTCGGCGGTGCATCCGGGCGGTTGTCCCGACCCCGGTGTGGTGGCGGACACTGATTTTGAAGCGACCATTGACGCGGAATGGGCCGCGGCGGCCGCGCCGGACGCAAACATAGTATTGGCTTCGTGTGCCGACACGACGGACAATTTCGGCGTTTTTATCGCACTGCAGGGTCTGGTTGATTCGCACACTCCGCCGACAATTGTAAGCATCAGCTACGGCATATGCGAAGCTGAGCTTGGAGCAGCATTGAATCGCTACATCAATGTGCTTTATCAACAGGCATCGGCCGAGGGAATGTCGGTCTACGTGGCAGCCGGAGACGAGGGTGCGGCTTCGTGCGACGCCGGTGGGACAGCGGCGATAAACGGCATCGCGGTGAGCGGGTTCGCGTCAACACCGTACAACCTGGCTGCCGGGGGCACCGACTTCTCCGACTCGTATTCGGGAACCGACAGCCAGCATTGGAGCACGACCAATACGGCAACTTTCGGTTCGGCGAAGTCGTATATTCCAGAGATGCCTTGGGACGACTCCTGTGCCAACGGGCCGTTGTTCACTTACGAGGGTTATTCGACGCCTTATGGGGATTTAGGGTTCTGCAACTCCGCCTTCGGAGAAGCGTATTTCCTTGACGTTGTCGGGGGCAGCGGCGGCCCCAGCGGCTGCGCATACGGCGAAACCAGTCCAGATATAGGCACGCCGGCCGTGAGCGGAACCTGCCGCGGCTACGCCAAGCCAATCTGGCAGTGGTTCCTGGCCGGTGTTCCTAATGACGGTGTACGCGACATCCCCGATGTCTCGCTGTTTGCGGCAAACGGGGTGTGGGGTCACTATTACGTGGTCTGCTACTCCGATCTCGTGAATGGGGGCAGACCCTGTGTCGGCGCACCCGGGACCTGGGCCGGTGCAGGAGGAACTTCATTTGTATCGCCAATTCTGGCCGGTGTGCAGGCGCTGCTGAATCAGAAGACCCGCTCTCGCCAGGGGAATCCCGACTATGCCTACTATGCGTTGGCCACATTGGAGTACGGATTCAAAGGTAATGATGCCTGTGACTCCAACAATGGAAGCAATGCATGCATCGTGACGCTGGTGCCATTTCTGGTTGAATACGATGAGGTCACCGAGCGCTACTTCTGCGATGTGGCCTTCGACCCGGATGCGTTCGGAGGAGCCTACAAGCCGTTTGTGCAGCTTGAAATCGCGGCCTATCAGCCCAATGCGCTGTCCGGTCTTCAGCTCTCCAGCACCATTACCGTCCCTTTCACGCAGATTTTCCCCGACCGGACCCTCACCGTAACGCTAAGCCCCGGGCAGGGCGCGGGGGACGGCCCAGTCGTCGGCGCGGTTCTTCGCGGCACTGGTCCCGCGACGGCAGACCCGCAGAGTTACACCTCAGACACGGGGCGCGGACTCGCAACCCAAGTGGACATTCATCTTTGGTTCACGGGGATCGTCAACAATGCCCTCCCATTTCTGTGCCTTCCAATCCCCCTCCCAGCAAGTCCAGCCCGCCGCCGAACAATTCGCCCTCAGGCACGAAGGTCTTTACCGGTGTGACGATCGGCCCCGATGGCAAACCTCAATTTAATCCTCCTGTTACACTGACGGGACAGTTCCAGAGCCTTCCACCCTCCTATGGATTGCTGATCCAGCAACAAAGCATCAGCCCTGGAGCTACCGTTAGCTCGGCTCCGCTACCCCCTGGCCATGAGTGGGAGCAAGTCGAAGTCACGGTCTATGAATGGGAGCTTCTTTCGCCTCAGCAACTGGGCCTAGTGCAGGCGGGAACCGAAACGGTGTCGGCAATCGTTGCCGGCGCTCCAGATAGCTCAACTTATCCTGACTACGCCTTCAGCCCGCTCATGCCGCGGGCCGGCCGCATGGTCTATACAGAAACGGCCACTCTAAACTCAGGTTACGCAGGCAGCGCGTCGCCGGTCACGATCCTGCCCATTCATGGCAGTTGACCTCTGGGGCTTTATCGATCCTGGGAAGCGGCACACGAGTTTGTCTAAATTGAAGAGGAGTCATGTGATGCGACATTCCATACGTGCCCATTCTCAAATTGCTATAGAAGGCTCAAGGCGAAGCTATAAGACGCTAGGCCTCTGCGCAAATTCCTTCATTCTGCTGATGTCACCAGGGCAATCTTTATCGTTCCAGCTTCACAACTGATACCGGCAGTTGAGGGGGGCTGCTCGCGAGTGCGCAACCTCCCCCCACATCAACTGCGTTTGCTTACATGCGTGCGAATCCAGTTGAGGATGCCGCCATTCGCACGTTGATGGTCCGGGGCGCGAGACAGCGCTCCTCCAGGTGAAATCGATATCGCAAAACCACTGTTTTATTGAAGGCCAATCGTGGTTCAGAGCAGTACCAGGCAACGAACTCATCGATGGCATGCTGATATCTCCGCACTGAGTCGGGAGAATCAAGGCTCCGCAGGACTGCGGCTTTCGAGTGTTCCGGATCCGGTATACCCAGCTTGGTCTTGGGTCGGCTCCTCTTGCTCTTTCCCTTAGTCGTTGTCGTTTTCCTCATGATTTCCGCCCTCCATTGCGGCAGATCATGAGGTTAATCGGTCAGTGCGATCTGTGTCTGCGACCACCTGTTCTATATCACCTGACTGATAGCCGGTTTTGCGGCCAGGTCGACTGGATTTGTAAATACTGGCCGACTTGGCGTTACAAATCTGCGTGAACGTTGCTACGACGGGATAGAAGTTCGACGGAAGCGCGTCCGTCGAAGTTGAGGCTCTCTGTTGTTTAGAACGGAGCGAAGAACGGCCAAGGCTGCAAAATAGGGGAACTATGACGGCATGGTTGTTACTCGCGGTCGGGTGGTTCATTGAGCGCAAAATCATCGTGAATTCAAGATGCTGGAGCAGCGATAAGCTGTTCGGAGTCGCCTATCTCGCATCGAATCGAAAAACAACTCCTGCGTCTATCTTGAGAATGTTCTGGTGGTTGTTTGAGTCGTTGTTGAAGGTGGTCGCGAGATATTCCGCCTGGATGGGGCGAACTGAGAAATGGCGCCGGATGCGTAAGTCCAGGCCCCCACCGATGCTCGCCGCGAAAGCATTTGCGCCAAATATGCCGTCGCCGAGCTGCGCATGAATCAGTCTTCCCTCCGAGTGGGCGACGCCGACCAACATCTGGCCGAACGGCTGCCAACGGGCGCTGCGTAATGGTGGCGAGTAGCGAACGCCTGCGCTGTAGATAGTGATTGCCAGATCATAGCGATTGGCGGAAATGCCGGAAGCCGTTGTGGAGGTAACTTCGCCGGC
>Ga0302148_1000245_pt1 | contig 13747 bp, 9 predicted proteins | sample I_Bog_E3_3_FD_198558 | JGI IMG/M metagenome (GOLD analysis project Ga0302148, IMG submission 198558) | Peat permafrost microbial communities from Stordalen Mire near Abisko, Sweden - I_Bog_E3_1 | ecosystem: Environmental > Terrestrial > Soil > Wetlands > Peat | place: Sweden: Abisko, Stordalen...
ACATGTTCTTCATGGAGAAAGTGACGCCAGCCATCTCGTGGTCCTTGAGAATAGGGAGCCCGATGACCATGTCGCACTCGCGTGTGAGAATCTTCGAGAGCTTGACTTTGACCGCGGAGCCGAAGGATACCGGTTCGTCTTCGTATCCGCTGACATCGGAGCCAAAGACGCGAACTCGGCTGGGGTCGGTGCTGATGGTAAGGCCGCATGCCTCAATATCGCGCGCGTTGCGGTCCCATACGATGATGTTGCCGGGCTTGACGCCTGCCTGCTGGAGACGTTCGCAGATGGCCAGTACCAGCGTCGAATGGGTGGAGATTCCCTTGCCGCCCAGGCCATTGACTTTAAGGCCAATCACCTTGCCTACCGGCACAATGTGCTTCCAGGCTTCGATCGGGTGGCCGTTTCCGGTATAGGCAGCGATGGCGCGGTCGAGGAGATCAAGGACGCGCTTTTCGTCCGGCTGGCCAGTGGAGCTTCCGGCCGCTCCATGGAGTCCCGGGTCTTTGGCGACCACGACTCTGGGCCTGGCGGTCTCCGCGTGGTTGTCCAGCATTTCAGCAAGCCCAAGCTTGCTCTGCGAACCCATCAGCACGGCTCCGGCGGCCGCGGTCTTCAGGAAATCCCGGCGGTTTTTCATGGCAATCCTCGTTTCTTGCGCCCGACATACAGGCCGGTTTGATTTAAAGTTTTGCTTCCACGCCGTGCGCCAACGCCAGCAATGCCTGCGGCGTGTTGGGTGTGGATTCATAGGCAACGATGCGGACCAGATAGGGGCCTTTGCGGAAGATGACGCTCTGCGCGTATTGAACCCCGGCATCGCCGAGTTGGATGGCTTTTGCTTCCCTGGTCTGATTGGTGGAAAGAATTTTGTTTGCGCTTGCCGCATCGCCCATGGTGTAGACGTCGACCACTGCTTCCAACTGGCCTTGATATTTGTAGTCGGAGGTCGAGGTGGTAACGACGCCGGCGGAGATGTACTGCTCAGCGTCGCCGTCGATGTACTGCCAGAGGTCCTTGGCCGCGAAGATGCGCGTGTCACTCGTCTTCTGCCAGCCTGAAACTGTATCCGACGGGGGGAATGGGTCGACTTTGGACTTCTTGCATCCTGTTGCGGATGCGAAGATCATGACCATGGCTACGACAGCGCAGATGAAACTCTTTGAGCAATTTCTCGGACGATAGAACACGGGGTGCTCTCCTTTATTTTCGGTTGAGCAGAATCTGGCTGCTGGGTGACCGGCTTTCGCCGATGCTGGTGACGTAGACGGCAGGGTGTTCCTGGAGCGGGCAGGCGTATTCGCAGGCGCCGCATCCCACGCAGCGGCTGGGATCGATGCGCGGCTGTTTGAGGGTCTTGATGTTTCCGGCCGAATCGACGACCTGCGCTTCCTGCACGTAGATGGCCTTGGGCGAGACAGGGCACCACTCTTCGCAGACGATGCAATCGGTGGCCATGGCCCAGGGCAGACAACGGCCGCGGTCATAGGACGCTGTGCCCAGACGCACAGGTTGGTTCTGCTGGCCAACGCCGACCACCCAGCCCTTCTCCCTGGGCGTAATCTGCCAGATGGCTCCGGTGGGGCAAACCTCGGAACAGAGCACGCAACTGGGCTCGCAATAGCCGACGCGCGGCACCAGAGTGGGAGACCAGAGGCCTTCGAGACCGGCCTCGTCGAAGCTGGGATGGAGCGCGGTGTTGGGGCAAACCTTCATGCACTCGCCGCAGCGGATGCACCGGGAGAGGAAGTCGGATTCGTCGAGCGAGCCGGGAGGGCGGATGAGGCGTTCATGACGGCTTTTGCCCAGGCCGGTGTTGGCGCGCATGAGGGGCACGATGGCCACTCCGGCAGCAAGACCGGTGAGGGTGCGCCGGCGGCCCAGATCAGGCGTGGCGACTTCTTTTTCATTCCGAAAGAAGCGGAACTGCAGGCTGTCGTGAGGGCAGGAGCCGACGCAGTTCATGCACATGAGGCACTCCGCCTTGCGCCAGGGCACGCCGCCGATCGGATCGTCGCCGCCCTGGCAACTGAGCAGGCAGCGGTTGCATTTGTCGCAGGCGGCGGGATCCTTGTGCAGACCAAGAACCGACCAGCGGGACACCGCGCCGAGGAGCGCACCTAGGGGACAGAGGCCGCGGCACCAAAGACGGGTGATGCGGAGGCTGGCCAGAAGAATGGCAAGGAAGAGCACGCCGAGGATGAGGCCTTGGGCGAAGTGGGGCTGGCGCAGATCAAGGACAGTGTATTGGAGGACCGTGTGGAGCGTTTCGCCGGTGGCTTTAATGGCTGCGATGTGGCTGTGCTCAAGCGGCGAAAGCACGGCGCGGACAGCGAAGTTGAATGCCGGAAGAAGCGACAGGCCGATGGAGCGGACAAGTAAGCTGAAAGGATCGAGCCAGCCGATGGCCGCAGAGCCAAAGCAAGCGGCGACGAGACCGGCAATGAGAACGACATATTTGGCTGTTTGCCACCTCTTATAGCGATTGGAATCAATGCGCTGTTTGCCTCGTTTGGCCTCGGACGGCAAGCTGCCGATGAAGTGTTGCAGCGTGCCCATAGGGCAGATCCAACCGCAGAAAAAGCGGCCGAGAAAGAGCGTAGGGATTAGAATTACAAGACTCAGAAGCAGCCCCCGATACAGTCCATGGCCGGCGAGGGCGTTGGTGAGAGCGACGAGCGGATCGAGTTCGAAAAACAGCCGGACCGGGGCGCGGAGGTGTATATCTCCGGTTGCGCCGGGGGCGGGGCGCAACGAAGTGAAGATCAGCAGCGATAGGAACAGAAGCAGAAAGAAGATCTGCGAGATCCTGCGCAAAAGCGGTAACTTGGAACGCACCAGGAGATTCCTCCACACTCTGCGCGAAAGCGTTAGCCATCCATAATGAATGATTGGCTTACATGGCAGAGGAGGGCGGTGACCTTCATCACCGATTGGGCAGGTCTGCCGGGTGCGAGCCGAGATCGTCTTACCCGTGAAGAGCCGCCAGCAATCTCTGAAATCATCGCGGAGTGACCACGCTGGCAAGTTGCCTTGGAAACGTGCATTGGGCGGTTAACCTCAATCGAAGACCAGGCGCATTCAGATCGGCGGACACTTTCCGACTTCTCGCGACCGATCCAGGCATAACGGCCGTAAGAGGCTTCTGCCAAATCACTTATCCTTCTTCCGATGGGCAATGCGCCGCCTCGCCGCCTTCAGGCAGTCTGCCGATTTTCATACGAGGACGGCAGGTTTCAAAGAATACATGTGTTCTGACGGCATTCTCCGGCTGGTTCAAGTACTTGATGCTCAAGAGAGAGTGAAGCGGACGTTGTGTCATGTATAGTGATGGGTTCTCCATAATTCATGCTTACAGCGGAGTCTTACATGAGAGTTTTCGGCCGTGTTGGTTGGTCGCTGTTGCTGCATGCACTTTTCCTTGGCTGTTTCACACGGGGCGTAGCGCAGTCTGTTACAGCAAAGTTACCGCTGGTCTTTGAACCGAATCGAGGCCAGGTTTCAGCGGACGTTCGCTATGTGCTGCGACAGGGTGCCCTTGAGGGCGAGTTTCAGAGGGACGGCGTTCGACTGAGACTCCTTTCCGGCAAGAAAAATGACTCGCAGGTGAGTCTGCGGCTGGTGGACGCGCGGAAGGATGTGGCGATATCCGGCGACGGCGAGCTCGAAGGACACACCAACTATCTATTAGGCAGCGATCCGGCTCACTGGCTGCGCGGGTTGCCCAATTATTCGGAGGTGCGTTATAGCCAGATTTATCCCGGAACGGATCTGGTGTTTTACGGCAATGGCGGGGTTTTGGAACATGATTTTGAGCTACAGCCTGGGGCCGACCCCGCGCGCATCGCCTTTCAACTGGACGAAGCACAGAGTGTGACACTGGAGGACGATGGCAATCTGCGGATCGGACTGGCGAACGGAGCCATCCTCTTCAAACGGCCCGTCGCGTACCAGATGGCGGCGGGCGTGCGGCGCAATGTGGATGCCGCATTTACGGTGGATCGCAACGGTACGGTTCGCTTCCGGCTGGGCAACTACAATCGGACAGCAAAGCTGGTCATTGATCCTGTACTCACCTTCTCCACTTACCTTTCCTCGCTGGCTCCCGACGCGAATCTGATTGCAACCGATGGCGCCGGCAACAACTATGTATCCGGATATGCCACTCTCGGATTCCCGGTTACGTCCGGTGCGTTTGCAGGATGCGCAAACTGCACGGTAGATTCTGCCGTAACCTTCATCAGCAAGCTGAGCGCCGACGGAACAAGTCTCATTTACTCAACCGTGCTCGGTGGGAACAGCTTCGCGCAGCCTACCGGCATTGCCGTGGATGGAAGCGGAGATGCGCTTGTGTCCGGCTGGACGGGCGCAAGCGACTTTCCAACCAAAAACGGGCAGCAGATTGCCACACAAAACAACAACTATGTAGGCTTTCTGGTTTCGCTTTCGCCCGATGGTTCCTCTCTCAATTACGGAACACTGCTGGGAAGCAGCCCGTCAGCCAGCCAAAGCGCCATGACCTACGCGACGGCTGTGGCTCTCGACTCCTCAGGGAATTCGTACGTGACCGGAGATACAGGTAACGGATTCTTCACCACGGCGGGCGCGTTGAACCAGGGGAGCGGGGGTGACTTCGGCAACGAGTTCAATGTTTATTTGGCAAAGTTCAGCCCTACCGGCACTTTGATCTACAGTGCGGTTCTCGGCGCGGCCGATCCGCAAAATGGCGGTGGCGGCCCGATCGGAGCGTCTGCCATTGCTGTCGATGCTGCCGGGGATGCGTTCGTTGCCGGCCAGGCGGGGATCCTGTGGCCCGTTTCCAGCAACGCCTATCTAACCCAGATTGCCGGGGCAATGCCTTATGCGGACCCGTTCGTTACCGAGGTTTCTCCCGATGCGAAAAGCCTTGTCTATTCGACATTTCTTGATTATGCGTATGTCGTAACCGGCATCGCGGTCGTGTCCAGTGGAGATGTGTTTGTCACCGGCGACGGTGTCGGCGCAAGCTACCCGACAACGCCAAATGCCTATCAACAAAACTCTGGCGGCGGCAGCGCATTCCTTACCGAACTCAACTCCACCGGATCCGGCCTGGCATACTCCACAGTGATCGGCGATTCATCGTACAAGATCAATGGGCTGGCTCTGGATACGAATGGCGATATCTGGCTCGCAGGACAGACATCAAATCCGCAGTTTCCGCTGGTTGCTCCTATTCAAGCTACGTTTCCGGCAGCGAACGGTTTTCCCGGAGTTGCTTCCGTTGTGAGTCAGTTCGATCCCACCGGTGAGACCCTCAAGTTCTCGACCTTCCTGGGCGGGAGTGCACAGGGATATGCCAGCAGTGTGGCAATCGATGCCAACCACAAAGTGCATGTTTCCGGCGCTGCACAGTACGGAATGTATACAACGCCAGGAGTCTACGCCGGATCGGTCCCAGCGCCTGGCTCAGGGTATAGTGAGGCAACGTATGCCTATGTCTCACTAATCGACCCCTCAACCTCCACCGGCACATTGTGTTTCGGGGGATACGCCGCTTCAGGACTTTCGTTTGGCTTCCTTCCGCCGGGAAGCACGGCGTCGCAGACCGTCCAAGTAACGAATTGCGGCAGTGCGACACTCGTCATCGCCTCGATTGCTTCGAACAATGCGGCATTCACTGTACCGTCTGCTGACAATAGTTGCACGGGATCGATCGCCATCGGCAGTTCATGCTCGGTCAGCGTGGGGTTTACGCCTACGGCGGTACAAACGTACACAGGACAGCTAACCTTTACTTCCAATGCATCGATTGCCACTACCTCGATACCGATCAGTGGCAGTGGCGGAGAACCGGTTGCGGGGTTCGGACCACGGGGGGTTACGCAAACGCTCGTTTTTTCGCCACTGCTGGTGGGGCAGACCAGCGCGGCGCAGTATATCGCGCTCTATAACAATGGCACGGTTCCTCTCACCATCAATCAGACAACAGTCACAACCGATTTTGCGCTGGCCCCAGGAGGTACCTGCCCGGGTTCGCTCCCCGCTTACGCATCCTGCTTGATTTCCGTCGTCTTCGCGCCTACGACGGCTGGAACGTTTAACGGAACGCTCTCGGTGTCAAGCAACGATCCTGTGCATCCGACGATCAGCACGTCAATTACCGGTACTGCCTTTACCTCCTATCCGATCGCCACGATTACAGCGCTGCTTAATCCCTCGTATCCGATCAACAGCGGGACGGCGCCAATCACGATGAGCATCTTCGGAAGCAATTTCTTTGCCGGCTCGGTTGTGTACGTGAATGGCGTTGCGCAGACTACAAATTACCAGAGCGGGTCATTTCTCACTGCCAGCTTCAGCCCATCGATACTGAACGCGGTGGGTACGATTCCCGTGACGGTGGTCAATCCAGCGCCAGGCGGGGGTAGCAGTGCTTCCTACCCGCTGACTGCCTACCTCTCGATTCCGCTGACGGCGAGCGCACTGACGGTGGATCCGGTCGGCGGCCTGCTCTACGCCGCCATCCCCTCCAGTGCATCGCAAAGTCCCAATACAGTCATTCCCATCAATCCGTCCAGCGGCGCCACGATGACGCCGATTGCGGTGGGCAACAACCCGCAAAAGCTGGCCATCTCCGACGACGGCAGCGAACTTTATGTAGCCTCGACCGGCGTATTGCAGCGATTTAACCTGAAAACGCTGGCATTGGAGAAAACCTTTAGTCTGCCGGTGGATCCCGAGTGGGGCCAGACCTACGCGGAGGAGATGCATGTGGTTCCCGGCTCGCCGCATTCGATTGTTGTCGAGCTCTTTGCAAGTGTCGACCCGGCCGAAGATGGGGCTGCGTTGTATAACGATACCGGCCTGGTGAATTGGATTCCCGGCCAAAGCCTCGTGAACGGCGGCAACAGCATCTTCTGGATGGACAGCTTCACCTTCACCTCGTCTTCAATGATCTATGGATTGCCCGAACCTCAGCTTGGCACCTTCTTTCTCGAGGTCCCGGTCAGTCCTTCCGGACTTTCGTATAACGGCACAAGCGCCGGAGAAACAAATGTGCCAACCAGCTCGATTGTTCGCTCCGATGGAACGCTGCTCTATACGAACTCCGGCGAAGTTTGGAATCCCTCTGCGATGACGTTGCTTGGAACTTATCTCGAGTCCAACGGGAGTCAAATCTTTTACGCTCCCAGTGTTATCCCTGAAACCGCCAACAGCCACACATATTTCCTCGACGCCTATGCACAATACTCCCAATATGAGGCGGTCAATATCGACGTCTACGATCAATCGAGCTACGCTCTGCTCGGAACCGTTCCATTTACGAGCATCTACCCGCCGGATGTGAGCGACCTGGTACGCTGGGGCAGCAACGGGTTTGCTTTCCGGTGTGTTGATACCCAGTCCAGCGCCAATCAAATCGTAATCCTCACCAGCAATCTGATTGGGTCAAGCAGTGGCGCACCGATTCCGATACTTTCGTCAGTGACACCCACAAAGGTTTACGCCGGTGGACCGGCGTTCAGCATACAACTGACCGGCAGCGGCTTCACCGCCGCCTCGACAGTGCAGGTCAACGGGAATTCGCGAACAACCATTTATGTCGGCAGTACTTCACTCACCGCTCAGGTGCTGGCTTCCGACATCGCGAACGTTGGCCAGCTCAATGTGCAAGTGACGACGCCAGCGCCCGGTGGCGGAACCTCGAACTATGCGACAGTATCGATCGATCCTCCGCAGCAAATAACACCGACTGTTACTGTGGCGCTATCTTCATCGAGCATTACCACGGCGCAGGTACTGACCGTGACCGTTGCTGTGGGCGGTGGAAGCGGCAATTCGGCGCCTACCGGCTCAGTAACGCTGATCGGCGGCGGCTACACCTCGGCAGCAACGCCGCTGACGAGCGGAAGCGCAACGATCAGCGTCCCCGCAGGCTCACTGACCACTGGGTCGGACACGCTTACAGTCACGTACACGCCGGATTCAGCCAGTTCCGCAACTTACATCGGCGCGAGCGGATCCAACTCAGTGACCGTTACGACTGCGGTGAGTCAGAACTTCGCAATCAGCGGCACAGCGATCTCTGTCGCGCCCGGCTCAACCACCGGCAACATTTCAACCATCAGCGTAACGCCTAGCGGAGGGTTTACCGGCAGTGTGACTTTGAGCGCGGCTCTGACGGCGAGCCCGGCCGGAGCTGCGAATTTGCCTACCTTTAGCTTCGGTGCAACGACGCCGGTGAGTGTTACCGGCACCGATGCTGGATCCGCCACACTCACAGTCTCCACCACGCAGGCCGCCACTGGAGGTTGTTCCGCGGCGAATCTTGATGGACGTGGATTTCCCTGGTCCCCAGTGGGAGGGGTTGCACTGGCCTGCGTCTTCGTTCTTGGCATTGGAAAGCGCAGCCGGAAATGGCGGACAACGCTCGGTATGGTGGCGATTCTGGGCGCACTTGCCGGAGTTGTGTCAGCCTGCGGGGCAACTAGCGGAGGGTGCAATACGACCGCGGGCTCCCCCGGCACGACGGCCGGAAACTACACCATCACCGTAACCGGCAGCTCGGGTACGATCACGCAATCGGGAACGGTCACCCTCACGGTTCAGTAGATCGAGTCGAGTCTAGGCCACGCATTGTTTTCGGGCAGTGGCTCAAATCTGCAAGCAGCGGGATGCTTCGAGCTCTACTTGCATTCAGCGACTTCTCCCTTAACTTCGCTCTCGTTGGATCGTCGGCAAGCCGAAAGTTACTTTGTGTTTAAATGCTCCCGTGAAAAATCTTCTTCAGACCACCCACCAGCACTGTCCCACAACCCACACCTTTTGATACGGCCGGATCGTTGAGATCCGGCCCTTTTTTGTTGGGTTTAGCAGGCGCGTTTTCGGACCCCTGTTGTAACGGGGCCCAGCGGCTGGTTTCAGTCTGTTTTATGGAGTACCTGGGCCTCGACCTGGGCCGGATGCTTCTTAAGCACGCGCTTCACGGTGGCCGTTGAGATGCGATGGCCCTTGGCGATCTGGAGGATGCTCTGGCCCTGGCTGCGGTCTTGTTGGAATCCGGTATGGTCCAGTACCAGGGGATTACGGCCGATGTGCTGACCTTCGAGGCGGGCGCGCCGCATGCCGGCGCGCACCCGTTCGATGATCAGATTGCGTTCGAGTTCAGCGACGGCGCCGACGATGATGTTTCCGCCGCTGGCGAAGGTTCGATGCGAGAAGCTGGGCAACGTATTCCGTAATAAACGGGTCCTGGGGCTTTCACTGGTTCAGAACAGGCTCATTGGGCCGGTGCTTATGTTCGTCCTCGCGATTGTGTTCCTGCGCGGCGAACCGGCGTACAGGCGCGGACTCATCTTGATCGGAATCGCTCGCAGCATCGCGATGGTTCTGGTAGGGAATGAACTGGCTGATGGCGATACGGACTACGCTGCCGGACTAGTGGCCCTCAACAGCGTCTTTCAGGTGCTCTTCTACAGCCTCTATGCGTGGGCCTTCATTACAGTCCTTCCCAAGTGGTTTGGCCTCGAAGGCAGTGTGGTCGAAGTGGGCATTGCCCAGATTGCCAAGAGCGTCGGTATCTACCTCGGTATCCCATTCGTTTCCGGGGTGGTTACGCGCTTCACCCTCATTCGGATCAAAGGTGAGCCGTGGTATCGTACGCGCTTTATTCCGCGGATCAGTCCGCTAACGTTGGTGGCTCTGTTCTTCACAATCCTTGTGATGTTCTCGCTCAAGGGCGACCTGAACGTGCGGCTGCCCCTCGAGGCGCTTCGAATTGCGCTTCCACTGCTTATCTACTTTCTCATCATGTTCATGGTTAGCTTCTGGATGGGCAAGCGGCTTGGGGCAAACTACGCACAATCTGCCACTCTGTCGTTCACCGAGGCCGGCAACAACTTCGAGCCGGCGATCGCCGTGGCAGTCGCCGTTTTCGGCCTGAACTCACGCGAGGCGTTCGTCGGTGTCGTCGGGCCGCTCATTGAGGTACCGGCACTCATCGGATTGGTCAACGTCGCTTTTTGGATGCGGAGGCGACACTTCACTACCGACAGCCGAGACTTCAGAGTGCATCCGGTTGAGGACACGGCGTAGAGGGATTGCTGTTTGACGACTCTCCTCGCGGCATAGGAAACCGGGTCATTTGATTTCTGTTTCACTGACCCGATCAGGATCGAGTCGATGATCTTCTCCGTGCCATCATCAGCTCGCCTGAAGGTGTGTAACCGCCATCGAACAAAGCGAACAAAGAGTCGCCGACTTGCTTGCGGTGCGCGGCGGAGGAGTGGAGCGCCTGAGTGTCGTGCGCATGGACGCCGAGCACCTGACATTTGCTCCTCAGTCCTTTGACGGCGTAACCATGCTGGAGATTCTTGAGCACCTGCCGCGTCCAGGGCTTGGCCTGCGCAGTGCGTTGTCGGTTGCGCGACGCTTTGTCATCGTAAGTGTGCCGTCGGTACCGGATGACAACCCGGAGCATTTGCATCTCTTCAGCGTGGAACTGCTACGCCAGATGGCGGCCAATGCCGGGTGCAGCCGGGTAACATTTGAGCATGTGCTGAACCACCGGATCATGCTGTGCCAGACGACATGAGAGAGATTGTCAAATTCCCGCGAACACCGCATTTGGAAGGCTCACGCACGCAGCGTGGAGACGAAGATGTGGCCGTCGTGTCCCCTCTCGACCTGCGCGGGCAGTACCTGGTGGTTGAAGAAAAGCTGGACGGCGCCAATAGCGCCATCAGTTTCGATGAAGATGGCACACTGATCCTGCAAAGCCGTGGCCATGTCTTGTCGGGCGGTCCACGAGAACGTCAATTCGATCTCTTCAAACGCTGGGCCAATCACCATCGCACAGCACTCTGGAGTCTCCTTGGCCCCCGCTTCATCATGTATGGCGAATGGCTCTATGCGCGGCACACGATCCCCTACGATTTGTTGCCGCACTTTTTCCTGGAGTTCGATCTGCTCGATCGCGGTTCTGGTGACTTTCTCAGCACGGAACGTCGCAGGAAAGTTTTGGCGGGTGGTCCGGTAGTCTCTGTATCTGTTCTTGCCAGTGGGGTGCTCGGCAAGTTTGAATCGCTGATTGGGCTGTCGCAATGCGCCTCAAATGAGTTGATGGAGGGCCTTTACATCAAGTGGGAGGAAGATGGCAAAGTCCTCGGGCGCTATAAATACGTCCGAAGCGGTTTCCTGCAGGCGGTTGAAGAGGAAGGGATGCACTGGATGGACCGGCCGATTGAACCCAACCAGCTTCGACCGGATGTCGATCTTTTTGGCAGTTGAGTGGTACAGATGGTTGCCAGTGTGTCTACCTTGGATAACCTCGGGAGCGAGCCATGAATTCAATTTCGCGATGGTGCCCGTCTGCTCCCGAATGGCGCGTGGATTGGCCTGCTCTCGATCGAGAGTTCGAGTGGATTCGAGCAATGCGCGGCTGTGCGCAGGATGCGGTCTTCCACGCGGAGGGTGATGTCTGGATCCATACGCGCATGGTCTGTGAGGCGATGGCCGCGCTGCCTGTCTGGCGCGCGCTCCCGGAAGGAGATCGCCAGGTGGTCTTCGCCGCCGCGGTTCTGCATGACCAGGCGAAGCCATCTTGCACGCGCGAAGAGAATGGTCGCATCACGAGCCGAGGCCATTCGGTTCGAGGGGCCATCGACGCACGCCGCATCCTTTGGGAGATGAATACTGGCTTTCCATCCCGAGAACAGATCTGCGCTCTGGTGCGCCATCACCAGGCGCCTTTCCACCTGATTGATCGCGACGACGCGCAGCGCCAGGTCTTCCTCATCAGCCAGACAGCGCGATGCGACCTCCTGGCTCTCCTGGCCAGGGCTGACATTCTTGGCCGGCAATGTGGAGATCGGGAAGAACTGCTCAACAAAGTCAGCCTTTTTGAGGAATTCTGCCGCGAACTGAATTGCTTCGACCAGCCGCGCAAATTCGCCTCCCCGCACAGCCGGTTCGAGTACTTCCGAGCAGAACACCGCGACCCAGGTTATTTGGCGCACGAAGACTTTCGATGTGAGGTGGCAATGATGTCCGGTCTGCCTGGAGCGGGCAAGGATACCTGGATACGAAGTCGACTTCCGGAATGCCCGGTCATTAGCCTGGATGCTATTCGCGAAGAACTGGATGAACCACCAACAGGGAATCAAGGCAAGGTCATACACCAGGCCCGCGAGCGTGCGCGGGAGGTTTTGCGAGCGCGGCAAGATTTCGTCTGGAATGCTACGAATTTGAGCCGTGAGATTCGCGGCCAGCTCGTCAATTTGTTCACCGACTATCACGCGCGCGTACGCATCATCTATGTGGAAGCTTCCGTGTCAAAACTGCATCGCCAGAATAGGGACCGGACCGAAGCAGTGCCGGGGGCTGCGATCTCAAGAATGATGGATCGTTGGGAAGTGCCAACGGTGATCGAGGCTGATGCAGTGGAGTGGTGGATCGACGGGGAGCAGTCGGTAACCAATACGCATCAGGTGCGATAGATTCAAGGTGCCAAAGATGAACAGGGAATTCGAAACACGGGGCTACGCAGCACGGACGAGCTCCGCATCACGTATGTGCCCTTCGAATCGTGATAGGTTTCTTCACTTGTGTTTTGCGGCAATTCGCTTCGCTTGGTCGATGACTTGTTGTTCGTTTCGGAGCGTAAGTGTCCTCCGACCGCAATTGGCGCGATAGACAACAAGGTTGTCGTCACCACCCACGACGCTCGGGAAAAGGAGCGTCTGAATGCCCTCCGCTTCGAGTTCGCGGGACAATTCCATGGAAGGGGTCAGATCGGCCTTGTTGAGACATGCCAATCTCACCGCTTCGCCGGCCTGGGACGATCCGAGAGCGGACAGGTCCAACGCACGCTTCAGGTTTACAGCCACGGCATACACGACGCGAGGATACTTGTCGATGCTGATCTGAGCCGCTCCGCCGAGTCGCGCCTTCCGGGCCGTGATCTCTTTGCTCGCTCCCGAGTCGGTCGCAGAAAGGTAAACCGCACGGATTCCGACAGCTGCAAAGCGTCCCCCGTGAGCCCGAGTTCCTGCGCCACTCAGCACATCGGCCGGGTCCATATAGCGATATTCGACGCTGCGGAAATAGACCCCTTTCAAGGGAGCGGCTTGGCCCATCCAGCGCTTGATCGCCGCGCGCTGTCTGGCATTGAAGGTCAAACCGGCTGACCGTCGCGCAACCGGTCGAATTCAATAACCAGATCACGGATGCGGCCGTCCGCGATCAACTCCTGTGGAGTCCTTCCGGCAAAAGCCTCAAGCGGCGTACTGAGCCAATGCTTCTCCTCGGGGGCGACCACATAGTCGTCCATGCGAGAGAGCAATTGGCGGAGATCCCGCGTCTTCTTGTTCATCTGGCTGGTCCCCCTTCCGGCCTCCCAATTCTGCACAGTCCGAGCAGTCACGGTCAGAGCATTCGCCAACTGTTCCTGGCTCAATCCCAGCCTTTGCCTGGCATCAAGGACGCCGAAGGAAGCTTCCTCGTCGATGCTGTGCCGGGGTTGGGTCCGGATGTTGCGTGCCTTTAAGAGTTGTCTCAGGTGCGGCCAGTTGAAGGCCAACTGAGCCTCGGTAAATCTTTGCCGTCCAACCATCGTCCCCACGCGGAATGCGAAATCCGCCGAACGATGAGGCGTGTAAACAAGCAAGTTCGATACCTTGCAACTGCGAAGTGTCGCAAGGGTCCTCTCGACGGCTGAATCCTGCTCGGGACTGGAAAGATAAAGGACGCTTACCCAAGCCTTCCC
>Ga0302148_1000248_pt1 | contig 13729 bp, 9 predicted proteins | sample I_Bog_E3_3_FD_198558 | JGI IMG/M metagenome (GOLD analysis project Ga0302148, IMG submission 198558) | Peat permafrost microbial communities from Stordalen Mire near Abisko, Sweden - I_Bog_E3_1 | ecosystem: Environmental > Terrestrial > Soil > Wetlands > Peat | place: Sweden: Abisko, Stordalen...
GATAGGACGCGTTGTCGACTTCGCCGATGAGGTCTTTGGCGATGACGCGGTTGAATCCGATCATCTCGTGGTCGATGGCGGTGACGGTCCACTTGACGCTGGGCACGTTTTTGGGAACGCGGCCGTAAACGTACTTCTCATACATGTCCACGATCTCAGGACGGCGTTGATCCCACCACATCTGCGGCGTGGTGACGGGCTGGCCGTTGTTGAGCTTGAGCGGGTCGGGGAGATCGGGATAGATATTGGCCTTCGACTCATCGTAATTGGCGTGGTTGGAGGCTTTTTCATTGCCGCTCGGGCCGGGGCGCAGCCCCTTGATGCCGAGCTGGTCCATCATGTTCCGATGGTCCTGGTCCGCGGTGAAGGTGACCGGAGGCGGCGCGGTGGAAACAGTTGGTGCGCTTTGGGCGAGCGTGGCGGCGGCGCAGATGGAAGAAAGTGAAAGGGCGAAAAACTTCAGCGGCAATTGCACATTGACCTTCCTGGGATGGTATTCTGGCTGCGCTTTGACAAAACGATTTACTTAGGGAAATCATCATAAACCTTCGCATATGAAAGATGCACTGAAAATTCGAGTGGCGATTGCGGCGAGTTTGGCGCTGGGTTGCGTTGGGACGCTTTCGAATGCGCAAGTGAGGCCGCAGGTTTGGGTTGCCAGCTGGGGCGCGTCGCAACAGATTCCTGAGCCGCGGAATGCGATGGCGACGGACGATCTGCGCGATGCGACGGTGCGGCAGATCTTCCATCTTTCGGTGGGCGGCACGGCGCTGCGGGTTCATGTGAGCAATGCCTTCGGAACGGAGGCGCTGCGCTTTACCGCGGTGCATATTGCGCGGCCGGTTTCTGCCGCGTCGTCTGCAATCGACCCGGCAACGGACAGGGCGCTGACGTTTGCTGGGAACAATGAAGTGACGGTGCCGCCGGGAGCCGAGTTTGTGTCGGATGCGCTGGATGGTCCTGTGACGGCGCTGTCCGATGTTGCAGTGACGTTCCATGTGGATGCGGCGCCGGCGAGGCAGACGGGGCATCCGGGCTCGCGCGCGACTTCTTATTTTGTTCATGGGGATTTTGTTGCGGCGCGGGACCTGCCGGACGCGAAGCACGTGGACCACTGGTATCAAGTGGCGGGGATCGATGTGCTCTCGACTGGGCCTGCGGCTTCAATTGCGGTGCTGGGGGACTCGATCACCGATGGGCATGGAGCGACCACCAACGGAAACGATCGCTGGACGGATGTGCTGGCGGCGCGGTTGCAGGCACTGCCGAGTACGCGCGGCGTTGGAGTTTCAAACCAGGGGATTGGCGGAAATCACCTGCTGACCGATGGGCTGGGACCCAATGCGCTGGCGCGCTTCGATCGCGATGTGCTGGCGGTGGCGGGCGTGCGATGGGTGATTGTGTTTGAGGGCGTGAACGATCTGGGTGGATTGGCGCGCAACGGCGAGGTGACACCCGATGAGCACGCTGCGCTGGTGAAGCGTGTGCTCGCAGCGTACGAGCAGATGATTCTGCGCGGACATGCCCATGGGTTGCGCGTGATGGGCGCTACCATCACGCCGTATGTGGGGTCGGACTACTACCATGCCGGCGCGCTGAGCGAGGCGGACCGGCAGGCGGTGAATGCGTGGATTCGCGCGGCCGGGCACTTTGACGGAGTGATTGATTTCGATAGCGTGGTGCGCGACCCGCAGCATCCCGACCGTCTGCCGGCGGGATTCGATTGCGGAGATCATTTGCATCCTTCGCCAGCGGGGTACAAAGCGATGGGCGAGTCGATTCCGCTGAGTCTGTTTGCGCAGTGACCACCTGCGATGGGGCAGACGCTCGCTACTCGCTCGCACAGGGTGTGTTGCTTCCTGCATTAGCGACGGAAGTGCAACCGCAGGCCCTTCGACTCCCTTCTCGTTGCTTCGGTCGCTCAGGATGACAGTTTCTTTCTGGTACGAACTTTCTAGACGATTGTCTAACTGGATTTTTCGGTGAGTTCGGCCCAGCGCGCGTAGAGGGCGTCGTTTTCGTGCTGGGCGGTGTCGAGTTCCTTCAGGGCTTCCTGGAGGGCGGTCGAGTTGGTGGCAACGTCCGGGTGTTCGACATGGTCGCGCGCGGCGGCGAGACGGGCGTCGGAGATTTCGACGCGATGCTCGATGGCGGCGAACTCGCGTGCTTCGAGATAGGACAGCTTTTTCTTGGCGGAGCTGGGGGAGTTGGCACCGGTTGGCTGCGGGGCGCCTGAGCCATCCGAGCGGCGGGCAGACTTGTCCTGCTTCTGGCTGTCTTGTTCTTTATCGTCCTGCTCCACGAGCCAGTCTTCCCACTGGGCGTAGTCGGCGAACTGGCCGGTGTGGCCGCGGCCATCGAGGCCGAGCACGGTGGAGGCGACGCGGTTGAGCAGATAGCGGTCGTGGGTGACGAGGACCAGCGCGCCGGGGAAGTCGAGGAGATTTTCTTCGAGGATTTCGAGGGTGGGGATGTCGAGGTCGTTGGTGGGCTCGTCGAGCAGGAGCACGTCGGCGGGTTCGAGCATGAGCTTGGCGATGAGCACGCGGGCTCTTTCACCGCCGGAGAGATTGCGAACGGGCTGGTTGAGCTGCTCGCTGGTGAACAGGAACCGGGCGGCCCAGCTTGCGACGTGCACGGTGCGACCCTGGTAGACGACGGCATCGCTTTCCGGGGCGAGGGCGCGGCGGAGGGTGAGGCTGTCATCGAGTTCGCGCATCTGGCTGAAGTAGACCAGGCGGAGGGATTCGGCGCGGCGAATGGAGCCGGCCGCCGGCTCGATTTCTCCACGCAGCAGGCGCAGCAGGGTGGTTTTGCCGCTGCCGTTGGGGCCGACGAGGCCGACTTTCATGCCGGCGGTGAGGATGAAGTTGAGACCGGTGAAGAGGCGCCGCGCCGCAGGGGCTAAAGCCCCGTCCGATTGACCAGGCTTAATGTCCGGGCTAAAGCCCGGACCTACCGCCCGGCCCGGACCTACCGCCTGCACGGCTGTTTCCGCAGCCCTTTCAGACGTGGCGGGAATGTCGCAGGCAACGTCGTTGAATTCGACCAGGCGCTTGGTTTTGCGCTGGCTGGCTTCAAAGTCGATGCCGGCGGAGTTGACGGTGGTGCGGGAGTCCATGGCCTTGAGCTGGCCGATCATTTCGTTGGCTGTGTCAATGCGGGCCTTGGACTTGGTGGTGCGTGCCTTGGGGCCGCGGCGGAGCCATTCAATCTCGGTCTTGACCTGGTTGCGGAGGCTCTCCTGCTGTTTGCTCTGCGACTCGAGATAGGCCTGTTTTTCTTCAAGGAAGCGGCTGAAGGTGCCTTTGACGCGGAAGAGGCCGTCGGCGAAGACGCGGTTGAGCTCGACGATCTGGCTGGAGGTGGATTCAAGGAAGTAGCGGTCGTGGCTGACGGTGACGGCGGCGAAGGACGAGGCGCGGAGCAGTTCTTCAAGCCATTCGATGCCGGCCAGGTCGAGGTGGTTGGTGGGCTCGTCGAGCAGCATCACTTCCGGCTCGATGACCATGGCTTCAGTGATGGCAAGACGCTTGCGCCAACCGCCGGAGAGCGCGGCGGCTTCAGCGTCGAGATCGGTAAATCCGGCGCGGCCGGTTAATTCGCGGAGACGCCCCTCGCGTTCCGACTGGTTGACATGCGCCGCGGCGAGAGCTTTCTCAAGCACCTGGCGGATGGTGAGGCCGGCGGCGAAGCGCGAGTCCTGCGGCACATAGGCGGCGCGGGCGCGCTTGCGGACGGCGAGTTCTCCGGAGTCGGGCTCGACCTGGCCGGCTAGGATGGCGAGCAGGGTGGACTTGCCGGCGCCATTGGGGCCGATGAGGCCGATGCGGTCGCCGTCTTCCACGGTGAGGCTGATATTGCGAAAAAGGGGAGTTGCGCCAAATTGTTTGGTGACCGACTGCGCGTTTAGAATAGGAGGCATCTCTTCAAGAGTACTGTGTTGCGCCGCGGCAGTCCGTATCAATGGGCACGTCGCAAAGGGCTCAGGAGTTTTCATGGGCTCAAAAGCGACCCGGAATCGTACCCCAAAAGACGTATCGCCCTACCCGGTCGCCCGGCTTCAATATGATGATGGAGGAAGGAGTTGTCTTGACAACGATTACGCTCTACAAACCCAACGGGGATCCGATCACGTACATGGAGCCGACCAATGTGAACGTGGAAAACGGCACATTGTCGTTCTACTGGACGAAAGAGATCTCGGGAAGGGCGCAGAAGATCATGACCAACCTGCCCTTCCTTATCCAGCACGACATCATAGGCTGACGGCGAAGGCTAAGTCTTTCCCTTCATGCAGTGCGCCAAAGCGGCCAGACGATGCGGTTTCTTGAAATACGGATGAGCCTGAATCTGTTCCCTCAATGAATTCGTTCCTGGCCCCAAATTCTTTCTTTGAGCTGAAAGGCTCGCTTGTTGCGGACTTGCTCTCTCACGAAAACAGCCGGAAGCCTCCCGGAAACGGGGGGCTTTGGTGCGTTTGGGGGCGGGGAATTACCGGGTGGGGAATCGAGTTGAGGATTGAGGACCCAGGGCCTTCTGGTGGGAGGCCCTGGGAGGTTTGCCCGGAGATTACTTGAGGTCGAAGCGGTCAAGGTTCATCACCTTGGTCCATGCAGCCACAAAGTCACGCACGAACACCTGCTGCGCGTCGGCGCTGGCATAGACTTCAGCGAGGGCCCGGAGCTGAGAGTTCGAACCGAAGACAAGATCGGCTACGGTGCCGGTCCACTTCAGCTCGCCGGTGTCCCGATCGCGCCCTTCCAACACGGCTCCGTCCGTAACCGACTTCTGCCACTTGGTGCTCATGTCGAGGAGGTTGACGAAGAAGTCGTTGGTCAACGTTTCAGGCCGCTTGGTGAAAACGCCGTGCTTCGACTGCCCGACGTTCGCATTCAGCGCACGCAGGCCGCCGACGAGAACCGTCAGTTCGGGAGCAGTGAGGGTGAGCAGGTTTGCGCGATCGACGAGCAACTCCGCCGCTGAGCCTTCGTGTTCCTTGCGGAGGTAGTTGCGGAACCCGTCGGCGACCGGCTCCAATACTGCGAACGAGGCAACATCGGTTTGCTCCTGCGACGCATCGGTGCGACCCGGCGAGAAGCCCACCTTCACGTCGTGGCCGGCCTTCTTCGCCGCTTCCTCGACGGCTGCGGAGCCGCCCAGAACGATGAGGTCAGCCAGCGAAACCTTTTTCCCACCGGATTGCGCGGCGTTGAATTCCTTCTGGATTGTTTCCAAAGTCTGAAGGACCTTGGCCAGCTCGGCCGGCTGGTTGACTTCCCAATCCTTTTGCGGCTCCAGGCGAATGCGCGCGCCGTTGGCCCCGCCGCGCTTGTCGCTGCCGCGGAAGGTTGAGGCGGAAGCCCAGGCCGTGGTGACCAGTTGGGGGGTGGAAAGTCCTGATGCGAGGATCTTCGCCTTCAGGGCGGCAATATCCTGCTCCCCGATCAATGCATGATCCACTGCGGGAATCGGATCCTGCCACAGCAGGTGCTCTTTGGGAACAAGCGGGCCGAGATAGCGCGCGATCGGCCCCATGTCGCGGTGCGTCAGCTTGAACCAGGCCCTGGCGAAGGCGTCTGCGAACTCCTGTGGATTCTCCTGGAAATGCCGCGAAATCTTCTCGTAGCCCGGGTCGATTTTGAGAGCGAGGTCGGTTGTGAACATGTTGGGTGCGTGCTTCTTTGCCGGGTCGTGCGCATCGGGCACGGTACCCGCGGCAGCTCCGCCCTTTGGCGTCCATTGCTGAGCGCCGGCAGGGCTCTTGGTGAGTTCCCATTCATAGTTGAAGAGGTTTTCGAAGAAATTGCTGTCCCACTTCACCGGGTTGGTGGTCCATGCGCCCTCGAGGCCGCTGGAGATGGTATCTACGCCGTTGCCGCTGCCAAAACTGTTTGCCCAGCCCAGGCCCTGTTCTTCAATGGGGGCAGCTTCAGGTTCCCGGCCGACATACTTCACCGGATCGGCAGCGCCATGCGCTTTGCCGAAGGTGTGTCCGCCGGCGATGAGGGCAACTGTCTCCTCGTCGTTCATGGCCATGCGCGCGAAGGTCTCGCGAATATCGGTTGCCGCCGCGACTGGATCCGGGTTGCCATTGGGTCCTTCCGGATTCACATAGATCAGGCCCATCTGCACGGCGCCGAGAGGATTGTCGAGCTGACGGTCGCCCTTGTAGCGTTCGTCGCCCAGCCACTTGGTCTCAGGTCCCCAGTAAATGTCCTCTTCCGGCTCCCAGATATCGGCGCGCCCACCGCCAAAACCGAAGGTCTTCAATCCCATCGACTCCAGCGCCACGTTGCCGGTGAGAACGATCAGGTCAGCCCAGGAGAGTTTGCGGCCGTACTTCTGCTTGATGGGCCAGATCAAGCGGCGCGCCTTGTCGAGGCTCACATTGTCAGGCCAACTGTTGAGCGGAGCAAACCGCTGCGCTCCGGCTCCGGCGCCGCCGCGGCCATCGGCGATGCGATAGGTGCCCGCGCTGTGCCACGCCATACGAATGAAGAACGGCCCATAGTGGCCGTAGTCGGCTGGCCACCAGGCCTGCGAGGCGGTCATCAGCTCCTTCAGGTCCTTGATGACGGCATCGAGGTCGAGGCTCTTGAACTCTTCTGCGTAATTGAAGTCCTCTCCCATGGGATTGGAGAGTTGCGAGTGCTGGTGCAGGATCTTCAGGTTCAGTTGATCGGGCCACCAGTTTGCGTTCACCTGGGCTCCGCCCACGGTGTGCTTGCGGGCGCCGTTCAAGAACGGGCATTTTGCATCGCCCGACTTGGCGTTTTGATCGTCGACTATCGGTGGTCCGGGGGTCTTTGTCTGGTTGTCAGACATGGGTAAGTCTCCTTGGCTTTCGTGTTGCAATTCTGTTGTTGATCCCGCAGCGCGCGGGAAAAATGCGAAATTCAACCGGGTGCCCCGCCTTCGCCGCGTCTTTGTTTTTGCGGCCAGGGTGGGATTCCACAACTGCGGCGCAATCGCTACAGCGCAATCTCCGCCGCCGTAATAATACGCTTGCTCTTTTAACCTAGTCTGCTCACTTTGATAAGTAAAATCAATTGTTTCTACGATCACGATTCTTCTACTCTATGATGAAAGCAGGCATACACAGGTCCTCTTATGAACCTCCAGGAACTCCGCTATCTCGTGGCCGTGGCCGAGCTTCGCCACTTTGGCCGCGCGGCCCAGGCCTGCAACGTGAGCCAGCCGACGCTGTCCAGCCAGATTCGCAAGCTTGAGGAAGAGCTGGGCGTGATGCTCATTGAGCGCACCAACAAGCGGGTGGAGATGACGCCGGTGGGCAGCCTGATACTGATTCACGCGCAGCGGGCGTTGGCCGAGGCAGGGCAGATGGAGGCCGTGGCCCGCGCCGCTCGCGACCCGCTGGTGGGGCCGCTCAGGCTGGGGGTGATTCCCACGCTCGCGCCGTACCTGATGCCGCTGATTCTGAAGCCAATGCAGCAGGCCTATCCAGGGCTGACGATTGAGCTATGGGAAGACCAGACGCGTTCGCTGATCGACGGGCTGCGCAACCACCGGCTCGACGCAGCGCTGCTGGCTACGGCGGCCGAATCGCCCGAGATTACCGAGATTGCCCTCTTTGACGAGCCTCTGCTGGCCGCGCTGCCGCTCGAGCACCGGCTGTCCAAATCCAAATCCGTCTCAGAAGAAGCGCTGGCCGATGAGCTGATGGTGCTGGCCGACGGGCACTGCCTGGCTACCCACGCCCTGGCTGCGTGCGGCGGCAAACGCGCCCTGCCGCGCAACGGGCTTCCCCAAGCCGGCATTCAAAGCTCGATGCAGGCAGCCACGCTGGAGACGCTGGTCAATCTGGTGGCAGCAGGCTATGGGGCCACGCTCATCCCGGCTCTCGCGGCGGCCACGCTCGGCCAGCGCGGCATTGTCCTGCGCCCGCTGGCGGGCAAGTCGTCGCGCACCATACGGCTGGCGAGCCGGCCAGGCTTTCCGCGGCCGCAGGCGCTGCGCGCGCTGGAGAAAGTAATTCGGAAAGCAGTGCCGGTGGCGAGACCATAGAGTCTGGATTTGAAGTCGGGGCACAGCCTAGGAAAACAGAGTCGCCAGCTTCGCCAGAACTTCTTCAATGATCATTTCAGGAACTGACTCAAGCCTGCGGGCACGACGGGCTTCCAGGTCGACGGGGCGGGGTTGGTCGCAGCGGATGACTCCGGTGGTTTGTGTTCCCGCGCCGGTCAGGGCAACGGTGAACCCCTGATTCCGCGCAAATGCGCCCCCTGTTGTTATGGGAACGACGAGAGGGACACCGGTTAAGGCATTGAAACGGTCTGGAGAAACAACCAGCACGGGCCGTGTTCCCTGTTGTTCGTGTCCCTGGGTTGGATCGAGTGAAACCAGGTAAATATCACCTCGCCTTGCGTTCATTGTCGTGCTCCAATTTATCGACTAAATTATCTAGAATCAAAATGATAAAAGGGAGTCTCCCTGGCTCAGGGCGTGCCCAGTTCAAAGTTCCCTCCCCACTGGGGCCAAGTTAACCCACGCGCGGTCTTCATCTTGTTGTGCTATTGCATCAACGCCCTCCCGGCACTGGTCCAGAAGTTCGTCGAGTGAATAGCGTGGCCTCTTTTGAGGCTCAATGATCAGACGTTCACCGTCCATAGCAAGTTGGACCGTAGCCCCTGCCTCCAAGCGCATCATGTCTAAAACAGCGCGCGGAACCGCCAACATCACGGATCCGCCGACTTTGCGTAGGTTGGTAGTGAGCATCGCGCCCTCCAACAAATATTATACCCAGATATAACTCAATTGCGTTGAAAAATAAACATCAATTCCGGCCGCCCTTATCCACATAAACCGGCCCTCCCGCCGTTGACCCCACCCGCTCGGCTCCGTAGAGTCTGTAATCGGACGGCAATATTTCCCCGCCCGTTCGGCCTGGAAAGAAGCTTGCAGCGAACGATCGGAAATTTACGCAATGCACCCCTGAATTCGGAGTCAACATGCTGAAACTGAAAAAGATCCACATCCTCGGCTTCAAAAGCTTTTGCGACCGCACGGAACTGACCGTGCCGGGAACAGGCATAGCCGTGGTGGTGGGCCCCAATGGGTGCGGAAAGTCGAACATCCTGGACGGGGTGAGCTGGGTGCTGGGCGAGCAGAGCGCCAAGTCGTTGCGCGGCACGCACATGCAGGACGTGATCTTTGCCGGGACGCGGGAACGCAAGGCGTTGGGCATGGCGGAAGTTACGCTGACCATGGTCGATCCCGAGGCTTACGAAGGCCCAATCCCGGTGGAGCCGGAAGTTTCAATCGACCACGACGGCCCCACCGACTGGGATGAAGATGCCATGCGCCGCGCGCGTGCCGAGGAGGCCGAGGAGATCATGGCCACCGAGCAGCCGGGGCAGGTTCTTGAAGAAGAGGATGGCCAGCAAGCCACCGCACCGCAGGCGTCAGGCACCGAGGGCGGACCACAGGCGGTGGTGCTCAAGATCCGGCGGCGCAAGTTCCAGCGCACGCCGCAGAAGGGCGAAGTGGTGATTACGCGCCGCCTGTTCCGCACCGGCGAGAGCGAGTACTTGCTGAATGGCAAGCTCTGCCGCCTGCGCGATATTCAGGACATCTTCATGGGCACGGGCCTGGGGCCGGAGAGCTACGCGATCATCGGCCAGGAGCGCATCGGGCAACTGCTCAGCTCCAAGCCGCACGATCGGCGCGCCATCATTGAAGAGGCCGCCGGCATTACCCGCTTCAAGACCAAGAAGCGCCTCGCGGAGCTGCGCCTGGAAAGCGCAAAGCAGAACCTGGCGCGCGTGGACGACATCTTTGAAGAAATCACGCGGCAGATGAACAGCCTGAAGCGGCAGGCCGCCAAGGCAGAGCGCTTTGCCGCGGTGCGCGACGAGCTGCGCGGAAGACTGCGCGTGGTTCTGGCGAGCCGCATCGCGCTGATGGATGCGGAGCAGGCGCGGCTGGAGGAGGAGATTGGCGCGCTGACCGGGCGGATCGACAGCTCGGCCGCGGAGATTGAGACGCTCGAAACGAGTCAACATTCGCTGACCGAGCGCGGCTACGAGCTCGACCACCAGGGCCAGGAGGCGCAGAACCGCGCCAGCGAAGCCGCGGTTGAACTGGAACGCGCTACGGCCCGCGAACGCGGCAACGCGGAGCGCATCGGCGAGCTGGAGACGCGGATCGCGGCTGCCGGCGCCGAGCTGGAGCAGACGAAGACGCAACTGGCCGGCATCGCCGAAGAGCGCGAACAGCAGCGCACTTTTCTTGAATCGGCAGCGGGTGAGGCAAAGGCGTTTCGCCAGCAGGTGGAATCGCGCCAGCAGGAAGCGCGTACCGCGGCGGACGCCGTCTTCAGCGCCGAGCGCCAGTTGGAAACGGGCCGGCGCCACGCCATGCACGTGCTGACGCAGGCAGGCAACGCGCGCAACCACACGGCGCAGGCGGAAGAGAGCCTGGCCGCGCTGGAACGCGAGTCTGGCCGGCTTGAGGCCGAGATGGGCCAGGCGCGCAACGAGCTTGAAAACCTGGGTGTGCAGAGTGGGCAGGTCCGTGTGCGCTTCGAGTCCGCTGCCGACGCGCTGAAGCGCCTTGAGGGCGAAATTGCAGCCCTGCGCGAGGGCTTGCTGGCACGCCGCGCCGAGGAGAATGCGCAGCGAGCCCGCGCCAACCAGTTGCGCAGCGAGCAGGCCACCGTAGCCGGGCGGCGCAATTCGCTGGAAGCGCTGATTCGCAATCACAGCTACTCGACCGACACCGTGCGGCGGCTGCTGAAGCCCGGCGCGCTAGGCGCTCATCTCGCGCCCATTGGTACGCTGGCTGATTTTCTTGAGGTCAACAGCACGCATGAGGCGGTGGTCGACGAGTTTCTGCGCGAGGAGCTGAACTACGTTGTTGTCGAAAGCTGGGGCGCGGCAGAAGAAGGGATTCGGCTGCTCAAGTCCGGCGTGGATGGGCGGGCCACGTTCCTGATTCATCCCGCTGACGCGCAGGCCGATCAAGCGGCAGAGACTGGCGACGCAATCGGCAGCGCCGGGATCGTTCCGCTGCCCGGACTGACTCCTCTCAAGGATTCGATTCGCGTGCTCAATGGCTTTGGCCGTTCGCTTGAATCGATTCTGCCCAAGCTCCACGACGGCTACCTGGTGGAGAATTCCGGCGAAGCGCGCAGCCTGGCCGCGCGGCACGCGCACGCCTACTTCCTCACGCCGGAAGGGGAGTGCTTCCACAACGCGACGGTCACCGGGGGCAAACCGGCGTCGGAAGGCCCGCTGGCCCTCAAGCGCGAACTGCGCGAGACGGAAACCAAGCTCGCCAAGCTCGAAACCAACGTTGCTCAGGCGGAGACCGAAGCCGCTGCGCTGACGCGCACGATTGAAGAACTGACCGCGCAGCTTGAAGCGCGCAGCCAGGAGCGCCGTCAGACAGAGACGGACACCGCGAACCAGGGCGCGGCTCTGCGCCAGATGGAAAGCGAAGCGCAGCGCATTGAGCGGCGCTTGCAGGAATGGCTGACCCAGGCCGCTCGGAACAAGGATGCGCGCGAAGCCAAGGCTGCATCGATCGAGCTGAACCGCAACGAGACGCAGCGGCTTGAAGCGGAACATGCCAAGGCTGAAGCAGCTCTCGACGAACTGCAGGCTCAGCTCGCGACCTTGCGCCAAAGCCGCGAGGGCTTGCAGCAGGAGGCCGCGCAGGTGACTGCCGAGCTGGCCGGCCTGGAGGAGCGGCGCCGCGGCGCGGAAGCTGCCTTCCAGCGCATCGACCGGCTCTATGCGGATCTCGATCGTCGCGTGACAGCCATCGAGCAGCAGCGGGCGAACGCGACTCAGGAACGCGAACAGCGCATCTCCGACAGCGCCGCGCTTGCGGGCAAGCAGAAGGATCTGGCCGATGTGCGTGCCGAGGCGCTGGCGCTCGCGCAATCGCTCGCGGCTCAGGCACACGCTTTACGGCAGCAGTTGACAACCATGGAGACGCAGCTCAAGACCGGCCGCGCCGCGCTGGATCAGTTGCGCGAAGACCGCGCCAGCCGCGCCAGCCAGCAAGCCAAGCTGGGTTCCGACCTGGAGCACCAGGAAGCGGCCTGCGTGAGCGAGATCAATCTGGAAGCTGCATTGGTGCGCGCCGATGAAGCCATCGAGCGGCTTGCGGATGAGCTTCTGGCCGCCGAGGAAGAAACCTGCCAGGCGTTGCGCCAGCGCATCGAGCAGATGGGCCCGGTGAACATGATGGCCCTGGAAGAGTACAAGGAGACGGCGGACCGGCACAGCTTCCTGGATACGCAGCGCAAGGACCTGATCGAATCGATCGAGAACACGCAGGAGACCATCAAGGAGATCGACCAGATTTCGCGCACCAGGTTCGACGAGGCGTTCGCCAGGATCAACGAGAACTTCGCCCTCGTCTTCTCACGGCTCTTTCAGGGCGGTCAGGCCTTCCTGCGGCTCACCGATGCGGAGAACCAGGCGGAGAGCGGTCTGGAGATTGTGGCTTCGCCTCCGGGCAAGAAGCTGCAGAACGTGCTGCTGCTCTCAGGCGGAGAAAAGGCGCTGACGGCGCTGGCGCTGCTGGTGGGCATCTTCCAGTTCCAGCCGAGCCCCTTTTGCGTGCTCGACGAAGTGGACGCGCCGCTGGATGAGACCAACGTCGGCCGCCTGGCCGAGCTGCTGCACTCGCTCAGCAAGGACACGCAGTTCCTGCTGGTGACGCACTCCAAGCGCATGATGCAGGCCGCGGACATGATCTACGGCGTGACCATGCAGGAGCCGGGCGTGTCGAAAGTGGTGAGCGTGCGGCTGGGGCACCATGAGCAGCAGCGCGCTACGGCGTAGGTCGGCTTGAACAGGATTGATTGCTCTAGAACGGCGCGGTTTCAGTGGTGCGGCTAGTCGCCACAAAATGAAGGTGGGCTTTCAGCATCTGTGCTTTTTCTTTGCTCTTGACTGATCTTTGATCTGTGACAACTGATCTCTGCGCCAAAAAAAATCACCCCCGAAGGAACTCGTCGCTTCGGAGGCGCTTGCTTTGACACAAGTTAAAAACGGGGACCAGTAGCCGGCACTGGAGGTCGGTAGCACGCGGCTACTGGTGATCCCTGCACTAACGAAGCTAGCAGCGGCTTCCCCTTTCCACAGCTGCCTCGTGTCGCCCGGCTCTAAGAAGGCTATTCTTGCTCGCCTTCCGAACCATGTTGACAACTGGAGTGTCTCCCATGTTCACGGTCCGTTCCGTGATGGCCGTCACACGGGTGATCGAAATTTTCCACACCAGATCGCTGATCGCATTCGATCACCCGACCCCCTCCATCCGTCTGATCAATCGGGACCACTTCTCATCCCTGTTCGCGGTTTGACAAACGCCGCCGCGCACTCGAAAATCGAAGATTCAGTCCCACCGAGGCAGGCCTTCCGTGACAGCTCTCCTGACAACCAATCTGGGTACCATTCCTCTCATCGGACGGGGCAAGGTCCGCGATCTCTATGCCGTGGATGGCGCGCTGCTGCTGGTGGCGACCGACCGCATCTCCGCCTTCGATCACGTGCTCGCCACCGGCATTGCCGGCAAGGGCAAGATCCTGACGCAGATTTCATTGTTCTGGTTCGATTTGCTCAAAGGCATCGTCCCTAACCACATCATTTCCGCGAATGTGAGCGAGTATCCCGCGGACTTGCAGCCTTTCGCGGACCAGTTGGAAGGCCGCTCCATGCTGGTGAAGCGCGCGACCATGTTTCCCGTGGAATGC
>Ga0302148_1000263_pt1 | contig 13524 bp, 22 predicted proteins | sample I_Bog_E3_3_FD_198558 | JGI IMG/M metagenome (GOLD analysis project Ga0302148, IMG submission 198558) | Peat permafrost microbial communities from Stordalen Mire near Abisko, Sweden - I_Bog_E3_1 | ecosystem: Environmental > Terrestrial > Soil > Wetlands > Peat | place: Sweden: Abisko, Stordalen...
TAAGCAAAAGGAGTAGTTAAGGTAATAACCTGCCAACCGCTGCCACCGCCCCATACATAGTTTATATTTCCTGAATATACTTGGGTAAAGCCAGTAGTGCCAGGATAAGTTGAATTAGTAAAAGAGGTAGCAGAAGTTTCGCGCATATAGATGCTCTGGCCGGACATATTACTGTTAGCTCCGTCATAAACGTAAAAAGATATTTGGGTAATAGTACCTGCATGACCAATATCGCTGCTCAGGTAAACATTGTCTGCCCAAGAGTAATTATAATCATTATTGAAAGGAGTATAAAGGCTAACGTAGTTGGTGCTTTGATTGCCGATAGTAACGGTGTTCTGCGATTGAAGTATATACCCACTCATTAGCAGGCATATTAAGTACAGGTTTCTTTTTAATGTGTTTTTTAGTTTCATAAGTGTGTCGTTTATATAAATATGTAATTGGCTATTTCTATATGTGTTATTGCTATTTTTCATAATACTATCTGTTAATTGGTTGAAGCATTAATAGGCGGGGAAAGACGGGTATATTGACAGTTTGCAGGCAGGGCATTATAAACTGAATCCTGCGCCAAGACAAAGGCATTATCGTAACCTGCCTGAGCCAGTATGCGGCCTATCTGTATCTTTTTAATAGTTGTCCAAACAAAAGTTACCGTAATAGCTTTTGCCACAGAATCCCAACTGGCACTTAATACACCTGCATTGGAAGTTACTATGCCTTCTATGTTGGATTTACAAATTCCATTGCCTCCTACGGCAAAAGTTTTAGTTACCGTATCACTCGTAATGGAGTTATTCTTTTTAAGCGTTATGGGGTTGTTTTTATTTTCTGCAAAAGTGGTGCAGATAAATAAGCTAAGTAGAAGTGCCGCAAGTACCGATAAATAAATTTTCTTCATAGATTTTGGTTTTGATTTGTTTAACAGTTTTTAATAGAATCTGCGCTAAAACTATGTTAAAAAACAATCGGTTTTACAATGTAAAAAAAGCCCGCTATTCGGCTTGCAAAAAAATATTTTAAAAGTAGGATTACATGAAATGAGCCACAGTAAAGGATTACATAGAATTTTAGGGGTTAAATTTGGAGGCAAAAAATGGGTATAAATACCCATATAAAAATGGGTATAAATACGGGGGTAAAAAAGTGAAAACTTAACGTTAATTTAACATTGAAAAGGCTGTTTTCTTAATGAAAAACGCTTTTCATAATTTTTTTAGCTCCTTTTTAAAGCTATTTATTAGCTGCAAACAAATTTCTGATAATTCATTTATATGCTCTATGCTTGCTGTAATATTTGTGCCTGCTTTTTTTCTTAGGTATTCTGTAAGCTCAATCGGGCGGGGCATATCAAGGTACAAAAAAGCTGATTTCATTTTGTGTGCAATTTCTTTTATTTCGCGCCAGTCTTTATTTACCAAACAGGTTTGCAAGTCCTTTATTTCTTGGGAAGTTTGACGGATGAAAATTTCTATCAGCTTTTTTGTAGACTGCTTATTGCCTTGCATATATTTTTCTATTATCTGTAACTCCCTGCTCTTTTGCATAACACTAATCCGTTATACCATATTTTATAGCATAAGCAAACAGCCCCGCAGTTTTACGCACGCCCGTTTTTTTAAATATATTTTCCCTGTGCCTGTCTATTGTTCTTTTACTGAGGCATAGTTTATCTGCAATTTCTTTGGTGGTATGTTGCAGACAAATTAATTTAAGAACCTCCAGTTCACGCGGAGTAAAGGAAACTTCCTGCAAACCATTAGGTTCTTTTTGTTGTTTTGTGGCAGCCAGAATTTTTTTAAAATCATAGTCTGCAAAATAATACTTAGATGTATAAACCGTATCAATAGCAAGCATCACATTATCATGGTAATTATGTTTTGGGATAAAGCCATTTACGCCTTTCCCCATTAAACGGTAAGAAATTTTATCGTCTGTATGAACAGTAAGAATTAAAATTTTTATATCAGGATAATACTTAGATAGATACTCGGTTGCTTTTATACCATTCATTACGGGCATTTCTAAATCCAGTAATATTATATCGGGCTTGTGCTTCCCTAATTTCAAACCATCTATTAGCTCTTGCCCGTTTGAACATTCAATTACGATTTGAAGTTTATTATTTGCCTGTAAATGGCTAACTAAACCTGTCCTGAAAAAAGGGCTGTCATCTACAATAGCCAGTTTGATTATTTTATTCATAAAAATATTTACGTGAGTGGGCAATATTAAAAGATAGATTATTTATCAGGCTCATTATTATTACTCTATGTAAGAGATATAAAATTAAACAATTTAACATACTTTTTAACGTAAATGTATATTATTTCCTAAAAGAAACAACTTGTATGAAACAAAATTAATGAGACAAGTAACTGATTTTTGTTCCATGCCTAAATTAAGTTTCTCGGAAAAAAACGTAAAAAGAATTGCTGATAGAATAAAGCAACTACGTATAGATAAAGGCTATACAAGCTACGAGAATTTTGCTTATGAGAATGATTTATCACGGGTGCAGTATTGGAGAATGGAGAAAGGCGTAAATTTTACGATACACTACTTTTTGAGAATCCTTGAAATACATAAAATGTCTTTGAAAGAGTTCTTTAGCGAAGGGTTTGATAACTAACATAGTTATTTGCTTTTAGGATTTTCTTTCAGGACTTCTTGCAAAGCCGTAAGATGCAAACGAAGCATTTTAACTTCTTGTTGTAGAATTATCTTATCACAAAGTAATTCTATTTCTAATTTTGTTTTTGGAATTTTATTGCCCATATTCCTATAAACAATCGGCGCGGGTTATAAGCCTACTTGTAGTCGAGGTACTGGTATACCCACACACAAAATAAACAAATACCCACGCCTTGCCGTGAGCATTTAGATTATTTTCTTGTGTGTTTTAAATTACCAGTTTTCGACTACAAAAAAACTAAACGCTAATATGTTATTACAAAACTAAATAAAAAAAGGCATCTATTGATGCCTTTTATTTTAGAACGCTTGAGCTGCTACCTGATTTGAATAATTAAAAGTGAAGTAGATGGCGCGTTGTATATCATTTGACTAAACACGGTATTCCAAACAGGCGGAAAATATATAGTAATGCCCGGCGGCAGAATATTATCGTTTATGGTTGCTGAGTTAGTGCCATTGTTATAAATTGAAATATACCTTGCCCCTGCTCTTATAGTTCCTGAACCGCCCTTTATATAAGTATAGGAAGGCGTTATAGTTACCTGCAATAAAGATTTATTAATACTATCCTGTGTTTGCTGATTGTAACAGGTTTTACAACTACCGCCCCCACCGCTACCGTTTACACTATCTTCTTTTATCGCTTCAAAGATTTGTAATAAGTCGGGGTTCTGAAACTGTACGCAAGTTCTTGGCGAACAATTTTTATTTTGCGCATTCATACCGATAACAAAAGCCATGAACATAATAAACATGGCAATCAATTTGTTTTTAAAGTCTTTAGTTCTCATCTTCTTTTTTCTTTTTGTTTGATTTATGTTCTTTGATAATCTTTTGCAGGATATGGTAAAAGGCGGCTAAACCTATCAGGCACGAAATCCATTCATGCGCGTAAGCGGGAAAACTTAACGAGCCTACAAAATTTACCACCCGAACAGCAAGAACAGTTTTTAGCCAGTCCCATATAAATAATAAGACTGTATAGTGCTGTTCTTGCATGAGGGTAGTTTTTAGCATGGCTTATGCTTTAGTTGTTTCGGCTGCTGTGAGAGTTGCTGTAACGGGTGTTACAGTAGGTACGGGGCAGTTTAAGCCTTTGATAGCGGCATTAAACAAATTGATACCCCAACCTAAGAACCACACTTTAATAGGATGCCCACCTTTAGCTTCCAAGCTCGTGCGCACGGTAGTTAAATGTTTAACCACGATTGGCAACTCTTTACATAAATAATTCTCTGCTGCCTGTTCAACGGCAGGGATTTCACTTTCCAACACACCTAATAAATTAAGTGCATCGCCTGATTCGACTTCGGTTGATTCGTTTGTCATCTTTCTTTTTTTTTGAGGGTTATTATTGGTTACTTTTTTTGTGCTGCTGCCAAAGTTGCCGCAGCCTTTTTAGTTATATACTTTTTCTCAAAGTATCTTATTACCCCCATGATAGCGGCTACTACTAAGCCCACTATCGTATGAGGTATATAAGGGTACTTTACGGAAACCATATCACCCGCCGTATTTAAGCCGAGTTGTGCCGCGCTGTTTATGGCTGATGTATCAATCTGCGCACTTACCGTAACAATGCAAGCCACTATAAGAAATAGTGTAAGCAAAAAATTGATTGTTTTCTTTTCGTGTGTTTTCATTGGTTTGGTTTTTTTTGTTTATACTGATTTACTTTTTCTTTGCTATGTGTATTCGTACTTCATAGCCGTGCGGCATATATTTATTATGCGCCTTTAACTCTTTCGCTAAAGGGGTACTGTCAAAACTGTGTCGTCCTGATGGGTGTCTTTTTGTGCCTTTATTATTTAAAGGTCTTTTGCGGGTTGCTGCTTTCTTTGCCATTTTATTTATTGTTTAGGGGTTTATAAAAAAGTTTACGATGTCGTAAGGGTTTGTATTGACAATGATTTTTGCCGTTTCAAAAGCAATACGTGTAACAATGTGTTTTATCTTCTGCATATTTTTTTTAGCTGTATGTGATTATTAAGCGGCTTGCGTATTTGTTTTTATCCAGTCCACGAAGCCCGAAGCCCTTGCCATAGTCAAAGCCCTTCCGCCTGTTACATCGGCAAGCAAAAACTTTTCGGTTTGTCCTAAGCCCGCATTTATATTATAGATAGCTGCTGCGGCATCCTGTTCGTTTTTAAAACCGTTGATGTCTCCAGTCGGGTTGTTGTAATAAACCATGTGATTAACTTTTGTTCCGTCAATCTTGGTCAGGTTAGAAGATTTTAAACCGATTAATCCATCTTTGAAAAATGCAAGCAAGGCATCGGTCGCAATTACGGGGTCGTTTAGTTTATCAAAATCAGCTACTAAATCAACACCGATTTTTTTGCTCACTTTCTCCGCGTTTCCACGACCTGTAAGCTGATTCCATCCAGCCCCGCGAAAAAACCAAGCATCGCCAGGTTGTATGTTGCCTAACTGTGTATTATGAGGCGGCATATAAACTACGGCGGCAATTTCTTCGGGTTTATGAGCTAACCTTGTTGCATCCGCAGCAGGTAAACCAAAAACCTTTTCAAGTTGTGGGGCGGTATAATCTAAGTTCTCACGTTTAAGAATAAAATTACTCTCCTTAGAAACTACGGCTAATATGCCCGCTATGGTATATACATCTGTTACTCCGTCTTTCTCTAACTCTTTTACAATAGTCTTTGCGTGTGATGTTTCTATGGAAGATGAGTTTAGAATTTTGAAGTAGGCTTCATTTGCTTTTAGGGATTCTGTCATATCTATTTTGGTTTTTTGGTCGGTGGTTAATCCTGATGTTTTTTTAGGGTGGTGTTTAAACAGACGGCGTATAGAGCCAAGTATGCCTGTTCCGTAATCGTCCACATCTTCGGCACTTTCCAAAGCGGGTTTTTCCTTTTTAGTAAGTGCGTGTACAACAACCAATAAAACGGTTACGGCTATTGCTACTAATGAAACGGTTAGAATTTTTTTTGTCTTTGCTTCCATGATTAATGAGTTCTATGTGTGTGGTAATAATGTCCGCTATGTCTGCGACTTGTAGGTTGCGCTTGTCTTTCGCTGCTTACGGCTGTATTTGCGATATTCGGAGTAGAGTTAATGACAGGGGTCGGTGTTGGTGTTATATTGAAAGGCAGTACATTCCCTTTAAATGGCAGAACACCTTTAGTAATTGGCAGCGATAAAATATTTGCGAGTGTCGCACCGGTGGGGATTACCGAAGCTGCGGCAGTTGGTAAAATAGCCGACGGTAAAACAGTATTTGCAAAAGGGTACGGATTGTTATTGTTACTTCCGCCGCCGCCGCCGCCGTTATCATTACCGCCATAATTGCCACCGCTATAACTGTTGTTATTTTCTTCGTCGGTATCTTCATCTTCACTATTATTTTTTTCCTCGTCCGCATTATCCAAACTGAATTTAGATTTGATGGCAGAAAGCATCAATTTAATTTCTAAGGGTAGTTCTAAGCTGCTTACCGTGCCAGTAGCTTTGTCAACTTCTTTGCTTGGCTCTGCTGCGGGTGAACCTTCGGCATCGGTTATGGATTTGGTAAGCGCGGCTACTTTCGTATTATAATCCGTTTGTTGCGTAACCATAGAGTTATATTCATCGGTACTGTTACCGCCTGAAAACACAACCCCCGCATTATCTACCGAGTAATAAAATCCGCCTTCATCTTTTACGCCCCATTTATTTTGAGCTTGTAAAATCCCTATCCTGTTTAATACATCTTTATAGCCCGCATCATTTTGTAGAGTGGCTAAACTGGCTTTGTCCGTATCTAATTGTGTAGGAACTTTTTTGCTTTCGTTATCCGTAGGGTTATCACTTCCGTTATCCGTAACATTTTTAGTGTCGGCAACTTCGGTAGTTTCATCGCTTATTTCCTTAGCGGGTTTCTTAGCATTAAATTTTTTTACCAAAAAAATTAATGAGCCGAGTAAGATGATGGATATAACTATTTTCATATTTTAATTTCTTTAATCGGTTTATGCTGCGGGTTTTGAACTGATGATGCCGTTAAGCGAGTTCATATCGTCTTCAGTTAAAAATGTTTTCAGGTACTCCAGTAAATCCCTGCCTTTATTTATCTGAAATCTTTTCTTTAATGCGTTTATTTCATATTGTGAATACAGGCTACGGAATACACCAATGGCTTGGTCGGTATGGTCGAACGTTCTTGCTACGGCACTTTTCGCATCATATACTTTATCTACGTTCGCATTTAAGGTGTTGTAATTCGGTTGTATATCTGCCGACATCGCGTAAGCCCCTGCGGTTAATTTTCCGCCCGTTTTCTGATAGGCTAAAAACTTAGTGATAAAGGCATCTTCAATCGTTTTATCAGGTAACACCCCTTGCGCATCGGTAGGCTTGCCCGCTAAGGAGCCTGTCGCATCCAGTACCTTAGATTTTTTTTGCGTTTTAGTGAGCTTGTATATGACAACACCTACCGCACCTACAATAGCCGCTATGACTGTTAGTTTTACAGCAAGAAGAAAATTGAAAGGTTTTTTTTCGCCTACTTCTGCCATGATTCAATAATTACGAGGTTGTCTAATACATTGTACTTACGGCACAAAGAAGAAAGGCGGTTACTAAGCACTAAGTTTATGGCACTCCTTATTTGAGAAGGGTTAAAACCTTCCATCAATAAAAGATTAGCCGAAAAAATATCGCAATCCTTTTCTGATTTTATTCCTTGTCCCTGATACGGGAAGTGTCCAAGCTCATGCCCGTACACCCATTTCCAAGTGTACTTCGGAAACTTTTTAAACATCGGGTCTGCATATACGATGTCGTTATCGGTATCAATCTGGCATTTGGCGGCGGTTGGTCGGTAAACTAATTTTAGGTTTTTCGGGAACGGGGTAAAATTGTAAGGCGCATCTATTTTGATTAAAGGATAATCCACAGGTTCGCATTGTTCAAACTCACCGACCTTTACATCATACGTTCCCGCAGGGAGATTAAAACGCAAACCTTTTTCATCAATCACACGCACGTAAAACGGCATATCATCTTCGCAGATAAACAGAAAGGGACTTTTTGTTTTAAAACCTGTTTTCTCTGTAATTTCTAACATGATTCCAATGCGTTTAACAGGCTTTCTAAATTTTGTTTGTGAATGGGATTGTGTAATAATTTTCTAAGCCATCCCGAAAAGCCGTGTCCGTAGTCGGGTTTATCCGCTATCTGTGTGCCGTCGCTTTTTACATTGCCGACACCTTTATTAACTAAACCGTCCTGTGCTTTATCGGATTCGTCCGCTAAATCTTTGTCGGGCGGTGTGTTGCCTGAAACGGCTTGCTCATCGGCTGTTAAGGGTTGCCCCGTTGCTTTCTTTTTATTGGCGGTAATAAATTTTACAATGCCGTGAATGATTTGCAAAGCTGTACCCGCCAAGCTGCCTACTAATCCCGTACCGCCTAATGATTTGGAAACTTGGTCAACGATTGCCCCGCCCGCCCCGCTTGCTGCTGCTGTGCCTGCATCGTCGGCACTTTCTAAATGATGTTTTCCTTTATCGGCTAAACCAACGCCTTGCGTTAAGGGTGGCTTATTTAAAATAACGACCTGATAAAACTGGCGTGCTAAGTTTTCGGGATAGTCTAATTTAGAACCCATCACCTTAGCCCCTTTTTTCTTTAAGCCAAGTTCCATAATGCCGAACATGGGAGCTAATGGGGTAAATGCGGCTAACTTACCCGGTGCTAAAGCAACATCTAACAATACGTCAAAGGGATGTGTTGCTTTATCCAGTAACTTTTTAAAACCTGATTCTTTTTTAGCCTTTGCCATGATTTTAATTTTTGTAATGCTTTTAAAAAAAGCCTCTCACGGTTTGAGAGGCTTTGTTAGTTGTTATTCTTGCTTGGTTCTCCTTATTCTGATATTATGCCCAGCGATAACACTAATGTTGAGTAGAAAGACACGTTTAAGATTGGCGTACCAACGGGAGGCGTGGTAGGCGCAACTATCATAGGTACTAAGGTCTTTTCGGGTTGTATGTAAATAGTCAGTTTACGGAAGATGCGTATAGTTGCATCCGACAAAACATCTTCTTTGTATTCTTGAGGGTTAATACTATCGGTACTTACATTAGTGAACGGAGAGCCTTTGTACACATTCAACACTTGGTCGAATTGGTTAATCCTCAACGTGTCTGAAATCATCATCTTAGGGTCTATGATGTCAAACTTCATGTGTTGCATAGCACGCAATAAATTTGGGTATGGATTACCGCCGCCTTGCGCTATGCTAACGGTTTCCTCTATTGTGTCGGTTGTCCCCCCTTGTAAGTTTTCAAAAGTGAAAATCTTAGATTTTCCGTCTGTTGAATTGCTGATGTTTTTAATACCTACACTTTGGTCGTCGGGTAAGTAGGCAGCTAATACACGGGTGTATGAGCTTGCATCTTCTAACACCCCGAAGCAGGGAGCAGGTAAAGCGATTTGTTGGTTACTACCGTTGGTTAAGAATGCACCGCCTTTGGTTAGGGTACGGGTAATAATCAAACTGATATTCGCATGACGAATATATTTTTTTGTTTTCGCCATGTGCTTAATGGCTTCGGCATGGTCTCTGCCGATAATAGATTCCAAGTCGTCAACCCCTTCGAGCGCGTGCAATTCGGGTGCTGATAAACTGTTATACACCCTTTGAGCTTCTGTGCCTGTTGGCATATTCCTTAAAAGGGCTACTGCGTTTTGTATGTTTTCTGTGCTTGTCATGGTTTTTTTATAAGAGGGTTTAATTTTTTTAGGTTAGCTTTTGGGTTTAAGGGTTAGGACATGGCTTGCTCTAATCCGTTGAGTTGTTTTTTGAATAGGATGTGAACTACCGTTAACAGTATTCCCGCCAAGAAGATTTGGCTAACTCCTATCATGTAAACTTTTAGTTTACCTTCTTTCGCATCGTGAGCTATTGTTATCATTTTTTTAGTTTTTTTTGGTTTGGTTTTGATTACGGCACAAAGGTTGCCCCGCACCAATAGGGCGGTGTAGCAGATACGCACTGATACGCACTGTCGGGGATTACATAGCATTAAAAAGCATTGATAGGGATTGTTGCGTACTGATGGGTACTACTACGTACTGATACGCATTGATGTAAACTAAAAACGCCTGAAAATGGGCTTATCAGACGTTTTAAAATTCAGAATGTTTTTAAATTTCTTCGATGTTTTCTTTACCTATCAAAAAAACCTTATGTAAAAATATTTCCATTGCTAACCGCTAACTGTAAAGATATTGCTACAACCATTATTACCCTGCTTGTTAATGTGGGTTGGGAAATGATACGAGTAGGCAATTAAAAATAGACGGTTTTTTTAGGGGTTTAGTCTAAAACCAGTTGACAAGAGCTATTCCTTTGTATATCTTAGTATTATTACGAACAAATAAAAAATAACACATGCAAGATTTCTTACCCATAACTCTAAAAAAAGAAAAAACGGAAACAGAATATTTTCCGCTGACTTCTAAACAGTTACTTTTTAAGCGCATTGAAGGTCTTAATGTTGAAATAAAATTTAAAAGCTCCCGATTGGGGGTCGGAGAGTCTGAATTTATTCCAATTAAAATAAATGAAATTATAGATAAGTCCAATTCTGAATTTGGGCTTGTTATGTTTAAATATTCTCCAATACAAGACGATAGAGAAATATCTATGTGTTTTATATATGACGAGATGTTTATTAATTTGCCTCTCGATAAAGATATTAGTGACCCTACTACAGGGATGATGCGTATGGTTGAACAGACTGTCTCTCATCAAGGGAGGTGGCGTATCCATAAAAGCGACCCTGATAATCTGTTTCCAAGCGACCCACACGCCGACAGAGTAGATGCACCTGAGAAGTTGGATTTATATACTGGTAATGTCTTCGACAAAAGCAGAAAATTTCTCTATGCTTTATCTCCAAAAGCCATGAAGTTTATTTATTATAAAATAATGAAGAGTGGTGAAGAAAATATTAAACAAAAATTAATTGCAAATCAATTACAAATAACATACCTATGAACCCAAAAGAAATTAAGGCTTTATTTAGATAAATAAAATTATGCCTCCTAAAAATCAAGGTTGCCCATGTGGCTCCGGATTACCTTATAAATATTGTCATATTGGGAATGATTTAAGAGAACGTCTTATTTTCATGGACTTAGATATTGAAAATGGAGTTTGGGCATTAATAAATATGAAATATGACCTGCTAAATGTAGCTTCAACAGTAGAATTACCTTTAAAGTATTTTTGTAAAGATAACGGGTTTTATTTTTTCGGAATGGGACTAACAATAGGAGAAGCTGAAAACCTAACCGAGCTTCTTAAAAAAAATACCTTGACAAAGGAAATAGTTTTTAATGTTTTTATTAATCAATGCCAAGAAGAGCCGGTTATGAAAATTTTAGAACAGGCATGTAAAGAATCTGAACTATTTAAAAAAAGAGAAAAACTCCTTACAGAAGGTTTCAAGTTACATTTTGAAAATAGATACGCGGCTTCTATACTGGTTCTATTACCTCAATTAGAAGGTTTATTAAGAGACTACGGAAAAATACCAAATAGAGCTAATTTTAAGCCATCAATACCTGAGAAAATATGGGAAGAACAGTCATTATATGCAATGGAAGATGATGCAAAAAATTATAACGCTTTTATTCATAAGTTATTTGAAGGTGGAAAAGATGAAAATACTTTTAATCGCAACCCGATTCTTCACGGCTTTAATATAAATTTTGAATCCAAAGAACATTCTTTATTGTTGATTTTAGCCATCATGGAAATTAGATTGTTTATATGGTGGTCAAAACACTTAAATTTTAAATCAGATTTGAAAAGGTTTATTATGAAATATGTTCATCACAAACCATTAAATCACATTGGAGACCATTTTAAACACATGGGGGTTGAAATAGATGTTTTTCGATTTTCATAAAATAATGTGTTGGTTACATTAGGGATTGCAGCAAGTCAGACAGTTTAATTTTCAGTGTATTTTTAAATAACTCCGTTGCTATTCTTTATCTTCAGGAGAGCCGAGATGTTCAAAGATTATTTTTACCTGTCTAATATTGTACACTCTGCCTTGCAGTTTGCCAAGTTTCTTTATAAATAATTTTCTCCATGAGAAAAATACTCTGCGGGTAATACCGTATAATTCGCATAAATCATCAATAGAATAAGGCTTTACAAGGGTTGACTTCATCTTTATTTTTTTATCTTGCGTGTACTCGATGGTAATGAAAAAACTTTTTACTTCTTTCGTCCGGGTATGTTTTCTTATCACGGTTAAAAGATGTGCCTTGTGTTTTCTTTTGTACGTCTAAATATTTCTCTATGATTTTAGGGTAGCCTTCAAAGTGTTTCAATACTTTATTTTTTTCTTGTGCATCGGTTTGAAAGATTACCCAAAAATCTATCAGGCGCATGATGTCGGAAGGGACGGCAAGCAGGGAATGAAAAACAAAAATGTTTATGTTGCAGGTATGATGTGCGCCTGTTAGCTGCCTGATTATACGCCCGTCTGTTATGCCAATGTTTCTTAAATAAAAGGTCGCTTCTTCAAAAAGTATATTGCAACTGGCTTCTTTATGACTGGCTTCGGTATCAATGCAATCTAAAAACAATTCCTTGTCGGCTTTATCCGTGAAATAGTTTTTATACTTTAAATATTCGTGGTAATAATCTAAGATATAATCTTTACGACCACGCCATTTATTCAGTAAGGCTTTTATCCAAGTTGTTTTACCTGCTCCCCTTAATGCGACTACAACGAAATTCTTACCGTTCATGTGTTCGCTTAAACAGTATAGTACAATGCTTTATATATACTTGCACTTGCTCTGAAAATGACAGCCACTTTTTTAACCTTGTCTGTTTTATCTTTATGATTAAACCATACTCCTGTCGTTGTCGGATTACCGCCTTTTACTTCTGAATACCCCGCTTTTTTTACGGCTTTTTCTGCTGCTGCATAGGTTTTAAAATTTCTGACAAGTGATTTTGATTTTACCATGATTAGATTGTTTAAGGGATTAATTAATAGTTGGTGCTTAACTCGATACAGTCTTTGCCCGTTTTTAGATTAGACCAAAAGCCTTTTTGTCTTTTAAGTTTGTGTTTTCTGATTAAGGCTTTTCTTTCTTTATTGATGGAGTTTAGTGTTAGATACTGAACTACTAAAAACTTTTTGCCATTTTTCTCTACGGTTATTTTATACATGATTGGTTTTTTGGTTTATAACTATTACTTCTTTATTCGTTGGGTAATTTTTCAAGGGCTGCCATTGTTTTACGGCTGTATGTATAGCCGAAGAAAATCGTTAGCAGTATTGCGGGCGGTATCTTACCAAATATATACGGGGCGACTTCATCCGCTAAATCAGTAAAGTCGCCCCTCTCATCATCATCGAGTTTTAACAGTGCAGGTTTTAACAGCTTTGCTTTTTTAACTCCAAACAGGACAAGAATTTTCTTTAGTACATGGGGAAAAACGAAATCAAATATTTTAATCAGAAACAAACCGTTAAACAAATCCGTATTGTATTTGGGTACAAATACTTTTACTGCCTCCGGTTGTTTAACTTCTATAACAGGCTCTACGGGTGGCGCGGTTGCGGTGCTTGCTTTCGGTTGCTCTGCTTTCACTTCTTCATATTGTATGTTTTCGTTGTTGAACTCATCCAGTTTTTGTGTACTCTCATCTTTTACGATGGTCGCTTCCTCAATATGTGCAGTGCTTTTTTTGTAGGGGTTTCTTTTAGCCCCTTTCTTAACGCCCCTGCTTTTATGTTGCATGGTATCGGCAGGTTCTGAAATAAAAACGGGTTCTTCTACT
>Ga0302148_1000264_pt1 | contig 13509 bp, 20 predicted proteins | sample I_Bog_E3_3_FD_198558 | JGI IMG/M metagenome (GOLD analysis project Ga0302148, IMG submission 198558) | Peat permafrost microbial communities from Stordalen Mire near Abisko, Sweden - I_Bog_E3_1 | ecosystem: Environmental > Terrestrial > Soil > Wetlands > Peat | place: Sweden: Abisko, Stordalen...
AAATTACTCATATTTAAGTCCTTCTTTTTATAAAGATTATTTCTCCATTAACTTTTATTTTTAAGATTTCTAATATTTTATATAATTCCATATTCATCATTCCCAACCTAATAATTTTTTCTCTAATAAATTCCAATCATATTCTCTTGGTTCAAAATTATCAAACTTAGTTTTTGGGTTCCAGCCTTCATTTTCTACAGGCTTGAAAGAAGTTTTAATTTTGTTTATGTTGTTTATTGCCCATAGTGTATAGCTATATAAGTTATCTGCACCTTTATTTACTGCATAATTAAATGCATCAACTACTTTGTCTGCTTTATCCTTAGCTACTTTTAATAGGCTCTTAGCTTGTTTGTTAGTGAATCCAGTAATATCTATTACTTTGCTTTCTTCTTCTGTTAATTCTGAAAAATGAACTTGACCATCCAATGGAGCATTACCATCGCTATCCTTTGGTTTGCATTTTTTATCAGTAGTATTTATAAAATCATCTATCCCAACAATTTTATATCTATTATTTTTGTATCTCCTATCTACCTCTATCAGTCCCTTTTTTTCTAATTTTTTAATAGTTGTAGATATTCTATTTTTAGATGTGGTATTAAAAGCTTTCATAATGTCAGTAAATTCAAGAAATGAATAGCCAAATTGACTATTGTTATACTCAAAGAATAGTTCCATTAGATATTGTTCATTTACAGATAGGTTTAAAGTTCTTAGATGTTGTCTAAATTTTATAAAATCTTTAGATACTGACATTATGCTCACCTCTCTTTTAATATGTTTGTTGAAGTTTATATAAACAATATAGCATCATGTTTTTACTTTGTCAACAAGTTTGTTGAAACTTATATTAATTTATTGTTGTTTGTGATATAATTGGGTTATAAATTGAACGGAGGAAATTTGTATGGATAAGAAGTCTACTCAAAGGGACTTAGTTAATAGAAAAAGATTTAATACTTCTGTAGATATAAATTTATTAAATAGCTTAGATGAGTTATCTGAAAGAACTATGATCCCGAAATCCAAATTAATAGATAGAGCTTTAGAGCTACTACTAAAAGAATATGACAAGAAATAAAGGCTATTAGATAATTCTAATGCCTTATTTTTTTTATCCATACCCAGTAGTAGTATATAGAGATAATTAGTAATTAATATAGAGAAAGAAAGTAGTTAATATAGGATATGAAATTGATACTCGACAATTTTACTCAAGTATTATTTTAATACATAAGTATTTTACTCAAGTATCAAAATAACACCTAATTTTAGTATTGATTTGATACCTATTTTAGAACAAAAAATAAGGCTAGGAAATTTAATTCTCACCATAGTTTTACATAATGTGGTATAATGTGGATATAAAATTTATTGGAGGGATAATTATGAAAAAGATTATAGTAAAAGTATTAAGCGGATTAATAATATTTAGCAGTTTATTTTCTGTTGCTGCTAGTGCAAATGCAAATGAATATAGTGGATGGAGGTCAAATACAATATTTTATGATGGACAACCAACAATCGCTTACGCTGATTCTTCTCAATGGGATAAAAGATATGATAGCGTAAAGTATGAATATTATTGGGTATGTGCTACTCCAGATTTTCAACAAGGATATTGTAATGCTTGGATTTGCACTGATGGAAAGTGGTATTTCTTAAACACTGATGGAAGAATGGAAACAGATGTGTTAATAGGTGATAAATCTAAAAAGGAACGATACCTTTTAGATGAAACTGGAGCTATGGAAACAAATACTTATTGGGATCAATTTGGTTCTTCTAATTATATAGATAGTAACGGATTAGTTAATTTGCCAGACGTATATTACAAAATGATGCCAACTTCAAGCACTCAGTCTCAACTTGTAACAGTGCCTAACTTGGTAGAATCGAGCATCGAAACAGCCAAGAACGCTTTAAGTAATATAAATTTAAATTATTCTATAATATTCTATGATACTAATGATCAAAGCAACAACGGAAAAGTTTTAAAACAATCTGATTTTGGCAAAGTTCAAGAAGGCTCAACTATAACTTTAACAGTTGGAAAATATAGTTCTTAATAATAAAATAATCTTACTTGTATACTCACATTAAATTATGTCAATACTTATAGCAGGACATGATATAAACCAATAAAAAGAGATAGTATTTTACAGGCAACCACCTTAATACTATCTTTATTTTTGTGCAAAAAAATAAGGGTACAGGATTAAATCCCATACCCTAAACATACTCTTGCTATTAGTTTATTTATTGTATTTTTGTTGCGACACCATGGCTATCAAATGAATATCCATAAGCAGTAGTATCATGAATCATGCTACCATCTGAATATAAACAATAATCTTTGCCATCAACTATTATCCATCCAGTACACATAGCACCGTTCACATCTAAGTAATACCAGTTAGCATTGTACAGAATCCAGCCAGTTTGCATTGCACCACTTATATTGAAGTGATACCATTTTCCACTAGTTAGCACCCAACCAGTTCTCATAGCCCCATCACCGGAACCTCCTAAGAAGTACCATGTATTTCCGTCCTTTTTCCAATCGTAAAGCATCCAGCCATTAGAATCAAATAGATACCATTTTCCGTCTATTTGTTCCCAACCATTCTTAGTATAAGTTCCATTATTATGCTTGTACCACCATCGGCCAGTAGGGGCATCTTCTATCCACTCACCTGCAGTTATTGTTGTTAAACTGGTTAATACTCCCTCTGTAAAACTGTCTACATCACATCCACCAGGAACGCCATTAATAGAACCGCCTTCAGTATATTGATGGCCTACTCTATTGTTAAAGAAGTTTGATGGCAAGTTCCAAGGGTCGTCATTATAATCAGCTTCCCAAAAAGGCATTTCGCATATAGTTTGTTCTACATCGGTTAAGTAATCTATAAAACTTGTATAGCTGTAAATACCTAATGTAAGTGGACTCAATTGATTAAATGTAGCAATAAATCTAACTAAATAATCATCAAGACCTGTAAAGTTAGTTTCTACATCTACCATAGGGATTAAGTCCCAGTCATAATCCTTTATAGTTTCGTAGAAATTTTGTGCTTGTGCTTCAGGTGTACTTGTTCCATCTAAGAAATGATAAGCTCCAACTTTTAATCCATTACTTTTACAAGCATTATAAAACCCTTCCATAGTGCTATCTTGGAATGTAGCACCTTCTGTTGCTTTTAGATAAACATAATTTACTCCATCAGCTAATACTTTAGAAAAGTCAACACTTCCATCATTATTGCTTACATCTATTCCTTTAATACTACTCATTTTTATTCCCTCATTTCAATATTTTTAATAATAATTCTTGTTGTTCCGCTAAAGTATCAATTTTATTGTGTAAATCTTCTATTATTATTTCAGATTTTAAATTAACCTGATAATCATTTGCAGCAGTTAATCTATCTTTTTCTGATTGACGATTTTGTGACATCATGATTATTGGAGCTTGTATAGCTGCAAGACAAGACAATACCAAATTCAAAAATACAAATGGATATGGATCAAATGCTTTATTTCCTAAAATAAGTGTATTTGTAATAATCCATAAAACTAATACTACACCAAAACTTATTATAAATGTCCATGATCCACCAAATGTAGCTATTTTATCGGCGGTTCGTTGTCCCAATGTTGAGTTTTCATTGTGTACATCCTTTGAAATCTTACGCCTAATTAATTTATGAATTAATTCCTCATTCATATTTTTATCACCTATTTTCTATAATTTTAATAAAAAAGAGTAACCAATTAAGGTTACTCTAAAAGCTAAGCTTGTGTTGGTTGTTGAACTGTTGCTGTATTTGCTTGATTATCCATTACTAAGGCAGTTGGACTACTATTATCTGTTGATCCAGTTGACACTTGATTGTCTCCTGAGGCTTGAGTATTAGTTGCTGTAAATAAGGACTGTACTTTGCTTGCTTGGTCTTTTAAATTTGCATTTTCTACTGTTAATTTATTAATAGTATCTTGTTGCTGATTGATAACATCTGTTTGGCTTAAAACTGATACTTTTCCTTTATTTACTTCACCAGCGATAGCTTGTCTAATTGATATTATTTCATCATCAGTTAATCCTGGTATCTTCTTTTTCATTATATTAATGAATTCATCACCTTTTGAAGTTAATAAAGTTTCTACTTTATCAGTTATTCTCCACTTTTCATCTATTCCATTCCAAGTTTCCCATCCTGTTTTTACATCTTCTTCGTGACCACTAGCATTTATAGCCTGTTCAGTTTGTTCTTTCTTTTTATTTATTAATTGGATTACCGCATCACCTATTGGGTAAATTAGTTTTACTAAAGTTCCTGCTATACCAGCAGTTATAATTGGGACAATGTTGTTAATTAAAAAATCTTTCATTTTAAATACCACCTTTTAATTTATTTTTTGGATATAATAAAAGACTTAGAAATTAATCTAAGCCTTTAGAACCTATTGAATTGCTTGATTGTCGACATTTAAATTATTTTCAGATACATCTTCATTAGTTGTATCTTCTGTCTTTTCTTCCTGATCTTCATTGTACTGGATTTGAAATGTTACTTTGCTTTTAAGTGCTGTAGCTACCTCCTCTTTTACAATTCCTCTTACGATTTCTTCAATACTTTGTTTCATTTTTAATCATCCTTTCTTTATTTTAAAATATTTTTTTCTATTGCATAAATAAAGAACCCAAGTAGAGTTATTACCCAAGTTCCTATAAACCACTTTATGATGCCCGTCAAGGCTTTTAGATTATCACATAAATTCTTAATTTCTGCTTTAAAACTAGCATTATCCTGCTCTAATTTATCCAATATTTCTCCATGCTTGTTAATCCTCCTTTCATGCGCTTCAATTTTTTCCTCCATCACTTCTGCATTCATACTTCACATCCTTACTTCAAATTTTTTATAAAAATAAGCAATAAAAAAAGACTTTTGAAAGCCTTTTTTTATTGCTTAAAATTTATTTAATTGTTAACTCTTTTTCCATTCATGATTTCACTCACACTTTTGCTTATTTCTGTATAAACATCTTCAATTTGCTTACCTTCTTTTTCACTTATTAAGTTACAACAATGCACAGTAATAATATGAAGTGCGATACTAAGTTGTTTTTTCTCCTCCTCAATATTTTTGATATTTACTTTTAAATTTTCAATTTCTTCTATTAATTTTTCCATTGCAATTCCTCCTGATATTATTTAATAATTAAAGCACCCTTTCGAGTGCTTTTACAAACAATTCTATTTATTCTTTTTCAGTTTCTTCTAGATCATTTTCATTCTTAGGCTCGTCTATTCGTAATACATTTGATTCACTTAAATACTTTTGTTTCAAATTATTTTCTAACTTAAATTCTTCATCATTAATTTTAACCCGAGTAGTTTTTCCAACTAAATTTCCCATAGATTTTATGAGTTTATAATGAAGTTTGTCAATTTCTTCGTTATCAAAGTTAATAGCTACTCCTAATTCCCTATATTTTTCTATAACTTCTACATCTTCTTTAAGAAAATCTAAAATTTGTTTATGTCTTAAAACTTTTCCTTCAAATGTAAATTTATTGAATACTAAATCTACTATTTTTTTAAATAGATAAGAAATTGCTTCAATAGCAGAATCTGCTCCTAAAAAGTTTTCAAATAATGAACCTGATTCAATTTTCACTATTCTTAATTGATATTCACTTGAAGATATATTAAATATCTGACACATAATTTCATAGATATCATTTATTGCTGTAAAATTAGAAATATAGTCATCTATTTTAGCATGTTCATCATAAAAATATAACTTCAGCATTTTTTCGGATTCGCTCTGTTCTAGTTTATTTTCTGTTTTTGACATAAAGTTTTTAACATTCTTATAACTCTCAACAAATTTCATATAAACATTAACTATATTTAAAACTTTATTCAATAAATCCACAATTATAGTATTATTCCTTGTTTTAACGTACTCATAAATAGTAGCTGTTACATTAGAATATTCATCTAGAAGATTCTCTATCTTTTGTTTTTCATCATCTACATCAAAGCTTATATCTTCAAATATTTTGTCAATCTCACTTCTAACCCTTATTAGTTTTTGCTGATTTCCTAAAAGATCAAAATTCATTGAAAATTGGCTCATTATATTAAGTATTCTATCTCTTTGCGTATTATACTCAGTAATTAAGCTGCTATTGCCTGCACTTACGCCAGTAGTATAAAACTTATTTAATAATATATCTCTTTGCTGATTTGAAGAATTAACTATTTCTGTTAAGTCTTTAGTATAAACATCTAATTCCTCCATCTTTAAAAGTATTCTTTCATAAAAATTTAATAATTCGTATGATGTCATTTTTGTTCCCCCATTATATTTATTTTGTACAAAATATGATATAATGAAGCTATAGATTACTTGCATTATACCAAGAACCCACATATAAGGCTACAACCTTGTGGGTTCTTTTTTATACAATTATTATCTATATTTTACAACTTTTTTAAAATAATAACAACTTTTTCATGAAATAAGCAATAAAAAAACACCTATTTGGTGCTAATCTATTGCTTTAGTTTTCATTATGCTGTTGTTGTATCACTTGGTCTTTCTGTTGGGTAAGCGTCCCCTGTTATTGTAGTATACTGAGCTTGAGTTATTTTAGGGACTTTAACATTTACAGCATCCCAAACCATACCTTTAGTCCAAAGTTTATTATCATAGTAACTTTTTATTTTATCATAGTCTAATACAATAGCCATTAAACCAAACCTCCCATCATCAAAGCATAATTTATATTTGCATTTTCTGCTTCTAAAGCTGCTATGTTTGCATCTGCTATTTCTTGGTCACTTTGGGGTATATCCTCATATACTGGAACGTTTGGAGTTACACTTGTGTCAACTCCTGTCAATATTTTTCCTCCTGGAATTTCTACTTCTAAAAATTGCAGACTTCCTTGTGGAGTTGTGTAACTGCCAGTTATAGGTGAAGAAAATATCTGTCCTGTACTATCATAAATTAATAATGTGCTCATATTATCATATCCTTTCTTATTTTATTCCCATACATAATACGTATATGTATCGCTTGTGCCACCGATGGTTAATGAAAATCCTGTACTATTGAACGAGCAAGCAAGATAATAGGAATTAGCACCTGTTGGATTGACCGCATAACTACCAGACATAGTAGAAAATCCAACTATCCAACCTGCATTATATGCAAGATTTGCTGAACGTGATACCATGAACATTCGTGGAGTAAAAGACAATCCAGACACTGTTACCGTTGTCCCTGTTACTGTACCAGTAGCATATTTTCTTCCCCCTAAACTTTCTATTGTTGCGCTTCCTGCTAAACCGAATACACTTACACCACTTAAAATATTTGAAGCTACCCAGTTGGCATTTGTTGCATAAACACCAGAATTTCCTCCATTTGTATAATATCCAGTATTAGCAGGATTAATAAATATTGAATTTCCGCTTGTGTATGCGTAGTATGCGGGTTGGTTTGTACCATCATAATTAGCCATTGTTCCAGCAATTTTAATGCCATTAACATATGCACTTGCACCTGATAACAATTGAACTGCAGTTGCTAACGCATCTGAAGTGTCTACTACTGAAGATTTACCTGAAACACCTAAAATGTTTGCTCCTGCTTTAATATTTCCTGTTACTAAATTATTATCGCCTGTTGGATTGGCAACGCTTGGTGTATGCAGAATTGCTAAATCATTTATAGGCATATTATTGCACCTCCACTCCACTAATTAAACAAGTGATCGCACTTGCTGTTCCTGCTGATGCAGTTATTGTACTCCCTGCTGTCATCATTGTGTTTAATCCACTCAATACTTTTGTATCGTACGCATTTAAAGTTAATCCAGAGATAATACCTACCCCGCCAACAGCTACATTTACGGTTGTTGCGCTTCCTGTATAATTAGCAAGTATTATTTCCTTTATATAAGCTGTTGCACTTGGGGAAGTCACATTTGAAGTATATGAAGGCGCTGTATATAGGGCTGTACTAGATGTTGTTAAAACGCACCCACTCATTAACCTTGGGCTTGCTGTTGCTCCATTTAAAACTGCCATAATTATATCACTCCTTTTCTTATATTACCCATCTCATAGGTTGCGTTATTAAATTTTGCCCATTGGCTGAAACAATTTGAAGGTTTGTTCCGTCATGAATTACTGTTATAATTTGGCCTGCTAAAATATCCCCTGCGACCAAAGCAGTATTAACACCTTTAACTAATGCTATTGTGCCTAATCCATTTACATTTAATGTACTTGCGCCAGTATTTGAGTTTTTAGCTTTAAATCTAAACATTTGATATTCTGCATACGCTGTTGGTGCGGTTGCTAAAGTTATTACATAAGTGTTTGCTGTTCCTGTATCGTCAGCATCCCCTATAATTTTTGTGTAATCTGTTATATTTACTTTTGAAGTATCGCTAGGATGTACATGATCGGCTCTAGCCACATTAGTTGAAGTTCCGGCTGAAGCTGTTCCATTCATTTGAATATTACTTGCTAATGTTTCAAAATTTTGATTAAAAGCTGTATTCTTTGTTGCAATAGCAGGCTCAGCTCCTATGCCACTTGGTGTTATGTTAGCCATAGGGTGAACATGATCTGCTCTTGCAGCATTTGATGACGTTCCAGCACTTCCTGTTGTATTAAGTGTTTGTGTTCCTGGAACCGATGATGCCAAAGGCGTATTAGTTGCTCCTGCAATGCTGATTCCTGACCTTAAATCTGTTATATTAGCAGCAGATATAGCTGTTACACCTGCATTTACTCTTACAGCATACAATGCTATAAATCCTAAATCTGGTTGAGGTTGTAGTGGATTTGCCTGTGGCACTCCTGTTACTACTTTTATAGCTCCTGCCCCTTGTGTACCTGTACCTGTTGTTCCGATTTCAATTAAATCTATTCTCGGATTAGTAGCATCGGCTGTTGCAAACGTAAGTGTCAAACTAGGATTAGCATCATATCCTATTCTCATACCATTAGCCCAAGATGTTCCTGCTCCTATATTTACTGTCATATTATTGTTATAAGTTAGAGCAAAATCAGTAGCAGGATGAAGTACTCCATTACCTATAAAATCTGCATCTCTATTTATAAATTCCTGTGCCGGATATTTTACATGATCGAAAAAACTTGCCGATATAGTCAAATTAAAAACTCCCTTCTAGATTATCGCAATTGTAGCTATTGCCTGCTCTGCTGCAGTTGAGGTATCTACTCCATTATGAAAAATAATAGCAGTACTTCTAGCTAATTTTGCCTTTCGTACTGCATTTTCTAAATCTAAATGATTATAAGAAACATTATTAGGATTTTGAACGTGTAACTCAAATGTAAATACATCTCCTGATGAACAAAAGCCTGCATCTGAAACAGTACTTTCTCCCATAACAAAACCTTCTGGGCCATATTCAAAAATTATTGGAGGAGTACTTGTAAATGGCGTTGCAACTGCTTTTATTCCATTTACTCTAGGACCATTAGCGAATAAAGGTAATATTGATAAAATTCTATTTCTAAAAGAGTTATCATCTTCATTATTCCTTTTATTTACTCCCCAATCTTGAGCATTTCTGACTAACGCATCTCCAACGGAAGTTGTTACACTAAATTCTGATTTTAAATTTATTTGATTTGGGTCATATTGATCTATTGCATTACCTATAGCTCCCAAAATAATACTATATATTTCTCCATTTACATCATGAGAATCTGGAAATAAAGATTTTAAAAAATTTGCATATCCCAAACTATCCCCTCCTAAAATGGTATTACTGTGATAGTTCCAGCTTGTGATAACTGATAAGCTGATACAGCAGTGTCAGTAAAAGTCGTTGTAGCATTAGGAACATTTGAATTTTGCATCGCAACACTACATAATTGCTGACCATAAACATATTTTAACTGCCCAGCTCCAGCGCCAAGCGAATTTATATAATTTGTTACAGCTACCTGAACTGCTGCCGCTGTCAATCCACCATCATTAACTAGGAGATGAATTTGGATAGTAGCATTGATTATTAAAGCTGTAGGAGTTTGTTCCTTAGCATCATCAGTGATAGGTCGTCCATTATTTAGAGCTGTTTGAACCTGCGCTTGTAAATCTGCTGATGGAATAGCATTATTTTCACCCACTATAAATACGTCTACAGTTCCAGGCCCACGATTCTGAGGGACTGGTGTAGCTGATTGTATTCCTGGAATACTTAATGCAGTTTGTTCGTACCAGTCAAGTGTTCCGGTAGCTAATGAAGCAAAAGCAGCTAATGTTCTAGACCTTAAACTAGCATCACTTTCCAAGTCTACTCCATTTGTAATAGTTTCTGTTAGTTGAACTCCATCTATTCCTGGTATAGCAGAACTTACCAATAAAGGTGTGTTAGCTGATAGATTACCTATTTTACCTAAAGTTTGGCAGGTGGCACTTACACTTACTTGTGTTTGACCAGCAGGTAATATTGCATCCTCTGTTGTAGTAAAAGTTATTACAGTACCATTCGAATCAGGAAGTGTTGATATTAATGAGCCTGTTATTATTGGAGTTGGGCTTACAGATGGCGTAAATTTTATAAATGTAAAAGGATCGCTAGCAGCTTCTGCTGGTTTACGAGTTACCCCATAATCAGCTGCTTTATTATCTAAATCTGGTCCTGTTGCAGTGGATATATTGGCAGCTTGACGTGCCATATATATTGCATAAGCATTTGTATCTACAGCAACTGATACTGATGACAACAGAACATAGAGAGGATTATTAGTAGTAAAATTAGTTAGCTTTGGTATTCCATCCGACCAATTAGAAGGATTTTGAATATATGCAATCATGCCTTGTAATATAGTTGACTGTTGACTTGAATATGATGTTGTTGCCATGTACTAACCTCCTACCGTTACGCTACCAGATTTTGCTTCACCACTAATAGTTAAAATGCTAAATGATACAGTTAATCCGTTGTTCCCTGTAACATTTATATTGGAAACTTTAGTTACTCTTGGATCTTGAAGCACTGTAGTTTCTACTTCTGAAGCTATTTTGCTCTCTAGTAATTCTGTTATTGGTTCATCTACATACTTTCCTAGTAAAGTTCCATACTTAGAATTAAATACATTTGTTCCCTTGGTAGTAGTTAAACTTAATGTAACTGACTGCCAAATATTATCAATGCCTTCTACTAACATCAAGTTTCCATCCATCGTATAAGCTAAATCTCCATTATTAAGTTTTAATTCTGTTCCTATTGAATCCGACATTTATTTAATCACCTCTTTTAAAGCCTAACTCCAGATGAATCCGTTATTGAAATCTTACCCGAAGCGTTAAGCTCTACATCTCCATTTGCATGAAATTTAAAAAAGCTCCCACTTTGGTGGAGCATCATAACCTCTCCAACTTCTAATGCTGGAGGTATTTCTATATTATTAAAATTACAACATATAATTTTGCCGCAACTTATATTTCCCATTTCAAATACCACAAGTACCTCAGTACCTTCATCTGGTAATGATAGTAAACCAAAACCATTGCCAGCATACATAGTTCCTATAGGCAGCCATTCTGTTTCTATACCTATTGGCTCTAACATAACCTTCGCTTTATAAGTTGAAGGGTCCACAGATGTAATATATCCTGTGCTTGCATTTAAAGATTTAGCTGCCTGCTGATCGCTTGTGTATTTAAATTGTTCAAGCATATCATTACCATAATAGCCCATTACTTTGTCACCTCACTTTCCTCTGATTATGATGTAGTATCATTTGTATTTGAATCTGATGAATTATCACTTGAGTCTGAATCTGATGTAGTGTCACTTGAGTCTGTTTCAGATGTGTCATCCTGTTCTTGAGCATTTTCATCTGACATAAATTGATTACTAAAAGAGCACTCATTTGCATATCCGTCATCTATATCAAATTTATGAGATACTTTATTGAGATAATAGTTATTTTGTAAACCCAATCCAATACCTTGAATTTGTATAAGTCTATCTATAGCCATATCAGTATTGCCAGCGCAATCTATTTGTCCTATGAGCTGAGAACGTGAAAGCTGATCATAAATTGCTTGTGCCTTCTTTTGTGCTTGGTCACGTGTCAAACCTGGAATTGTGTAATTCTCTATATACTGTTCTTTTCTTCCTATTTGACCACTAGTACTCGAAGAAGATTGAGTTGAACTCTTAGCTGTTTCGACTATTCTTTGTTTATTAGCACGGTCATAACTTATAACATTCACTACTATATCCCTTGCCGCATGTGGAGAACGCTCTATTTCTAGCTTCTCTATATCGTATCCCCATGTATAGACAATAGGATCTGTATTTTCATATGATGTAACTTCACTGTAAGGCCCAAATAATAATTGATTATCCTTTACTCTTACAATAAAATTCTCCTGATTTGCAAGAAATTGAAGTAAATCCCACTCTGATGTATTTGCATCTGGAGTAACGGCACTTGATTTGCTGTAGTATGTTCCTGCCAGTGTCGTAGTCGCTGTAATCACTGGAGCTAGACCATACTTGTTAGCTATATTGGTCGCTATAGTACTTGAAGTTGAATTAGGGAACTTATCAGTTATCTTTTCATCAATCATTTTTCCAACTACATTACGACCATTTAAAGTTACAAATTCACCTGTATTGTCGAAATCCCATTTAGCTGTATCCATTGTTCCATCTATAATTTTAACTAAATTATTTATTCCATAATTTAAAGGATTCTCAAGATAACCAACGTATACTTGAACTGGAATAACATCTTGAGTTAAAAGAATACTCTGAAAGTCGGGACCATTAGCCAAAATCACCTCACCTGACTGCTGATCTCTAATAAAAAAAGGTAATTCAATCTCAAAAGTATCTGCAGCCGAAAAACTATTTTGTTCTACGTCAAAAGTATTGAATTTTACTTGTGTGTTATTAACAACAACAATTCCTCTTGCTGGCTTTCCACCGTTTCTCTTAACTGATGGGGTTATATTCTTAAGCACAAATTACACCCCCTGAGTAGGATTAGGAACAGTAATTTCTTGACCATCTGGAATTGTTGTTGGATCACTTATTCCGTTAGCATCTGCTATTTGAGGCCACTGAGTTCCATCTCCATAATATTGAACAGCTAAACCCCAAAGTGTATCTCCATCTTGCATAACATGTACTACTTGTTGGGATTGACTCTGATCAGATGTACTGCTGGAATCCTGTACTGTTTGGGTTGTAGACGTTGCACTTGCACTTTGAGAATTATTAATTCCATTAACACTTGAACCGCCTGCATATTCATCAATTGGTTCTAGTGTAATAGTGTATTCAATATAAAAGTCATTATAATATTTAAACTTAAACTTGCTTATAATAACAGTTCTAGAAAAAGAACTAACTTGCAATGTAACAGCATTGCCTTGAACTCTCATAGCATCAATAGTATTGCATCTCTGCACAGCATCT